>Ga0185299_10005972_pt1 | contig 13254 bp, 12 predicted proteins | sample PaiPotPPA55metaG_FD_128002 | JGI IMG/M metagenome (GOLD analysis project Ga0185299, IMG submission 128002) | Iron sulfur acid spring bacterial and archeal communities from Banff, Canada, to study Microbial Dark Matter (Phase II) - Paint Pots PPA... ...
AGGAACGGCGGCTGCCGCCTCTTCGTTATTGACGGTGACGCGCACCAGCTCCGACCCGGCGCGGGCTAGGGCGGCACACTGCTGGACGGTCGAAGGGATGTCCGCAGTATCGGTGTTGGTCATGGACTGCACCACAATCGGTGCATCCGAGCCAACGCGCACGCCGCCGACGACGGCGGCTACGGTCTTTCTGCGTGGAACCATGGCCATGGGAGCTTCTATTTTAGCATCATGGCCGCAGCGGCGTAATCATCGAGGTAACCGGCCTTCGTCGTGGCTCGCCGCTGTGGATTTCTCACGAAAAATAAATCTTCGCTGCGACTGGTGGAACGGGACGACAGGGTAGATCAACCCGGATTACAGATCAATTTTTTTTCGCGCGATCCGCTGGAAAGCCGCGTCCAGTGCGGGTTTCGCAAAAGTGGACTTTGCAAAATCTGGTTTTCAAAGAACTTAGATACCAAAATCTTGATAACAGACGACTTAGGGACGCGACTTTTGGCCTCTCCCGACCGTCACGGCCTCGACCATGATCGCGCAGTTCTGAATTGCGGCACAAGGTCAGATGTCACAAGCGGGCTGTGGAAATCGGAGGAGCATGGGACGAGTCAATTGACTGAGCCGCCAAAACTGCGGCCCGATAAACCTGGGCCGCCGGACAGCCGAGGGTGGCTGTCCCCACACGAGTGGAAATCGCTACGGCAGCCGGTCCATCAGCCCCGGCAAGGTCTTCATCAGGTCGTTGTAGATGACCATGACGGCGAACAGCACGAGGAAAACGAAGGCGGCCTGGTAGACGCGCTCCTTGATGCGCAGGCTGACGTCGCGCCGCATGAGACCTTCGATCAAGAGGAACAGGATGACGCCGCCATCGAGAATGGGGATGGGCAGCAGGTTAATGATGCCGAGGTTCAGGCTGATGCCTGCCGTCAGCTCCAGCAGCGGGGTCCAGCCCTTTTGCTGCGCCGCGTAGCCGGCATCCTGAGCGATGCCGATGGGGCCGGAAACGGCGCGCAGCGACACCTTCCGCTGCACAATCTTCTTGGCCAGCTCCAGAATGAGCAGCGAGTATTTCTTGTTTTGCTCCAGCGAAAGAGTCAAGGCCTGGGCGAAGGGCAACTTCGTGACTTTGGTCTCGCTCTTGTTGAGGAATCCCAGCCGGTATCTCTGCTCTTTCGGGTCTTCCGTCTTCGCCAGCACCGGGGTCAGGCGAAAATCCAGAGTCTGATTGCCACGAAGCACCGTGAGATCCACGGGCGTGTCCTTGGTCTGCTGCAGGCGCTCGATCATCGCTTCGATGGAAACCAGCGGCTTGCCATCCAAAGCAACAATTCGGTCGTCTTGCTTTAGGCCGGCCTTGGCAGCGGGCGTGCCAGGCTCAGTCTGGCCGACGATGACAGGATCCTCGGGAAACCATCCCGCCGAACCCACCTCCGATGAAGTTACCGGCTGAGGCACAATGGTCTTCTGGAAGGTCTGATCTCCGCGCTTAACGGTGATGGTCAGCGGCTGGTTAGGACTCAGCCACACGCGCGGCTGCAGTTGTTCCCAGGTCGGGTTGTCGATACCGTCGACCTTTACGATCCGGTCGCCTGGCAGCAGCCCAGCTTTCTCCGCGGGAGATCCGTGCTTTACACCTTCGATGACCGCCGGTTGGTCGAGAAAAACCGCGTACTCGTAATGCACCATGTAGACCGCGGTGAGCAGGAAAATGGCCAGCAGAATATTCATCGCGGGGCCGGCAATCGCGATCAGGAATCGGTGCCAGCGGGAGTGCGACATGAACTCGGCCGGGTCGCCGGTGCGCTCGTCCATGGGATTCTCGCCGCTCATCTTCACGTAGCCGCCCAGAGGAATCGCGCTGATGCGGTAATCCGTGTCACCTTTGCGGAAGCCGAGCAGGCGCTTGCCGAATCCGATGGAGAAAACCTCTACCCGGACGCCGAGCAGCTTGGCCACGGCATAGTGGCCGAACTCGTGGATCAAAATCATGAAGCCCAGAACGACAGCGACGGCGGCGATGGCGATAAAGAAGTCAGACATAAATGAAGTAAACAGCTCCCTCGTTAGATTCAGCTACTACACCACAGATGTTGCCCGCGGTTGCGCGGTTTTCTTACTGACTCTCAAAACCCGCTCTTGAGCATATCGGCGGGCATCGGTATCGGCTTCAAGCACCTTCGCGATGGACTCCAGCTTCTCAGTTTTAGATGCTGAAACCGCATCTTCGATAATCCTGGGAATGTCATCAAAACTAATTCTGCCTTCGAGAAAGGCGGCTACTGCGATTTCATCGGCTGCGTTCAGCGCCACCGTCTTTGCCCCGCCCGCCTCGGCCGCTTCGTACGCGAGACGCAGACAAGGAAATTTATTCATATCCGGAGGGCAAAAGTCCAGATGTCGCAAGTTTCCCATGGGGAACCGCATCTCCGATTGAACCCGCTCGGGATACGTCAAAGCATACAGAATCGGCAGCCGCATGTCAGTCACCGAAAACTGAGCCAGTATGCTGCCATCGACAAACTCCACCATGGAGTGAATCGTCGACTGCGGATGCACCAGGACTTCCACCTTCGCCGGCGGAATATGAAACAACCTGCACGCTTCGATCACTTCGAAGCCCTTATTCATTAGAGTCGCCGAGTCGATGGTGATGCGCTTGCCCATCTTCCAAGTGGGATGATTCAGCGCCTGCTCAACCGTGATGGAGCTGAACTCCGAGCGCGGCGTATTCAGAAACGGCCCGCCTGAGGCCGTCAGCCAGATGCGCTCCACTTCCTCGATCCGTCCGCCGCGCAAGCACTGGTGAACCGCGTTGTGCTCGCTGTCGACGGGCAGCAGCGGCTTGCCCTGACGGCGCGCCTCGGCCGTGATCAGTTCGCCCGCCGCAACCAAACACTCCTTATTGGCCACGCCGACTGTCTTTCCCGCCTTTACCGCTTCATAGGTGGCCTCAAGCCCGGCCACGCCGACTATGGCGCTCACCACGAAGTCGGCCTCGGGATGCGTGGCAACCTTCACCGTGCCTGCCGCTCCATACACGACCTCGATCTCGCTCAGCCCCGTCTGCTTCAGACGCGCGCGCAGCACGTCAGCATCGGGTTCGGCCGCGATCGAAACCATGCGGGGCCGCCAGCGCCGCGCCTGCTCGAACGCCGCCTCCAGGTTGCTGCCCGCAGCCAGCGCAACGATCTGAAAGCGCTCGGGATAAGACTCGGCCACGCTCAGTGTACTGCGGCCGATCGAGCCGGTCGATCCCAGAATGGCGATGCGTTTCATCATTTGGTGGCCGTCAAACCCACAGCGTAGTGGTCAATCCAATCTCGTTGTTCCGCTGTTTCCGGAATAGGCATGCCGCGCACCGCCGAGACCGATGCTATGGCAGCCCCCGGGCTCATCCCTCTTTTCACAAGCAGACAAGCTGCCACCAATCCGCTGCGCCCAATTCCCTGGCGGCAGTGAATGAGCACATTCTTGCCCGTCGACAGAGAGCGGCTGACTCTCTCCAAAACATCGGCCAGCTTCGACTCCGATCTCGGAGCCTGGCGATCTGGAATCGGAAACGAGGTGAACTCCATTTCTTGCGTTCTAACTTCGCCCGCTTCGTCGTGGAGATCAAAGTTCTTTTCCTCGTCGGGTGTAAGCAGCGAAAGCACAGCATTTACGTTCGCTCGCTTCCAGTTGGCGACATCATCCTTCAGCCAGTCTCCTCCGCGCGGACGAGGGCCTACGGCTAACCTCCCGGGCCACGGTCCGTCGAGCCAATAGATTTCTTTCCGCATCTCTTAATCTTGATCCTTCACCACCATGTCCCGAGGGAGACTGTCAACGTCCACGCCCCGCTGGCGAACGTAGATTCGATGATGTCCATCCAGTATAGTTCCATCCGGCCGTGTTTTCAGGCAACCTTGCAATCCAGGCAATAGCGAGGTGCGCAAGGTTTCAGTCGAAAGCCGTTCCATCTGTTCAAGTTTGGCTATGTTCAGGGAACCGTCTGAGTGAAGAAAAATCAGGGGAGGCTGCTTTGGCGAGCCCGCCATTTCTTTCACACACGACTACTGCATCACGCGCCAAGCCGCATAGTACCACAGCACGGGCGCGGCAAAGAGCAGGGCATCGATGCGGTCGAGCATGCCGCCGTGGCCGGGAAGGATCGTGCCCGAGTCCTTCACGCCGGCTCCACGCTTGATCAGCGATTCCACCAGATCGCCCAGCTGCGCGGCGATGTTCAGCGCAACCGTCAGCAGGATAATCGGCCACAGTTCAGGCTTCTCCAGTCCAAACAAGCCGTCGCGGCGCTCGATCAGTCTCAGGCGCAGTAGAAACGAACTGATCTGTAGAGCATAAGTGAAGAGCAGGCTTCCAACCAGCAGGCTCGCCACCAGCGAGGCCGCCGCGCCTTCCCAGGTTTTTTTCGGACTGATGCGCGGCGCCATCAGGTGCCGTCCCACAGAGCGGCCTACGAAGTAGGCGAAAATATCTCCTGCCCACACAACGAGCAGAAGATAGAGCAGCCAGAACGCTCCTGCCCACTGCTGGCGCAACTGCACCAGCATGGCCATGGGCAGTGCAATGTAGGCGAACGCGAACACCGAGGCCGCCGCGGCCGGATACGCGCCGCGCATCTGTGCACGCCGCATGGTGATGGTCAGAAAGAAGAATGGAGCGAGAGCACAGGCAAATCCCAACCCAAGGACGAACTTCAGCGCGGAGAGTTGCGGAGTCTCTCCGACAGCACTCGCCGCCAGCAACAGAAACAGCAGACCCACGAAAATGTAGGTCGGCAGCCGCTGCGGCTGCACGCCATGGGATTCCGTTAGCTTTAAGAACTCCTGAACCGTGACCAGCGCCACCGCAGCAGCGAAGACGGCCAGCACCGGCACAGATGCGCGCAGTACCAGCAACATCACAATCGGAATCAGGACCACCGCAGTCGCGATGCGCTTCAGCAAGTAAGCTTTGATCCTTACAAACTCTTGTCATTCCGAGCCGCTTGCAGCCGCGGAACGCGGCGAAAGCGAGTCGAGAGCCTGCCCTGAGCGAAGTCGAAGGGAACCCGCCGTTTCTATCTATGCAATCGGACGCCGACTCTAATTGCGGGCTTTTGCCGGCTCCGCATGCGTCTCACCGTGGTTCAGCCCGCCGTAGCGCCGCTCCCGCTTCTGATACTCGGCAATGGCTTCCAGCAGATGCACGCCGCGGAAATCGGGCCATAACGTTGGCGTCACGTAAATCTCGGCGTAAGCCAACTGCCAAAGCAAAAAGTTGCTCAACCGCATCTCGCCCGAGGTGCGCACTACCAGATCCGGATCGGGCAGGTGCCGCGTGTAAAGATGCTTGCCTATCATTTCTTCATCAATATGAAGGTGCTCGACGCCGCCATTCTGCGCCGCCGCATTCACCATGGAGCGGAACGCGTCCACCAGTTCGCTGCGCGCGCTGTAGTTCAGCGCCAGCGTCAACACCGTTCCGGTATTGCGGGAGGTGCTCTCACGGGCCCACTCCATACGCTCCTGCACATCTTCCGGAAGTTGCTGCTGCCGTCCAATATATTCCAGCCGGATATTGTTCTCGTTCAGCGTAGGGACTTCCGCTTTCAGGTAGCGGCTCAGCAGCCCCATCAGGAAGTCGACTTCGCTCTTTGGCCGCTTCTTCCAATTCTCTTCCGAGAAAGCGTAGAGCGTAAGCGCGTGAATGCCCACGCGCGCCGCCGTCTCGACCGTCGAGCGCACGGCAGCGACTCCGGCGCGGTGCCCGGCCACGCGCGGCATGTGGCGCCGTCGAGCCCAGCGCCCGTTGCCGTCCATGATGATAGCGATGTGTCTTGGGAGCCGCGCCGGATCGAATTGCCGGTAAATTTCGGCTTCCTTGCGATCCAGCCCGGCGGGAACTTTGTGCTGCAAAGTGATCCCCTTCGGATAGAGGCTAACACGGCGGGGAAGGGGGTTGCAATTGAGGACTAAGATGACAAGCCAGTTGGAAACCGCTACCCTGCTGCGATGAAAGCCAGGGTCGGCGTCGTAATCGTAGTGGCGATCGGGCTGACGGTCATCGTCTCGATCATCCGCGGGGGCTTCGACGTAGAGCGCCCCAGCCTCGCGTATTGCCTGCTCATGATCATCGTTTTTTTCTCGCTAGTTTCGGCCGTGCGCTCGGGACTTGACAAAAACATACCGATGTCAACAACCAGCCGGATCATTCGGATCGTCGGTGGGTCTCTCTGGGCTTTGGCAATCCTCGGGGGGATGACGATTCAGGTGTGGAAGGCATTGCATCGCTAGAGGGTCCTGCTACTTCGCTTCCTCCGGCACTATCTTCAACTCCAGCTTCTCCGTATGCCGCAGAACCGTGAGCGAACAACTCGCGCCCGCGCGAATGTCAGCCAGGAGGCGATGCAGATCGTCCACGCCCGCGACGGCATGGCCTTCCAGCGCAACAATGACATCGCCATCGCGCAGCCCCGCCCGCTTCGCCGGACTGTTCTCTTCGACCGACAGAACCAGCGCTCCCGATTCCTTCGGCAGGTCATAGAAGCGCACCACGCGGCGATGCACCGGCACGGTCTGCGCCGAGACTCCGATGTAGCTGCGGCGGATGCGTCCATCCCGCAGCAGCCGGCTGGCCACGAACTTTGCGGTATTGATCCCGATGGCGAAACAAATCCCCTGCGCCGGCAGGATGGTCGCGGTGTTCACTCCCACGACCCTTCCCGCGGAATCGACCAGCGGTCCACCGGAGTTGCCCGGGTTCAGCGCAGCGTCTGTCTGGATAACGTCGTCGATCAGCCGCCCGGAATAGGACCGCAGCGAACGCCCCAGCGCGCTCACCACCCCCGCCGTCACCGTGGACTGGAACCCGTAAGGGCTGCCGAGCGCGACGACAAGTTGTCCCACGCGAAGCTGCTGCGAATCGCCTAGCGCAGCGGCGGTGAGCCCTGGCTCATCGACTCGCGCTTGATCTATGCGGATCACAGCAAGATCGCTCGCCGGATCGTCTCCGATAGCCGTCGCAGGCATGCGGCGTCCGTCAGCCAACGTTACCTCAATGCGGCGCGCATCGTGCACGACGTGGCTGTTGGTGAGAATCAGCCCATCGGGAGTGAATACAAAACCCGACCCTCCGCCACGCCGTTCGCGCGGTTCACCAGAACGCGTAGGGCCGGCAGCCTGATGCACTTCAATGTTCACCACAGACGGACTGACGCGCCCGACCGCGCCCGTAACCGCGCGAGAGTAGGCATCGAGCAGCAAGTCATCAGCAGCGGCGGAACCCGCGGCTGGCGCTCCTTCCCGCGCGGAATCCCCTGCCCATCCATTCGCTTCAGGTTGATTCACAGATGCGGGGTGGGCAGACAAAGAAAACCCATCCCCAACTTCATCGAGGTTCATGCTGCATAGATGTAAATCGATCTATTTGGGATTCGAGCGGACTTGCATCTCAGCCACTTTCCTTGGTAGGTTACATGTAACCAGAGGTGGAGAACATGCCAGCGCGAACTCACTCCCATCCGTCGCGAGATAAGGTTAGAGCGCACCGAAGTCGGCTGCGGCGCCAAGGGCTACGGCCTATCCAAATTTGGGTTCCGGATATGCGCTCGCCTGTTTTTGTCACGGAGGCGCACAGGCAGTCCCTCGCTGTTGCCAACAGCCCTCAATCTGGGGACGACCAAAACTTCATCGACGCTGTCTCTGATCTGGGCAGGGCATCAGGCTCGGAGAAATGAAGCGCGGCGAAATTTGGACTGTCGCAGGGGCCAAGGGCTACGCCGGAAAGCCCCGCCCCGTTGTGGTCCTTCAAGACAACCGTTTCGACGTGACAGATTCGATCACCATCTGCGCATTCACCACCGACCCGACCGACGCTCCGCTGCTTCGCCTCGTGGTCGAGCCAAGCGAAAGCAATGGGCTGCGCGCCCTTTGCCGACTGATGGTGGATAAGATCACGACCGTTCCGAAATCGAGGATCGGCGCGCGTATTGGCCGCCTTGCGGACGAGGATATGGTCCGATTGAATCGCGCCGTCTTGGTGTTTCTGGGCATCGCCGCGCCGAGGGATCAGGGCTAGTCGAAGAAAAAAGCCGGGACCAAGAACGGTCCCGGCATGCAGTTGGCTGGTCGCCCGGATAAAATTGTGCAGGGAGCAGCCGGGCTTCGCCCGGCGGACACCCGAAAGCCTGCCCTGAGCTTGCCGAAGGGGCGGCTGTCCCCATATAAACCCCTTCGCCTACGCGGTCCTTCGCGGCCGAATCGTCAAGTCCCGCACCTGCGTCAGGATGCTCGACATCTGCATCCCGTTCAGTTGCGACACGAACGGCAGGATCTCCGCGATGAACTGGTCCTTCATCAGTTCGCTGATTTCGTCCTGACGGTTCTTTTCTCCGCCACTAAGCAGTTCCGGCACGGTCACCTCCAGGGCTCGCGCCAGCCGTTCCAGGGACGACAGCGTAGGCGTGGCTTTCTCGTTCTCGATCTTGGAAACGTAAGTTCGCGGCACCGACATGCGTCCCGCCAGTTGCCGCTGGCTCAGTCCGCTCCGCAAACGCAGCGAGCGGATCGACGTTGCCAGGTTCAGGTGCCCGCGGCCGGTGCCGTGCATAGGCATCATCACCGGCAGCGCCATCACCACTGGCTCGGGCTCGGGTTCCTCGTCCAGGGACGAGTGGCAGCGCCGGCAATTGTTATTGACCGTACGGAATTGAACCAGCAGGCAGTGATCACAACGGACGACTTCCCTTGAATCTACCGGGGCAAGAGTCGTAGCCATCGGGTTGTGGGAGTGCCAGAGCCGGCTACTCCTTACTACTAACAGCGAAACCTCACAGTTGGGGAGAGGTTCCGGCCGCAGGGACAATCTGCGGTACAAGGCCTGTGGATGTCAAGGTTAAAATGCATAAAGCCGGAAATCTTCGCGGCGAAAACCAAAGTGAAGCGGCGAAACCCCGCAGAGGACAGGGCCAGAGCATGATTGATCGCGAGACCGCGTGGTGTTTACTAACTGAATTCACCAAGTCGGAAAGTTTGCGCAAGCACGCGCTGGCGGTTGAGGCTTGCATGCGCGCCTGTGCCCGGAAGTTTGCGGCTGGATCTGAAAATCTCACGCTTCGAGAATTTGGGTTGTCTGAAGAAGACCTGTGGGGCATCGTCGGACTGATCCACGACTTCGACTACGAGAAGTATCCCAGCCTCGAAGACCATCCCTACAAGGGCAACGAGATACTTAGGGAGCGGGGATGGCCCGAAACGATCACGCGCGCTATCATGTCGCACGCCGAATACACCGGCGTAACGCGCGATACGCCGATGGAAAAAGCTCTCTTCGCCTGCGACGAGCTTGCCGGATTTATCACCGCCGTCGCGCTGATCAAGCCAGGAAAATCGCTGGCCGAGGTGGACACAAAGTCAGTGCGAAAGCGGATGAAAGACAAAGCCTTCGCCCGCAAGGTGAATCGAGACGACATCGTCAACGGCGCCGCCGCTTTGGGCGTGGACCTCGACGAGCACATCGCTTTTTGCATAGAAGCGCTGCAGGAGATCGCAGACAAATTGGGCCTGGATGGAAGTGCGGCGAAGGTGATCGAATCACCTTAGAGCCCGTGGTGCAATTAAGATTCGTATCAGGGTACGCATTCATGCGTGCCGCAAATGCTCAATTATCAACGCGCCTTTAGGCGCTAGATTTCTGGATTGGAGTTTCGCTACGGACGGTCAAGGTAACACCGCATTCCCAGCCGCGATCGATTTCGGCCCCAAGCGAATCAATTCATAGCGCTCGGGCGGGACTGGCCCCACGGCAAAAGGCAGCGGACCCAAGTCCGAGGAGTAAAATCCTGCGCCGAGCTTCGCCTGGACAGTTGTAATTCCAAGAAGCATGGGGACCTCGATAGCCTCCCGCGAAGCCGCGGACTCCGGGCGCACTTCGAACAGCAATCGGTCTCCTGCCGTGGCGAGGAAGTCTCCCGGCTTATGCGGCGGGTCATTCACCACTACGGGACGCGCACCGAATGACTCCATATAATATTGGAATCCCCAGTGCCCCAGAAACCAAACCGTGCCCGGCTGATTCCGAGTCTTCTGCTCGATTAGCGCCGCCGCAGTCCGCGCCGAGTTTGCCAGCTCTGTGTCGGCCCAGGCAAGCCAGAGTGATACTGCGCCCGCTACTGCTAAGGGGATGGCCAACCTCGCGGGGCGCCAACGAATCGAGGTTGCCCACAGCGTATCCGCGCGCCGCGCGAGCAGGATGCCTGTGGCTGGAATTAATGGGAGCACGGAACGGGCGTTGATAGCCCAGTTCAAGAAGCCGGTAAAAATAAACGTTCCAAAGACCCAAAGCATCAGCAACAGCGAGTCGGCGTCTTTACGCTTCCGTGCGTCCGCAACGGCCAGCGCCATAACGGAGAATCCGGCGGCAATAAAGAGCGTCAACTGAATGCTCACCAGAAACCAGTGTTGATAAAAGTCGAACGGCCAAAGCATTTCACCGAGACCGATCCGGCCGTTACAAACGAGAAGCCCGGCGATCCCGCTCAGCACGCAGACTCCAAGAATTTTCCTGCGCGGCCAAATGACGGGAGCAAAGGTGAGCGCGGGCAGTGCGCATCCGCCGACAAAGCTCAGGTCTACCAACGCCTTGGCCAGCGAGGAACTTTGTCTCGTCTGCCGTACGCCGGCAGACATGTGAGCCGCTTCCGAAATCATGCGCAGCCCGTAGACCGCCTTCGTCCAGCGCTGGTATCCAGTTAGAGCCAGTATTGGAAATAACAAGTACCACGCCCAGTTTCCAAGGCGCCGCTGCCGAGCCAATGAATACGCCGCGAGCAGCGGGATTAAAGCCATCCCAAAGTACTTCGTCAGAGCGCACAAAGTGATCAGGAGGGCAGAGATGGCCAGATAGTGCGGCTTCTGTGGATCGAACCCCTCGATCCAGAAGATGATGGCCCACAGCCAGAGCGCCAGCATCATGGTGTCGCACATCACGCTATTGGCAGACACGAGAAACGCCGGCGCCACCAATGTGGCCGTGGCCGCCAGCAGCGGCGAGTTTGTAAACCGCCGAGCCAGGCGATATGTACCCAAGACCACGGCCAGCGCTGGCAAAAGAAAGGCAAAATGCAATGCTCGTTCCGACCATCCGACAATACGGGCCGCCGCGGCGATGTAGTAAGCCGCAAGCGGAGGATTCTTGGTTTCGTGCGCCATAGGCACGGCGTCGAGGAACCAGTTAACTTTGAATCCGTAGGGATCAAGCGGGTGCTGCGTAATCTGCCGCGCAACGTAAATGAACAAAGTGTCGTCGACATTGAAAGCCTTGCCGGAAAATGGCAGTAAGCAGGCGAGCACTGCCACGGAAAGCAGTGTGTAGTGAACGTACTGATGCTTAGGTTGGACGCTGGCGGTAGGCGATGCCATCAGGGAGTGCAGCAAGATTAGATGTCCAGAAATCCGGTGTCAATCTACGCTTCACTCAGAATGCCAGAGTTCATAGAGAAGCTTCTTAGCGAATAACTTCCGCCACTTTCCCACTGGCGATCAACTCCGCGATCCGCGCGAAGTCTTTGTACATGACGCGATCTTTCTCCATCGTAGGACACACCGACCGGATCGCGGCATGCGCCGCCTGTCCGCGCTTCGAGGTTTTCAGCGGAGCGAGGAAGTCGATGGCCTGGGCCACCGCCATGGCTTCGATCGCCAGCACATTGCGCGTATTTTCGACAATGCGTTTCAGCTTGGTCGCTGCCGTCATCCCCATGGAGACGTAATCTTCTTTGTTGCCCGAAGTCGTAATCGAATCGACAGATGCTGGATGCGCCAGCACCTTGTTCTCGCTGGCCAGCGCCGCGGCCGTGACCTGCGGCAGCATGAAACCTGAATTCAAACCCGCGCCTTGCGCCAGAAACGGCGGCAAACCCTCGCTGAGCGCGGGGTTCACCAGTCGCTCGATTCGCCGCTCGCTTATGCCAGCCAGCGAACTCAGCGCGATGCCCAGAAAATCCAAAACAAATGCCAGCGGCTGGCCGTGAAAATTTCCGCCCGAGATCACATCGCCTTTGAAAGTCTTGGCGTCGGTGATGAAGACCAGAGGATTATCCACCGCGGAGTTCGCCTCAGTCTCAAACACTTCGCGGCAGTGCGCCAGCGTGTCGCGCACCGCGCCATGCACTTGCGGGATGCAGCGCAGCGAGTAGGCGTCCTGCACCCGGCCGCACTCGCGGTGCGATTCGCGAATCTGGCTGCCTTCGAGCATCTTGCGCAGATTCGCCGCTGTCTTCATCTGTCCGTTGTGCGGACGCGCTTTGTGGATGCGCTCATCGAAGGCCGCGTCGGTGCCTTTCAGCGCGTCGCAGCAAAGACCGCCCAGCACGTCGGCGGAATCCACCAGCGTCTCCGCAGCCAGCAGCGCGAGCGTGCCCACAGCCAGCATGCCTTGCGTCCCGTTGATGAGCGAAATGGATTCCTTCGCTTCCAGCACCAGCGGCTTGACCTGTGCCCGCTTCAGCGCGTCGCCGCTGGGAATGCGCACCCCCGCTGCGTCAATGCATTCGCCTTCCCCGATCAACACCAGCGCCAGATGGGCCAGCGGAGCCAGATCGCCGCTCGCGCCCACGCTGCCCTGCGACGGAACGAACGGATTAACGCCGCGGTTCAGCATTTCGCAGAGTGTATCGATGACCACCGCGCGCACGCCCGAATAGCCCTTGGCAAGCGAATTGGCCCGCAATAGCATCATGGCGCGGGCTTCCGCGACGGAGAGCGGTTCGCCGACGCCGGCCGCGTGCGAACGCACCAGGTTGACTTGCAACTCGCGAATCTGGTCCCCGGCGATGCGCACCTCGCTTAGTTGGCCCACGCCGGTGGTGATCGCATAGGCAACTTTATCGCTTGCCACAATGTCCTCGACCACTGCACGCGCCCGATCGACGACCTCTCGCGCATCGGCCGACAACAGCACGGGACGACGCTGCGCAGCAACTTCGTGTACCTCTCCCAGCGTAAGATCGTTACCGTTAATATGAAGTGCGTTCAAATCAGGTTCCTGTTTCTGGCTTCGAGTTTGTAGTGACTAGATTGAAGTTTTCCCAATTGCCTCGCGAAACACCTTCATATACTTTTCCGGCAGCGCAGCAATCTTCATGGCCGCATCGGTGACGATGTGCGTGGTTTCGCCTTCCGCCAGCAGCGCGCCGTCTTCCGCGCGCCGCAATTCGTACCCGAAGTGGATCACCGATTCGCGCACGTTCAACAACCGTGTGCGCACCAG
>Ga0185299_10005974_pt1 | contig 13251 bp, 10 predicted proteins | sample PaiPotPPA55metaG_FD_128002 | JGI IMG/M metagenome (GOLD analysis project Ga0185299, IMG submission 128002) | Iron sulfur acid spring bacterial and archeal communities from Banff, Canada, to study Microbial Dark Matter (Phase II) - Paint Pots PPA... ...
GAGCATTTCGTGAACTGGCAGCAGGACCCGCATGGCAATTGGCAAGCGCGGTTCGTCTTTCCGGAGAAAGTGACGGAGTTCAAGATCGAGGTCGATCTGACCGCCGAACTTGCGGTCATCAATCCTTTCGACTTTTTCATCGAACCCTATGCCGAGCAATTTCCCTTCGCCCATGAGCCCGAATTGAAGGCGCAGCTCGCGCCCTACCTCGATGCCGAACCGCTCGGTCCGCGCCTTGTGGCCTATATCGCGGGCTTACCCAAGGGTCCCCTCCGCGTCGTTGATTTTCTCGTCGATCTCAATACCTCGCTGCAGAAGTCGATCCGCTATGTGATCCGGATGCAGCCAGGCGTCCAGACGCCGGAGGAAACCCTGGAGCGTGGCTCCGGCTCCTGCCGCGATTCGGCCTGGGCGCTCGTCCAGATCCTGCGCCATCTCGGCCTCGCCGCGCGCTTCGTCTCGGGCTATCTCATTCAATTGCGCGCCGATATCGAGCCAGTGGACGGTCCGAAAGGCACCCAAAAGGATTTTACCGATCTGCACGCCTGGGCCGAGGTTTATCTGCCCGGCGCCGGCTGGATCGGGATGGACGCGACCTCGGGAATGTTCTGCGGCGAGGGGCATTTGCCGATCGCCGCGACGCCGCATTATCGCTCCGCCGCGCCGATTTCCGGGCTGGTCGGCCCGGCCAATGTCGATTTTCATTTCGATATGCAGGTGACGCGCGTCGGAGAGGCGCCCCGAATCACGCTGCCTTTTTCGGAGTCCGCCTGGGCGAAGCTCGACGCGCTTGGCGAACAAATCGATGCCGATCTCGTCCGCAACGACGTCCGCCTGACGATGGGCGGCGAGCCGACATTTGTCTCGATCGACGACTTCGAATCGGAGGAATGGAACACCGCCGCCGTAGGACCAACGAAACGCACCTTCGCCGACAAATTCATCCGCCGCTTGCAGGCACGCTTTGCGCCGGGCGGCATGCTGCATCATGGCCAAGGCAAATGGTATCCGGGCGAGAGCTTGCCGCGCTGGGGCTTCGCGCTTTATTGGCGCAAGGACGGCGTTCCTATGTGGAACAATTCCGCCTTCGTCGCGTATGTAGCCCCGACCGCGCCAGCCGGACCTGAGACATCGTCCGGTGTCAGTGTGGCTCTCGTTGAGCAACAAACGGCGCAAGCCGCAATTCTCGCCACTGGCATAGCCGAAAGGCTCGGCATTGAGACCGGATGTATCTTGCCCGCCTATGAAGACCCAGCGACTTGGCTCGTGAAGGAAGCCAACCTGCCGGAAAATACCGATCCGCTCGATCCGAAAATCGAGGATCCGGAAGAGCGCGGCCGGATGATCCGGACGTTCGCGCGGGGACTTACAAAACCCGCCGGCTATGTCCTGCCAATTCAGCGCTGGAACGCGCAAGCGGGCTCTGCGAATATCGGCGGACCGCGGCCATGGCAAAGCGAAAAATGGGCATTGCGGCGCGGCAACCTTTTTCTCGTCCCTGGCGATTCGCCGGTGGGCTACCGGTTACCCTTGCCGTCGCTGCCATGGGTTCCGAAATCGTCCTATCCGTCGATCCTCGAGCAGGACCCGTTGGAAGACCGCGGAGACCTGCCGGACCGCGAGGAGGTCGCCCAGCATTTTCGCGCGGCGGGAGCGGCGGCCGGGCCGAGGCAAGAGCGCATCGAACAGGTGGGAATCGACGGCGCGGTGCGCACGGCGCTGACGGTCGAGCCGCGCGACGGTGTCATTTGTGTCTTTATGCCGCCGGTCAAGGCGTTGGAGGATTACCTCGAACTTCTCGCGGCGGTCGAGGCGAGCGCCGAGGCGGCAGGCCTGCCGGTGCATATCGAAGGCTATCCGCCGCCCGTCGATCCGCGCGTCAACGTCATCAAAGTCACGCCGGATCCCGGCGTCATAGAAGTCAATGTGCATCCAGCCGGAAGCTGGCGGGCGCTCGTCGAAACCACCAATGGCCTTTACGAGGACGCCCGCCAAGTCCGGCTTGGCGCCGACAAATACATGAACGATGGACGTCACACCGGCACTGGCGGCGGTAATCATGTCGTGTTGGGCGGACCCACGCCCGCCGATTCGCCGGTGCTGCGGCGCCCCGACTTGCTGAAAAGCCTGATCCTCTATTGGCAGCGCCATCCGTCGCTGTCCTATCTCTTCTCGGGACTGTTCATCGGCCCGACGAGCCAGGCGCCGCGCGTCGACGAGGCCCGCCACGATCAGCTTTATGAGCTCGAAATCGCCCTCGCCAACACGCCCCGCGCGGGCGAACCGGCGCCGCCGTGGCTTGCCGACCGCTTGTTCCGCAACCTGCTCGTCGATGTGACAGGCAACACGCATCGCGCGGAAATCTGCATCGACAAGCTTTATTCGCCCGATAGTTCCTCGGGGCGGCTTGGATTGGTCGAATTCCGGGCCTTTGAAATGCCGCCGGACGCGCGGATGAGTCTCGCGCAGCAATTGTTGCTGCGGGCACTCGTCGCCTGGTTTTGGCGAGAACCGCAGCAAGGCGATCTCGTGCGCTGGGGCACGGCGCTGCACGATCGTTTCATGCTGCCGCATTTCGTCTGGGAGGATTTCTTGGACGTCCTCGCCGATTTGAGGCGGGCGGGCTATGCGTTCGATTCCGCCTGGTTCGAGGCGCAGTTTGAATTCCGTTTCCCCGTTTACGGCGCCGTCGAGCATGGCGGCGTCAAGCTCGAAGTGCGGCAGGCGCTCGAGCCCTGGCATGTGATGGGCGAGCAGGGTGCTCCGGGCGGAACCGTGCGCTATGTCGATTCGTCGGTGGAGCGTTTGCAAATCAAGGCAACCGGCCTGGTGCAAGGGCGCCACGTTGTCGCCTGCAACGGGCGCCGCGTCCCCTTGACCGCGACCGGGACTTCGGGCGAAGCGGTCGCCGGCGTGCGCTTCAAGGCCTGGAAACCCGCCGCCGGCCTGCATCCGACGATTCCGGTCCATGCCCCCTTGACCATCGATCTCGTCGATGGCTGGAACGGCCGCGCGCTCGGCGGCTGCATCTATCATGTCGCGCATCCGGGCGGGCGTCACTACGAGACCTTTCCGGTCAACAGCTTCGAGGCGGAAGCACGCCGTCTGGCGCGCTTCCAGGACCACGGCCACACGCCGGGCGCTTTCGACGCGCCCCCCGAGGAGCGTTGCGCCGACTTCCCGCTGACCCTCGATCTTCGCCGCCCCCGCGTCATGTAAGACGCTTGGCCTCCGTCTCTGGTTCCACCGTTGCGCCGTCCGGCGCAGCACGCGGCAATCCTGCGCGCCGCTCCGCGAAAAACTGGAGGTGGCGGCGGCAACCTTAACGAGGCGTTAACCATGCGTTGCGTAAATCGACGAAAGCGATTTTGAGGCGCACGCGTGACAGAAGTTGCCCGCCCCCGTCATTCCATAAGGTTCCATGGCCGCTCGTACCACGCCATGGTTCTGGCGCCAGAGCCGCCCGTGGCAAACTGGCTTGCCGAACTGGACATATGGCTCGAACGTTCGCCGGGTTTTTTCTTCGGGCGGCCGGTCGTGCTCGACCTTGCGGTCCTTCAGCCTGGCAAGCAGGGGCTCACGGAGCTTTTGCAAAACCTCGCCGGGCGCAACATCAAGGTGATGGGCATCGAAGGCGCCGAGCCGTCTTGGCTCGACTTCGCGATGCCGCCACTGCTTTTGAGCGGGCGGCAGGCCAGTGTCATCCCCGGCGACAATCCTCCCGGCGCCGCGGAGGCACCTGCTCCCGCTCCTTTTTCCGATCCCGCTCCGGACGCGGTGGCGCCTCTTTCCAACGCTCCTTCGCCTCCCGGCGACGGTAGCTCCGCTCCCGCGGTGACCGCGACGCCGCAGCATCCAAATTCCCTGCTGATGGACAGCACGATCCGCTCCGGCCAGTGCATCGTGCACCCCGAGGGCGATGTGATTGTCGTCGGATCCGTGGCCTCGGGCGCCGAGGTGATCGCCGGCGGTTCGATCCATATCTATGGAACGCTGCGGGGCCGGGCGATCGCCGGTTCACGCGACGCCCGCGCGCGGATTTTTTGCCGCAAGCTCGAAGCCGAGCTTGTTTCGATCGATGGCCTATACATGGTGGCCGACGATATGCCAGCGCACCTGCGCGGCCAGCCGATTCAGGTCTGGCTCGACGGTGATTCAATGATGATGGCTCAGGACTGAGACAAATTGGGAGACAGCAACATGGCCAAGGTTTTGGTCGTAACATCGGGCAAGGGCGGCGTCGGCAAGACGACCTCCACCGCGGCGTTGGGTGCGGCGCTGGCGACGGCGGGCAAGAATGTCGTGCTCGTCGATTTCGACGTCGGGCTGCGCAACCTCGATCTCGTCATGGGCGCCGAACGCCGCGTGGTCTACGACTTGATCAATGTCGTTCAAGGCGACGCCAAGCTTGCGCAAGCTCTCATCCGCGACAAGCGGGTGCCGACGCTGTCGCTGCTTCCCGCCTCGCAGACGCGCGACAAGGACGCCTTGACCGACGAGGGCGTTGCGCGGGTCATCGCCGAGTTGAAGGAGAAATTCGATTGGGTGATCTGCGATAGCCCCGCCGGTATCGAGCGCGGCGCCACGCTTGCCATGCGCCATGCCGATGTCGCGATCGTCGTGACCAACCCCGAAGTGTCCTCGGTTCGCGACTCGGATCGTATGATCGGTCTCCTCGATTCCAAGACCGAAAAGGCGGAAAAGGGCGAGCGCGTCCAAAAGCACCTCCTGATCACCCGATTCGATGCCTCCCGCGCGGGGCGCGGCGAAATGCTGAATGTCGAGGATGTGCTTGAGATTCTTTCCATCCCGCTGCTCGGAATCATACCGGAAAGCTTCGAGGTTCTGCGCGCGTCCAATCTCGGCTCGCCGGTCACCCTCAACAATCCCGTGAGCGCGCCGGCCCGCGCTTATTTCGACGCGGCGAAGCGGCTGAACGGCGAAGCCCTGGATATGACAATTCCAAGCGACAGGAAGGGCCTGTTGGGCAAGCTGTTCGGACGGAGGGCGGCATGAAACTCCTCGCTTTTTTCAAGCGGCCGCGCACCGCGCCGGTCGCCAGGGAACGGTTGCAAATCCTGCTCGCGCATGAGCGCGCCGTCTCCGGCAAGTCCGATCTGATCGCTATACTTCAGGAAGAAATCATGGCGGTGATCGCCAAGCACTTCCCGGTCGACTCGGAAGGGATCAAGGTCAAAATGGAGCGCGGCGAGGTGGTCTCGACGCTCGAAGTCGAGGTCGAAATTCCAACTCCCATGTGCCCAAGCTTCCCACTGCCCGCCAAGCCGGCTCCGGACGAGCCCGCTTGCGCGGAGGAGGTTGCGGAAGCGGAAACCTAATGCGGGTGCATATGTCTTACTGACCGTGTGAAACTCTGCTGAGTGACAAACCATTCCAGATTTTGGGGAATCTTGGCCCATTTTGAGCGACCGTAGGCTCCCCGAGCGGGCAAAATCCGCTCCGGACGAACCCGTTTTCAGGCTAAAAAAGAGATTTTACACAGTCCGCGTAACTTTCGCACCATCTACCGGGGCGCCGGTGAATGTTCTTTAAGGTCGGGGGCTAGAACTGCCCGGTTAGCGAAGCCTCAAAGTTACACACCGGACCCAAAAACGAGGATTCTTGATAGCTTACGTTGCCCCTGACTCTCGCGCATGCAAAAGATCGCTTTTTAACTGGCAGCAGCGGAGAGAACGTTGTGGAGTTTTACTCGATCTGGCCGTATTTCGGCTGCATGGTCTTATTGCTCGCTCTCGCCTCTGCACCTTTTTTCGCGATAGCCGACACGCCACCAAACCCTCGTGGCAACCGCGTCTCAAACCTCGATGGGCTGCGCGGATTCCTTGCGTTCGGCGTGTTCTTTCACCACGCAGCCATTTATCACCGATATCTCCAAGATGGCCAATGGGTATTGCCCCCCCTCGCGCTTTTATAGTTTGGTCGGGCAAGCTGGCGTAGCACTGTTTTTCATGATTACAGGTTATCTGTTTTGGGGGCGAATGATAGCCGAACGCGGTCGGCCGGATTGGATACAGCTCTATACGGGCCGCATATTCCGCATCGGCCCGCTCTATTTGTTCGCTCTAGCAGTTATGCTGCTCATAGTATTTCAGCGGACAGGTTTTAAGTTGCACGTGCCATTGCCGAGCTTGGCGACTGAATTAATCCGATGGTCAATTCTAGGGTTTGGAGACGGACCGGATGTTAACGGCTATAAAACGGTGCCACTGCTTGGCGGGACTTGGACTCTATCTTATGAATGGAGATTTTATTTCAGTCTGATAATCATCGCCTTCGCAGCGCGTGATAACCGAACTCACCTACCGTTTGCAGCGGTCGGATTGGCTGTCTCCTTAAGCTATTTGCTCTTCATCAATCCCGATTCGACTTGCGCGAGCTGCACTGCTCTATTTTCTGTTGGAATGCTATGCGCTTCGCTCGAACGGCGTGGACTGACACCGGTGTTGCCCGACGGCACCAGCTCAGTCGTGATATTGGGTCTACTTGCCATGGTGATGTTAACGTCATCACGCATCTATGCGGCTGGGCCCATAATTCAGCTTGGCGGCGCATTCTTTCTGATTATCTCCGGCGCGAACCTGTTTGGCCTTTTGTCGAGTCGACCAGCTCGTCGGCTGGGCGATGTGAGTTACGGCATCTACCTGCTTCAGGGATTGGTCATGACTCTCGTTTTTGCGTCTGATTCGGTCCGAATGTTCGCGCTGGGCTCGCCCACCCAACACTGGGCTACGATGGGCGCCTGCTCAATTATTCTCTTATTTGTATCCGCGGTGACGCATGTAGGGATTGAGCGCGTCGGCATAGATTTCGGCAAGCGGGTTTATGTGGCCTTGGAGTCTGTCCGGAAAGGTCGGTTGTTTTCACAAATGACCTTTCCGCACAGACTCTTACTCTTGCAAAGCAAGCTTCCGCACCGTTGGCGCAACCGCAAGCCACCTGGTTAGATTCCCCTGGAACGAGTGAACGCGGCTCTCCAGTTCATTTCGGCCGCGGTGCCGCGCATCACGCCGCCCCTTGCCTTTGGCGCGGACATGCTCAAATGAGAGGCGCGGGGGAGTTAGGGATACGTCATGAACAATATCGGCATCGGCGATCAGGCCATCGAGGCCATGCGCTTGGCCGGCGTCGGCTGGATCTTCGCGTTCTTTGTCGTCGGCGCCACGATTCTTGGCGCCCGTTGGCTGATCGGCTGGCAAATGCGGCGGATTGAGAGAATCCTGGGCCGCAAACCGGAGGATTGGGACACGCCGGGCGCTGGAACGAGCGACGGCGGATCGGAACCGCCGCGCAGCTAGACGGCAAGACTGCCCTCACCGCAAAGCCATTGCGCCCGGCCAAAAAACGATAACAATGATGGCGTCTTTGCCGGAGGAGCGCGCCAAGGAGATGGACCATGGGAAAGTATGTTGATGGCTTCGTTCTTCCCCTCCCGAAAAAGAACGTGGACCTCTACCGGGAGTTCTCGGAAAAAGCCGGCAAGGTCTGGGGGGAGCATGGTGCGCTCGAATATATCGAGTGCATCGGCGACGACGTTAAGCCGGGCAAGGTCACGTCGTTCCCGCAAGCCGTCAAGCTCGAACCGGACGAGACGGTCGTCTTTGCGTGGATCGTTTATGAGTCGCGCGAGCATCGCGACCGCGTCAACGCCGCCGTCATGAAGGACCCGCGCATGGCCGATATGAACCCCAAAACGATGCCCTTCGATGGGATGCGCATGTTCTGGGGCGGGTTCGAGGTTCTGATCGCGCTTTGAGCGTGCGGAGCTAGGCGGCATCACTGTGCGCGCCCTCACCGCAAAGCCATTGCGCCCGGCCAAAAAACGATAACAATGATGGCGCTTTGAGCGCGGAGCGCGCGCCATGCTTGGCGGCATTTGGCAACTTCTGAAGGACCCGGCCAATTTGGCAGTTCTGGGCTCGATTGGCGCCGGGATCGCGGCCATCGCAGTAGGGGCATGGGCTTTCTTCACTTACTTTGACAAGAAAAAGGAAAAAAGCCCTTCGGCGCCGAGCGTCAGAGCCGATCGCGGCAGCGTCGCCGCGGGTCGGGATATTACGGGACCGGTGACCATCGGACTCGACGAGAAGGGGGTCGGACAGGAGGTTCGCAAGGCTCAGGAGCCGCTACGGGACGAGCTTGAACGGCTGGCGGCCCAGGTCGCCCGCGACAAAGGTGTCGAGATCGCGCCGCTGCGCGCCGTTCTCGTCAAGCTTGGCGAAAAAGGCGTGCCGGAAAAGGATATTCCGAAACGCCTCGACGCGGCGGCGGATGAATTGATCAAGCTCCGCGCCGAAAACGAGCAACTCCGGCGCGGGCCGCCGGCTTTGGCGGCGATAGCGGAAGAGGTGCAGGCGCTCATCGACAGGGGCGAATTCGACGACGCGCGCCGTGCATTGGCGCGTGGCCGCGAGTCTTCGCGTGCGCTGCGGATCGACGCCAGCCGTTACGCGGCGGCGTTCTTGGCTCAGGAGGCGCGGGTCGACGATCTGCAGCTCGCCTATCGCGCCGCCGCCGCGAAATATGCCGAAGCGGCTGCACTCGTCGCGCCTTTCGATACAGTGAAGCAATGGCGCTTCCTGCTCGCTCAGGCAGGCGAACTCTTAAAGCAAGGAGACGAATTCGGAGACAATGGTGCGCTGGCCGAAGCGATCGACATTTATCAGCAGTGCATCACTCTTGTACCGTGTTCGGAAAGACCGCTCCAATGGGCCACGACCCAGAATAATCTCGGCGACGCGCTCATTCGCCTCGGCGAGCGGGAGAGCGGGACAGCGCGGCTCACGGAAGCGGTCGCCGCCTATCGCAACGCTCTGCAGGAAAGGACCCGCGAGCGCGCGCCGCTCGAATGGGCCAGAACCCAGATGAATCTCGGCACTGCGTTCTTGCGACTCGGCGAGCGGGAGAGCGGGACGGCGCGGCTCGAGGAGGCCGTTTCCGCCTATCGCGAAGCCTTTCCGGAATTGACCCGCGAACGCGTGCCGCTCGATTGGGCCAAGGCGCAGATTTGTCTCGGCTTTGCGCTCTGGCGTATCGGCGAGCTGGAGAGCGGGACGGCGCGGCTCGAAGAGGCCGTCGCCGCCTATCGTGAGGCCTTGCAGGAACAAACCCGTCAGCGCGTGCCGCTCGACTGGGCCATGACCCAAATAGTTCTCGGCAATGCACTCGCAAGGCTCGGCGAGCGGGAGAGCGGGACGGCGCGGCTCGAGGAGGCCGTCGCGGCCTACCGCGAAGCCTTGCAGGAAAGTACGCGCGCGCGCGTGCCGCTCCAATGGGCCGCGACCCAGATAAATCTCGGCAATGCGCTTGATGCGCTCGGCGAGCGGGAGAGCGGGACGGCGCGGCTCGAGGAAGCCATCGCCGCCTATCGCGAGGCCTTGAAGGAATATACCCGCGAGCGCGTGCCGCTCGAATGGGCCAAGACCCAGGTGGGTCTCGGAAATGCGCTCGCAAGGCTCGGCGAGCGGGAGAGCGGAACGGCGCGGCTGGAAGAGGCCATTTTCGCCTATTGTGAAGCCTTGCAGGAATTTACCCGCGCACGCGTGCCACTTCTATGGGCCGCGACCCAGATAAATCTTGGCAATGCGCTCGCAAGGCTCGGCGAGCGGGAGAGCGAGACGACGCGGCTCGACGAGGCCGTCAGCGCCTATCGCGAAGCTTTGCAGGAAAATACCCGAGTGCGCGTGCCATTTGTTTGGGCGCAGACGCAAGACAACCTTGCTGGAGTCTACTGTGCTTTTTTCGACAAGGACCACCAGCCGCGTCATCTCGACGATGCGCTCGAAGCCGTCGATGGGGCTCTCGAAGAATTTCTCAAGGCCAAGGCGGATTTCTACATCGAGGGGGCCGAGCACCGGCGCGGAGAAATCCTCGCGGCCAAAGGCAAATTGTAGGGGCGTCGCGTTAAGGTCGTGGAAACCTCGTTGATGGACTTTTAGCTCATCTCGCTTCATATTGCGCTGGTGAGTGCAATTCTTTTCGATACCCTTCGCCTGTCCCGGACGCTGCGAGACAAAGGCCATTTTACGCCCGAGCAGGCCGAGGCGCTCGCCGAAGCCTTGGGGGAAGCAGCCCATGACGATCTTGCCACCAAGACGGATTTGGCGAAGCTCGAGGCCAAACTTGCCGAGGTCAAGGCCGATATCCTCAAATGGGTCGTGGGAGCGATCGGCTTTCAGACGATCGTGATCCTGGGCGCGCTCGTCTCGCTCGTCAGAATCTTCGCCAAGTGACGGGGCTCAGCGCCTGTGACGCGGGCTATCTTTGGCTAGCGCTCCTCTCGCGCCGCGCGTGGTAATTGAACCGCGCCAGCGCCCGATGGTATAGCCTTGCGGTTTTCGCGAGCTAGAAGGAAAATTCATGTCTGTCGATTCCGCGACCGTGCGGCGCATCGCGCATCTCGCGCGGATCAAGGTCAGCGAAAACGACGTGCCGCATCTGCAAAACGAACTCAACGCCATCCTCGCCTTCGTCGAGGAATTGAGAAGCGTCGATGTCGAAGGTGTCGAGCCGATGACCTCCGTCATGCCAATGCCGATGAAAAAGCACGCCGATGTCGTGACGGACGGCTCTATCCCGGACAAAATCGTCGCCAACGCGCCGGCCTCGGACGATCATTTCTTCGTCGTCCCCAAGGTGGTGGAGTGAGCGAGAAGATGACCGGTCTCACCGAGCTGACGCTCGCCCGCGCGCGCGACGGACTCCGGCAAAAGGAATTTTCCGCCGTTGAACTCGCCAAGGCACACATTGATGCCATCGAAAAAGCCCGCGCGTTAAATGCTTTCATCGTCGAGACGCCGGAGAGGGCGCTCGCCATGGCGCGCAACGCTGACGCGCGGATCGGCAGGGGAGAAGTCGGGCCGCTCGAAGGCATTCCGCTTGGCATCAAGGACCTCTATTGCACCGAGGGCGTGCAGACCACGGCGGGCAGCCATATCCTCGAGGGTTTCGTGCCACCCTATGAATCGACCGTCACCGCCAATCTCTGGCGCGACGGCGCGGTGATGCTGGGCAAACTCAATCTCGACGAATTCGCGATGGGCTCGTCGAACGAGACCTCCTATTTCGGCCCCGTAATTTCGCCCTGGCGGCGGCGGGGCTCGCATACCCCGCTCGTTCCCGGCGGCTCATCGGGGGGCTCGGCGGCGGCCGTCTCGGCGCGGCTCTGTTTCGGTGCGACGGCGACGGACACCGGCGGCTCGATCCGCCAGCCCGCGGCGTTTACCGGAACCGTCGGCATCAAGCCGACCTATGGGCGCTGCTCGCGCTTCGGCATCGTCGCCTTCGCGTCCTCGCTCGATCAGGCGGGGCCAATCGCGCGCACGGTGCGCGACGCGGCGATCCTGCTGCGCTCGATGGCGGGCCATGACCCGAAGGACACGACGTCTGTTGATGTTCCGGTGCCGGACTTCGAAGCTGCGGTGGGGCGCGGCGCCAAGGGCATAAAGATAGGAATCCCGAAGGAATATCGCCGGGAGGGCATGCCTGCCGAAATCGAAGCGCTTTGGGCGCGGGGAATCGAATGGCTGAAGGCGGCCGGCGCGGCAATCGCCGATATCTCGCTGCCGCATACGCGTTATGCCTTGCCTGCTTATTATATCGTGGCGCCGGCCGAGGCCTCGTCGAATCTCGCCCGCTACGATGGCGTGCGCTACGGGCTTCGCGTGCCCGGCAAAGACATCGTAGACATGTATGAAAGGACGCGGGCGGCGGGGTTTGGCAAGGAGGTGCGAAGGCGGATCATGATAGGCACTTATGTGCTTTCGGCCGGATATTACGACGCTTATTATGTCCGAGCGCAAAAGATCAGAACGCTCATCAAGCGCGATTTCGAAACTGCCTTTGCCAGCGGCATCGATGCGATCCTGACCCCGGCGACGCCGTCCGCGGCCTTCGGCCTCGGCGAGAAGGGCTCGGCCGATCCGGTCGAAATGTATCTCAACGATATTTTCACGGTGACCGTGAACATGGCGGGACTGCCCGGCGTCGCGGTTCCGGCCGGAATTTCCGCCGAGGGCTTGCCCTTGGGGCTGCAAGTCATTGGCCGCGCGTTTGACGAAGAAACCTTATTCTCCGTGGCGCATGTCATCGAGCAATCGGCGCCGAGGATCGCGCCGCCGGAGAAATGGTGGGCGTGACCTTGCCGCCCCGGCCAAGTTGCGCCGCGCGGGCCGTTCAGGCGTCCTCGCCCGACAAATTGACCTTCCGGGGCGGCCCCGTCAGCGCCGGCTGGAACAAAATCGCCGCCGCCAATGTGCAGAGAGTCGTGACGCAAGGCTGCGGATGGCAATGAATCGCATGCCGCGGTACCCATGCCGGGCCCGGGTCTCGACCGTCGCGGTGCACTTAGTCCTGAAGCGAATCGAGGCTTGCTTTTCACCCTAAAGCGGTTAATGCAGAGTGCCGTTCAGCGAGCATGGGACGCTCAGGTAGAATTCTCTAGCGGCATCTTTTGCAGCGCCCCATGTAAAGAATGCGAAGGTGCCTCTCGCGCGCAAAGCATGGATTGGTCCAGATCGTCGAGCGGATTCCGGCACGATTAACGACGCAATAACGCGCGAGAAATTGCGGGCAAATTCTAGCAGCCAAGGCCTCGCCCGGCGGGAATCCTATCCCGAGGCTGACTGCCGATACCGCGATTTTGTAGGAATTCTGAAGCGGTGAGTGTCTCATTCCTTCCTCCCCATGACGGGCTAATAACTTAATTGCGCATCGGCATCATGCCGATAGCTTCTGCTTAGCGCTCACATTTGACCTTGGTTTTCTCCTCGCGACCCGATCAAAATCCCGACGTTCTCGCAACCCCTAAGTAGGGGGCGCCACATTGCCAACAATTGTGCGTTGGAGAGCGCGGGTCCGCCGGAGGTGGTCGATGGGAACGGTCAAGCTATGGGCATTCCGTCGGCGAGACGTACACCGAGTATGCCTTTTGCAGCGGACTATCGAGGCGCCGCTGCCCTCCTGGCATTGCCCTTCCGAAAAAGGCTCGGGCCGCGCGGGCCGTTCAGGCGTCCTCGCCCGACAAATTGACCTTCCGGGGCGGCCCCATCAGCGCCGGCTGGAACAAAATCGCCGCCGCTAATGTGCAGACAAGCGACAAGGCAAGCAGCTTGCCCATGCTGGAGGTGCCCGGATGCTTGGAGAGCCAAAGGCTGCCGAACGCGGTCGCGGTGGTCATGGCACTGAAAAAAACCGCGCGCGTAAGACTCGATTGCAAAAGATTCGTGGTCCCCG
>Ga0185299_10005975_pt1 | contig 13251 bp, 8 predicted proteins | sample PaiPotPPA55metaG_FD_128002 | JGI IMG/M metagenome (GOLD analysis project Ga0185299, IMG submission 128002) | Iron sulfur acid spring bacterial and archeal communities from Banff, Canada, to study Microbial Dark Matter (Phase II) - Paint Pots PPA... ...
GTGCCGCCCGTAGGCTGGCCCAGCAGAGTAGACGCGCGGAACAGATAGCCGGCTGAGGAGATTGCCGCGCCGCTCGCAATGACCCCCTTGAGGAAGTCGCGCCTCGAGACCGCATCCCGTGCGCCGCCAATCGTCTTTGGGTCAACGATGTTGCTCATCGCGAGGGGTACCTCCTGCCTGTTGCAAGCGCGGCGCGGTAATCTTCCAAACTCATTTATTTCAAAGTGGATGATCTAGATCGCGCGGCGCCGCCTCTTTTGGGGTTTCAGTTGTACGGCTGCAGGATTCCGATTCTCGGACCGGGGCATTGTTGACTAAATCTGGCAAAGGAGCAAGTCTCCTCGCCCTTTGGTTTGCGCCGCGGAAGGTAAGTGAAGGCGCAGCTTTTCCGCCCAACTCTGAAAATATTACGCCAGATCTCGGGGGGCTAGTTTTTAGATACTTCGAGATCCGGCGTAAAGACCGCGTCAAACCGCAGCTTCTCGTGCTTGTCATGGACCAGCACAACCGGCGAGAGCCGGAGTGACTGTTTGCACGCGCGGCACGCCGTCATCTCGCCTTGCAAGTCCTGAACGAACCCGTCCGTGAAGTGATACGCCGCGCGCGGCCGCCGAGCTGCCTTGGCTCCCCTGGAGCCGCAATGAGGGCACGTGTACTCCACGCGGTCGTCCAGCGGATCGCGGTTTAGCGCGGCCCACCCCGTGTACCGTACTCCGATAGTTTCAATCGAATTTTTGCTCATGATTTCTACCCTAAGACCTCTCTTGGCATTTCTGCACATTCCTTAGACGCACCCGCTCGCTTCTAAGGTGCAACCTCGTTGCCCAAAACTCTAAACCATTGTTGTCAAATCAGTTGCAAACAGCCAACCCAGGATGGATTGCCATGGCAATGCGCCCAGGTCCGTTTTGCGCTGGATTTGGGGAACCGGCCGCCTGGCGTGGTGTCTATCACAATGAAGGGATCGCGACCTCCCCAGTAGCAAACGGGTTGGCGGATGTAAACCGCCGACCCGTTCCTGATTCTCTTTTTTCGCACGCAAATTCGACAGGAGGAGTGTGTCTATGAGCGGTCTGGGGAATCTATCTCAATGCATGGTCGATAGCGACCCCGAAGCCATCTCTCGAGCGCGATGGCTGCGGCGGAAGGCCCTGGTGATTTCAGTTTTCCTCGAAGCTGTGTGTTTCACTGCCATGTTGCTTTGGCCGCTGATTACCCCTGGCGTCCTTCCGCGCGGCTATATCATGACGCCCGTCCCGCCATACCATGGCGGCGCGGGCCCGAGGAGAGTTTCGCAAGAGCATCAGCCGCCCCGATCGCACGACGACCGAGTCACTCAAATAACACCCAGATTCACTTTCCCGCTGCATCAAGAATCGAATCGGTGGCAAAGGCCCACCGCTGAAGACGCCCCGGATGTCGATGCTGGCCCGGCTGGTTCCGACCAGGGGCCAGGGCCAGCCGGAATCGGCCCCTACGTTCCGGGAGGCGGCGAGAACGGACCTCATATCGCGCCGCCCCGCGAGCCGGAATCAATCCGGCCGATACGACAAAAGGTCAGTGAAGGCGTTATGGAAGGGGCGCTCATTCACCGCGTCGAGCCGATCTACCCGATGATTGCGCGAAACATGCGCCTTTCGGGAACCGTGCGACTGCGCGCAGTCATCGCCACCGACGGCTCCGTTCAGCATCTCGAGGTTCTAAGCGGTAGCGAAATTCTTGCGCGCGCCGCGCGCCAAGCCGTGGAGCAATGGCGCTATCGCCCGACGCTGCTCAGCGGCGTTCCGGTCGAGGTCGAAACATACATCACCGTCACTTTTGTACTAGGTGATCACTGAGCAGCGGCGGACGAACAAGTCTTGAATCTCGCAGTCGCGTAGCGGAGTCTTAAAACGAGCTACTAAAGAAGCGGCTCGCCGGAATTTCGGGAAATGATCTCGCGGGTTTCGTCGCGCAGACGCACGATTTCGTGCCAGTCGTTTCCCGCGCTCGGATTGGGCACCACGAGCGGCCCGAAAGTCACCGTCAGGCGCCCCGGCTTCGGCAGGTGCGTCTTGTCGCGGAGAATTTGGCGCGTGCCGCGAATGGCCACAGGGCAGATCGGCCGCTGCGCATCGACGGCAGCTTTGAAAGCGCCCAACTGGAATGGCCGAATGCCGGTGATCGGCGTGAACGTTCCTTCGGGATAGATTGCGACGGATTCGCCCCGTTCGAGCGCCGCCTTTACGTCCTCCGCCTGCCGAACCCTCGCATTCGGGTCGCTCCGGTTGAACATGAACTGACCGCTTCGGCGAGCCATTGTTCCGAACAGCGGCATACTCACCACCTCGCCCTTTGCGACAAACCGAACACCTGGCGGCAGCAGCGCCATCATCGCCACCGTATCTGCATAGCTCGAGTGGTTGGGCGCGAAGATCCACGGACCTGACCGAGGACTCGGTGCCGATAGCTCAGCCAGCGTCTCGGTTCCTTCAATCTCCACGCGAATGCCCGTAGACCATAGAATTGCCCGGGCAGCAAAATGGATCAATCGCGAGGCTCGGCGTGGGTCGCGTGTGAGCGAGACGGCCGCCCATAGCGGCGCAACCACCGCTGCCGTGGCCGTGAGCGCGTATGCGCCATAAATGCGTTGGGCCGCGACCCGCGCGCCGCGAGCGGCCAAAGCCCACGTTTGGGGAGCTGCGCCGCCGACAGCCAGCTTCGCTATTTGCACCCAGGGCGCTTCTCGTTTCTTCCCGAGCCTTCCCTCCAGATACAGTCGCCGCGTTTCGCTGCGGCGCAGTTTGCCGCTGGATGTCTTGGGAATCGATTGCGGCGGAAGTATTTCCACTACGTCAGGCGGCAATCCCATCCCCTCCTGGACCGCCCGCGAAATGTCGGCGGCGATGCGTTTTGAATCGGCGGCGTTGCGTATCTCGGCCGTCACGACGAGTCTTTCCGTGCCGCTTCGCGCGTCGGGTGCACCAAACGCGACCACGCAGCCCGCGCGCACTCCGGCCACTTGTCCCGCGATCTCCTCGATCTCATGCGGATAAAGATTGCGGCCACCCTTGATGATCACGTCTTTCGCGCGCCCGGTGATGAAAAGCTCGCCGTCAGCCCAGTACGCGCGGTCACCTGAATTGAGCCAGCCGCCTTCGCGCATCAGGTCGCGCGTCGCGCTGGGATTTCGATAGTATCCGCACGTCGCGGCAGGCCCGCGAAACCACAGCTCGCCTTCGACGCGTTCGTCGGCGTCGCGGCCTTCCCGGGTCACAATGCGGCACTCCACGTCCCGGAGCGGCCTCCCCGCGCCGACGAATTCCAGCGGCGCCGAATCGTTTGCGCTTGCGGCCATCGCGCGGCCCGATGATTCAAAAGTCGCCCGGTCGATGCGATCGACTCTGCTTCCAGATCCCGGCTTGGGCGCCGATACCGCAAGAGATCCCTCCGCCAGGCCATACACGCCGAGCAGCGCCCCACGATCGAATCCGTAGGGCGCGAAGCGCGCCACAAACCGTTCGATCGTAGCTGCTTGCACCGGCTCCGCTCCGTTCAACGCAGCGCGCCACGAACTCAGATCCAGACCCTTCAGATCCTCGTCGGCGATTTTGCGCACACAAAGCTCAAATGCGAAATTCGGCGCAGGGCTGATCGTCCCCCGATGGTGATGAATCGCCCGGAGCCAGCGCGCGGGCCCGCTCAGGAAGGCCACCGGCGACATCACCACCAGCGGAATTCCCGTGAACAAAGGCACAAACCACGCGCCAATCAGTCCCATATCGTGGTAGAGCGGCAGCCAGCTCACCGCGACGTCCTCGGGCCGCAGGTCGATCCCTGAGGTAATCGATCCGATGTTCGCCAGCAGGTTCGCGTGCGTCAGAGTGACGCCCTTCGGATCGCCCGTTGAGCCCGACGTGTATTGCAGAAACGCAATGTCTTCGCCCCGGGCATTGTGAGAGAGGTTCTCCACCGGCCGCCATTCTTTACTCGCGTTCTCCGGAACGGTTGGCGTCGCGCACAGCTTCTCCGCGTTGAGCACCTCCCGCAGAGTTGGAACGCGCGGCTGCAGCAATCGGGCAAGTCCTTCGGCCTGCCGCCAAGTCACCAGAAATCGGGCCTCGGCGTTTTTGAGGATGTTCGATTGCCGCGTGGCATATTCGGCGATGCGGTCGGCGCGGAACGGCGGATAGATCGGAACCGGAATGCCCCCCGCCAGAAGGATGCCGGCGAACGTCGAGAAGAATTCCGCGCATGTTGGCAGCATGATCGCGACGGTTTGCCCCGGTTCGAGTCCGCGCCGCGAAAGCTCCGCGGCAGCCTCCGAGGCGCGCTCGTAGAGCTCGCCGAACGTAATCGTCCGCAGCGCGTCGTTCTCTTCGTAGAGGTGAATATGCGCGCGTCCCGGCTCGCCGAGCCCGCGAAGACGGATGATCTCCGTCAGTGATTCGGCGGCTCGAATTTGCCGTTCGAGCTCCGGCCTGAGCTTGGTGGAACCCCCTCGGACGGGAGAGTTCGCAAAGGCAGCATCGCGAGCGGCCGTCGACAACTCGTTTTCATCGACGTCTTCGCGGAGAATGGCCTCGACCAGGTCCTCCACTGAATTTGCTTCGGCAACGACGCGCTCGGGCATCCGAACGCCGCAGGCCTTGCCCAGGCGCAACATCAGCTCGACGCGCTCAAGGCTGCCGAGTCCCAGTTCGCGCTCGAGGTGCGCTGAGGCGCCGCGGGCGCAGAGGTCTTCCAGTCCCCGTGAGTTCCCCAGCTCCGCAAGGAGCTGGCGCACCGTCGCAAGAGCTTGCCCCTCGACGATGGCTTTACGATCGAGTTTTGTGCCGGTAGCGCCCACGATGGCAGCGTAGGATCAGCGTCGGGTCAGCGTTTGGTTTTTCGATGCGTCCCGGAAACGCATTGTGAAATCCTCGACGGAGCCTATCACCGCGCCGCCCTCGGTTCAACTTTTCCACCTTCGCCAGGGTGAGAGCAGCGAAGCCGCGGAACACCCGGTCAACTCGCCACCCGAGACCTGCGGCGAACAAACCTCGAATTCTCAGTGGGGTACGTTCGTACCGGGACGAATTGAACCCTTTGGCCTATCGACGCTGCCGCAGACCGCAGGCATCATGACTAAGTATTCGGGGCGCGGAAACGCCGCCTCGAATGTCTGCACCTCCATCACCCCCATGCCCACGAGCGGCCGGCACCCCCACCGGCCGCTCACTTTTTTGGGCAGCCACATCAGTCACCCTAAGCCTTGAACCCGCAAATCCCAATATCGGTCGCCGCATAGACGAAGTCGCCTGATTCGGCTCGTATCCGAAACTCGGGACGAAACCAGCACATTCAGATTATTTATTCAAATCATCTGTGGTTGACATTGTCTGAATCCGGGATTATATAGCTCCCAGAGAGTGGGTGTGTTGTGGGGTGTCTGCGCTTTTTGGCGAATGCTCGGGGGAGCATGCGTCCAGCGGGTCGGTTTCGCCAATGACCATTCCGCACTTCTACCCACCTTATTAGATTAGGGGCGACTCCTGGGAGGTGTGCCGTGAAGTATTTCGCCGGCTTTTTGCGCCTAGCTGGTTTCTGCGCTTTCGCGCTGGTTGTCCTTGGCTTCGTCAGTATTCGGTCCGCTCGCGGCCAAGACGTGGGCAGCTTGGGAGGAACCGTCACCGATCCTACCGGTGCTGCGGTCAGCGGTGCCAGAGTCACCGCCACTGATCTTTCTTCTTCCGCCACACACGCGACGACCACCGACAAGAATGGCAGCTACAGTTTTACCCAGCTCGCCCCGAGCAACTACAAAGTCGAAATTGAGAAGGAAGGCTTCAAGACATTCATTCAGGCGAAAGTAAGTGTTCTCGTTGCGACGCCGACCCTACTGGATGCTCGGCTCGAACTTGGTGCGATGTCGCAGCAGGTAGTCGTGGAATCGGCAGCCGCTCCTACGATCAACACTCAGGACGCCACCGTCGGCAACACTTTTAACGAGCAAGAAGTAAAGGATCTGCCTATCCTGGCGCGCAACGTCGTCAACTTGCTTACCCTTCAACCCGGTGTTGTTTTTACGGGCCTGTCCGACACCGACAAACTGAACATGGGATCGATCGCCACTATGGATACCCGCGAAGGAGTCGTCGACGGCATCCGCGGCAATCAAGCCGATGTCACACTCGACGGCGTGGACTCCAATGACTGGCAGAACCAATCTGCCTTTACGTCTGCTCTGCCAGTTACCCTCGACTCCGTGCAGGAATTCCGCGTTACCACTACCAACGCTAACGCCACGAACGGCCTCACGGGCGGTGCCCAGGTCCAATTGTTGACCAAGAGTGGCTCGGATCAGTTCCACGGTGCCGTATATTGGTACTATCGCACCACGGGGACGTCCGCCAACGCCTGGTTCAACAATCAGACTGGCGTCCCTAGGCCCAAACTCCAGCGCCAACAACCCGGTGGGGCTTTGGGCGGTCCGATCAAGAAGGATCGTCTTTTCTTCTTCCTGAACAACGAAGAGCGCCGTGATGCGGTCGGCGCTATTGAAAACCGCATTGTCCCGTCAGACTCGCTGCGCGACGGTGTGCTGATCTACCAGTGCGCCACGGCTTCGCAGTGTCCCGCCGGTTCAGTACAGGGGCAAACTACCTCCCATCCTTTTGGCGCAGGTTATTTCGGCATCCCGATAACACCCCAACCAGGTCAGCCCACAAGCGTGCAACAGTTGGACCCAACAGGGGTCGGCGTCAACCCTGCCATGGTCCCTTACATGAACCTATTTCCGCACGGGAACGACCCGACGCAAGGAGACGATGGTGGTGGTTCTTCGGTTGCAAACTTTATCGGGCTTAGGTTCAATGCCCCTGAACTTACCTACCAAAACATCTACATCGCCCGCTTCGATTACAACCTCACTGCCGATGGCCATCACTCTATTTTCTGGCGCGGCTCGATGGAAGGGCTCAGAACCAATCTGCTAGGGGCCCAGTTCCCCGGAGCGCCGGCAGCCCAGAACTTGTTGAACAACAGCCGGGGCTTCTCCGTCCAATATCAGGGTCAGCTCAGCCCGACGCTCATCAATACCGCCCGCTACGGTTTTACTCGGGAGGGCATTGCACTTTCTGGTGCCAGCGGTCCTTCGTTTGACGTCCGGGATTTCGACGACGTTCAGAACTTCGGCGCGCGCCTCACCGCTCACGCCGTTCCCGTCCACGAAATCAACGACGACGTGAGCAAAACTCTTGGCAATCACACACTCCAGATGGGTGGCGTGCTTCGCATCATCACGAATCACAGGACCGACGAAGCAAATTCTTTTCCCTCGTACGCTGTCAACGACGGTTTCTGCGTCGGGTGCGCCTACCCCGTGCAACAAATTACTGCGAACGGGCTCCCTGCGCCGTCCAACCCCACAGCCATAACGCGCGCGTTCCTGATGCTGACCGCTCCCATCACGGATACGACCGCGACGTTTTTTGGCAATCCAGCGACGGGCGCCATCCAACCGGCCGGGACGCCCGACTTCCGGACCTTCGCCGAGCGTTCCTTCGAAGTATACTTGCAAGATACCTGGCGCATTCGTTCGAACCTCACCTTGACCTACGGCCTGCGCTATGGCTACGAGACTCCAGTGTGGGAGACCAATGGTTTCGAGGTCGCGCCGTCGTTTGACATTATGACCTGGTTCAAACAAAGAGTTAACAACATGAACGCAGGGATTCCCTCGTCCGCGTCACCTCTCCTCGAATATGTCCCTGCAGGAAAGGCCAACCACGAGCAATCGTGGTACGACCCGGATTACAAGGATTTTGGGCCACGTTTGTCCTTGGCTTATTCGCCCAGCTATGGTTCTGGGATCGGCAATTTCCTCTTTGGCGGCGCCGGAAAGTCCTCGCTCCGCTTGGGCGCTGGAATCTTCTATGACAATATCGGCCAGCCCATCGCTCTCGCCAGCGACCAGAGCGGGTCGCCCGGCACAGCAACGACCTTGACCAACAACTCGCAGGCATTCTGCCTGGGCGGCTCCAGTTGCACAGCGGCGACGCCCACGCCCGCCCCGCGGTTCGCCGGCTCTTGCAGCCTTGCGACCGGCTGCACTGGGCTGCCGGCGCTCAGTCTGTTTGTCACTCCCCCTACTTCGGCCGCGTTTCCCTCGGTCCCAGCGTCGAACGAATCCTCACTTGGATTTGGAGTCGATCCCGGCCTGCGTACGCCCTACTCCATCCATTTCAATGCCGACATCCAGCGGGAATTGCCCCATCATTTTGTGGTGGATGTAGGATATGTGGGAACGCTCGGTCGGCGGCTGCTAGGGAAAGTCGATTTCGCCCAATACGAGGACATCAGGGATCCACAGAGTGGTCAGGATATGTGGACGGCGTTCCGCCAGGTAGCGAAAATCGCCAACTTGAAACCCCAGAATAACGCTACACCTGCGATACCGCCAACGTTGCCGAATGGGGAGCCTAATATTGCCGGGTTGTCACAGATTTCCTCAATCAATTGGTTTACGAATATGCTGCCTGGCATGGGGACATTCGCGGCGCAAGACTTTTGCAGCTCCGGCGACGCAGTTTGCAATTCGGGTTACCAGTCGCTGACCCCGACCCAGGCTTTCTACGCGTACGCAGTACAAGATATCGCTAATTTTGGCGGGCACGCGAGCTGGTCGTGTGCGTTGTTTCCTATCGATGCTTTTGTGGGTCCGGGCGGCCTTACAAGCCCATGGAATTCCACTGTGGACCCGAATGGAACGGGCCTCGTCCAATTCCAGCCACAGTTCGCGACTTTGCCCGGCTGGACCAATTGGGCAAGCTCGAACTATCACAGCCTTCAGATCTCAGTCCGGAAAAACGTTGGTATTGCGAGCTTCGCAATCAATTACGTATTCTCAAAATCTATCGACAATGCTTCTGGCTCAGAGAACGTCGACTTGACCGACAGCGGCTCTCCGACTCAGGCTTCAGGCGCACTGATTCAGAACCCCTTTAATCACCGGCTTGGGCGTGGACTGTCTGATTTCAATTTGAGGCACAACTTCAATGGCGACTGGGTGGTGAATCTGCCTTTCGGGCGTGGACAGCACTTCTTTGGGAGTGCCAATCGCATCCTGGACGCGGTTGTGGGCAAGTGGGAAGTGTCGGGGACGGTACGCTGGCACTCAGGCTTCCCGGAAAGCCCCAGCAACGGCTTCGATTTTCCAACCAACTTCTTCCTTACTACAAATGGTACCCTAAGCGGGCCCGTCTCCAACAACCTGACGCGCCACGGCGCAAGCGGCATCCCCAATCTCTTTGGCCCTACACCGGCAGGGCAACCGGCGCCTGCGGCCTGGCAGAATTTTGGCTTCACTCTGCCGGGCCTTCCCGGTTCGCGCAACGTCCTGACTGGGCCGGCTTATGCCGCGACCGATGTGGGCGTCAGCAAATCGTTCAGAATAACCGAGGGCACAGCGCTGAAGTTTCAAGTCAGGGCGTACAACGTGTTCAACAGTGTTAACTTTGACGATGGTGCGCTCTCGCTTGACCCCACAAGCCCAACAACCTTCGGCCAAATTAACCGGACAGCAGGGCCTCGAGGCGGCGCACGCGAAATGGAGTTCGCGGCTCGCTTCGAGTTCTGAGCGAACCCGTTTCGGCCGAATCACGGAAGGCCCTCGTTCACGCGAGGGCCTTCTTCGTTTCTGGCGGGGATTCCTCGGTGTAAACTCCTCTCACAGTGGTGTTCGGGTGCTTTTTCCTGGCAACGGGGTCCGGTGAACATTAGATTCGACAGAACGCTGTCCCGCCGAACAGTTCTTCGTGGAACGCTTCTGACGTGCGGAGCTTTGCTCGCAGGTTTCGAAAAGCTTCCCGGTCAAGAGCCGGCACGGGATCAAGCCGAAGAGCCGTTTCGAAACGGTCGAAAACTTGGGGTAGTGAACTTCACAGAAGAAGCGCCCGTGCCAATGGGCAAGGCTTTTGGAGCGGAACTCGATGAGCGCCTCTACACCGACCTCTCCAAGCTGACGCCGGAAAACGCAGTCACCCCCGCGGAAGAGTTTTACATCCGCACCGGAGCCTCGCGTTTTCTCGATAGCGCGAAGCTTTCATCGATCGCCGTGGGCGGCCTCGTACAGCAGCCATTCGAACTCAGCGTTATGGACCTTGCGAAGCAGGCAAAGCCGATGGGTCTGCATCTAATGGAATGTGCGGGGAACGTTCGCGCCGTGCATTTCGGGCTGATGAGCGTCGCGAATTGGACCGGCGTCCCTGTCGAAGCGATCATCGATGCCGCCAAGCTCACGCCTGGCGCGAGCCGCGTGCTGATCTCGGGCTTCGACCGTTACGCCGCTCCCTCCTCAAGTTCCGTCCCCGGTGCCAGTTGGATCTTCACAATTGACGAATTGAGATCAGCGCGCGCTTTTCTGGCTACCGGAATGGATGGCCAGCCGCTCGGCGCCGATCATGGAGCGCCGGTGCGTCTGGTCGTGCCCGGCTGGTATGGATGCGCCTGCATCAAATGGGTGAACGAAATCACGATGGTCGATGCCTCATCCGCCGCGACCTCCCAGATGCAGGAATACGCGGCGAGGACTTTGCAGAAAGGCGTCCCCCAGCTTGCGCGGGACTATGAACCCGCGACGGTCGACCAGGCCGCGATGCCGATCCGAGTTGAGCAATGGACTGTCGGCGAAAAGATTAAATATCGAGTCGTCGGAATTTTGTGGGGGGGCTCCCAGCCGGTGACTACCCTCGAGATTCGATTCAACCTCGAAGAGGATTACGTTCCGGTTGACCGATTCCAACACAGCGCCAATGACCCTTGGAGCTTTTGGTCGCACGCGTGGACGCCGCAACGAGCAGGCACCTGCATGATCCGCCTGCGAGTGAAAGAGCCTCGCGTCCGTGCGCGGAAAATGGATGCGGGCTACTATCTCCGCACGGTCGAGATTACGGAAACTTGAGAATGCCTCGCAAACAAGATTATCGGAAAGTTGAACATCGACGCTTCACCGGACGCGGGACTCAGCGTATTGGCTGCCTCGCTTTCCTGCTGGCTTGCATTCTATCGGCGTCGCTAGCGGCGCCGGCACAACACGAAGGTCACGAAGCCGCGGGAATGGTGCCGCGCGAGATTCTCGCTCGCCCGTTGCCGCTTCGCCAGGGCATTGGCGTGGTTCACGAAAAAGTCGCCACGTCATCATTCGAAGCCCAAGCCTTCTACGATCAGGGACTCGCATATCTCAATTCCTTCGTTTGGATCGAAGCGGCCCGATCGTTCAACCAGGCGTTGCGGCTGGATCCCAACTTGGCGATGGCGCACCTCGGCCTGAGCGACGCATACATCGGCTTGCAGGATGTCTCTTCCGCGCGCGCGGAATTCGAAAAGGCGCAGTCTGTCTCCGAAAATATAAGTGAGCGCGAGCGTGCCCGGATCGCCATTCGCGCCAAGCAGATTGAGTACCTTGAGGACGGCGCGAATCTCCAGAAATATTTTGCCTATCGTCAAGCCATCACCGACGCGCTACGAATCACTCCTCGCGATCCCTGGCTTTGGATCCTGCGGGGTTTCGCCGACGAAGGATCTCCGCTCGCCCACGGTCAGGGAGGCAGCGCGGATACGATTGCGTTCTACCAGACCGCGCTCGCATTCTCGCCGGACAATTTCGCCGCCCACCATTACCTCGCTCATACGCTCGAAAATCTCGCGCTGACAAAAGAAAGTCTGGAACAGAGCGAAGCCTACGCGCGGCTGGCTCCTGCCATTCCGCATGCTCACCACATGGTGGGCCATGATCTGCGCCGCCTGGGGCGCACCGAAGAAGCGATTCAGGAATTCCTCAAAGCAGAGGAATTGGAAAATGCCTACTACAAGGCCGAGGACATCCCCGCGCGCTACGATTGGCACCACGCACACAACCTGAATCTGCTCGCGATGTGCTACCAGGCGCTTGGACAAATGAAAGCGGCCGAAGCCGCCTACCGCGAAGCGTTTGCTTTGCCGGCCAACGTGGATCTTGCCGAGTACAATCGCAAGTCATGGCCACAGTTCTTGCTTGAACAGGACCGGCCGCAAGAGGCTCTGGCGGCGGTTCAGGAATTGATCACGAGCCGATGGCCGCTGGCTCGATTCGCGGGCCATGCGCTTGCGGGACAAGTTCTACTCGCGATGGATCGCCCCGAGGAATCGAAGAAGGAGCTCTCTCTGGCCGAACGGGAGAGCGAGAATATTCCCGCTGCCGTGATCGCCAGGCTGCCAGACGCCGCCACTCTCCGCGCCGAGCTCCTCCTGCAAGAGAAGCAATGGAACCAGGGCAACGCTCTGACGAAGCAGATTGAGGACAGTATCGAAGCCGTTCCCGGCCCGGATGCATGGAGTGAGGCGTTGTTCGAATTCGATTCCATTGCCCGTAACGCCCGCCAGGCAGGCGATTGGGACTTGGCGGAATCTACCGCGCGAAGGATGATTCAACACGACCCCAGCTATGCTGGCGGGTACTATGACCTGGGTCTCGTCGCAGAGCATCGCGGCGACTCGGTCAATGCTCAACAGGAATTTGCCACGGCGGAAAAACTGTGGAGCAAAGCCGATCCCGGCGTCCAGCGCTCTCGGTCACACAATCCCTGACATACACCCGGAGCACAGATAACCGAGTGCCGGAGATACGCCTCGCCAACCTTACTGGAAAACGAAGGGCCCGAGCCGTCTCGCAAACGGCTCGGGCCTTTTGTCGTTGCCTGCTTGAAGCTGCGGCCGGGGACGAAGCCGCAGCGTCAACGAAAATCAAAGAGGGCACGCCACTGAAATCCTTATCGCGGGCGCCCGATCGGCCGGTAACTCGCGATGGGTCGCGGTCGCATCCGCAAACGCGGCGTGAGCGGTGGCGGCACATTGTGCAGCGGCCCGCCGCAATTGGCGCACGATTCCGGCGCAGCGCCCTGGATTCGCAGCCAATGTCCGCGCGCCGAACAATCCGGATTCAAACACTGAACCGTCCAACCCGATAGATATTGCATAGATTCCTCTCGTTCTGGTGAAATTGCCAGCCTGCGGCGGGAAGGGAACTGCGCACCGCCAAGCTGCCCCCGAAAATCCCATCCCGAGTGCCCGAATCTTCGTGCCGAAAACTCAGGATGCGCGGAATTGTGCGCGTGGGGCTCTAGTGTGTCAAGCGGAATGTACGCTATTAGTAGTGCGTCGGTTGCGAACGAGAGGCGCTGAGATTTTGCCGCATGTTACGCAAGAGCCCGACTCAACCCGGCGAGACCCTGGCCCGGGCGTACTCACTGCGGA
>Ga0185299_10005976_pt1 | contig 13251 bp, 16 predicted proteins | sample PaiPotPPA55metaG_FD_128002 | JGI IMG/M metagenome (GOLD analysis project Ga0185299, IMG submission 128002) | Iron sulfur acid spring bacterial and archeal communities from Banff, Canada, to study Microbial Dark Matter (Phase II) - Paint Pots PPA... ...
TGGGTCGCAAGAGCAGGGCGGCGGTGTGGTGGCGGGGCCGGTAACCGTGCAACAGATTCCAGGGCGCCTCGATGTTTTAAAATGGCCCTTGATCGCTGGCTTTGTGGGACTTTTTGCGTTGGGCGCGATTTTGTTGGCGCGCAAGCCGGTTGTGGCGGTGGCTGGCGGCGCCCCCTTCGACGCTGCGCATGGATTGCCTAGGAAGCCGAAGAAAACCAACTCTTCAAAGAAAGTCGCGGTCGCGTCTTCTGCTCCGGCTCTAGCTGACGTCGATGCCGCCGTGGGCGCAAGCCTCGATTCCTTGAAAGACCAAATCTTTCGGCTCGAGTTGCGGAAGCAGGCTGGCACCATTTCCGAAGAAGAGTATGCGCAGGAACGTGCGCGGGCGGAAAAAGTGCTCCGCGATCTCGTGCGGGGCTGAGCCGTGCCCAACTTGCTGTGCCACGAGGGCCTTCGTTGACGCTGGGCGCGGTTGGTCCGACGGCTATCCGGTTTGAAAATATCGACAAAAGATACGGTGGTTTGTACGCGTTGCGCTGCGTCTCTTTGACTATTGCGACGGGCGAGTGTGTCGCGCTCGCCGGACGGAACGGCTCGGGTAAAACTACGCTGCTGCGGATTGCCGCGCGCCTAGTGAGGCCATCGTCCGGCAAGTTGAGTTTTTCTTCCGCGGAAGGTGTCGAGAACATTGCGGCGCGGAACGCAGGGTTTGTCGCGCATGCGACCATGGTGTACGACGAATTGACCGCCGAGGAGAATCTGCTGCTTTTCGCCCGACTACAGGGAATCGCACAGCCGGGGAAACGGGTCGAAGCGATGTTGCACGAGGCCGGCTTGTTCGAGCGCCGCGATTCGCTGGTGCGAACGTTTTCCCGCGGGATGCGGCAACGGGTAGCCATTGCGAGAGCGCTGTTGAATGCGCCGGCGATTCTGCTGTTGGACGAGCCGGGGACGGGCCTCGATCCGCAGGGAACTGCCTGGCTGGCGGAAACGCTACAGCGGATGCGCGACGCTGGTTGCACGATGCTGATGAGCTTGCACGGCGAATCGGAGATTTCTGCCCTTGCGACTCGTGCCATCCGCCTCGATGCCGGAAAGGTCGTAGCGGATACGCAAGCCGGAGCCAGCGTTCGCTCGATTCTCGCTTTTGCCGATGCCTAGATGAGCCTTTTCGCAAACACCACGATTCTGCTCGGCAAGGAGTTGCGGACGGAGTTTCGCTCGCGCGAACTGCTGACGACTACCATCGTCTTTATCCTGATCGTGCTGGTGCTGTTCAGCTTCACGTTCGACCCTTTGTCCGAGGAAGCGCGGCGGTTTGGTTCCGGCCTTTTGTGGCTGGCGTTTCTGTTTGCGGCATCACTGATGCTTCAGCCTTGTTTCTTGCGCGAGCAAACGAACGACACGTTGAGCGCGCTGCGCTTGTCGGTTTCCGACCCGTTCGCGATATTTTTGGCGAAGCTGGCTGCGAACACACTTTTTTTGCTGCTTACCGAACTGCTGCTGCTGCCAGTGTTCGCGATGATGTACAACGTGCCGGTGCTGCCGGTTCTTCATTGGCTGGTCCTGGTATTTTTTCTGGGTAGTTTGGGAATTTCGGTCGTGGGAACAGCGCTCTCCGCGATTTCCGCACAGGCTCGGATGCGCGAACTGCTCCTGCCGCTGCTGCTGCTGCCGCTGCTGACACCGATTCTAGTGGCCAGCACGGAGGTCACTGGGGCGCTTCTCGACCGAGCGCCGTACGTCCAATGGAAGGGCACGGGCTTCCTGGCGGTATTCGACCTGGTCTTTTTGACGACGTTGTGGCTTTTCGGAGAGTATCTTCTGGAGGAGTAACCCTCATGAAGAATGTGCTGTTTGTTGCGGTGGTGGTCTTGCTCCTCGGCGCCGGGGCCTACGCGGCGTTTTTCATTGCCCCTACGGATGCGAAACAGGGATTGATCTACCGCATCTTGTTTCTGCATGTGGCCAGCGCGTGGACGGGCCTAACGGCATTTTTTATTTCGTTCATCGCGAACGTTTTGTACGTCTGGCGGAGACAGCCCCAGTGGGACTGGCTGGGTGTGTCGGCTGCCGAGACAGGGTTGGTGTTCACCACCGTGGTGTTGGTCACTGGGCCGATCTGGGCGCATCCTGTCTGGGGAATCTGGTGGACTTGGGACGCTCGGCTGACCTCGACTTTCGTGCTTTGGTTGCTCTATGTTTCGTATTTGCTTTTGCGGACGTTGATCGAGGAGCCGGACCGGCGGGCATTGCTCAGTGCGTTGTTTGGTATATTCGCGTTCGTGGACGTGCCGCTGGTGTTCGGATCGATCCGCTGGTGGCGCACGCAGCACCCGCAGCCGATCATCATGGGTGAGCCTGGCTCCGGGCTTGATCCACTGATGTACAAAGTGCTGTTCTTCATGTGGTTTGCGATGCTCGCTTTGATGACGTTGCTGCTGCGCCAGCGGTACCTGTTGGAGGCTATGCGCGGGGACGTCGAGACGATGCGGCGCCAATGGGAGGTCGCGTGAAAAATCTCGACAGCTTATTTGCGGCGTACATGATCGGCTGGGGTATCTTTTTTGTGTTTTATCTCACCATGGCGCGGCGCACTGCCGCACTGCGTGAAGAAATCGAGCGGTTGAAGAATTCGCGCAACCGAGGCAAGTAGCATGGCAGGGAAGAAGCGTGTCGGGATCGTGTTGTTCCAGCTGGGCGGCCCGGATTCATTGCAGGCCGTCGAGCCGTTTCTGCTGAATTTGTTTCTCGATCCGGACATTATTCCAATGGGGCCGCTCGGCTTTCTCCGCCGGCCGCTCGCGAAATTGATTTCCTCGCGCCGGTCAATTCCTGTGGCTGGCAAGTATGCGGAAATTGGGCGACGCTCGCCGATTGGTTTGCTCACGGAACGCCAGCGCGTGCGATTGGTGGAGGCTGTTTCTCCGTATATCGATCCCGTCGCGGTTACGGCGATGCGTTATTGGCATCCCATGACCGCGGAGGCTGTCGACACGCTGCGGAAGGCTGGGCCGCTGGACGAGATCGTGCTCTTGCCGCTGTACCCTCATTTTTCGTATGCGACGACCCTGAGCAGTTTGAAAGAGTGGCGCCGGATCTATGGCCAATCGAACGGGGGCCAGTCCAATGGCGGGCCGCGGGTGTCTACGGTCGGCCAGTTTTACAATCATCCGCAATATGTGCAGGCCGTCGTGCAACGCATCGGGTCCATCCTGCGCCAGTTTCCCGATAGCTCGCGCATTCATTTGGTGTTCAGCGCGCACGGGCTGCCGATGAGCCTGGTGGAAAAGGGCGATCCCTACCCGAAGCAAATCGAAGAAACGGTGGGCCTCGTTTGCGAAGCGGGGGCTCGGCAGTATAAGGATTGGCCGCGCACGCATTTGCTCTGCTACCAAAGTCGCGTGGGCCCGGCGAAATGGCTCCAGCCGCCGCTTACGGGAACGATCGAACGCCTAGGGCACGAAGGGGTAAAAGAGATGCTGGTCGTGCCGATTTCGTTTGTTACGGAGCACATCGAGACACTGCACGAAATCAACATCGAAGCGCGTGAAGAAGCGACGAAGCTCGGCATCGAGAGGTTTCGCATGATGCCTGCCGTGGGGGATTCACCGTTGTTTATCGACGCGCTGAAAGACCTGGTTTTGGAGGCTATCGGGTTGCAGTCTGCCGCACCTGTAGCCCAGGCGTCCGCGCAAATCCATTAAAATCTCGCAGCGCGTATGCATGCGCGCCAAAAAGTCCAGTGAGGTATAATCCGCCGCATAGGGGCCGAGTAAAAATGGCGACCAACTACAATCCGACAGTTCACCGCTTCGCCGTCTTCGTGGTGGGCTGGACCGTATTGCTGTTCGTCGCCGGCGCGCTGGTGACCTCCAATGATGCCGCGCTGTCGGTGCCGGATTGGCCGAAATCGTTTGGGATGTGGTTCCCGTCGCTGAGAATGCTGGCGGGCGGGGCGTTCTTCGAGCACTCTCATCGGGTGATTGCGGGCTGTCTGGGGATTTTCACGCTGGCGCTGGCCGTGCTGATTTGGATCAAAGATAGCCGACGCTGGTTGCGCTGGTTCGGAGTCATCGCGGTTGCCGGCATTGCGGTGCAAGCGGTGCTCGGCGGCGAAGTGGTAAGGCAGCTTTTGCACTATTGGCTGCCGGTGATCCACGCGTGCTTCGCGCAGATCGTATTCGGCGCGCTGCTGGCAATTGCCGTGTTTACAAGCCGCTGGTGGATGGCCGAGCATCCGCAATTAGCCGATAGCGGCAGCCCGTCGATTCATGCCGTTGCCATAGCCAACGCGGAAGTGATCTTTCTCCAGGTGGTCCTGGGCGCAGGATTCCGGCACCAGGAGATCCCCGTGTGGCCACACATCGCCGGAGCATTTGTGGCCATGGGCATGGTGATCTGGACCGCGATCGTGCTGCGCAAGCGGTTTGGGTCGTCGCCGGAACTCTCGCGAGCACGCATGATGTTGCACGCGATATTTGGCATCCAATTTCTGCTGGGCTTCGGAGCGTACTGGTCGCGCATTGCGACGGTAGGCGCGGCTCAGCCTATGCCTGTAATGGTGTGGCTGACAGTAATCCACACCGTCGTGGGGGCGTTGTTGTTCGCGTTTTCGGTGTTCATCGTTTTGATCTGCTTCCGACTCGTGCCGCGCGGCAGGGAAGTAGCGGCTCCAGCGTCCGGCCAGGTGACCGTCTAGTGAGCACGGCGCGCACCTCCGAGATGGCGCTCGCCTCGAGAGCCAGCGCCTATGTTGCGTTGACCAAGCCGGATGTTTCGTTTCTCGTGTTGATGACCACGGCGGCGGGCTACTACATGGGTGCGCGGGGCCCGGTTAACTGGCTAAACATGATTCAGACCGTGTTTGCCACCATGCTGATCGCGGCGGGTACAGCGGCGCTGAATCACTACATCGAGCGCGACTCGGATCGCTACATGCGTCGCACCGCCTCGCGGCCGTTGCCCAGTGGAGTGTTGCAGCCGAACGAAGCGTTGGCCTTTGGCCTGGTCTTGAGCATCGCAGGTGCGCTCGATTTGTACTTCACCGCTGGACCGTTGGCCGCGCTCCTGGGCACTGCGACTTGCCTCAGCTATTTGCTGGCGTATACCCCTCTCAAGAAGCGCACGGTTTGGGCGACTTTCGTGGGGGCTTTTCCCGGCGCGATTCCGCCGATGATTGGATGGGTTGCCGCGAGTGGCTCGTTGGATCGCGGCGCCTGGCTGCTGTTCGGGATTCTTTTTCTCTGGCAGTTTCCGCATTTTCATGCCATTGCCTGGATGTATCGTGAAGATTACGCGCGCGCGGGAATCCTGATGCTTCCGGTAGTGGATCCGGAAGGGAAGCGCACGTTTCGGCAGATCACTCTGACGGCGTCGGTGCTTGTGGCCGTAGCTTTGTTGCCGGCTGTCGTGGGTCTTGCGGGCGTTCTGTATTTCTTCGGGGCGCTGGTGGTTAGCGTCGCGCTCCTGCAAGTGTGCCTCTGGGCGGCTAGCCACAAGACAAATGTCCGGGCGAAGTGGTTGATGCACGCCACGGTTGTGCACATCCCGCTACTGCTCGGTTTAATGGTTTACGACAAGATTCCGCGCTGAGTCTTAAGCTGGCTCTGTAGTTTTGTTTCGGTTTAGCGGGCGGGCACGGGGGCCATGGCCTCGATCACCGCGTCGGTAAACTCTTTGGTTCCGGCGTTACCACCAACATCCCGAGTTACTTTCTTGCCGTCGCGATAGACTTTCTCTAGAGCGGCTTCGATGCTGGCGGCGGCTGGGCGCTCGCCCAGGTATTTGAGCATCATGATGCCGCTCATCAGCAACGCTGTAGGGTTTGCGAATCCTTTGCCGGCGATGTCTGGAGCGGTGCCGTGCACGGCCTCGAACATGGCGCAGTCGTCGCCAATGTTTCCGCTGGGCACCACGCCCAGGCCTCCGACTAGACCCGCCGCCAGATCACTCATTACGTCACCGTAAAGATTCGGCAGTAAGAGCATGTCGAACTGGCCTGGGTCCAATACCATTTGCATGCAGGCGTTATCGACGATCATTTCTTTGTACTCGATCTCCGGGTATTGCGGAGCTACCGCGCGGATCGACTTGAGGAAAAGCCCATCCGACAGTTTCATGATGTTGGCTTTGTGGATGGCGTGAATTTTTTTGCGCGCGTTTTTTCGGGCGTACTCGAATGCAAACTTGGCGATTCGCGTGGACGCACGCTCGGTGATGATCTTCAAACTTTCCACGACGCCGGGAACCACTTCGTGCTCCAGGCCAGAGTAGAGGTCTTCCGTGTTTTCACGGACCAACACGATGTCCACATTTTCAAAGCGCGACTTGACCCCTGGCAGATTTCTAACCGGGCGAAGATTCGCGTACAAATCGAGGGTCTTGCGCAGCGCCACGTTCACGCTGGGAGCGCCACCCGCGATGGCTGTGCTCATGGGTCCTTTCAGGGCGACATGGTTGCGGCGCACCGATTCAACAGCTGCCTGGTTGACCATCTGGCCTGCTTCGGTGGCCTTGTCGGTACGTGCTTCGAGCTCTTCCCACTCGAATTGAACGCCAGCAGCTTCTAAAACGCGCTTGGTGGCAGCGGCAACCTCTGGACCAATGCCTTCGCCGGGGATCAAAGTGACTTTGTGTCTCATGGCTGCATCGTATTGTATGTGAAGGCTCGGAAGTTGTCGAAAGCCGGGCTGCGTCTAGTTGCCAGGAAGGAACGTCGCGGCTCATAGTTGGACATGCAGTTGACGGCCTGTTTTGCTATACTAGGTTTGGAAGTCGGCCCTGCCGAGATTGGAGTCGAGAGGGAATTATGATCAATTTGACGCCTGTTGCCAGCACCAAGGTCAAGGAAATCATGCAGATGCAGAGCCCCGTGCCTGTCGCGTTGCGCGTGGCAGTGGTCGGAGGCGGCTGTTCTGGTTTCCAGTACCACATGGCCTTTGAGAATCAGACCAACGACACGGATGAATTGCTGGACTTCAATGGGTTGAAGGTTGCCGTGGATCAGATGAGCTCCATGTACCTGGAAGGTGTGGAGATCGATTACATCGAAACGGTTGAGGGTGCGGGATTCAAGTTCAACAACCCCAACGTGAAGAGCACCTGCGGTTGCGGCAGTTCGTTCAGCGTCTAAGCTAGGCTTCGGCGGTTACGATTTGACGGCCGCTGAACTCGAAAGTTCTCAGGCTCCTGGGCTGCGGCTCAGGAGCCTTTTTCATGTGCGTCAGTAACTCATCTAACGTGTCATCCAATGGGCCGTCCGATTGGGACGCCCGGCACCGCGCGGCGGCGCAAAGTTCCTTTGCCGAACCCGCCAGCTTCGTAAGCGAATTGCTTCCGTTGCTCCCTACAGGGCCGGCGCTTGATCTAGCGTGCGGTGCGGGGAGGCATACACTTTTGCTCGCCGCGCGGCGGCAAAATGTGACCGCCGTAGACAATTCGGCCGCGGGTCTGGAGATTTTGGCACAGCGTGCGCGCGATGCGGGAGTGGCAGTCAGCCGAGCACGAAATTCTGGCACCATCGGTGCTTCTCGCCATGGGATCGATCTAATTCAGGCCGATCTTGAACGCGCCATCTTACCGGCTGATTCCTTCGCGCTCGTTTTGTGCGTGCAGTATCTACAGCGTTCTCTGTTTGACCAGATTACACGCTCGCTGGAGCCCGGCGGCATGCTGCTGTTTGAAACTTATACAAAGGCGCAATTGGAATTTCCAGGAGGGCCGAAGAATCCTGAGCATCTCCTAGAGCAGGGGGAATTGCGAACCGCGTTTCCGGCGCTCAGATTGCTGTTCTATCGTGAACTGCGGGCCGGCAAGGGAATCGCCAGTTTGATCGCCCAGAAGCCATTCAAAGCAAACGGCTAAGCAAAAGAAACAGCGCACATGCCTTCGCGTCTGCGTTTGCAATCTCTGGAGTGCGCCCGTATTCTAAAGTGCCAGCATGAAAATAGCCCTCGCGCAATTCAACCCCACGGTAGGCGATTTCTCTGGAAATGCTGCGCGAATTTTGGCGCTTGCCGAGCAGGCTCAGCAGCGCGGAGCGAATCTCGCCGTTTTCACGGAGCTTTGCCTCTGCGGCTATCCGCCGCAGGATCTGCTGGAACGACCCGCCTTCATCGAACAAAACCTGAAAGAGCTGAAGGCTTTGGCGAAAAAACTTCCGTTGCCGGCGATCGTGGGCTACGCCGGGCGCGTGAAGAGCAAAAGGGCAAAGGCCATCGCGAACAAGGCGGCTCTGCTTTGCGGCGGGCGCATCGTGTTCGAGCAGAGCAAGATGCTCTTGCCAACGTATGATGTGTTCGACGAATCGCGCTACTTTCAGCCTGCCGAGAAACAATCGACGTACGATTTTGGCAACGAACATCTGGGCATCACGATTTGTGAGGATGCCTGGAACGACAAGAATTTCTGGCCCGAGTGCCGCTACGACCGTGACCCGGTGACCGAGCTTGTGGTGCAGGGAACTACCCTCCTGCTGAATATCTCGGCTTCTCCCTACACCATCGACAAGCGTTCTCTTCGATTTGACATGCTGCGCTCCATCGCCAAGAGCCATCACCGGCCCGTAATTTACGTGAACCAGGTAGGTGGGAACGATAACCTGATTTTTGATGGTGCGAGCATGGCGCTTACCGCGGACGGAAAAGTGGCGGCGCAAGCGCTGGCTTTCGAGGAAGACCTCGTCTTGTTTGACACGGAGACGGGGCAGGGCGAGATTCACGCGCAGCCTCGCGAAGAGATCGAATACGCGTACCGGGCGCTGGTGATCGGGACCCGCGATTATGTTTCCAAATGCGGGTTCAAGAAAGTTTTGGTAGGACTGAGCGGCGGGATCGATTCCGCCGTTGTCGCCGCAATCGCCGTGAACGCGCTGGGAGCGGAGAACGTCCAGGGCGTGTCCATGCCGGGGCCTTATTCTTCGGAAGGCAGCAAGGCCGACGCTAAGGCCGTGGCAACAAATTTGGGGATCGAACTCATCACCTTGCCCATCGGGAGCGTTTTCGATTCTTATCGCAAGGCGTTCGCGCCCGTATTCGGCGGAACCTCCGAAGGTGTGGCCGAAGAAAACATTCAGGCGCGCATTCGCGGGAACTATTTGATGGCGCTGTCAAACAAATTTGGCTCAATGCTGCTGAGCACGGGAAACAAGTCGGAGCTGGCCGTGGGATACTGCACGCTTTATGGCGACATGGCCGGCGGTCTTGCGGTGATCTCCGACGTGCCCAAGCTAATGGTCTACGAGCTGGCGAAATTCATTAACCGCGAAAGGGAACTCATTCCCCAGGCGACCATCGACAAGCCGCCTTCTGCGGAGTTGCGGCCCGATCAGAAGGACGAGGACAGTTTGCCGCCGTACGACGTCCTGGACCGCATCCTCAAGCTATATATCGAGGATTTGAAGAGCCCGCAGGAGATTGCCGATCGCTATGGCTTCGATCTGCAGCTGGTGAAAGATATCGCGCTGCACGTCGATCGCAATGAATACAAGCGCAAACAGTCCGCGCCTGGACTGAAGATCACGTCGCGAGCCTTTGGGTTTGGCAGGCCATTTCCCATCGCGCAGAAGTTCATTCCATAAGTGGAAGAGGCTTTCGGTGAAAATTTCACTGACCATGACGGCTGTTCTTGCATGGGCTCTGCTGGCTCCGACGAGCGGTGCGCAGACAGCGCCGGACAATCCGCCGGTCGCCGTCAAGCCGACGTCATCCGTGCCTGCCGAGCAGACACCGCTGCAGAAGAGCATTGAAGGGTATCTGCGTAACCTCTATGCCTTTGGTCCCGACGTTCAGCTTACGGTGTCGCCGCCGAAGGAATCCGCGATCGCTGGCTTGCTGGAGACCTCGGTGTCCGTAAAGACCGGGGAAGGCGCGGAGGATGCGAAGTTCTACGTCAGCAAGGACGGCAAATATTTGATTCGCGGTGAGGTTTCTGACCTCGGCAAGGACCCGCTCGCGCAAAACCGGGCACTGATTGACATGAAAGATGCGCCATCGTTGGGTGACCCAAAAGCCACCATTACGCTTGTCGAGTTTTCGGACTTCGAGTGCCCGGTTTGCCGGAGCCTCCACGACGTGATGCGCGGCTTATTGCGGAATTATCCGCAGGTGCGCCTGGTGTTCAAGGACTATCCGATCGAGGTGTTGCACCCATGGGCTCGGACCGCGGCTTTGGCGGGACGCTGTGCTTACCAGCAGGACCCTGCGGCCTTCTGGAAGATGTATGACTCCATCTACGACAATCAGGAGATCATCTCGGCTTCCAATGCTTGGATGAAGATGACCGAGTATGCCGGACAGGTGGGGCTCAACGCGGATTCGTTTCGTGCGTGCATGGCTAGCCCTGAAGCCGGAGCCGCTGTGGATGCGAGCCGGGCGAACGGTCAGAAACTCGACGTCAACAGCACGCCGACGGTGTTTGTTAACGGAAGGCGGATGGTGGGAGCTGACCCGCATCTGCTTGAGCAGTACATTCAATACGAACTCTCTCAGCAAAAATCAGCTAAAGCGGACAAGAAGCAATAGAGGAGTTGGGGGGGGACCTTAGGGCCGGGCCAGGCTCGGAGAGTGCGGCTTTTCTCAGACGTTTTTCGTAGTTAACATAATACTTCTTATAGGACATTCCCTGTCAAGAGAATTCTGCGTCTCTGCGCCTTTTTTGAGCGCCTTCGAGCATAAGGGCCCTCTTTCTCTGGGTGTTCTGCTGTTCGAGTTTGATCTTGCTCGACTGGCGCGGGGGGTGCGCCAGTCGAGCGCGCCGAGTTGCAAACGGGACCTGGAGCCGCTGATCCTTGCGGCTTCATGCGGAGTTGCGCGCCGGCGCACATCGTGGTGCGCACCGCTACGGCGAATTTGCGCCGGCCGTGGGCCTTCGTCGCCCATCGGGTTTAGGGATTCGGCGATCACGCGGTCAGTGATGGGCGCGGGCGGCGATGGCTCCTGCGGTGGCCTATTGCGAACCACTTTGCGGCTCGGGTTAGGCGGCGGAGGAGGCTGCCTCCTTTGGCTGCGCGGACGGCTGCGTCGCGCTCTTGGGTTAGGGTGGCGGTCTTCGTCTTCTCGTCGGTCAGGTCGCCCTGGGTCGCTATTAGTTTGGCCTGGCAGGCTTTGCAGTCCAAGGTGAAGTCGTAGAGGGCTTGAGGTCGGCGGCCGGGATTACGGCTTGGGTTTGCTCGCTGTCGTTTGGCGAATTCGTGGAGTTTGGGGACGAATTGATGGAGCCTGCGCTGGCGTGGCCGGGCATTCCATTTTTAGTTGCGGCTTGGTTCGGCTGGGTTTGCAGCGTGATGGGAGCGGGCAGGTCCAGATATTGAGGCAGCGCGCGGATGATTTGGGTTGGCGTCGTGATCTGGCGTTTGTCGGCGGAAAGTGTGGCTAGTGTTTGGAGGAGTTGGGAGTCGCGGGTGTGTTGGCGCTCGTCCGCTTGGGCCAGGGACTGCTTCGCGGTGGCGAGTTCGGCGGCGAGCTTCGCACGGTCGTTGCGGTCGGCACGCCAGGCGGCGATCAGAGCTGTGGCCAGGATCGCGGTGATGAGGAGCTCTGCCAGGCGGATCGTGAATTTCCAGGGCATTTTGTCCAATCAACCGGTCCGAAGACCGGCCACTACAAAACCTTGAGCTGCACACTAGAGATAGTGGGCTTTGCGGGCTAGGACCTGGGCCGGGTAGGCGGGGTTTGCGCCGCCGTTCCAGGCCAGTAGGCCGCGCAGGATGTCGCCGGACATGGCGTCGAGTTTCTTGCGTAGGACTTTGCAGCCTACGGCCAGGCCTTGCTCTGGATCGCAGAGCGCGGATAGGAATGGCGGATCGAACCCTGTCTCGCGTGCGACCTGACCCATTATCTGCATCAGGCCCCAGGAGAAGCCGCGGGCGTACGCCTCTGACGCGCTTATTTTGCTGTTGGTGTAAAGCGGGGCTACATATTTGGCGAAGAATAGCGGCTCGTAGCGTATGGCCCACGGATTCCAGCCGGATTCTTGTTCGACGACCGCGCACACTAACGCCGGATCGAGCGATTGGGCAGCGGCGGCTCGGCTCGCCATAGCTACGAAATGGAGGGGAACTCCCATGTTAGGGACGCCGGCGGCTGCCGAGGTCGACTCACTTTCTGCTGGACAGCTTCATTTCCTCAAGCCGGTTACGGCTTTGCGGTTGTGGGTTTGGGCGTGTCGGGCACAGCACGGCTGTGCCCTCGTGGCCGGACGTCAAACACATCGATCAGTACAAGAAAATGCCCCAGAGCTGCGAATTAGAGCTGGCGGCAGTTACGGTCAGGGTGTTGCCAGAGATGCTGCACGCCGCGGCGATGGCGTTCGCCGACCCCGTTCCCTGCACCTGCGCATTGCACGCGTGCCATTTGGAGGACGTGAGCGTTGCGGTGCAGGTGGTGCCAGCCGCCATCGTGCAGCCCGTCCAGTTGCCGCCGAGGTGCTGGCCCTGCGTCCAATCCGCCTCAACATCCAGTGCGCGAGCGGGTGCAGGTTGCCGCCGGTCCAATTTTTAGCGGTGGCGACGGTGCCAAACAGGAACAACCCGGGTTGGCCGGAAGTGTAAGTGGTGTCGCTGGTCGTCAGCGCGGATGCGCCATTTTTGAAGCAGGTGAGCGCTCCGCCCGGACCGGCTTCCAGCCGCAAAAAGTCTCCAGCAGCGCCGGTGGTCGCGGCGCTGACCAGCGTGGCGTTCGAGGTCCCGGTGATTTTCTGGATGAAAATATTGGTGGTGTCTTCAACGCAGTTGTATCCCTGGGTCGAGCCAGCGCTGCCAGCAACGAGAACCGCGACGCCGGGAAAGTCGGTGGTGGCATTCAGCGCGGTCAAGGTGGCCTGGGAAAATTGCACCGGGCTGAAGGGACTGGCGCTCCAGAAAGCGATGTCGCCGGTGCTGGCGGTGCCGACGAAATTGTTCGAGGTGACATTGATCCCGTTGTTGGCGATGGTCCAATTTGCTCCGATGGCTCCGTTGGCGCGCGTGGCGTTGTCGTAGGCGCTGTTGAGATAGCTCGTCGTAGGCAAATACCCCGAAGCGTCCGGGATCTCCGAGCTTCCGCGCCAGTGCCATCTTTTCTGGTCCGAGATCCACCGCTGCGACGTGCAGTCCCATGGCCTTCGCGTACTGGATGGCCACGTGACCGAGGCCTCCTACTCCAGAGATCACAACCCATTCACCCGGTCGCGCTTCCGTCATTTTTAATCCTTTGTAGGTTGTGACTCCCGCGCACAGGATCGGGGCCGCATCCACAAACGAAAGGTTTTTGG
>Ga0185299_10005977_pt1 | contig 13250 bp, 11 predicted proteins | sample PaiPotPPA55metaG_FD_128002 | JGI IMG/M metagenome (GOLD analysis project Ga0185299, IMG submission 128002) | Iron sulfur acid spring bacterial and archeal communities from Banff, Canada, to study Microbial Dark Matter (Phase II) - Paint Pots PPA... ...
AGCGAAATCTAACCACCACCGTCGACAATATCGAACACCTCGAGTCCCAATCGCTGTACGGAATCGCGGTTGTTAAAGTGTTTCTGCAGCCGACCGCAAACCTCCAACAAGGGATTGCGCAGATTGCCGCAGTTTCTCAAACTCAACTTCGCCAGTTACCCGCGGGAACGACGCCGCCCCTCATCATTGCCTATAGCGCGTCGAGCGTGCCTGTCCTTCAACTAGCCCTCTCAGGGCAAAATCTGTCGGAGCAACAACTCAACGACTATGGACTGAATTTCATTCGGACGCAAATCATCACAGTACCCGGGACCTCAGTGCCCTATCCCTATGGCGGCAAACAACGCCAGGTGCAGGTCGATCTGAATACGACAGCTTTGCAGTCAAAGGGACTGTCCCCGCTGGATGTCGTGAACGCAATCGCGGTACAAAATCTGATTCTTCCCACAGGTACGTCCAAGATCGGCTCGAAGGAGTACGACGTCTCCATTCCTAACGCAGCACCGCAAACAATTGCGGACCTGAACCGCATCCCCATTAAGACCATTGGGGGCACCACCATCTACATCAAAGATGTAGCCTGGGTGCGCGACGGCTTTCCGCCTCAGACCAATATCGTGCGCGTGAACGGGCAACGCTCGGTATTGTTGACCATTCAGAAGGCAGGGAATGCGTCAACTCTGAACGTAATTTCGGGAATCAAGGCCCTTCTCCCGCAAATTAAATCCACGCTCCCACCCCAGCTCCAGATAGCGCCGCTGGCGGATCAGTCGATTTTTGTTAAGGGCGCGATCAGTGGAGTGGTTCGGGAAACGCTGATTGCCGCCTGCCTGACGGCTTTCATGATTCTCACGTTCCTGGGCAGTTGGCGGAGTACCGTGATCATCGCTACCTCGATTCCCTTGGCGATCCTGACCTCAATCATTGTGCTCAGCGCGATGGGACAAACGATCAACATCATGACTCTAGGCGGGTTGGCGCTGGCTGTGGGTATATTGGTGGACGACGCGACAGTCGAAGTTGAAAACATCAACCGCAATCGCGAGGCGGAACCACAAAAAAATCTGGATGAGGTTGTCCTGGACAGTGCATCGCAGATTGCGACACCCGCTTTCGTCTCCACGCTCTCGATTTGCATTGTGTTTGCTCCCATGTTCCTGCTGTCCGGCGTGGCGCGCTACCTTTTTGTCCCGCTCGCCGAGGCTGTGGTTTTCGCCATGCTGGCTTCGTATTTCCTATCGCGGACTATCGTCCCCACAATGGCAAAGTACCTCTTGCGCGGAGAGAAGAGGGAAGTGGGAGATGCCCCCAGCCGCAATCCGCTGGTACGACTTCAGAAAGGGTTTGAGAATGCCTTCGAGAGATTTCGCCACACCTTTCGCGACTTGCTGGAGACTTGTCTCCATCACCGGCTTGTTTTCCTCATTGCGTTCTTCGCGGTTTGTCTTGGCTCTCTCGTGGTTCTGATTCCGTGGCTGGGTCAAGACTTCTTTCCCAGCGTGGACAGCGGCACCTTCAAGCTTCACATGCGTGCCCCCACCGGAATGCGCATTGAGGAAACGGCCAACCTTTGCGATCAGGTCGAACAGTCGATTCGAAAGCAAATTCCAGCCAATGAAGTTCACAACATTATTGATAACATAGGACTTCCGTACAGCGGAATCAATCTTTCCTACAGTAACTCCGCGCCGGTCGGCACCTCGGACGCCGATATTCTTGTCACTCTGTCCGCCAAGCACCATCCTACGGACGACTACCTTCACCAGCTTCGCCTAACGCTGCCAAAACAGTTTCCCGGGGTTTCGTTCGCATTCTTGCCGGCCGATATGGTCGCGCAGATCCTCAATTTCGGATTGCCCGCGCCTATCGATATTCAGATTTTGGGAAACAACTTACAAGGAAACCGGCAATATGCGGATGCGCTGCTTGCCAAGATCAGATACGTTTCAGGAGCGACTGATCTGCGGATTCAGCAGCCCTTCGATCAACCCTATCTGCGGCTGCAGGTAGAACGAACCAAAGCAGAACAACTTGGTTTCACTGCGCACGACGTAGCGCAAAACCTACTGGTGTCACTCAGTGGCAGCTTCCAAACTTCGCCCTCATTCTGGCTAGATCCAAACAATCATGTTAGCTATCAAATCGCCACCCAGACCCCGCAATATCGCACCGACACGTTGCAGGACGTCGAGAACATTCCGATCACCGGTACTGATCCAAACGCGCCTCCATCCATCATGGCCAGCCTGGTTTCAACGCAGCGCGGTGCAGGCATGGCTGTAGTTTCCGACTACAACGTTGCGCCGGTGATTGACATTTTTGGCTCGGTCGCTGGTCGCGACCTAGGTGGCGTAGCCGGCGACATCAGCAAGATCATTGCTGCAAGTCGGCAGCAATTGCCGCGCGGGTCGCGAGTCGTTGTCCGTGGGCAGGTTCAGACCATGCGTGCCTCCTATATCGGCCTACTCGGCGGACTGCTGTTTTCCATCGTGCTGGTTTACCTGCTGATCGTTGTGAACTTTCAGTCCTGGCTCGATCCTTTCATCATGATTTCCGCACTGCCTGCGGCACTTGCAGGGATTGCGTGGTTCCTGTTCATTACTCACACGAATCTGAGCGTACCGGCCCTCATGGGCGCGATTATGTGCATGGGCGTCGCCACCTCAAACAGCATTCTGGTGGTGAGCTTTGCTACCGAAAAAATGACGGAAGGGATGGATTCTGTCAGCGCCGCACTGGAGGCCGGTTTCACGCGTTTTCGCCCCGTGCTGATGACCGCACTGGCCATGATCATCGGCATGGTGCCGATGGCCCTGGGACTAGGTGACGGCGGCGAACAAAACGCTCCTCTGGGACGGGCTGTGATAGGTGGACTGATTTTCGCCACGGTTTCGACGCTGTTGTTTGTTCCGGCGTTTTTTAGTGTTCTGCAGGGACGCCGGCAGCCGCAAACCGGACAGTAGTTCAATTCGTATGGAGTCATTTCATGTTGCCTCAAACTCAAATTGAAGATCGACAAATCGGCGAGCAAACTCTTCCAATGAGTAACGTGGGACCAGGGAAGCGTTCGCGGAAGCGTTGGCTTGTTCTCGCAATTGCGGTGATTGCAGTTGCAACCCTATTGGTTTCGGGAATCTGGTCGCGCGTAAAAGCTGGCGCGACGCTACGCGAGGAGACAGCTCAAGCCGCCCTCCCCGCCGTGTCGGTGGTTTCGCCGAAACAAACTGCGCCAGCCGACGAAATCATCCTGCCGGGAAACGTGCAGCCGTTCATCACTTCACCCATTTACTCCCGCACGAATGGCTATCTGAAGAAGTGGTATTTCGATATCGGCGCACATGTAAAGAAAGGGCAACTGCTTGCCGTCATCGAAACGCCGGAGGTTGATCAGCAACTTCAGCAAGCCCGCAGCAACTTATTGACCGCGCAAGCAAATCTGGAGCTCGCTTCCATTACCAAGACTCGGTATCAGGGACTTTTGAAGAGCAACGCCGTGTCCCAACAGGACGTCGACAACGCAGTCGGTACTTACAATGCGAACAAGGCAATCGTCGAAGCAGACAAGGCTGCCGTAGAACAGTATTCGGCACTGGTATCTTTCGAAAAAATCTACGCGCCTTTCGACGGCGTGATCACCGCGCGCAACACCGATATCGGCGACCTCATTAATTCCGGTAGCAACAGCAACGTGAAAACCGATCTTTTCCACGTCGCTCAACCGGGAAAGTTGCGGGTTTACGTCAACGTTCCAGAGGAATACTCACGGGGAATCAAATCTGGTATGACCGCAGATCTCAGCCTGGCTGAGTTTCCGGACCGCAAGTTTCAGGGAAAGCTGGTGCGCACAGCCGAAGCCATTAATCTGACTACACGCACCTTGTTGATCGAAATTGACGTGGATAATCCTACCGGAACCTTGCTCACCGGCTCTTATGCAGAGGTGCACTTGGCGGTTCCGACGCAGGCTTCCACTTTCCTGGTTCCGGTGAACACTCTGATATTCCGCTCGGAGGGGTTACACGTCGCCACCGTGAAAGAAGGCAAAGTCGTGCTCACTACGGTGACCCCTGGGCACGATTTTGGTAACGACATAGAGATCGTCTCCGGCCTCAAGGCGAATGATCAGGTCGTTGTGAATCCGCCCGACTCCATCGTCTCCGGACAGGCAGTTCAAATCGTACAGGCCACATTGCCAGGAGATACCAAGTGAAAAGCGTTCAAAAAGCAATTTTGATCGAGAACCAGTGTCGATCGCTCTGGATATGCGGTCTGCTGGCGATTGCCCTCCTTCAGTCGACTGGATGCGTGGTCGGACCCAAGTACCATCCTCCCGTGGCGCAGGTGCCGGTGGCCTATAAGGAGGTGGGGGACTGGAAGCCCGCCCAGCCTAACGACCAGAATCTTGGCGGTTCATGGTGGACGATTTTTCAGGATCCGCAGCTTGATGCGATGGAACTCGAGGTCAATATATCGAATCAGAATTTGAAGGCAGCAGAAGCGCAGTTCCAGCAGGCGCGGGCAGCGCTACGCTACTATCGCGCCGACTACTATCCGACCGTGACCGCCGGGCCATCGGCGACTCGAACGCGGGTCTCGGCCCACGCTCCTACGAGTTTAACCTTGCGTGGCGCAACCTATAACGACTTTGTGCTGCCATTCGATTTTTCTTACCAGGCGGATGTTTGGGGGCGAGTTCGAAAAAATGTCGAGGCCTATCGAGAACAAGCGCAAGCCAGCGCTGCCGACCTGGCTACAGTCAACTTGAGCCTGCACGCGGATCTGGCGCTGGATTACTTCCAGGCCCGCAGTCTGGATGCCGAGGAACAACTTCTAAACTCCACCGTCAAACAGTACGAGCAAGCTCTTGAATTGAATGAAAGCCGATTCCAAGGAGGGGTTGGTTCGGAAGTAGAAGTGGAGCAGGCGAAGACTCAATTGCAAACTACGCGGGCAGCAGCGATTGATGTGGGCGTGCTGCGAGCGCAATACGAGCATGCGGTCGCGATTCTGATGGGCAAGCCTCCGGCGGAGTTTAGCCTTCCCCCGCTACCTCTCACCGCACCGCCGCCACACGTTCCCATTTCCGTGCCGTCAGAACTGCTGGAACGACGCCCCGATATTGCCGCCGCAGAGAGGCGCGTGGCCTCTGCTAACGCCCAGATCGGGGTTGCCAAGTCCGCCTATTATCCGGTGATCGGCTTGGGCGCCTCCGGAGGCTTTGAAAGCTCTGCTATCACCACGCTGCTCAATGGGCCGGCCGGCCTGTGGTCCATAGGATTGTCTGCCGTCGGAACTGTCTTCGATGTGGGCAGACGCCGTGCCCTGAACGACCAGGCGCGTGCCGCGTACGACTATCAAGTCGCGGCCTATCGGGAGAATGTGCTGGCCGGATTTCAACAGGTTGAGGACAATCTGGCGGCTGTGAGAATTCTGGAAGATGAGGCGAAGGTCCAGGATGACGCAGTGGCAGCAGCGCAACGATCGTTAGAGCTTTCAACTATCCGTTACAAGGGGGGAGTCACAAGTTACCTTGAGGTGATCACGGCGCAAAGTGCCGCACTGGCCGATGAAGTGACAGCAGTCAACATTTTGGGACGTCGTATGGCAAGCACCGTGCTGCTCATTCAAGCCCTGGGCGGAGAGTGGGACCGGTCGAGTTTGCCGGAGCGACCCGAATGCTGTGGCAGGCTGGCCAGCAGCACAAGTTCAAAGTAACCCCTATGTCAGACTGTCCGTGTTTGGCTCGGTGTTCCGGTTGGCGCGGGTCATCGGACTTGCATCCGGCGCATACTTGCTCCCATGGATGTAGAACCCGCTCTTATCCTCCGTGACGGTGACCGTGAACGGTTGGAGCCTGAAACACCTTGCACCAAATCTGCCAGCACCATCTCCGGATTGGAATCGCCGTCCGGACCCGTGTCTACGCAAAGGGTGCCCAGCAGCATGTGTTCCAGGCGCCGGACCGGTTACGATTGCTTCGAGTCGTCCCGCAGGGGCCAGCGGATGTGGTTGGCAGGACGCGTCGGGACTTCAGGTTCGTGTTACGCGAGCGGCGTCCCGTCAAGCGCCACGATTTCAAACGTCCGCCCATCCCACTGTAGATCCAGATAGCGGGTGCGCCATCGAGTCGGTCAGCTGCGTCATATCTGACTCTGAAAAATCTCCATCGTCGAACACCAGCATGAATTCCGCGCCGCCCGTTCAGGAAGCCAACTGGACGATGCCTGTCAGCTCCAGGTATTCTCCTTCAGGCAATTGCAGGGATGCAGCCTGCACATTTTCTTCAAGATGAGGAATCGACGAGGTCCCGGGAATGGGCAGCATGATCGGCGATCGCTTCAGTAACCACGCCAGTGCGACCTGTTTCGGGTTCGCTTGGCGAGTCTTCGCAATCCTCTCCAGCAGCCTGCCGGCAACCGTCCCTGCCCCCAGCGGGAACCACGGGATGAACGCGATTCCGTTCCGTTCGCAATAATCCACGACGTTGTCCCATTCGCGATCCGCAAAACTATAGCGGTTCTGGACTGACACGACTGGCACGATACTCCGCGCGCGCTCGATGTGTTCCACGGTGACATTGGACAATCCGACCAAGCGGATCTTCCCTTGCGCTTGCAGGTTGGCCAGGGTTTCCATCGACGCGTCGAGAGGCACCACCGGATCGGGTGCGTGCAACTGGTAGACGTCGATGCGATCGAGGCGTAGTCGCTTCAGACTGCCTTCCACGGCCTGGCGTAGGTGCGCAGGGCTGGCATCGTGCGTCCACTGGTCCGGCCCGGGGCGATTCCAGCCCCCCTTGGTGGCGATCACGAGATCCTTCGGGTAAGGTGATAGCGCTTCAGCGATCAATTCTTCACTGACATAAGGACCGTACGAATCGGCGGTATCTATGAAGTTGACTCCCAACTCAACGGCGCGGCGAAGAACGGCAATTGCTCGCGCTGGATCCTTGGGTGGTCCCCAGATTCCTTCGCCCGTAATACGCATGGCTCCGAAGCCAAGACGGTTGACGGTAAGTTCACCGCCAAGCGAAATGGCTCCGCTGGCGGCAGCCGACAGCCTTTCTCTTTTTTCAGTCTTATTATTCATGTGTATTCTCCAAGCAGTTCTGTTTTGTCAGATGCTCCACCGATGAAATCGGCATCACTTTTTCGGCAGCCCGCCTCGCGTCCGAGAAAACCCTAAGGCCTCGAACACGATCGCCCGGGTTCGGGTTGGCGTCTTTACCTTCACGCCGCAGGATGCCAACTCGAACCGGTCCGCGTCTCCATCTGTGGGGCGACTGTCGTTGTTTCGGGCCCGAGGTCTTTTTCGAAGACGACTCGCTCGGTTTACGGCGGCTACGTCATCTCAGGTGATTGCATGCGGTTCTCCAAACATCGCCTTTCAGCTAAGCCACAGGTTTCCAAGGTTGTTTAGTTATCCGTGCAAAGAAAGCGACCGTTGCGAGTGTCAATAGGCTGATAGGTCTGTCGGCATGTGGACGCTTCCCAATTCGCATGGGCGACAAGCTTGACTCTGGATACTTCGAATGCGCGGCTAGGCGACACGCCGAGTCATCAGGGCAATTTTGTCCCACCGAAATTGACTGTTTAGCTGCGACAAGTCCCGAGCTCGTTAGTAACTACCGCTCCGGCTGAGGCTCCTGCGCTATGATGTTCTGACGTCAGCGTTTGCCATGAACGCTCTTGATTAGAGCGACACGAAGCAGGCCAAGGCCTGGTGTTGGCAGCGCGTGATCGGGTCTTCTTAGCCGGGTGCTAGGACACACAGAGAGAAGAACGCGGAAGAGAACGTGAATGACCACCGCAGGTGCTCCCACCGTGTTCGTCGTGGATGACGATGACTTAGTTCGTGCTTCCATCCAAGGCATGCTGAAGTCGGTCGGCTTGCGTTCCGAGACCTTCGGGACGCCTCAAGAATTCCTGCGCAGCAAGCGGCCGGAGGGCCCGAGTTGTCTGGTTCTCGACGTAAGACTTCCTGGAGTCAACGGTCTGGACTTTCAGCACCAGTTGATTGATGCGGGCATCCGGATTCCCGTCATTTTCATCACCGGCCATGGAGATATTCCGATGACGGTGAAGGCCATGAAATCCGGTGCGGTGGAGTTCTTGACCAAGCCCTTCCGCGACCAGGACCTACTGGATGCGATCCATCAGGCTTTGGAGCGCGACCGGGTGTTGCGCCAGCAGCAGAGCGAGCTTGGCGAACTGCGGAAACGCTACGAGTTGCTCACAGCACGCGAGCGCGAGGTCATGGTCCTGGTAGTTTCGGGCATGCTCAATAAGCAAGTAGCTTTTGAACTCGGAACCAGCGAAATCACCGTGAAGATCCAACGCGGACATGTGATGCGAAAGATGCAGGCCGAATCACTCGCAGAATTGGTGAGAATGGCGGCGAAGCTCGGCCTTCCGCCCGGCGGTCGCGAGTGAAGATACCCTTTAAACTCCAAGGTTACGGTCTGGCGACGATTTCTTGCGGTGCCGCGCTTGCGATAGCCCGGCCGATCGATGCCCCTTCGTCGTGTTTCCTTCTCGCCGTGACGGTGAGTAGCCTCTTCGGAGGTTTGGGGCCAGGTCTCTTCTCGGTTGCTCTCTCCGCCCTGGCATTCGATCACTATTTTCTGCGAAGCGAATTTCCGCAAGCGACCGAGTCGGCCACCTACCTGCGATTTGCGGTCTTCCTGGCAGCGGCCTTGCTGATCACCGGCTTGATGGAGATAAAGCGGCGCGTTGAGGAATCCCGCAACCGCTTTGAAGAGGAACTCCGTCGGGCGAATGCCGATCTCGCGCATGTAAACCGCGTGACCGCCATGGGAGAGTTGACCGCCTCTCTCGCGCACGAAGTGAGACAGCCCATTACCGCAGCAGTGACAGACGCTAACACCTGCATGCGCTGGCTTTCGCGCGATCACCCCGACGTGGAAGAAGCCCGCGAGGCAGCGTTGCGAGTCGTTAAGGACGTATCGCGAGCGACGGAAATCGTTACTCGGATCCGGCAGCTCTTCAAAAAGGGCGCTCTCCAGCACGAGTTGATCGATATGAATGATCTCATTCGGGAGATGATCGCGCTCTTGCGCAGCCAGGGAACCCGTTACTCGGTATCAATGCGTACTGAACTGTCGGAAGACCTTCCACAGATTATGGGAGATCGTGTACAACTGCAGCAGGTGCTGATGAACTTGATGATCAATGGCATCGAAGCGATGAAAGATGTGGATGGCCGGCGCGAGCTCGCCGTCAAGTCGCAGCGAGCCGAGGACGAGCAACTGATGGTCTCAGTCAGCGATACCGGCGTGGGATTGCCCTCGCAGCAGGGGGACCAGATCTTCAATGCGTTCTTCACCACCAAGCCTCACGGCACCGGCATGGGACTTCGGATTAGCCGCTCCATCGTAGAATCGCATGGCGGACGCCTGTGGGCGACCGTGAACCCTCCGCGCGGCGCGCTTTTTCACCTCACGTTACCCCGCAAAACCGAGACTCACGAATAACGCATGCAGCCGCCCCCAAAGTGTTTGTGGCGACAACCGTGTCTGGATCCTCGCCGCTATCCATGCCGGGCCGAAGTCGGTGCGCCAGTATGAAAACTTGCATACCATCGTATGATTGCGCCCGTCCGACGACACTGCTAACTTCTGACTATGGCGACTCAAGGGAATACAAAATTAGTGGCGATCGTCGATGACGATGACTTAATGCGCAGCGCATTGCAAGGCATGCTGAAATCCGTTGGGTTGCCGTCACAGACGTTTGTGTCGGCGGAGGAATTCCTCAACTCCGGCCAACAGCGCCAGACCGCGTGCCTGATTACAGATATTCGGATGCCGGGAATGTCCGGTTTGGAATTACAGGCCAAACTGAACGCTGCACATTGCAGGATTCCGACTATCTTCATCACGGCACACGGCGACACCAAAATGCGGATGCAGGCTTTGAGAGCTGGCGCCGTGGAGTTTCTGGCAAAGCCGTTCGATGATGACGCCCTGCTCGGGAGTGTTCGAGCAGCTCTGGAGAGCAAAGCCCGATAGAGTTGGCCCGATACCGAAGCTGCACACGCGGCAGGAGGTTCTTTGTGGGAGCTAACGAAATGTTCCGGTCGGGGGATCAAGTTTCTTATGAACGCAGATTCGAGCAGATCATAGGCAACAGTCCTTCTCTTGAAGCGGTACTCGAACAGGTGGAACGAGTTGCACCTACAGGTTCCACCGTTCTTATTCAGGGAGAAACAGGCACCGGGAAGGAACTAATCGCACACGCGATTCACAACCTCAGCTCGCGGTGTGGTCGGCCCTTCGTAAGGTTGAATTGCGCTGCCATTCCGCTGGATCTGCTGGAGAGTGAGCTTTTTGGCCACGAGAAAGGCGCGTTCACAGGCGCCATCGCTCAAAAGATTGGCCGTTTCGAACTCGCCGACAAAGGCACACTCTTCCTCGATGAAGTGGGCGATATTCCGCCGGCGCTGCAACCCAAACTGCTGCGCGTCTTGCAGGAACAGGAGTTTGAGCGTTTGGGGAGCACACGGACTCACCAAGTCGACGTTCGGCTCGTTGCTGCAACGAATCGGGATTTGACGGAGATGGTGAATAGAAGCGAGTTTCGCAGCGACCTCTACTATCGTCTGAATGTGTTTCCGGTCCTGCTGCCGCCGCTGCGGGAGCGCCGGCAGGACATTCCATCTCTGGTAACTCATTTTGTCGAGATTCTTGGCCGCCGGATGGGAAGGCCGATCGAAAAGATTCCGCGGGAAACGATGTCCGCGCTTAGCTCGTATCAGTGGCCCGGAAATATCCGTGAGTTGCAGAACCTGATTGAGCGTGCCGTGATCCTGTCTAACGATGGCGTCCTGCCCAATCCTTTGTCACCAGCAGGGAGTCAGGGCGTCACCGTCGCTTCGGCTGACCCGGCCACAACGATCACCAGTCTGCGGGACTCCGAACGGAATTTAATTTTGCGCACGCTTGAAGCAGTCGGTTGGGTGATCGGCGGCCCGAAGGGTGCTGCGACCAAGCTGGGTTTGAAGCGCACCACGTTAATCCACAAGATGCAGAAGCTAGGGATCGCCAAGCCTGATCTGCATAGCAGTCGAGATGCGCTTGGGCGAGCACCTCAGGAGCCTGCACTGCTTCAGTAGTAGGTCAGTCGCATGAATCCTCGTATGGACCGGTCATTTCCTAGCGCCGGTCATTTTCTGCCGCCTTCCTAGCCTTGGTTGTTCAACATCTTGCTCCATAGGAATTGAGGATTTAGACAACGAACGTTTCAAAGCGTTTGCGCAGCCCTTAGCGCATTTTGACCGGGGACGCACGTTGAATGGATTTGGCTTTTAGAAGCCAAGATAACTTAGACCCGGATGATCGTCCGGACGGCGCCCATGTGCCCAGTGGTACTTGCGATCAGTCTCCTTGATCGGCAGATCGTTGATGGAAGCAAACCTGGATTGCATCAGCCCGTTCTCATCGAACTCCCAATTCTCATTGCCATACGAGCGCAACCAATTCCCGGAGTCATCGTGCCATTCATAGGCAAAGCGCACAGCGATACGGTTTCCCTCAAACGCCCAAAGGTCTTTGATCAACCGATAGTCCAGCTCTTTCGTCCATTTGCGTCTGAGAAACGCGACGATTTCTTGCCTTCCGTTCACAAATTCCGAACGGTTTCTCCAGCGTGAGTCAACTGTGTAAGCCAAGGACACCTTTTCTGGATCACGAGAGTTCCAGGCATCCTCTGCGAGTCGCACCTTCTGAATAGCCGTTTCTCGTGTAAATGGGGGCAACGGAGGACGTTGAGTCGTTTCTTTGTCGGTGGACATCACGTTTCTCCCTTTGACGTTCCGTTTCCTACGGGCGTCCCATGATGTGCACATGCGCGTAGGGCGATCCGGCCCACATGATGTAAGCGCCGGTCGGCCGGTGCGTCGTCGGCAGCCCGGTGGTCTTCGGATCGAACGGCCACATGATCATCCAGTGGGGACCCACGTCGATGGGCATACTCGTCATGTCATTTGGATCTGAATCACTTCGCTGAGAGGCCCCGGCCAGCATGTAAGTGATGCCAGGGACTGTGTTAGTCGGTTTCGGTTTGTGAGCTTTGGCGTCAGCAAACCACTCCATCGAAGCTGCATCCGCGCACATGGGAGGTTCGCCGACGACGTTTGGATTCCCCGGCACGCACGTGAAGCCATTCCTGCCTTCGCGTAGAATCACTTCATTGCCCTGCGCATCTTTGTCGACAATTCGAGCGGACTTAGAAATATTATCCGGCCCTGCCGACATCGCCCGAGCTATCTTTTCCTGTTTCGTCTCGCCTGCCTGCACCGACCCATTGTGCGAAGTTTGCGATTCGGCGCGGCTCACAAGCCTGATTCCAATCATGACAAGCAGAGCCATGGTTGTGATGGCGCTCACCCAGAACTTACGTCTCGAACTTTCGGATCGCATCTCTATTCTCCTCTGCTTTATCGCGGATCGTCTTCCTAGCTCGCCATCGCGTGCGAAAGCGCGCGACTTTCGAGCTCGCGTTCGGCTTGGAGCCAATCGTCCAACGCACGGCCTCGTAAAAAGTGGCGCGGTTGACGGTCGCCGCATCAGTGATGTCTTGTACCAGGATTTCGTCCAAACGTTTTGTTTGTAGCACCTTGCGCAGCGCCTCCTGAAGATGCTGCCGCCTCCGCCGAATGCGGGGATCCGGACATCGCAATCAGAAATCGGCATAACCCCGTTCCAAGCGTAGCAGAAGCCTGAATCATTGCTCGACATATGTCGCCTAGTCGACAAACGATGTTTAGCTTACAGAGGCGCTTCGGGAGCGAATAGCGGATTGATTTCGTCCGAACCAAACCGTGGGCGGGTCACGAATATCAGGAGTTACAATGCAGATCGGTGTTGACAGCTTCGGAGCAGTCATCTCTGACCCGGCTACGGGTCTGACTGTCAAAAAAGAAGCTCTACGCGCGGGAATTAATTTCCTATATCGAGGCCAAGGGCAGATTGCGGTAGCGTTTGCCGGTGAGCTTCGCCAAGGCATTGACAACCGCTGGCGCGATCGCCGGAACCGGCGGTTCACCGCATCCTGAGGGCTTTTCCGTGCTGGGTACGATGTGGACATCTACCGCAACTGGCGCGTCCTTTATATAGGGCGGAGTGTAGCCGTCGAAGTTCCGCTGCTCCACGCGGCCATTCTTCAGTGTGATCGCTCCCTTGGCCATCAGTTGGGTAACTCCGAAACCGAGGCCCCCTTGCATCTGGCTCT
>Ga0185299_10005980_pt1 | contig 13243 bp, 15 predicted proteins | sample PaiPotPPA55metaG_FD_128002 | JGI IMG/M metagenome (GOLD analysis project Ga0185299, IMG submission 128002) | Iron sulfur acid spring bacterial and archeal communities from Banff, Canada, to study Microbial Dark Matter (Phase II) - Paint Pots PPA... ...
GGCGTCACCGCGGGAACATTGATTGGCTGGATGATGAAACGAAGATAGATCGGAACCTGAGAGCGGTCTCATCGGAAAGCAGCTCGCGAGTCTGGAGAATTGGAAATAGCGCCCGCCACAATAATCCCACCACAATCATGAAGATGGCGGTTGGAAAAGGAGAACAATGATGACGACAAACGAGCAGAAGAAGTGTGCGCACCTGCCGTGCCGGTGCTCGGTGCAATCTGGCGACAAATACTGCGGTCAAGCTTGTAAGGAAGCGGGAGCCAAAGAGGTCGAGATTGCGTGCCAGTGCGACCATGGAACTTGCCCGCTTAGCGTGTGAAATATAGTAAGCTTTCGGTGTTAGGCTGGGTCTCAGATTGACCAGGGAGAATCTCGACATGAAGATGCGCCGAATTATGCTCTTGCTGTTGGTAATCGCGGGCCTCGCAGCCCTGCCAGTGCTGGCGAGGGCGCAATCACCGGCCACCCCGCCGGATTCCCCCGGCACGGTTGCCAGCACAACCCCGGCGCAACCGGTTGTGACCTACGTGCATCCGACCGAGAAAACGAAGCTCCACAACTACTTCTTCGACATGATCGGCCCCTATCCCATCCTCGGCGCCGCATTATCCGCTGGCATTAACCAGGCGGACAACACTCCGCCAGAGTGGCGGCAAGGTGCGGAGGCTTATGGCAAGCGGTTCGGTTCCAATTTCGGCATCGCCGCCGTAAGCACCACGACGCGCTATACGCTTGCGGAAGTCTTTGGCGAAGACACTTTGTATTACCGCTGCGAGTGCAAAGGCTTCTTCCCACGCCTGAGCCATGCCATGCTTTCGACTCTCATAACACGTCGCGGCGACGATGGCCATCGTGTCTTTTCGGTGCCGTCTCTAGTCGCTCCGTATGCCGGCACCATGACTGCCGTCTATGCATGGTTTCCGAGTCGCTATAACGCCAAGGATGGTTTCCGAATGGGCAACTACACCTTGCTGGGATATGCGGGCGGAAACATCGCTAAGGAATTCATCTATGGCGGACCACACTCATTGTTCCATCACGGACACGGAACGCAAAATCAGGATTCAAAACCGTGATCGGCCGGCAATCCAGGGCGGTCGTAGGCATGGACCCTCCTCTTCCGGGGCGACGGATATCACTTAGGTTCCCCACGGTGAGTTACTCCCTGGCCCTCGCGCTGGATTTTGGGTGGCGCAGCGGTTCACCGCCGCGATAAACAGGTTTGTTTTCAGTGCCGGCTTCAGCCGCTGCGGGTGGACTGGAGCGCATAAAACACCGTTTCCGCAGCCTTTTAGTCGTGCTGCCAAACGCAGCGCCGGTTTGTCCTCGCGGCCGGATCAAGAAGGTCCTCAAGAATGCCCGCACGCAACAAGGAACGACACCATACCGGACGCATCGGCTGGCTACGAGCTGCGGTATTGGGCGCGAACGACGGCATCCTTTCAACAGCAAGCCTGGTGCTCGGTGTCGCAGCGGCGCATTCGACGCATAGCAACGTATTGGTCGCCGGGGTCGCCGGCCTGGTGGCTGGAGCTATGTCGATGGCAGCCGGAGAGTATGTGTCTGTCCACTCACAGGCAGACACCGAAAAGGCCGACCTGGCCCTCGAGCGCGCGGAACTCAAAGCCGACAACAAGGGCGAGCACAAGGAACTGGCGGCAATCTACGTCGCTCGCGGACTCAATCCTGCGCTCGCGAAACAGGTCGCCGAACAGTTGATGGCCCATGACGCGATCGGCGCGCATGCCCGCGACGAACTCGGCATCTCCGAGACTCTCCGGGCGCGTCCGCTTCAGGCCGCGCTGGCATCGGCTGGCAGCTTCGCTGTTGGAGCAGCCCTGCCTCTATTGGTCACTGCCATGGCCCCGGCGACGGGTTTGATCCCTCTTGTCGCTGGAACTTCACTGGTGTTCCTCGCGCTTCTAGGCGGATTGGCCGCACGCGCCGGTGGCGCGGGAGTGATGATGGGCGCAATACGCGTCACGTTCTGGGGTGCGCTGGCCATGGCGCTCACCGCGGGCGTCGGGTCGCTGTTCGGAACAATCGCGTGAGCGGGGCAAACCGGAGGCCGGCACGGTTATGAATCGTCCTAACGGCTCTGTCGTGTAAACCTCATGACGACTCTTACCGGAGCGCGTGGATCGTACTGCCCGTTATATCCAGGCGGGGTTCGGCTCAGCCAAAACAACGGCCGAGATCTGAGATCGCTCCAGACCCGCCTTCTTATCGAGATCCCGCAGAAACATGGGCTCGAGTTAGGATTTTTGCGCTTTATTCTTGCTGGACGTTGCGTGCTTCGTGGCGAGCTCTTCGGCGAGTTTGTGCGCGTTCATGGAGTGCTCGTGCGCCTGCTTGCTGAGTTCGTGAGCGCTTAGATGATCCCCTTTGCCGTGGGCGACGGCAGCCGCGGCGTGGGCGTGGGCCGCCAGGTTATGCAGTTCCGCAGCTCGATCGTGCGTGCTCTGTGACATGGTGTTCTCCTGGCCAGTTGGATGCTGTTATGGGTGAGTGCGGTCTGCCGGCCCAACCCATCCGTCGTCTTGCTCTCATAGAGGCGGGCGCCTCTGGAGCAGACTGGCCAGGAATCCGCAGCGTAACCGAGATTCGGACCCAGTTTTATCAGGGCGGCTCGATATCAGAGTCAATCGAACCGCCCTGATTCCTCATTACACTGTTCTAAATCGACCGCAGCCTACGCCTGCTTTCTCTCATCTCTTCTCTGATCTTGATCGCGTTTCTCTTGTTCCGACTGCGGAGTTTTGGGCTGTCCGCCCGGGATCTGTTGCACTGGCTGGTTCGGTTGGTTTCCAGGTTTCTGCTCCGCGGGCTTCTGCGGATCGCTATGCTGTGGGTTGCGATTTTCTTGATCTGACATTTTGGTTCTCCTTTGCTGGTACTCTCTGTCCTTGGTAAGTTGTTGCAATCGTCTTAAACCCTGATTGAGGTGTTTAACGGGGACGCGAGTTCGGCGACGAGGTTGGTTCGGGAGCTGATATGTGTGGCCCGCTTCAATACAGAACTCCCGAGCGCCAGGCTGACCTCCCGAGTCTCTGTACTGGGCCGGGCCGGTGCGTTCAGTTCCAGAACGCAAGAAGGTGCTCGGACAGGGCCCCCTTGATTTACTTCCCGAGAACTTTTTCGATCTGCCCCACCTTCTTTTCAATTTTGCCGGCGGTGTGTTCGACTTTGCCTTCAGCCTCCAGTTTAGGATTGTTCGTGACGTGGCCTGCCTTCTCTTTGACTTTGCCCTTCACTTCATGAAAACTGCCTTTAATCTCATCCTTCGTACTCGGGTTCATATGTTTTCTCCTTATCGTTATCGTTGAATCCAGCCTATTAAGCAGCGCGACTTCCGTTGCCATCCTGTGAACAAGAACCGGTCTTGTGAACAAGAACCGGTCTTGCTTCCGAGTCAATCGCCGACGGAGCGGCGGTGCTGCTATCTAAAGTGCCGTGTCCCACTCCAGAACGGCAATTTTTTTCCGGAACAGCTCGAGTTAACGGCGCCCGCGCCCCCAGTACCAACCGCCTCCACCAAACAAGAACACCACCAAAACGATAATCAATATCGTTTCTAGACTCATTCTTGAAGTCCTCCGAGAACTGACTTGTAAAGATGGGGCCGCAGCCTGGACAAACGCTTGACAAACCGCAGCTATGCGCGCCACTTCTAGGTGTGACACCGGACCTGCGTAACCAGGTCATTGCGGAGTCTGACATGTCGGGCTTGAGCCGTCTGTTCAAAAAAGGACACATTCAAACTTAACGGTGCATCAATTAGTTTCCTAGGTTTAATTTGACGTTCTGAGCATCCTGAGTTTTCAGAGAGTACCCTTTCTTCTCTCCCAGGAGAAGCCGCGTCGCCATCGATATACACCGGCGCGGGTTCTCTCGCTGGCCCGGCGCAGAGTGCTGCCCGTCCCGTTAACCACTCCTGGGCCGCCAGTGCAGGGAGCTGGGAATCCAGTACATGAAGTGCCTGGACTCGCGCCCAAATCTCCGTTTTTCATTTTGCAACCTCCATGATTTTTGGTCGAGACTTGAGCAGTCTGTACAAATTAGAACACTTTGAAAAACTTAAAGTGATTATCAATAGCTGGACAGGAGACGCCGCGCGCCGGCTAAACTCCAAATTGATGAAGGCCTCGCGTTGCAACGTTCGGAACTCTGGTCGTGCAGAACTTAGTCGTGCAGAACAACGTTCAGCAGCGAGCTGTGGACTTGCAGCCCGCCTTCCGGTCCGCCGGAGTAATCGACGAACCCCAATTTCCTGAACCGGTTCATGAAGAAACTGACCCGCGAGCGGGTTGTCCCGATCATTTCCGCGAGCATCTCCTGGCTGATCTTGGGAACTACAGTCTCGGGTACGCCTTCTTTGCCAAAGCGGGCGAGCAGTAGAAGGATCCGAGCCAGTCTCTTTTCGCTCGAATTGAAAAGCTGATCGACCAGATCTTCTTCGTAACGGATGTTCCGCGCCAATAAATAGGCCACGAACAGGTCGGAAAATTCGTGTTTCCGATGCAGCGCCTCCATCATGGCTTCCTTCTCGATTCGTAGCACCGCGCAATCCGTCATTGCGGTTGCAGAATCCATGCGCAGCGCCTGGCCCGCAAGCGCAGCTTCGCCGAAAAAGTCTCCCTCACCCAGTATTCCGATCGTTGCTTCCTTGCCAATCTTCGAGACCACCGTGAGTTTCACCTTGCCGGTCTGGACATAAAACACCGCATCAGCGATATCCCCTTGCGCAAAGATTCTTTGTTTCCTCGGGAAAAGCACAAATTTCCTGCCCTCGCCGATGGTTGCGAGGAATGCATGGGGATCGAAACCGCGCCTCTTCTTGGCCGCTACAGGACCTGCGGCGCCAGGCTCTGTTTGCAGTATCGGGACGACGGAGGTTTGGCGGGCGATCGTGCTTCCTTGTGAAGCACCGTTCGATTGGCGAGCAGGAGACATAGGCACCTCCTTCTGCCGAACAATGACGTTTTTAGTGTACTCATTTCCCTGTATTGAGTAAATATCTGAGAACAGAGTAAATAGGTGAAACTAGGGGTCGCCATTCGCTCGATGGTTCCAAATCGGGAAAGCCCGGCGTGAGAAGAAAGTGTGTTTGATGGCCGGCGAGGTGTTCCATTTTGCACAGTAATGCTGCAGCAAGTGAGCGAATCTGTTTGCGTCTCAAAACAGAAGTTTGCCCGCCACGCCAGACGACTTGTCGCCCTGGTCGCGGCAGAAATGAGGTTGTTCCATGAAGAAGGTAGTGTTCGTACTTGCGATTGTGAGTCTCGGCACACTGTGCTGGGCAGGGTCGGCGCGGGAAGATGCCATTGAGCGACTGAACAACGCCGGCCAAGTGTTGCACGAAATTATGGGAATGCCAGACAAGGGAATCCCGGAAGAAGTATTGGAGCACGCAAAGTGCATAGCGGTTGTGCCGCACATGGTCAAAGGCGGCTTCATCTTCGGAGGTAAAGGAGGAAAAGGCGTAGCCACCTGCCGCACGGCGAATGGTTGGAGTGCGCCGGCGTTCATCACGATTTCGGGCGGGAGCTGGGGGCTGCAGATCGGTGTGGAAGCGGTGGACGTCGTGTTGATCATTCAGAATGAAAAAGGGATGCAAAAGCTGCTCTCGAGTAATTTCCAAATTGGAGCCGACGCTTCTGCGGCAGCGGGTCCAGTTGGACGGCACGCCGAGGCCGGTACGGACTGGAAGTTGGATACAGAGATCCTGACCTATTCCCGTGCCAAAGGTGCGTTCGCCGGGCTCACGTTGGAAGGTGCGTCGCTCCGCCAGGACGATGATTCGCGGCACGCGATCTACGGACGCAACGTCACAACCCGGGCGATACTGTTGGGCAAAGTGGCACCTCCAGCCGCAGCCAAGCCGTTCCTTGCGGAAGTTCGCGAGGCAAAGGCCCAAGCCGTCTCCGCGGAGAAAGACAAGAAGTAGGGCTCCGGTTTCGCTCTACGATTAACCCGTTTTAGCGGACGACGAGGTGCGGTTTGAAGAAAGTTGACCCACAGGAAGACCCAGGCGGCCTGCCATCCCCAACAGGTCCGCCAGGGATTCTGCCCGCATCTTTCGCATTACGCTGCCACGATGGACCTTTATGGTGATTTCACTGGTTCCCAGCTCAGCGGCAATTTGTTTATTCAGCCGGCCGCGGATTACCAGGCGGAGCACCTCTCGCTCGCGAGGGGTCAGCGATTCAAACCGCTCCCACAGCGCTGCAATTTCCGACTCTTGCTGACGTCTGCTGCGGTCGCGTTCCAGTGCAACCTGAACCGCATCCAGCAGATCCTGATCGCGGAATGGTTTGGTCAGGAACTCGACCGCTCCCGCCTTCATGGCCCGCACGGTCATCGGAATATCACCGTGGGCGGTGATAAATATGATCGGAATGCGAATGCCAGCCTCTACCAACTTGCGTTGGAAATCGAGCCCGCTGATCCCTGGTAACCTGATGTCGAGCACCAGGCAACTGGGTGCATCCGGACGCCTCCCCTGTAGGAACTCTGGTGCCGATCCGAACAGTTCTACTTGCAATCCTGCGGATCCAACGAGGCGCTTGATCGCGCGACGGACCGAGTGGTCATCATCGACCACATAGACGATGGAATCTGGCTTAGTCATGAAGCATCATTGCGAATCGACCGGTAAAATGAACTGGAACAGCGCACCCCGGGAATCTGACGCCAGTGACAATTGCCCACCGTGGGACTCTATTATCGAACGGCTGATCGAGAGCCCCATTCCGATGCCTTCGGTCTTCGTGGTAAAAAATGGTTCGAAGATGCGGTCTGCCAGCTCCGGCGCGATTCCTGGTCCAGAATCTTGAACCTGGACCAAAATTCCATGTGCGTTCTTTTCCAACCTGATGTGAAGTTCCCGCGGCCTGCCGGTTGATGTACGCATTGCTTCAATGGCATTCACGACCAGGTTAATCAATACTTGTTGCAACTGCACCGGATCACCGGGCACGCGCGGCAAATTAGGTGCAAAGTCGGCGCGCAAGGAGATGCGGTTCCGGGTCAACTCGTGGCGCAGGAGAATGATTACCTCTTGAGTGATCTCTTTGACGTCGAGTTCCGTCCGTCGGGGAGATCCCTTTACCAGCAAGCCTCGAATCCGCGAAATCACCGCGCTCGCGCGGGTGGCGTCGTTTACAATTTCAGCAATCGCCGTCCGTAATTCATCGAGATTCGCGGTCGAACCCTTTAACTGGCGTAAGGAGAAGTTCGCGTTGGTGACGATCGCAGTGAGGGGCTGGTTGACCTCGTGGGCAATTGCCGCAGCCAGTTCTCCCATGGCAACCGCGCGGGTGACGTGAGCAAGTTTGTCCTGCGCTTCCTGCAATGCCGCCTCGGCGCGCTTTCGATCCTCAATGTCGACACTCGTTCCATACCATTTAACGACATTTCCCCGTTCATCGCGCAGCGGCGCGGCGCGCAACAGGAACCAGCGGTATTCCCCGTCCGCACGCCGTAAGCGCGCCTCTTTCTCGAAAGGTTCTCCCGCCGCAAAGGCTGCCCGCCATTCTTCCTCTGCGCGGTCTTCGGGATGAAATGCATTCATCATCCAGCCCCAGCCCAATCCTTCCTCTAAGGAGAGACCTGTGTACTCCCGGAAGCGTTGATTCAAGAAATCAGCGGAGCCGTCGGGCGATTTGCTCCACACCAACGCAGGAAGCGTATCGATCACGAGCCGGAGGCGGTCCTCGCTTCGCCGCAAAGCATCTTCTGCCCGCTCACGCTCGACTATTTCCTTTCTCAGTGCCTGGTTGACCGCTTCAAGCTCCAGGGTGCGCTCGGCAACGCGACGCTCCAACTCTAGGTTGAGCCGCTGGACTCCCGCAGCCGCTCGCCTGTCCACGGACGATGTAACCATGACGGCCACGAGCACGATCAAGGTCACAATGGCGATTCCGTTGTTGGCAAAGGGCGAGATGCTCACAGCATGGGAAAGGTCCGGAGGCGAGGCGGGTATGAAACTTGCAGCAGCCATGCCGGTGTAATGCATGGCCGAGACAGCGAGTCCCATCACTGTGGCGCTGCCAAGCCTTCGCGGGACCGTCCATTTGGTCTCCTCGCGCAGATCAAATGCCATCAATAGCGCAACCAGAGAAAACAAGATTGCGAACAAAACGGAAAAAGTCACCAGAAGGGGGGAAAACTGGGTGGTGGCAGGTAATCTCATTGCGGCCATGCCCATGTAGTGCATGCCGGCAATGCCGCCCGCCATAATGACGCTGCCAGTCAAAGCCTCAACCAGGCCCATTTTCTGTCGGCTCGCAACATACAGCGCGACCGCGGACGCGAGGATGGCTACCAGGAGTGACGCCAGAAATGTCGGCCAGTGGTACTCGACAGGTACCGGCAGGTGGAAGGCCAGCATCCCTTTGATATGCATCGCCCAGATGCCGATGCCCATCGCAGTGGCGCCACCTGTCAACCATGCCGCGCGAGCCCGGCCGCTTGCCGCGGTTACGCGTCCCGCAAGGTCGAGCGCGGCATAGGAGGCAGCGATGGCGATCACTACCGAGCGAGCCACCTCGCTGTAGTCGTAGGAGCCGGTCATCGCCGCGTTTGCGGAGATCATCACAAAAGATCTCCTTTGCCCGTGTGGGTGAGCTCCACACTTACGCACGAATCAGGACTGGGTTACCCGACCACTAACCCCAACGGCAATAGTGTACGCCTACTCAATCGGGAGCGCTTCAGGTGCATCTGATCTCCAGTAGAGACGCGGCTTGCCGCGTCTCTCGCAGAGCGAAGATGAATCCTACTGCATCGCGTTGCCGTAAGTCGGTACTCCTTGCTGCACCAGAAACAGCAGTGTTTGTCCGCGCGCCGACCAGTCGCTTTGCGGATATTTCGAGATTAACTGCTGGGCGAGCGATATTGCCAGGTTCTTTGCTTGGTCGGACTTCTTTGGTTGTTCTTCTGTCTTATAAATCTCGATCAGCGCGGCTCGGCGAGAAGCCGCGTTGTACAGCGCCTCGGGAGCGGCGGGCGATTCGGGGTGTTCTTTCACATACTTTTCGTAGATATCGGCTTCTTTGTCGGGACACTTAGATGAGCCTTGCCAGTCTCCGCACAGCTTATTGTCGATCAGATGGAAGGCGGCGAGTTGCGCCCACTTTGTGTCCGGAAACTTCTTCATCACCTGCTTCATGGACTGCTCTTCGATGCCTTCGCGAAGGTACGATTCCTTCTCGCGCGCTGACGGCCGGGACTGCATGTCTGCTTTATCAACCTGCCATTTAATGTCGGCCGCGCGGTAGAGAGCTTCGCCGGCCAGAGGAGCAGTCGGGAAGATATCATAGACGCGGTGGTAAAGACGCAGGGCGTCCTGGGCCGCGCCGCGGCGTCCATGGCGGCGACCTGCCTCGTCCTCAGAATCGACGGCGGCGCCGAACAGAATGCGGTCGCCGTTCGGAGTGGACGCCCAGACGACGCCCGTATCGAGGACCCAGCCGCTGATGGTCTTGCCCTCGTCCTCATCCTCCAAAACGAAGGCGGGATCGGGCGCTAGAGCAGAACCGAGCAGGGCCTCGACGTGCAACCAGTTGCGGCTTTTGTCGAGCAGAATCAGCTCCCGTCCGCGTTCGGCCTGGCCGAGCTTGCTGGAATTTGTGTCGGGAGACAGGTAGATAATGGCTTCGCGGACCAGGGTGCCGCGATCGGCGGCCAGCATCAGGGAGTCTCCCAGCACGATCAGGGCGGTCAAATACAAAATCTTGGTAATCGATTTCACAGTCGTGTTCATCTCCGGTTCGAGGGTAGCATGCAGACTAAGATGCGTGGAACCGGCTGTCCCGCGGAGATCGCCGACGTAAAGAAGGAAACTTAGGGTTTGATCCTTCGTGGTCCTTCGTGCCCTTAGTGGTTAATGAATTTTGGGCCTCGCCTGATCTTTGATTCATATTGACAAGGATGCAACCGGTGCTGTACACGATGGGTTCCTTTAGCGCCAAACTTCGGCGCGGAGATAGCCATGCCCGTGGAACAGAACTCGAAACTCGAGAAGGGCCGGCCATGATGTCCCGCGGCGCCGCGCCACAGATTGCACTTCGCGACCTCAAGAGCATCGACGACCTCAGCCAGCTAAAAGCGGTGGAGAAAGAAGTCTGGGGCATGGCGGACGAGGACACTCTGCCCCTAACCCTGGCCATAGCTTGCAAGGCGGCGGGCAATATTTTCGTGGGAGCATTTGATAAAGACAAGCTAGTCGGGTTCGCCTTCGGATTCCTCGCCCGCGAACACGGGCAGACGACGATTCACTCGCATATGCTGGCAGTGCTAGATGCGTATCGGCATCTGGATCTAGGCTCGCGACTGAAACTGGCGCAGCGCGAGCGGGCCATGGCCATGGGCGTCCGCGAGGTGACATGGACCTACGATCCGTTGCAAAGTCGAAACGCCCACTTCAATTTCTCCAAGCTGGGCGTGGTGTCCGAAACCTACAAGGTCGATTTCTACGGGCCGGAAACTTCCAGCATGCTACATCGGAACGGAACCGACCGGCTGTGGGTGCGGTGGATGCTGAATTCGCGGCGGGTTCGCGATCGGCTAGCGGGTAAGAATGCGCGAGTGGAAACGCTCGATGCCATGCGATTGCTGGTTCCGCTGGTTCGCTTCGATCCCAGCGGCAAACCGGGACGGGCCGATCTGGGGGAATCACTGGCGCGGCAGCGCGTGAGCGTTGAAATCCCTGGCGATATTCTGGAGGTCGAGCGCTCCGACATGGGATTGGCGCGAGAGTGGCGCGAAGCAACGCGGTGGGCCTTCCGCGAGGCCGTGAAAGCGGGATTCTTTGTGGCCGAGTTCTGCCGCTCGATTCGCGGACAGCAGGGACCGGGAGCCTATTTGCTGCAGCGTGGGACGGTGAGCGAGATTATTCCCGAAGGGTAGAAGCGAAGCGCATCCAAGGTTTCCCCTGTGTTCTGTCCTCTGTGTTCCTCTGTGCTCCCTGTGGTTCAGCCTTTCTCGTATGCAGCAACCCCGTCCGGCTACACTCTCGGTGAGACCGCTCCAAATTCCAACGAAATATATTGCCCGGACGAAATCAAGGGGCAGGCGATTTCCGCATTCGTGAGTTTGGAACACGGTATCGAGCCGACGAACGCTCTGAAAGAAGAGCTGAAGAAATGGGTGGCAAAAGAGATTGGTTCGCTGGCCAAGCCCGATGACATCCGGTTTACCGACACGCTTCCGAAGACGCGCAGCGGGAAGATCATGCGCCGCTTGCTAAGAGAGTTGGCCAGCGGAGAAGTGAAAGGCGACACAACGACGCTGGAGGATTTCGGGGTGATCGCGAAACTAGGAGCAGGACGAAGTTTAAATTCTTTTTCTCGGGCTCGCCCCGTCTCCGTTCGCAGCGCTCTAGCGTGAAGGCGACTCGACAGACTCGTGCTGTTCGCGCATTTGCTGCAGAAAGCTCTCCACCGGTACCTGAAACTTGTGTTGGAACAGATCAACCAGTGTGTCATCAGTTGCGGAGATCTTAGCTGTGGAGACCGGGAACGCAGCTAAGCTGCCGTCGGGCAGTGGCGTTTCCAGTCCGTCGGGGTCCACCTGAATCTCGGGAGATTTATCTCCGTTGGTGCGCAAGGTCGTGATCATGCGGTGTACCTGATCCCGCTGCTCGGTCGTGGTCTGCAGGAATACCACTCCCATCCCGTACTCCGGATGCGCGACCAGTACGACGCCTCCGGCACGGACTTCGAGGTTGGCGGTCTTGATTGAAAGGACGACACGCGTGCCCCTCGGAAAAGGTGAGCTTGTCGTCAGATAGCAGCCGCCGAGGCTGAGGTCGCTGAGACGGCAACACACGGGCGGGTCGTCCTGCTCCGGTTCAGGAAGATGGCTGCTCAACCACTGGCGAATGATGTTGCGCTGCTCGTCGGTGGCGTTCTTAAAGCGGACACCAGCCTGCTCTTCGTTGCCCTCCCATGCCAATTCTCCATAGATTTCGAGCTTCTGGTCCATGCCTGGCAATTCGAGAGAGAAGCGGAGCGAGTTTTCCCTCGGTATGCGGTCCGAAAACTGAAGGGCCATGCCGCCTTCGCAGAGGTCGAGGGTCTTGGCGTTGTACCGGATGGAGCCATAACAATCGACTGGAATTTGCACGGCGACCCGCAGCTGTAGCCGCCGTTCACGCTTCATCAGGGCGCGAACCGCACGAAAACTCGCTTTGGCCCGCTCGACTGAAAGCGGTTTGTGCAGGACGAAATGCGCCCCCATTTCGAAACCACCCTTCAGTCCGATGGGATTTTCCACCAGCACGATCCCGAGAGCTCGGCCGTTGACGGGAGAGGCCTTGGCTCCCCGCAATACGCCGCTGGCTTTTTCAACATTTGCCCCGTCTACAATGATGGCTTCGAAACGCTGGCGGGTGATTCGGCGGACCGCATCGTCCACGGAGGAGCAATGCTCGACGCCAATTTCCAGGTCGCTGAGCACCCGGCGCAGGACGCGAACCGTCTTTTCGTCGGAACTCAGCAACAGAGTCTTCAGTTCCATGTTTCGAATCACACTCGGATCGGTTTTGGTGCGCCGTTCCCGGCTTTGCCGGGGCGGATAATGTCACTGACAATGACGATGATGAATAGCTTGTCCAGCGCCTTCGCGTGCGCCTGATTGGTAGCCCTGATCGGAAGGAGACCGTCGATCCCCAAAACTGGACGATCGCAATAAACTCCCCCGTTCGCACTCTAAGTGTATGAGATTCTGTGGTCAACGCCATGGCCTGGTCTTCCGGTTACTCTGGTCATCTCTTGCTCCAGGCACCTTTCCCAGACGACGCCCCTAACAGTCTTATCGGCTCGGAGACAGCGGCCCTGTAGGGTATCAATAGTCTTGAGCCTTGCGGGCATCGGACGTGTTCTCGTAGGTCCAGACTGCAAGTGATTGCGCACAAAGGGGATATAGTGCCCGGAGCAACGGAGTCAACTTTACTATTGACTAACCGCCAAAAACCTATTATTATCAATAGCTTCCATAGAGGCCGAGGGGCTAGAATCTGTCGGTTTGGGTTTCCTTCTTTGCAGGTGAATCCCCTAGGCGCTTCTTGGAATCAAAGAAGATAGAGGCTTAAAAGAAGAAGTTCTTATTCCACGCATAAGAGGGTATATTTTTCATGGCTAAGCGACGCGGAAACCCCAACTGGGGCAAGCCCGAGCCTATTGGGCCGGTTACTCCCACAATCACCGAGTTCGAGCAGGTTGTGCACGAG
>Ga0185299_10005981_pt1 | contig 13237 bp, 7 predicted proteins | sample PaiPotPPA55metaG_FD_128002 | JGI IMG/M metagenome (GOLD analysis project Ga0185299, IMG submission 128002) | Iron sulfur acid spring bacterial and archeal communities from Banff, Canada, to study Microbial Dark Matter (Phase II) - Paint Pots PPA... ...
GAACGATCGCTTTCGCGATACGGTACGAAGCTATTGGAAAGGCGATGAGGGCAAGGCACCCGAACTGGCCACCCGGCTTGCCGCTTCGGGTGATTTCTTCGATCAAAGGGGTCGTAAGTCTTGGGCAAGCGTCAATTTCATCACTGCTCACGATGGATTTACCCTGAATGATCTTGTTTCGTATAACGAAAAACACAACGAAGCGAATAAGGAGAATAATCAGGACGGGACCTCGAATAACTACTCATGGAATTGCGGCGCGGAAGGTCCGACAGAAGACCTCGAGATCAGTAAGCTCCGTGAACGGCAAAAACGAAATATGCTCGCTACTCTTTTTCTCGCTCAAGGAACTCCGATGCTCTTGGCCGGAGATGAATTCGGGCGGACTCAAGGGGGTAACAACAATGCCTATTGCCAAGATAACGAGATCAGCTGGCTGAATTGGGAGAAGATCGATGACAAGGGTCAAGCGCTAACAAGTTTCGTTAGAACGCTCATAAAACTGAAGAGTACTTTCTCAATTCTACGTCGCGGACGATTCCTCAAATCCGATCTGAATGAAGCTTTACAGGTCAAAGAGATAACTTGGATCAACGCTTCCGGACTCGAGATGCAGTTAAGTGATTGGAATGACCACAACATGCGATGCTTTGGCATGCTGCTTGACGGTCGCGCTCAGATCACCGGAATTAAACGCGCGGCCTCGGATCCGACGCTGCTTCTGGTCATGAATGCGTATCACGAGGTTGTAAAATTTAGAATCCCGGAAGTTGCTGGCGGCAGTCGATGGCGGTGTTTCATAGATACTAATGATCCGGAGCGCGAAGAACTGTCGCTCTTCAGGACCAATGATACATACGACGTGGCGGGACGTTCGCTACTTATTTTTGCCTTGGACGACAGAGGTGAGACGATCCGGATGGTAAGGCAAATGGCCCTCGAATTGTCGCGAAGCAAGCAGCTCGTACCATGAACCAATCGCCCAATTGAGAGTATATGCCTGGCCGACTCAGTGCTCGCTCTGATTCCACATTGGCGCATCCGCGCCGATTGCGACTCCTTAAGATTTTTCGCCCCGCGAACGCTGAACGTGGCGGCGTGAACCTTCGTTTGACATGCATGTTTTTAGAAGCCATGTTTTGAACAAATGGTTCGCCCCCTTAGAGGGTGACATGGCGAGCTTTCAAGGCAGCTCCTTCGACCAGACTGATTTCACGGATATGCTCAACCAGACTGATTTCATGGATACGCTCAACGGCAAAACGCCCCACCCCGGCGGTGGACGGCTTATTGTGATGTCAAACCGGGCGCCGATTCGAATCATCCGCGAGAGCGGAAAGGAACGTGTCGAGCCCACCGTAGGAGGTGTGGGCACGACTTTTTTGCGGCTGCTCGAGCGTAACGGTGGGCTCTGGATTGCGTGGTCGGGCGGACGCAAGACACCGGAACCCTATCTGATACCGCCTGAGAATCCACGCTTCAAAATAATCTTCGCTCCGCTCAACGACCAGGACATCTCAGACTACTACTATGGAATGTGCAATCGAGGCCTGTGGCCACTGATGCACTTTATGACGCCTAACTGCCATTTCAGCACACAACATTGGAGCCGCTATGAGCGCGTCAATCGTAATTTTGCCGAAATCGCAGCTCAGGAGGCAAAGCCCGGCGACACCCTATGGGTTCAGGATTTCCATTTGGCACTGACGCCACGCCTCGTGCGCGAACGCCGTCCCGAATTGTCCATCGGAATATTCTGGCACGTGCCATTTCCGCCCGAGCAGTTGATGCGTATTCTGCCGTGGCGCGAGGCCTTTCTCGAAGGCTTGCTTGGCGCGGATTTGATCGGTTTTCATACGCAATCCTACATGACGCACTTTCTGAACTGCTGCGAACGGATTTCCGGTTTCGAGGTCGATCGCGAACGTTGCGAGGTTCGGGTGGGCACGCGCAAGGTCAAGGTCGGTGCGTTTCCGCTCGGCATCCCGGCCGATTTCTTCTCCGATTTGGCCGCGAGCGCGAATGTGATCGCACGCGCGCGGCGCATCCGCAATGGGTTGCGCACCGAGGTCGTTATCCTCGGCGTCGATCGGCTCGATTACACCAAGGGAATACTCGAACGCTTGCTCGGCTACGAACGCTTCCTCGAGACCAACCCCGCGTGGCACAAACGGGTGACATTGGTGCTGGTCGCGGTCCCCTCGCGTACGAAAGTCGCTGACTATGCAATGCTCAAACGTCAACTCGACGAGCAGGTCGGCCGCATCGTGGGCCGCTTCTCATCCGAGGGCTGGATGCCGTTGCGCTATCTCTACACCCAGTTTGGTGCGGAGGAACTCGCATCCTACTACCGCTGTGCTGATATCGCCTTGCTGACGCCGCTGCGCGATGGGATGAACCTGGTGGCAAAGGAATTCGTCGCCTCGCGCGTCGATGACGACGGCGTGCTGATTCTGAGCGAATTCGCGGGCGCTGCCGAAGAACTGACCGAAGCGCTGCTGGTGAATCCATACGACATCAACCAGATTGCGGATCGCCTGAAAGCTGCGGTTAATATGAGTGCGACCGAGCGGGCGACGCGGATGAGCGCGCTGCGCGCCAAGGTCATGGCGAATAATCTGGAATATTGGTCGGAGAAGTTTTTGAACGCACTTGCGCCGGAGACAGCGCTTGCTCATCGGACCGACGAAACCTTTCAAATCTGAGCCGGCCCCGACGCGGCTGCCTGCAGAACTATTGCCCGAACTGGTCCGCAGGAAGCGCGTCCTGCTCTGCCTCGACTACGATGGCACGATTTCGGAAATCGTGCGCGATCCCGCTGCCGCTCGGCCCGTGGCCGGCGTTCCCGAAACGCTCGCGGAGTTAGCGCTGCGGCGAGATCGGATCGCGCTTGCGATTGTGAGCGGTCGCGAAGTCGCGAAGTTGCGCGAAATGCTCAGCGTTCCGTCTGGCATCGCGCTCTCGGGCCTTCATGGTCTCGAACTGGTGGATTTCGATGGCCGCGAGGAGATCGTATGCGGGGCGCGCGAATGTGCCGACGATCTTGAAAAGGTCCGCAAGTGGCTTGGTGACAACGTTCCCGTCGGAGAAGGATTCGTCATCGAAGACAAGCGCTTCATACTCACGCTCCACTACCGTAACGCACGTGCCGCGACGGCTCGCCACGTACGCGATGCCTTCGCGCAATACATCCATGATCACACGCCGAAGCTCGTCCTGCGTGACGGTAAAATGGCAGCGGAAGCGTTGCCCAAAGGTGCGAGCAAAGCGCTCGCCGTTCGCTCGATCTGGCAGCGCGCGGGCAAAGATTTCGAGCCGGTTTACTTCGGCGACGATCTAACCGATGAAGACGCATTCGCAGAACTCGGCGACTGCGGGGTGACGGTTCGGGTCGGCACGCAGCGGCCGAGCGCGGCTCGCTACTGCGTCGAAAATCCGCGCGAAGTCGCTCGCGTCCTAAGGGCGATGGCGTCTGCGCTGCCGGTACCATCCACCCCCTAGGTTTCCCGTCTGTCAACACCAAGCAAAGAAGTATGCCTTATGATTATTCTCGTCTGGGCGCCTGAAGCGCGCGTAATTTCAACTCGACATTGTGGGCGAGCGTATCGCGATGACGCGCGCCGGCGGCTGGTGGACCTTCGACATCCCGCTGGCGAGTCCCAGCGCGCGCGCAAGCTCCGTGCGGGTTCGAGTCCCGCCCGGGAACCAATAATAACCTCTCGCTTCCCTGACTCACGATAGATTTTATCTAACAAAGATCGTATTAAGCGGGCGGTTTCGCAGAGAGGTGCGCGATGCGTTGCACCATCTGTGGCTACAAAAATCACGATGCTGCGAAATTTTGCCACGAGTGTTCGGCGCCGCTCTTGTTGCGTTGTCCTGCCTGCGGTGTAACCAACCGGGTGCCGGCTAAGTTCTGCACCCAATGTGGCGTACCACTCGCGGATAGCCTCATACACCGAAACTGCGGTCACCATCAGAGCGAATCGGGCCGGCTCTGCCGCTCGACTCGGCAAATCGCCGAGGGCGAGCGGGGTCATCTGACTGCTCTGTTCCACGGAGGGGTGCGGGTTGGGTTTTGCTGAACCTGCGATGGTAGGGAGGGCATCGGCGGAGCGAACATGGATCTCTGAGCTATTGTGTCGTTATTCATTCTGAGCCAGACTGTGTGCGTCGCGACAGTCCTCCTCCAAATCAAGGCTTTTTTTCCGCAATCCCGGAACTCGCGGCATTTCACGCAGTAAGGGGGCCAGAAAATGCGCTGCCCGAAATGCGGATCCGCAACCGCTGAGATGGTTGCGTTTTGCAATCAGTGTGGTGCTTCGCTTCACGGCGCTGCTCCAAGCCCCGGTGCAAACTCTCAATCTCCAAGCGCCGAGCGTCGCCGACTCACTGTGATGTTCTGCGACTTGGTCGGTTCAACCGAGCTTTCCGGACAGTTGGACCCCGAAGAGTTGCATGACCTGACACACCAGTATCAAAAGGTTTGCGCAGACGTGACCACCCGTCACGGCGGATATGTCGCTCAATATCTCGGCGATGGCCTCCTGGTATTTTTCGGCTATCCGATCGCGCACGAAGATGATGCGCGGCGCGCTGTGCGCGCGGGTCTGGAAATCGTTGCTGCAATCGCGGAGCTGAGTACGCGGCTGGCGAAAATGTTGCAGGTTCGCGTCGCCGTTCACAACGGTCTGGCGGTCGTCGGTCGCTTGGGGGACGGATCCGATCCGGACGCGATGGCGATAGTGGGCGAGACTCCGAACATTGCCAACAGGCTACAGACCATCGCAGAGCCGGGAACCGTGATTATCAGCGCCCCCACTTATCGGCTCGTCGAAGGCTTCTTCCATTGTCGCAGTCTCGGTGCGCCTGCCCTCAAGGGGGTCGTTGACCCGATCGAGCTTTACTCGGTGCTCGGCGAGAGTGGTATTCAAAGCCGCTTCGAGCGGGCGGTCGTCACCGGCCTAACCCCCTTTGTCAGTCGGGAAGCGGAAGCTGAATTGATGCTCCAGCGTTGGCAGCGAGCCCGCGATGGGGCCGGCCAAGTCGTTTTGCTCAGCGGCGAACCGGGCATCGGTAAGACGCGGCTGATCCGGGTGGTGAAAGAACGCACTACCGGCGAACCCATGACCGAGCTCGGTCTGCGCTGTTCTGCCTACTACCAGGATAGTTCACTCTACCCTGTGATTAGATTTCTCCAACGTTTTCTGCGATTCCAGAACGACGACACCGCGGACACCAGACTGCAAACCTTGGAACGCGCGCTGGAGCACGTCGGCTTCCCCTTGGAGGAGTTCGTGCCGCTGTTCGCAGCGCTGCTGTCATTGCCCCATGACGGTCGCTATCCGCCGCCGATGACTCCGCAACGGCAAAAGCAGAAGACCTTCGAGGCAATCGTGGCGTGGCTTTTGAAGCTCGCGCAGGAGTGCCCGACCTCGGTAGTCATCGAAGACGTTCACTGGGCCGATCCCTCCACCCTCGAGCTTCTGAACTTGCTGATCGATCAGGTTTCTCATTCGAGGTTATACGTTGTAGTAATCTTCCGGACAGAGTTCCTCCCGCCCTGGCGTTCTCAACCGAACATCACCAGCATTACCCTGGGTCGCTTATCGCGTGCCGCCACCGAGTCGATGATCGAACGCGTCGCCGGCAAAATCCTTCCCGCTGAGGTAACCGCTGAGATCGCACTGAAGACCGAGGGCGTGCCGCTTTTTGTTGAAGAGCTGACCCGGATGGTCCTCGAATCCGGAATCCTGCGGGAGCACGGCGACCGCTACGAGTTGACTAGCCCGCTCGTGCCGCTGGCCATCCCTTCGACGCTTTACGAATCGCTAATGGCTCGCCTCGATCGCCTCGGCACGGCCAAGGAAGTCGCGCAACTCGCCGCCGCCATCGGCAAGGAATTCCCGTACGACTTGCTGCTGGCGATTTCACCCCTCGATGAAGCAAGACTGACCGGTGCTCTAAACCGGCTGGTCGAGGCCGAACTGCTCGACCAATATCTCTTACCACAGCAGACCAACTACAGCTTCAGACATGCGATGATTCGCGACGCCGCCTACGAGTCACTGCTCAAGAGCAAGCGGCGTCAGTACCACGGTAAGATTGCCGAGGTTCTGCAGATACTTTTTCCAGGTACTGCCGAGGCGCAACCTGAGTTGCTCGCGACTCACTTCACGGAAGCAGGTCTGATCGAGCAGGCCGTCCCATTATGGCAGCGAGCCGGTCAGCGGGCGCTCGAACGATCAGCTAATCAAGAAGCGATTAGCCATCTGAATCGAGGATTGGAATTGCTCGGAAGCCTGTCTGAATCGCCCGAGCGGCTACAGCAGGAGTTGCTTCTTCAGTCTAGCCTGGGCACGGCTCTACTAGCCGCTAAAGGCTTCCCGTCTCTCGAGGTTGGAAGGGTCTATGCTCGCGCGCGCGAACTATGCCAGCAGGTTGGCGAGACGCCTCAGCTTTTCCGAATACTTTACGGACTCTGGCTTAACTATGCTTCACGTGCTGAGCACGCAACGGCACTTGAATTAGGGAAGCAATGCCTGCAACTGGCCGAGAGTGCACAGGACGATGCTCTCCTTCTGGAGGCCCACCACGCTCTTGGCGTGGGCTTCTGTGCAGCCGGAGAGTTTTCCCAGGCACTTGAGCACCTCGAACAAGTAATCTCCATCTACAGTCCACGCCGACACGGCTCCCATGCCCATACCTACGGGCAGGACCCAGCTGCTGTGTGCCTCATTCACGCAGGCTGGGCGCTGTGGTTTCTTGGCTATCCGCAGCAGGCTCTTCAGAAAACCGATGAAGGTCTGGCGCTCGCTCGCAAGCTAACTCATCCCTCTACTTCTGCCACGGCCACGGCGTTTGCAGCCTGGCTGTATCAGTTCTGCCGAAACGGACCAGTCGTTGAGGAGCTGGCAACAACAGCCGTTACAATCTCGGCTGAGCATGACTTCGCGTTCTATGGAGCGATAGGAACTCTCCTGCGAGGATGGGCTCTGACTGAACGAGGACAATTGGATCAGGGAATTGGACAAATGCGCCTCGGTCTGGAGGCCTTCCGGGCCACCGACGCCGTCCTGATGATACCGTACTTTTCGACCCTGCTGGCCCAGGCGTGCGCTAAAGCCGGTCAGGTCGAAGAAGGCTTGGGCGTGCTGGCCGCTGTGGACAGCAGTCGTGAACGCTTCTGGGAAGCAGAACTGCATAGGGTCAAGGGGGAACTAATACTCGAACAGCGCGCCAGCGAGAGTTTGCAGCCTCCCCATGAAGACGAAGCGGAGGTGTCTTTTCATCGGGCTCTTGCTATATCACGCAAACAGGGCTCTAAAGCCTTAGAACTCCGCGCTGCGACGAGCCTCGGCCGCCTATGGTATCGGCAGGGCAAGACAGCCGAAGCTCGACAGGTGTTGTTGCCAATCTATGGCTGGTTCACTGAGGGGCTTAAACTGCCCGATTTGGAAGATGCGAAAGTATTAATCGAAAAATTTCAAAATGACCAGGTTCGGCAGTAGCTCGTAGTAATCTGCCGAAAAAACTTTGGAAAGGGTTTAAGAATTAAAATTAAATATACGGAAGGAGACAGGACTATGGCGGAACCCATGGACACCTTTAACAACGCGGTTGGTCACTTTAATAAGGGCGCGGCTGCGAACCCCGACCAGACCGTCGCCGGGCCGCACTGGGATGCGATCGAGAGTTCACTGGACATTAATATCATCGTAAAAAAGGTTGACGACCCGACCCAAGTCCTTACTACAAAGAGCACTGTAATGAATTATCTCAGAGGTATGGGTGGAGGAGCTAGGCCTGACAAGCCTAAATTTACCGCGCAGCCCACTTCGACCGTTACGAATTTGGGAGCGAAGAGTGTCACAATTTCGGGTATCGGTACGTATATCGATAACACATATGCCGCCGCAGGTAGCGCAGCTGCGACGCCCAACAATTTCGCATACTGTTTCATCCTGAGTCAGGATGGTAGCGGCAAGTGGCTAATCCTTAGCGTATGGGGCGCGCTCCTCGCTTCCGATGGCTCGATCGAGGATACCAACGCGACGTATCCCAGCGCGACGTAATGGCGGCCCCGAGACACGCTGCGACGCGGGGCAACAGGCTTCACGTGAGCGCAAGCTCAACGTCGAGCGGATTAAAGGCATAGACTTCAACCTCAAGTGTGCCAAAAGGGGGGTGCTTGCTTGTCGCGATGCAGAATCTCGTTGCCTTTTACGAGGCCAAAACAGATGCCATCCTGCGACGATACGGGCCCGGGCCGCGGGTGCACTATCACACCGGACTCCTCGACGAACCGCCGCCGTCAGGTGCGTCGGCGCAACTGCTGCGCCGCCGCCTGATCGACGCTCAAGAGCGTACCCTGCGCTATGCCGCGGGCCTCTGGCAGGCCCAATCCACGCTCTGCGGCGACTTACTCGACGTCGGCTGCGGTCTTGGGGGTGGTTCTATTTTTTGGGCCCAGGAGTTTGGTGCCAACGTCACCGCGGTGACCATCGCACCCTCGCATATCGAACTTGTCGCCGAGTTTGCCGAAAGGGCCGGGGTAGCGTCCCGAGTGCGGCCGCTCCTGTGCGACGCGTTGGGGGTGCCAGGGGAAAGCTGCTTCGATGCCGCGATAGCGATTGACAGCTCGAGTTCTTTTCCGCGTGGGCCATGGTTCCGGCGTCTAGCAAGGCTTCTGCGACCGGGTGGTCATGCATTCATCTTTGACTGTTTCCTTGAGCGCGACGAATATCGAGGCCCGTTCGATCGGCATTGGTGCTCGCAAATAGGAACGATCGATGAATATTTGGCCGCTGCGCGAGAAGCCAATTTTGTTGTGGAAGGAATTGAGGACGTCTCTTCTCGAGCGGTGCACTTTTGGAGCACAACGTTGGCGTTAATGCGCACGGAAGCGCAAGAGAGGTGTGTAAGCTCCGCGCAAGCCGCGGATCTCGCGGAATCGTTGCGAATCCACGCCTTGGTGCGGCGGGGACTTCTCGAGGGCGGGCTTCGCCATGCGCTGCTCAGCTTCGTCAAGGACTAGGCCTGAACCTCCCTCTATGCCAAATGCAAAGGCGCAACCGTACACGGCCGCGTGCCTAACCTAGCCTCGGGTGCAGTATGTCGCGGGCCCCGATACGGTCTTGATCTCTTAGGAGCTGCAGTTCGCAGAAAAAGGTAATCGAGCGAATAGCCGCCGTGCGCGGCTCCTGAGATGACTACTGTACAAGGCTCCCAAAAGGAGTATTCTATTACAAGGTGGCAGGGTGGCAGTACTCGCTGCCTCGGGAACGGAGCACCTCTTTGAGCCGCAGCTCGATCTACCGCGGATAGCATCCGCGGCTCCTGGGTTTCGCCTGAGTCCCCCACCGATCTTCCTGAGGACCTACGCTTGCTTTATTTCGCGTCCCTCACCCTCTCGAATGAGTGATTTCCGCGTTGATCCGACAGCGCCAATTTCGGTTTCGCGTCTCAACGATCCTTCCCGGTGCAACCACTGAACCACAATCGCCAATTCGCAACCACTCCACTACCACCGAACCGCTTGCAATCGATTCCGCCCGGAGAACCGGCTTTCGTCCGAGAAGTGGTCAGAAACCAGCCCGAACCGCACCATCAGCAACTATCGCGCACCCGAACCGCACCATCAGCAACTATCGCGCACCCGAACCGCACCATCGGCAACTCTCGCGTCCCCCTGCCGGCGCGAGCAGCCGCACCAACTGTCGGAAGCAAACCCATTTCTCCTCCAACGGCCAAGCAAGTGTTCTCCAAAAGGAGCTTCAACCGAACCCGATGTCCGTAGCTCTTCCCGCCCGCCAACGTGTCGCAAAGTTCCCGAATATGAGCGTACTCCCGAGAGCATGTAAAGCTACATATAGGCGGACCATCGCTGCGCGGTCCCTTGATGATCTGCGCAGTCTCTCGAGGAGGAGCGGGTCGATCAGTTGCCGAGCGAGCAAATGGTTCTCTAAGGAACCAATATCAGCGCCTCGCGGGACGTCTCACCTTCCGATGTCGATCACTGTCGTTGTAAAATCAATGGATGTACGAGACAGGCTGCCTCGCCTCTGTTCCAATTGACAATCCTGGTTATTCGGGGAACAATGCCCGGCCGCGGCCAATCTTTCGCGCGCGCCCGGCTTTCAAAAAAAAGGGGGTCGCCTTACGATAGCTGCACCCATCTCCAGTGGTCTAGCCGATCCGGTCGTCGAGTTTTCTACGCTCGTCGAACTCCTTCGCTCGCGTGCGCAGCGGCAACCCGAGCAGCGACTCTATAGCTACCTGCTCGATGGCGAAACTGCCGGGGCCCATCTGACCTTGGCTGCGCTCGACCGGCAAGCCCGCGCGATCGCGGCGCTGTTGCAAAGTCTCGATGCCACCGGCGAGCGCGCGCTGCTACTTTATCCGACCGGCCTCGATTTCATCGCCGCCTTTTTCGGTTGCCTATATGCCGGGGTCATCGCGGTCCCCGTCCCTCCCCCCAATCCGGCTCAGCCGCAGCGGGCGCTCCCCCGCCTCCGCGTCATTCTCGATAACGCGCAACCGACGGTCGCGCTGACCACCTCGTTGATTCGCTCCAAGCTCGAGGGTTTGCTCGCCGGGTCGCTCGCAACGCCGGCGCTCCGATGGTTGGCTACCGATGACGTTCCCCGCGGCGCCGAGCTCGAATGGCAAGCGCCCGCCTCGACCCCCGATTCGCTGGCGCTGCTCCAATACACCTCGGGCTCCACCAGTATGCCGCGCGGCGTAATGGTCAGCCACGCCAACCTTATCCATAATTCCGCGCACATCACCCGCGCCTTCGCGCTCACCATGGATTCGGTCTCGGTGATGTGGCTGCCGCTGTTCCATGACATGGGCCTGACGAACGGCGTGGTCCAACCTTTACTTATGGGGCGTGAGTGTTTCCTGATGGCCCCGCAGGCCTTTCTACAGCGGCCTCTCCGATGGCTCCAGGCGATCTCGAGTTATCGCGCAACCATCAGCGGCGGCCCCAACTTCGCATATGACCTGTGCGCGCGCCGGATCACCCCGGAGCAGCGCGAAAACCTCGACCTCAGCGGCTGGCAGGCGGCCTACAACGGCGCCGAGCCCGTCCGTGCCGACACCCTGAAGCGCTTTACCGCCGCCTTCGCGGGCTGTGGTTTCCAACCGAGGTTCTTCTATCCCTGTTATGGGCTCGCCGAGGCGACCCTGCTCGTTGCCGGCGGACTTCCCCAGGAGGACCCCGTCCTCTGCACCGCCGAGGTCAGCGCGCTCGAACATAGCCGCGTAATTGAGTCGCGCGTAGCCGAGTCGTGTGACCCGCGGCGGAAAATGCGCACGCTGGTCGGCAGTGGCCGGGCCCTCCCGGGTACCCGGATTGCTATCGTTGACGCGAAATCGTTCACACTTTGCGCCCCGGACGTGGTCGGCGAAATCTGGGTCTCGAGCCCGTCGGTCGCTCGCGGCTATTGGAATCGGCCCGAGGAAACCGCGCAAACCTTCCACGCTTACCTAGCGGACACCGGCGCGGGCCCGTATCTCCGCACCGGCGATTTGGGCTTCTCGCGCGACGGCGAGCTTTTTGTGACCGGCCGCCTGAAGGACCTGATCATTATCGACGGCCGCAACGTCTATCCCCAGGATATCGAATTGACCGTCGAGCAGAGTCATCCCGCGATGCGGCCCGGAGGCTGTGCCGCCTTTTCCGTCGAGATCGACGACGAGGAGCGCCTGATCGTCGCCGTCGAGGTTGACCGTCACTATCGCGCGGGCGTGCCGCCAGTGGCGTCGCGCGCTGGTCCTGGCGAGCGTCCACTGCTCGACGCCGACGCGATTACCCGTGCTATTCGCAGGGCGGTGGCCGAAGATCACGACGTGCGCGCGCACTCTGTGGTGCTGCTCAAAGCCGGCAGCATTCCCCGCACTCCCAGCGGTAAAGTCCAACGCCGGCAGTGTCAGACCAGCTTTACAAACGGAACTATGGAGGGGTTGTGGGGCGCAGGCGAAAATCGGGAAATCCACCGTCAACGGGTCGTTGCATCTGTCTAGCAGTGATGAAAATAGCCGTCCTCAAGTGGAGATTGTTAGCGCGCCAGCCATTCAAAAGTGGCTGTTGATGCGGCTGTCCGCACTGATCGGCGTCGCCCCGGCGATAATCGACATCAAGGAGCCCTTGGCGAGCTACGGCTTGGGCTCGACCGAGGCGGTCAGCCTCTCCGGTGAACTCGCCGATTGGCTCGGGCGGCCACTTTCGCCAGACCTCGCATATCAATTCCCCACCATCGAGAGCCTCGCACGGCACCTCGGCGGGTCGGTCGAGATGTCGGAGGCGGCCACAGCATGGGACGCACGCGACGAGCCATTCGCAAGCGCCCAAGTTGCTTCTGCGCGCGATCCCGGCGACGAGCCGATCGCGATCGTCGGTCTCGGATGCCGTTTTCCGGGCGCCAAAGACGCGCACGCTTTCTGGCAATTGTTGCGCGACGGCACCGACGCCATCACCGCGGTTCCCCGCGCTCGCTTTGACCTCGACGCCTTTTACGATCCGGATCCGCAAGCCCCCGGCAAGCTAAACACCCGCTGGGGCGGCTTCCTCGAGCAGGTGGATCAATTCGATCCGCATTTCTTCGGCATCTCGCCGCGCGAAGCCGCCCGGATGGACCCGCAACAACGCCTGTTGCTCGAGGTCGCGTTGGAGGCCTTGGAAGATGCCGGGCAGGTGCGCGAGCGCCTCGCCGGGACCGCGACCGGCGTCTTCATCGGTATCTCGAACAACGATTACGGCCGGATGCAGTTCAGCGATCCGTCTCTCATCGACGCCTACGCGGGCACTGGCAATGCCCTCAGCATCGCGGCCAACCGCCTCTCCTACCTCAACGATTTCCGCGGGCCGAGTATCGCCCTCGATACCGCCTGCTCCTCATCGCTGGTTGCCGTCCACCTGGCCTGCCGCAGCCTGTGGACGGGAGAGTCCACCCTGGCGCTGGCCGGCGGCGTGAATTTGATCCTGTCGCCTGCCATTAGCATTAACTTCAGCAAGGCCGGCGTGATGGCGCCGGACGGACGCTGTAAAACCTTCGATGCTCAAGCTAACGGCTACGTGCGTAGCGAAGGCGCGGGCCTCGTCGTTTTGAAGCCGCTGGCGCAAGCCATTGCCGACGCCGATCCGATTTACGCCGTCATTCGCGGCAGCGCGATTAATCAGGACGGCCGCAGCAACGGGCTGATGGCACCGAATCCACTCGCCCAGGAAGCG
>Ga0185299_10005982_pt1 | contig 13235 bp, 12 predicted proteins | sample PaiPotPPA55metaG_FD_128002 | JGI IMG/M metagenome (GOLD analysis project Ga0185299, IMG submission 128002) | Iron sulfur acid spring bacterial and archeal communities from Banff, Canada, to study Microbial Dark Matter (Phase II) - Paint Pots PPA... ...
GCGGCCAGTTCGAGCAGCAGGACGGCATCGGCCGGCGGCGGCACCAAGCCCTCCTCGCCGCGCGCCTTGAGGGCGCCGCCGAGCAAGAGGAGTCCGGCGACGGCGTAACGGGCGAGCTTGTTCACGCGGGTCTCCATGGCTCCAATGTTCTCGCCCCATCCTACTCCGCGGCGACGCCCAGCCGCTGCCCGGTTGCCACCCGCCGCGGGATGTGCAGCCACAGCGCCGCCACCACCGCCGACATCAGTGCGAAACCGGCGAGCGCGTAGAGCCCGCCGGCGAAGCTGCCGCTGTAGTCCTTGACCCAGCCGACGATCGATGGGCCGAAGAAGCCGCCGAGATTGCCGATCGAGTTGATCCAAGCGATGCCGGTGGCGGCGGCGATGCCGGTGAGGAACATCGGCGGCATCGACCAGAACATGCCCTTGGTGCCGTAGAAGCCCGCCGCGGCGACGGATATGCCGAGCAGCGACCAGTAGGTGCCGACGGTCATGCCGGCGATGATGAGGCCGGCGGCCGAAAGAATGCAGGCGCCGACCAGGTTCCAGCGCCGCTCGCCCATGCGATCGGAGATCCAGCCCCAGAGCACCATGCTGACGCAGCCGCAGAGATAGGGGATCATGGTGATCCAGCCGACCTGCATGTTGGTGAAGCCGAGCTGCTTGATGATCTGCGGCAGGAAGATCAGCATGCCCAGGCTCGCCGTGACGATGCCGAAGTAGTTCAGCGACAGCAGCAGCACCTTCGGATCCCAGAACGAGCGCAGCACGCCGATCTTGCGGTGCGCCTCGATCTGGTCGCGCTCGCCGTCCATGGCGGCGGTGAGCCAGGCGCGCTCCGCGTCGCTCAGCCAGCGCGCCTGCGCCGGGCGATCGGTGACGTAGAACAGCACGGCCACGCCGATGAGGACGGTGGGCACTGCCTCGGCGATGAACATCCACTTCCAGCCGGCCAGGCCCAAGACACCGTCGAGGCCGAGCAGGCTCGTCGAGATCGGCGCGCCCAGCGCCACCGCGCCGGGGAGAGCCAAGGTGAAACCGGACATGATGCGCGCGCGGTGCCCGTCGGGGAACCAGTAGGTGAGGAAGAGGACGATGCCCGGGTAGAAGCCGGCCTCGGCCAGGCCGAGCAGGAAGCGGACGGTGAGGAAGCTGTAGGGCCCCGTGCAGAAGGCGGTGGCGCCCGAGAGGATCCCCCAGGTGATCATGATGCGGGCGATCCAGAACCGCGCGCCGACCTTTTCCAGAGCCATGTTGCTGGGCACCTCGAACAGGAAATAGCCCCAGAAGAAGGCGCCCGCCGCGAGGCCGAAGGTCGAGGCGGTGAGGCCGAGGTCCTTGTTCATGGTCAGCGCGGCGAAGCCGACATTGATGCGATCGAGATAGCACAGGAAATATGTCAGGATCGCGAACGGCAGCAGGCGCAAATAGACCTTGCGCATGGTCGTCTGCTCGAGCGTGCGGACCATCCTTGCCTCCCTTGGGTGTTGTGCCGGTTGGCCCGGCTTTTGCCGCAGCATATCGCGGAAGGAGCGGGGAGGCGATGGCTCTGCGGACAAATTTACGCGGCGTTGTAGCCCATCACCGCTTTGACCTCGAGGAACTCCTCGATGCCGAACTCACCCCATTCGCGGCCGTTGCCGGATTGCTTGTAGCCGCCGAACGGCGCGCCGAAATCGGGGCCGGCGCCGTTCAGATGCACATTGCCGGTGCGCAGCTGCGCCGCCACCTTGCGCGCATGGTCGAGGTCACCCGATTGCACGTAGCCCGAGAGGCCATAGACCGTGTCGTTGGCCATGCGGACCGCCTGCTCCTCGCTGTCATAGGGCAGGATCGACAGCACGGGCCCGAAGATCTCCTCGCGCGCGATCGTCATCTCCGGCTTCACATTGGCGAAGACCGTCGGGCGCACGTAATAGCCGCGGTTGAATCCCTCGGGGCGCCCGGGCCCGCCGGCGACGAGGGTTGCGCCCTCGGCGATGCCGGCCTCGATCAGGCGCTGGATCTTGCGGAACTGCGCCTCGCTGACCACCGGGCCGATGGTGGTGCCCTTGGTGTTGGGATCGCCGACCTTGGTCGCCTCGGCCGCGGCCTTGGCGATCTCGACGGCGCGGTCGTGCTGGCGCGCCTGCACGAACATGCGCGTCGGCGCGTTGCAGGACTGGCCGCTGTTGGTGAAACAGGACTGCACGCCGCCCGCCACCGCTTTCTGCAGGTCGGCGTCCGGCAGGATGATGTTGGCGGATTTGCCGCCGAGCTCCTGATGCACGCGCTTCACCGTGTCGGCCGCCGCCTTGGCGACGGCGATGCCGGCGCGGGTCGAGCCGGTGAAGGACACCATGTCGACATCGGGATGCGCGGCGATCGCCTGGCCGACGGTCGCGCCGTCGCCGTTCACCAGGTTGAACACGCCCTTGGGCACGCCCGCGGCGTCGAGGATCTCGGCGTAGATGACGGCGTTGAGCGGGGCGATCTCCGAGGGCTTGAGCACCATGGTGCAGCCCGCGGCGAGCGCCGGCACCACCTTGCAGGCGATCTGGTTCATCGGCCAGTTCCACGGCGTGATGAAGCCGCACACCCCCACCGGCTCCTTGGCGATGAGCGTCGTCCCGCGCACGCTCTCGAATGAGAAATCCTTGAGGATCGCGATCATCTGATTGAGATGCGCGAGGCCGGTCGCGGCCTGAGCGCGGCTCGCGAGCCAGGCGGGCGCGCCCATTTCCTTGGTGATGGTCTGCGCCAGCTCGTCGTAGCGCGCCTTGTAGGCCTCGACGATCTTCTGCAGCAGCGCGATGCGCTCGGCCTTGCTGGTGCGCGAGAAGGAGGGGAAGGCGGCCTTCGCCGCGGCGACGGCGCGGTCGACGTCCCCGGCACCGCCCAGGCTGATCTGCGCCACCGGCTCTTCGGTCGCCGGGTTGATGACGTCGAAGGGGCGCGGTTGCAGCGGCGCCACCCACTCGCCATTGATGTAGAATTTGGTGAAGTCGGTCATGGCGGCGGCTTCCTTCCCTTGGTGAATTTACGGCTATGGCGGATGGGATAGCGCGGGCGCGCGGCTTGTCAATCGGCGGCCCCGGGCGCTTCAGCCCATGCTCGAATAGCCGCCATCGACAGGGATCGCCGCGCCCGTGACGAAGTCGGACGCGGCGCTCGCCAGAAACACGGCGATGCCGGCGAGGTCGTCGGCTTCGCCCCAGCGGCCGGCGGGCGTGCGCGCCAGAACGCGCTCATGCAGGCCTGGGACCTGCTCGCGCGCGCCGCGCGTCAGGTCGGTGTCGATCCAGCCGGGCAGCACGGCGTTCACCTGGATGTTGTCCTTGGCCCAGGCGGTGGCGAGCGCCTTGGTGAGCTGGACGATGCCGCCCTTGCTCGCGGCATAGGGCGCGGCGAAGGCGGCGCCGAAGATCGACATCATCGAGCCGATATTGACGATCTTGCCGCCGCCGCCGCCGACCATCTCGGGATGGGCCGCCTGCGCGCAGACGAAGGCGCTCGACAGGTTGGTGACGAGCACCGTGTTCCATTCCGCGATGGTGTATTCCTCTGGGCGCTTGCGGATGTTGATACCGGCATTGTTGACGAGGATGTCGAGCCGCCCGAACGCCTTGACCGCGGCGCCGACGAGCGTGCGGCACGATACCTCGCTCGTCACGTCGGCGACGATGCCGGCGACCTTGGCGCCGCCCTCGCGCAGCTCGGCCGCGGCCGTCTCGCATTTCTCCTTGTTGCGGCCGACGATGACGACGGTGGCGCCGGCGGCGCCGAGCCCGCGCGCCATGCCGAGCCCGATGCCGCCATTGCCGCCGGTGACGATCGCCACTTTGCCGGTGAGGTCGAAGAGCTCCATGAAGTTCTTTCCCTCTCGTCTTTGTGCCGTTTGCGACCGATGATAGGCTCCCGGCGCCAACCTGGGAAAGGGCAGCCATCATGATCGCGCCGAACCGGCTAGCAGGTGCGCAGGCACCGAGCTGGCGCAAAGCCGCGCTGCGATGGGCAGGGCCGTCGCTGGCGACGGCCTTTGTGCTGCAAGCGGCGCTGTGGCTGATGGACTGGATGGACTGGCTACCGCAAACCGGCGACTGGCTCGGCGACCTTTACCTGCCCGCCGCCGTGCTCGCCATTTTACTCTCCGGAAATCCGCACCTCATCAATGAGGCGGCGGCGTTCCTTGCCCAGGTGCTCCAGACTTTCCTGATGATCTTCGCGCTTGTGGTCGGGATCGTGACCGCGCGATATCTTGCCCTTCGCCGTCGACGCTCGCGCTCATAGCCAGGGAAGGGCACAAGCCCATGTTTGCGCCGGATCTGCTCAAGGACCGCGTGGCGCTCATCACCGGCGGCGGCACCGGGCTCGGGAAGGCGATGGGGCGGCGCTTCATGGCGCTCGGCGCCGAGCTCATGATTTGCGGCCGGCGCGCGGGCGTGCTGGCCGAGACGGCGCAGGAATTCGAAACCGCATTCGGCCGCAAGGTGCGCACGCACGCGATCGACATCCGCGATGCCGAAGCGGTCGAGGCGCTGATGGACGCCGCCTTCCAGGACCGGCCGCTCGACATCCTCGTCAACAACGCCGCCGCCAATTTCGTGGCGCGGACGGAGACCCTGTCGATGCGCGCCGTCGACAGCGTGCTCAACATCACGCTGCACGGCACCGCCTATTGCACGCTGGCGGCGGGACGACGCTGGATCGAGCGCGGCCATGCCGGCACCGTGCTGAGTATCGTCACCGGCGCCGCCTTCCACGGCTCGCCCTATGCCGTGCCCTCGGCCATGGCCAAGGCGGGCGTCCTCGCCATGACGCGCAGCCTCGCCGTCGAATGGGGGTCGAAGCGCATCCGCCTGGTCGCGATATCGCCGGGCGCTTTCCCGACGTCGGGCGCCAGCGAGCGGCTGGTGCCCGACGCGGCGGCCGGCGCGCATGGCACCAACAACCCCCTGGGACGGCCGGGCCGGCCCGAGGAGCTGGCCGATCTCGCCGCCTTCCTCGTCTCCGACCATGCCGCCTACATCCAGGGCGAGTGCATCACCATCGATGGCGGGCGCTGGCTCAAGGGCGCCGGCACCTTCTCGCATCTGGAGGCGCTCAGCGACGAGCAATGGGCGGCGATGCGCCAGCGCGGCCGGGGGTGATCGTCAAGCGGGCGGGAAAGCGATGCATTTTAGGTCTTTTTTACCAAGAGTTTAGGTCTCGTTTACCAAGAGGTAGCTAGGGTGGTGCAGCAGCACCGGTGCCACCGGCACCTCTTCGAGAGGATCGTGATGAAGCGCATCAATAAGGTACAGGTGGGGCAGAAATTCCGCGCCATCGGCGTGACGGGCAAACCGACCTATGCTTACGAAGTCCAGGCGATGTTCCGTAGCAGCATCGACCAGCACGAGTATGCGCGGCTCGTCGAGATCGTCGACCGGACGCGCACCAAGACGATCGCCGTCGCCACCCTGATGGACCCCCGTGATTACGTGCCGCTGCCGGTGGAGACCGCGCCGAAAGGGCCTTCGACGGGGCTAGGCCTGGGCGAGGGCGAGATCGGCCGCGCCGTCCTGAACTCCGTCCGCTAGGCTCGAAACTCATAACCGGTAAATGACGGCTGCGGCGAGACAGACGGCGGCTGCGCATTGACGGCGAGCTTCCGCCCGCCTGGATCGTCCTCGCTTGCGGCGCCGTCGTCGCCACGGCGGCGCCGCAAGCGGGCGCAGCTCAAGAAACGGCCGCCGAACCTGCGGTTGCGGCCGCCTGACCCACTCTAAAGGGTCCGCAGGAACGCCACCAGATCCTGCTTTTCCTGCGGCGCCAGCTTTGTACCCAGGATCAGGTTGAAGAACTCGACGGTGTCTTCCAACGTCAGAAGACGCTCGTCATGCAGGTAGGGCGGGTTGTCCTTGGTGCCGCGCAGCGGAAAGGTTTTGATCGGTCCGTCGCCGACGGCCATCATGTTGTTGATCATCACCGGCTTGAAGAAGCGCTCGGTCTGGAGGTTGTGCATCAAGTTGTCGGTGTAGAACGGCGGCTCGTGGCAGCTCGCGCATTGGCCCTTGCCGAAGAAGATCTCCTGGCCACGCATCTCGGCCTGCGTCGCCTTGGCGGGATCGAGCTTGCCTAGGAGGTCGAGCTTGGGCGCGGGCGGAAAGTCCAGCATTTCTTGAAAATCGGCCATGAAGTCGACTTGGCTGCCGCGCTCGAGGGGGTTCACCCCCTTCTTCGTGGCGATCACGATGTCGCCGTCGAAATAGGCCGTGCGCTGCTCGAACTCGGTGAAATCCTCGATCGTCTTCAGGGCACGCTGCGAGCCGAAAAGGCGCTGAATGTCGACGCCGCGGAGCGACACCGTCTTGATGCGGTGGCGGTACTGCTGCGGGCGGGCATCGGGGGCGAGGTGCGTCGCGCCATTTTGGTGGCCGTTCGAATGGCAATCAAAGCAAGCCGAGCCGAAGCTGGGAAGCTCCGAGCGGCGATCCTCGGTCGCGTTGAACTGCTGCTGCGGAAAGGGCGTCAGCAACAGGCGCAGCCCTTCCAACTGCCGGGGAGTGAGAAGGCCGTTGAACAGCTCGTAGTAATTGGTGAGCGAGACCAGCTTGCCTTGCGAGACATCGCCCAGATCGGGGCGCGGGGTCAGGTAGATCGCCGGAGGAAACTCGGCCAGGAAGTGATCCGGCAGATCGAAATCGATGTCGAACCGCTTCAGGTCTCGCCCGTCCTGCTGCTTGATCGCGTCGATCAGGAAGTGCGGAAAGACGAAGCCGCCGTCGACATGGTTGGGATGCGGCAAGGGGTAGAACCCCTTCGGATAGAGGTTCTGCTCGCGAATCTGGTCCGGGCGCATCGCCGCCAGGCTCTCCCAGGTCACTCCGGCGGGCAATTTGACGCGGACACCTTCCTGCACGGGTTTTCCGCGGTCCATCGTGACCCCTTGGGCGGGGCGGTCGCTCAAATCGTAGCGCTCGTTGAGCACGGCCATGTGCGCCTGCTCGATGCCCGGCTTGGCTGCCGTCATGCGGGCCATGATCGACGCGAACGGCTCCGTGATCTCGATTTTCATGTAGCTCGACTGCCCGCGCTGGTCCTGCTGGGCATCGGCGTGACCGCAGACCAGGCTCAGGCCGGTCAACAACAGAATACGCCAAACCTTCCTGCTCGGTCGGATCATGGTCCTCCCTCCTCGGCCGGCTTGTGTTGCCGTCGGAATACGGATCACGCGGAGCCGAACAAACTCGCACCGTTTGCCGGAATGGGAGATCGGGTCTGCCCGGGCCAGAGACTTCGAGGCGCGAACGCTAGAAGCGCACCCCTGTTCCGGGTTCTTTTTTTTGATGCGTCGAGGTGGGGCTTGCACAATTTCCGGTGCAAAGTGCCGGCGCAGATCCATAGGTCAATGAAAGCCCAGGACGAAAACGGCGACCGTCCGGAGCGGTGGTCGTTCGCGTGGAACAAGCTGAGGCCACTCCAGGAGGCAGCTCATGAACATGCGTGTCGTCGCATCCGCGCCATGTTCGCGGCGCTGTTGCTTGCGGGCTGCGGCACGAGCCAGCAGGACCGCGCGCTGAGCGGTGGCGCCATCGGCGCCGGCGCGGGCGGATTGGCCGGCGCCGCAGCCGGCCATCCCTTGGCCGGCGCCGCCCTGGGCGGCGCGGGCGGCGCGGCTACCGGCGCCTACACCAGTCCGAACCAAGTCGACCTCGGCAGGCCAGCTTGGAAGTAGCACGCCGGCGCAACGGATAGCCGAACGACCGACCAGGGCCGCCGGCCACGCTCGCGCCGGCGGCCCTTCATGTCCTCGGTCAGAAGAGGAAGCGCAGTCCCGCCGTGAGCGTGTGGACGGCGAGGTCTGCCTTGATCGGCGAGGGGCCGGTGCCCGGGAAGGTGGCGCTCGTCACGGCTCCGGTGCGTATCTCGCCGAGATCGATGAATTTATACGCGAGGTCGACGAGGACATGATCGCCGACGGGAATGCTGACGCCGACGCCGACGCTGCCGGCGACGCTGGTTTCGGTGTGGCCGGCGAGACTGCCGCCGATGAAGGTGGAATTGAGGGCGCCGATCTTGTTGCGCGCGGCGCCGAGCCCGATGTCGAAATAGGGCTGCAATGGCCCGAAGATGGTCAGCACGGGAAAATCGAAATAGGCGTTGACCAGCACAACCCCGGAACGGATTTGCGCCGTGTTCACTGAGCCGGTGCCGAGATTGTCGCCACCGTTGAAGCGCAGCGAGGGGATATAGGAAGCGGTCACATCCGCGCGAAAGAACGGCAGGAAGCGCGCGCCGATGCCGACATCGCCGAGGACGGAGCTGCCGCTGTCGCCGGTGAGCCGGACGCCGTCGCCGAGCGTCGGCGTCGCGAAATTGGTGTCCTTGAAGCGCGTATCGGCGGAGAACGCGCCGCCGCCATCGACGCGGAGATAGAGTCCCGGCTTGAAGAAGGCGATCGGCAGCGGCGGCGGAGCTGCCAGCGGGTAGCCAGCGGGCGGCGGGTAACCCGGCGGCGGCGGATAACCGGGGGGCGGCGGATAATAATAGCCCGGGGATGGCGGATAGCCCGGAGGCGGCGGGGCCGGGGCCGGCGGCGAGGGCGCTTGTTGCGCCAGGGCTACCGGGGCGAAAAGCGTGGCCGCCACGAGCGCGGTGGCGACGGCATTCCTCATGCTCCTCTCCACGTTCGAGGCGCGCATGGCGCGTCGCTGCCGCCGGGCGCGCGTCTCCGTCCAGGTATCTACGACGGCATCTCCCGCGCCATCCCCGGTACTATGGAAATGCAACGGACGCAGGGCCCGTCAAGTGGCACGGCCATTGCGCAGCAATTGGCCGGGCAGCGCGCCGGCGGGATCGAGCGCATCTGCGCCGTCGCGGCGCAGCACGGTGCCGTTGACGATGACGGCGTCGATGCCGCTGGCATCGGAGACGAGCCGGTTGGCGCCGCCAGGGAAATCATGGATGCGGCGCAGCGGCCCGGCGCCAATAGTGGCGGGATCGAACACCACGACATCGGCTGGCCGGCCCTCGGCGAGGCGGCCGCGGTCGGCGATGCCGAAGATCTCGGCCGGGCGCGAGGTCAGCATGCGCACCGCCTCCTCCAGGCTCAGCGCCTGCTTCTCGCGTACCCAGCGGCCCAGCAGATAGGTGCCCTGGCAGGCGTCGCAGAGCTGGCTGGCATGGGCGCCGGCATCGCTCAGGCCCAGCACCATGTGCGGATCGAGCAACAGCTCCGCGACCTCGTCCTCATTGTGATTGGCGACAGGCATGCGAAAGCGCGCCGCGAGATCGGTGGCGAGGCCGAGATCGAGCATGAGATCGATGGCGTGCACGCCGCGCTCGCGCGCGACCACGGCCAGCGGCCGCTCGTCGAGCGCGGGATCGGGCAGATATTCGGTGATCAGCGTGTCGCCGAAGCTGCGCACGAACTCGTCCGGCGCGGTGTCCATCTTGTCGCGGAACGCGCGGCGGAATCCGGCATCGGCGTAGAGCCGTTTCTTGCCGGCGAAATCGGCCGCCGATACCGGGCGGAACAGCGACATGCTCTCGAAGACGAAGGGCTCGCTGAGCTGGAACTCGAAATTGAGCGGGCGCGGCGTCACCTGCGGATAGATGCGATAGCCTTGTGCCGCCAGCTCCAGCGAGCGCGCGAGCTGCTGGCGATGGTCGATGCCCTGGCGGGCGCGCCCGGCGAGCAGCGCGGTCCAGCTCACATTGGCGCCGGTCTCGCGCGCGATCTGCGCGAATTCGTCGAACAGCAAGCCCTGGCCGGTGGTCGCCTGCAGCACGCCGCGCCCGGCCTCGCCGAGCGCCCCCGCGAGCGCGCGGATCTCCGCGAAATCGGCGACGCGGCTTGGCACCGGTCGGCCGCCATAGCCGACATGGGTCGCCGATTTCGAGGTGGCGAAGCCGACCGCGCCGGCGTCGAGCGCCTCGCGCACGATGGCGCGCATGCGCACGACCTCCTCGGTGGTGGCCTCGCGCTCGGTCGCCGCCTCGCCCATGACATAGAGGCGCACCGGCGTGTGGCCGATCATGACGCCGACATTGATCGCCGTGCCGCGCGCGGCGATCGTGTCGAGATATTGCGGGAAGGTCTCGAAGCCCCATTCCTCGCCCATGCCGGCCTCGAGCGCGGCGACGCTCATGCCCTCGACCTTCTCGAGCGTGCGGATGATGAGATCGCGATGCGCGCGCCGCGTCGGCGCGACGCCGAAGCCGCAATTGCCCATCACCACCGTGGTGACGCCGTGCCACGGCGAGATGCTGAGCATGCGGTCCCACAGGATCTGCGCGTCGTAATGCGTATGGATATCGACGAAGCCCGGGCAGACGACACGCCCCGTCGCGTCGATCGTCTCGCGCGCCTCCTCCGGCGCGTGGCCGAGCGCCAGCACCTTTCCGCCGGCGATGCCGACATCGCCCTGAAAGCGCGCCTTGCCGGTGCCGTCGATGATGCTGCCGCCGGTGATCTTCAGGTCGTAGGGCATGGTGGCTCCGTTTCCGTCCCAAGCCGATTAGGCGGTGCGAGGCGGGTCTTGGTCAAGCAGGACGGCTGCATGAGCACCCCGAGCCTGTCGAAGGGTCGAAGGACGCAACGTCATCGATCCAGCGATTGAATCTGTTGCGCCGGCGGCTGATTCACCCGAACATTGGCTCGACCGGCGTCCGGGAGGAGACAAATGAAGCTCTTGTGGTTCCACCTCATGCCCTATACCGAGCTCCCCGGCGATTTCCGCGAGCGGCACAATTCGGTGTGGGTGGACATCGACAGCGGCCTGCTCGACCCTGCGGTCGCGCATCGCCTCTACAACGAGTTCATGGACGAGCTCGAATACGCGGCGGCGCTTGGCTTCGATGCGATCTGCGTCAACGAGCATCACGCCAACGGCTATGGGCTGATGCCGTCGCCCAATCTCATCGCCGCTTCGCTGGCGCGGCGCACCAGCGACGCCGCCATCTGCGTCCTCGGCAACTCGCTGGCGCTCTACAATCCGCCGACGCGCGTCGCCGAGGAGATGGCGATGATCGACTGCATCTCCGGCGGGCGGCTCATCGCCGGTTTCCCGGTCGGCACGCCGATGGACACCTGCTTCGCCTACGGCCAGAACCCGAGCACGCTGCGCGCGCGCTATCTCGAGGCGCACGATCTTGTCCTCGAAGCGTGGACGCGGCGCGAGGCCTTCGCCTTCAACGGCCGCTTCAATCAGCTGCGCTATGTCAACGCCTGGCCGCGCCCGGTGCAGAAGCCGCATCCGCCGATCTGGATTCCCGGCGGCGGCTCGGTCGAGACCTGGCAGTGGTGCGCCGCCATGGACTACGTCTACTGCTATCTCTCGTATTTCGGCTACAAGGCCGGGCGCGAGACCATGATGGGCTTCTGGCGCGAGATGGAGCGGCTCGGCAAGGATCGCAATCCCTACCGCGCCGGCTTCCTGCAATTCGTCGGCGTCGCCCAGACCCGCGAAGAAGCGATGAAGCTCTACAAGGAGCCGGCGGAGTATTTCTACGGGCGCTGCCTCCATGTCGACAGCCGCTACGTCAACCCGCCCGGCTACAACAGCGAGGCGACGCAGCGCGCGCGCATCACCTCGCAGGTGGCGCTCGCCTCGCAGCGCGCCGCGACGATGTCGGGCGGCGCCGGCTGGGATGAGATCCTCGCCAAGGGCTTCGTCATCATCGGCTCGCCCGACGAGGTGGCGGCGCAGCTGCGCGAAGTCGCTGTCGACCTCAATGTCGGCCATCTCATGGTGCTGCAGCAATTCGGCAACATGAGCCGCGACCTCGCCAACCACAACACGCGGCTCTTCGCCGAGCAGGTGATGCCGCAGCTGCGCGATCTCTTCGACCGGGAATGGGAGGATCGCTGGTGGCCCAAGCCCCTGCCCAAGCCGGCGCGCGCCGTGCCGCAAGCGCCGGCGCGGGAGGCGGCGGAGTGAGCGCGCCCGCCGAGCGCAGCGTCACGGTCAACGGCGCGCCGTGCCGGGTGTGGGAGAAGGGCCGGGGCAGCCCGGTCTTCTATCTCGCCGGCTTCGGCGGCTTGCCGCGCTGGACGCCGTTTCTCGACCGGCTGGCCGAGCGTCATCGCGTCATCGCGCCGTCGCTGCCGGGTTTTCCCGGTGCGACCGGCCATGACCGGCTGGACACGCTGCTCGATTGGGTCGCGGCGACGCTCGACCTGGTCGAGGGCGCGGGGCTTGCCGGCGCCGCCCTCATCGGCGCGTCCGTCGGCGGCACGCTCGCGGCGGAGATCGCGGCGATGTCGCCGGCCCTCGTGCGGCGTCTGGTCCTGATCGCACCCTTCGGCCTTTATGACAAGAGCGCGCCGCCCATCGACCTCTGGGCGCAGAAGCCCGGGACCTTGCCGAGCCTGCTCTGCGTGGAGCCCAAGACCTACACCGACCACATGGCGCCGCCCGAGGGCGTGTCGGCCGAGGAATGGTCGATCATCGCCACGCGCGCCAGCGAGGCCGCCGCACGGCTGCTCTGGCCGCTCACGGACACAAGGCTCGAGCGGCGCCTGCATCGCATCCGCTGCCCGACGACCATCGTCTGGGGCGCGGCGGACAAGGTGCTCGCGCCGAGCTATGCCGAGCGCTTCGCGACGGGCATCGCCGGCAAGACTACCACTTCGATCATTCCGGGCGCCGGCCACCTCGCCGACCTCGACCAGCCCGCGCGGGTGGCGGAAGTGGTGCTGACGGCGTTCGGTTAAAACGCGGCGCCGTCCCCCCTCACCCCAACCCTCTCCCGCAAGGGGAGAGGGGGTGCGCCGAGCGCGCGGAAAATATCCCTCTCCCCTTGCGGGAGAGGGAGGGACCCAGCGCGGAGCGCTGGGAGGGTGAGGGGGATGGCTCCGATCCGCTCACAACATCACGAGACCCATCCGCGCGGCATGGGCGACCGCTTCGGTGCGGCTGTCGGCGTCGAGCTTGGCGAGGATCGAGGCGACGTGGAACTTGGCGGTGTGGAAGGAGATGCCGAGACGGCGCGCGATCACCTTGTTCGAGGCGCCGTCGGCCATCGCGGCGAGCACCTCGATCTCGCGCGGCGTCAGCGGGCCATCGGCCTCGCCATTCTCCACCGTTGCCGGGTCCGGCTGGTCGGCGGCAAGCAGCGCCGCCAGGAACGGGCGCGCCTCGGCGAGTACCGCCTCGACCTGGGTCTCATCGAGGAGCCGGGCGAGCGCGCCGGGGCTGTCGGCGGCGCCGACGATGGTGACGCCGGCCCGCTCGGCGAGCAGACGCTCGAGGTGCCGGCGGGACGCGGGAT
>Ga0185299_10005983_pt1 | contig 13233 bp, 10 predicted proteins | sample PaiPotPPA55metaG_FD_128002 | JGI IMG/M metagenome (GOLD analysis project Ga0185299, IMG submission 128002) | Iron sulfur acid spring bacterial and archeal communities from Banff, Canada, to study Microbial Dark Matter (Phase II) - Paint Pots PPA... ...
CGTCGAACTTGAGCAGCGTCGAATAATGCGGCGCCACCGGATGCAGAAACGCGAACGAGGTGTTGCCGTGGCAATCGTAATTGCCCGGCTCCACCGTCGAGGCAAATTCCAATACCCCGCCGCGCTTCGGCGCGTCATCGGCAAACGCCATTTGCGACAGAAATACCGCGACGGCCGCTGCGAGAAGGAGCCGCAGGCACATACGCACACCGGTCAGCATCGTGATCATCGGTGACCCCCGCATCTTCGTCATCCCGCTAAGCCACAAGGTCTTCATTGTTGTGCTGTGCCTCATTGGGCCTGACCTTTCTGCCAGGTTTGAAATCGCTTGTAGACGAGGTCCTTTTCCTGCTGGCTCATTGCCGGCCCACCCGCCGCCTGCCGCCGCTCGTCAATAAAGCTGGCGAACATGCGCCGCAGATCGTCGGGCTTCGGCGCGCTCGCGATCATGTTGCGTTGCAGCCACTGCTCGGCCGCCGGATAACGGCGCCAGCCTGGAAGTTCTCCGGCGAGGTTCACCTCCCGCCATTTGGGATGGTGGCCCGGTTCCAGCAGTGACTGAAACCCGGTGAAGAAGACATCGATGAAATTCGCGATATTACGAGACCGCTCAGGCAGCTGTCGGAGATCGGCAACGAGTAGCACGCTGCCGACCGCGATCGTCTCGACCGCTCCTCCCGGCGGCACCAGACCGGGATAATCTGCTGCAGTGAGCCGTGCCGGGGCATAACCGCTGCTGGCGTTTGCATTGAATGGAACCGGCAGCAGATGGAGCCCGTCATCACCCTTAAGGCTCATGAACAGGGGTGCCGGTTTTCCCGCGACGAATGCAAGAGCGGCGATCTCACCCTTATGCAGCTTGTCCAGCGCTACCTCTTGGCTTTCGTTCGTGAATGTGACTGGAATCTTCAGCATCTCGAACAGCCGGGCTGCGGTAATTGAGGTGCCGCTGCCGCGCAAATCGACATTCACCTTTTGATTGGCGAGCTCGGACACATCTTTGATGCCGGGACCCGTCAGCAGGTGAAACTCCTCGTTGTAAAGCCGGGTAATGTAGGTCAACGACCATTCCAGGCCCGGGACTAAACGCTGCTCTTTTGCATAATCGAGAACATCGGTCTGTAAAATTGCCATATCAATGCCGCGCAGGTATTTGAGGTCAGTCAGGTTCTGCAGCGAACCTTTGCCGACGACCGGAACGACGCGACGCGTTGCGCCATCATCGACCAAGTTGGCGAGATCTTCGGCGATCCTGACCGAGATCCCGGCAGCGCCGGATGTCTCGAGTTCGACCACCCCACGATTGATGGCCGCCAGCTGCTGCTGCGCAGCTGCGGTTGACGGGAGTTGCATGGCGGCGATCAGGGCCGCCACTGCCGTCACGGTACACACACTTAAACGGCTCATTGCGCTTGGCGCTCCTATTTGGGTTGGATGCCCTTCAGCAGGATTTCGGCCTCGACCACGCCGAGTTCGCGGGCGCGCCGATACCAGTGGACCGCCGCCTTGAGATCGCCTTGCACGGCACGCAACTTGGCTCGCTCGAGGAAATTCGGGTCGTAGGTTTCGCCCAGCCGCAGTGCCGCCTCTCCGTTTCCGGCGTCGGCAGCACGTTCATAGAAGAGCCGGGCAGACGCCACGTCGCCGACGCCGAACAGAGCATCGCCCCGAGAGAGCAACGCCGCCGTCTCTGCTGTGGCATTCGCCTGAGGGGGCACTGCTCCCGAGGGATTGGATGCCGGCGGCGACGACGGTTGAAGCCGCCCGTCGGGCACCACGAGAGCTGGTGGTGTGTCTTTCGGCGGCTCAAGCTTGGCGATGCTCGGTGCTGCATCTGATCGCGGCGCGGCCGGCGCATTGGGCACCGCAGTCCCAGCTGCGGGGGCCGTCGCGGCGGCTGGCGCGGGCGCAACCGCAATGGCGGCGGGTGCCGGTGCCGCAGTGTTGACGGGAGTGCGTTCGAAAGCGCCGGCAGGCGGCGGTGTCGCGGGATCTGGCGGTTTGGCGGAAGCGCCGGATGCCACCGGCTTGGCCTCGAGCCCCGGTGCAACAGCTTCGGGACGCGCCATGAGTCGCGGCGGCTTGTTCTCGGCTGCCGGTACCGTAGCCTCCGGACGAGGCGCCAGGTTTACAGCGAGCTGCTCTCCCGCTTTCTGCGGCAGCAGAAGCCAGCCGACGCTCGCGATCGCGGGCAGGGCGAAGACGCCGATCACGATGCGCACAATTGGCAGTCGCCGAGCGGGCGGCGCACTGTCGATCGTGGCGGGTGCGGCATCGAGCGCGACGCCGAAGGAAGCCGCTCGACTGGAAAGTTGCGTTGCTGCTTCCGGAGCGCCGTCTTCAGAGGGGGCCGGCGCGGTTCGTGGTTCTGTCTGATCAGGCGGCGGAGTGATTGGGTCGGTTTCATAGCTCGGCGCGGCTGAGATGGTTTCGGTTGAGCTTCCCGCCGATGCCGCGCCCTGAGCATCCGGAGCGCGCATCGCCTCTTCGAGGAGTGGCGGCGTGGCCGGTTGCGACGGCCGCTCGACCGGCTGCGCAGACCCGGGCCCCTTCCACTCCATGAAAACCGGTGGAACCGTGCTTTCAACCGCGAATTCGGATCCGATTGGCGGCTCCGAGTTTTGGTGTTCCCAATTCTGGCGGCTCGACTCCGATGTGTTCTGGTCCGTTGCGAAAGGAACGGTATTTAGCGGCTGTTCGATGAAAGATGGTACGACATCCTGACTGGACGATTGTGCCGGGGCCGCCGGGAACTCCGAGTGATCCGGCGCAAAGCTCGAAGCGGGCGACTCGCTGGGGCTGTTGAAGGCTGCGCCTGGCACGCCCTCCGGGAAGCCGACCGATGGTTGGTTGCGTGCCGCGTCCTCGAACAGTGAATGCGCTTTCTCGGACCCCTGGCTCGTCGTGGTGTCTAAAGCGACTGGGGCGGTTGGGGCAACCGACGAGTCGATCCCCGACTCCAAATTGCGGAATGTCTCACCAGGCGCGCTTGGCTCGTCGCGCGATAAAGCGGTCTGCACCGGCCATTCGCGACGCACGACCTCGCTTTGCTGGCGCTCCGGTCTTTCCCGTTCCTTCGAGAGGCTTCGCACTTCGCCGAGAATTTCCGACACTGGCCGCCGGGCACGCACCAGCTCGGCAAAAATCCGCTTCACGCCGTCCTGATCGTTGGCACGGACGCAGTCGCGGAGTTCCTCGTAGAGGCGCGCGACGTCGAGAGCGGTGGCTACGCTCGGCATTGCGGCGCCCTCACTCGCAGCTCGCTCTCGATCGTCTCGCGCATCGCGGCATGCATGCTCGGCCTACATTCCTGATCCGGCTCGCCTGGCCTCGCTCCTTGGCAAGAAAATGGCCTGTGTTTTTACCGCTCACGACGGCTAAGTTCTTAATCCGATACAACTCTGCTTCCTGATATCACTCCAGTACAAAGGTAGCTGTACACGTTTCCTTCTAAACAGAATGTTAACTTTGTTCTTGAAAGAACTTGAGTATTTCTAGAAGTTTAGCGGTAATGTTTCGAAAATTTTCGGAATCTATGCCTGGGCGCGGTGCACATGTCGGCGCGCACATCGTTTCGAGCATGTGCGGCGGCGCGAAAGCGATTGTCGACCGCACAGCGCCCTTGGTTGTCGTTTCGGAAAAGGGGCGGAAGGAGTGTGCGTGTACGTCACCACGAGCCGCCAAGTTCTGCACCTCAAGCCAGACACCGCGCGTGCGAGATAATGTGCGCGCTGAAACGACGATTTGCGGGACCCGGAGGGTTACGAGGCGCCCACCTCGTCGACGGCTTTCGTGAGTTCCGCTTGCACTAATCGATTGATGATCTCGCCGAGCTTGGCATCGAGATGACTCCGCAACATCGGCTTTACCAACTCGCGCACGATATCCTCGAGGGTGGCCGATAGGGCGGCATCGGACGGCCCGAGTAGGTTGGGGGCCATGCGCTGGAAACCGGTAAGGCTCTCTGAGGCTGCGGGTTCGAGCGCACTCGTTTCCGACGGCACGTGCTCCAGCCCTTCAGCAGCGGTCGGGGACTGCGGCGCGCCGGATGGCCCCTTGACGCGGTTCTGAGCGCGCCCCTTGCGGCTGTCGGCGGCCGCCTCGGGCAGCTTGAGGATCTCGGCCGATGGCGATGGCCGGTCCTCCGTCTCGCTCTCCTCTGTGAGCTGCCGCTCAAGCGTCTTAAGCGTCTCTTCCATCGATTGTTCGACGGTGCCGTCGGAGTCTGGCATCTGCTCACCTCACCAAACTGTTCACCCAGCCTGTGACTCTGCGCAAAGCGCTGAGTTGCTTCCCACCGCGGGGCCAAGGTGCGTAAATGGCTCGAACGCTTCGCCCGCCCAGATTCAACCCGGGCGGACCGGCGAGCCAGGGTCGCCGGATTTGCTGCTCTCCGTAGTAAAATCGCCGAAGGGATTAACGACTCCTTACTTCGCGGCTTTTGAAAAATTCAAATTCCAGACACTCGCTCGAGTGCCCGTTGCGTCAAGCCGTGGCGGACCGAATCGCAGTCAATGCAAGCCAGTTCCGATCTCAGCGACTTGGCCTCGGGAACCGGGGGCGCCGATACCGGTTGATAGACATCCACGTGCGACGGCGGCGCTGGCCACGATAGCATCGGGACGGTCCTCATGGTTATCTCCTTACCGGAATCGCGGGCTATGATCGGCGCGGCGAGCGTCAATCTACGGGGGAACGCCGTGACGATGGCCGCTGCAATTCTGATCGCGCCGGTGACCCGTGAGCGAGCAGTTTGACGCGATAATTATCGGTGCCGGGCAAGCCGGCCCGCCGCTCGCCGGCCGATTAACGGCTGCCGGAATGTCGGTCGTGTTAATCGAGCGCCATCTGTTCGGCGGAACCTGTGTCAACACCGGATGCATGCCGACCAAGACGCTCGTGGCGAGCGCCTATGCCGCGCACCTCGCGCGCCTCGGCGCGGAGTACGGCGTCATGCTCGATTCGCCGCCCCAAATCGACATGGCTCGGGTGAAAGCGCGCGCCGACGCGGTTTCCACGAATGCTCGCGCCGGCGTCGAAAGCTGGCTCCGCAACATGAACGGCTGCACGGTATTGAAAGGCCATGCCCGGTTTGTCGCCCCCGATACCGTCGCTGTCGGGGATCTGAGGCTGAGCGGGCCTCGCATCTTCATCAATGTCGGAGGCCGAGCCAGCGTGCCGGCCCTCCCCGGCATCGATCGGGTGCCGTATCTGACCAACAGCTCGATGCTTGCTCTCGATAAATTACCCGAGCATCTCATCGTGGTCGGCGGCAGCTATATCGGCCTCGAATTTGCGCAGATGTACAGGCGCTTCGGTGCACGGGTGACAGTCGTCGAGATGAAACCGCGGCTCGTCGGGCGGGAAGACGAAGATATCTCCGAGGCGATCCGTGAGATTCTTGAGGGCGAAGGCATCGCGGTGCGCACCAGCGCCGAATGCATCCACCTCGCGCCGGACGCCGCAGGCGTAGCCGTTGGGGTCCAGTGCACCGAGGGCGATCCGGCAATCGCCGGCTCGCATCTGCTCCTCGCAGTCGGCCGCCGCCCGAATACCGATGACCTCGGCCTTGAGAACGCCGGGGTCGCTGTGGATGCGCACGGTTACATCCAGGTCGACGACTTCCTCGCAACCAACGTGCCGGGCATTTGGGCATTAGGCGAGTGCAACGGCCGCGGCGCCTTTACGCATACTGCCTATAACGATTTCGAGATCGTCGCCGCCAACCTGCTCGACGGCCAAGTACGCAAGGTCAGCGACCGCATTCCAGCTTATGCTCTCTTCATCGATCCGCCCCTCGGGCGCGTCGGTATGACCGACGGCCAGGCCGAGGCCAGCGGTCGTCCCCTGCTCGGTGCGCAACGGCCAATGAGCCGCGTCGGGCGTGCGATCGAAAAAGGCGAGACGCTGGGCTTCATGAAGATCGTCGTCGACGCCGAGACGCGGAAGATCCTCGGTGCCGCGATCCTGGGGACCAGTGGGGATGAGGCAATCCATGGCATCATCGACACGATGAATGCCGGCGTGCCGTATCCGGTATTGCAGCGCGCTGTGCCGATTCATCCGACCGTCTCGGAACTGATCCCGACATTACTCGGCGAACTGCAGCCGAGATCTTGACACCGGCGCTCGCCGGGCGGGCTCTTAACGCAATAAAGCGATTAGGCACGCGTTGTCCGCATCTTTGGGCAAATGCGCGTATCGTGGGCACGCCGCCCGACGCGTATTTGAGGCGAGAACGTAAATGTGCCCGCGTCTGCAGTTGGCATCCGCCTTGCACCTCAAGGGCAAAGCATCAAAGCGGGGATGGGGCGCCGAGCGGTTCAATCGAATGCGAGGCGCGGCCCCATGGAACTGGGCGTCTTCATCCCGATCGGCAACAACGGTTGGTTGATCTCGACCACCTCGCCGCAATACAAGCCGAGCTTCGACCTCAATCGCGAGGTCGTAGAGAAGGCCGAGCGCTTCGGCTTCGATTTCGCGCTGTCGATGATCAAGCTGCACGGGTTCGGCGGCCCGTCGCAATTCTGGGACTACAATCTGGAATCGTTCACGCTGATGGCCGGGCTGGCGGCGGTCACCAGCCGCATCCAGCTGTTTGCCACCTGCGCGGTCCTGAGCCTGCCGCCGCCGATCGCGGCCCGCATGGCGGTCACGATCGACTCGATCTCGCACGGCCGGTTCGGCGTCAACATCATCTCCGGCTGGCAGCGCCGCGAATATACGCAGATGGGGATCTGGCCGGGTGCCGAGCACTACCGTCGGCGGTACGAATACTGCGCCGAGTATGTCGCGATCATGCGCGAGCTGTGGGAAACCGGCCGTTCCGACCTGAAGGGCGAGTTCTTTCAGATGGACGATTGCCGCTGCCTGCCGCTGCCGACGGCCAAGATTCCGATCATCTGCGCCGCCCAGAGCGATGCCGGTACCCGATTTGCGGCGCAATACGCCGACTGGAATTTCTGCGGCAGCGGCGGCGTCAACCAGCCGACGCTAGTGGCGCCGAGCGTGGCGCGCCTGGTGCAGGCGACGGCCGAGACCAAGCGCGAATGCGGCGCCTTGATCCTGCAGATGATCATCGCCGACGAGACCGACGCGGCGGCAATGGCGAAATGGGAGCACTACAAGGCCGGCACCGATTACGAAGCGTTGGCCTGGCGCGACGCTCAGGCGGAAGACGATCCGAGCAAGGACCCCTACTCGCAGCCCAACAAGCGGCGGACGCTCGGCATCGACAAACTGCCGACCAATCAGGGGGTGCTTGTCGGGTCCTACGAGTCGGTCGCCGGCATGCTGGACGAGATGGCCGCCGTACCGGGCGTGCGCGGCGTGATGCTTACCTTCGATGATTTCATCGTCGGCATGGAGCAGTTCGGCACCCGCATCCTGCCACTGATGCGCAGCCGCACCAAGACCCGCCGCGCCGCCTAGCGCCGCGACACCCGCGAAAGGAACGGAAATGACAGAGCACAGCACAGGCGAGGCATCGCGTCCCAAACCGCACCGCGTCTCCCGGCGACGATTGCTGCAGGGCGGCGCGGCGCTGGCCGGCGTTGCCGCCGGCTCGGGCTCCCTGACCGGGTTTCCGACGATTTGGGCGCAGAACATCAAGGATATCACACTGCTTCATGCCGGCCCGCCGGTCGCCGCGATCCCGAAGATCGGTGAGCAGGCGAGCAAAGACCTCGGCTTCACAATCAAGATGCAAGCAACCGAGAATGTCGACCTGCTGAACCGCTTCCTGTCGCAATCGAGCGCCATCGATGTCGGCGATGTCAGTATCGTGTTCATGAAGTATCTGGTCGGACGCAACGTTCTGCAGGCGATCCCGGTTAGTAAATACAAGGATTGGGACAAGGTTATCCCGCTGTTCAGCAAGGGCGTTTACCCGAACGGCGGCGAAGCCTCGACGCAAGGGGTGGCGCCTTACACGGTTCTTTACGCGACCGGGCCGGACGGGCAGAAATTTGCCACCGCTCCGACCGAATGGCTGACCGGCATCCCGACGATCACCAACGCCGATACGCTGGGCGTCCGCCCCGATTTGGTCGGCCGGCCGGTCAACAGCTGGGCCGATTTGCTGAGCTCCGAATTCAAGGGCAAGGCGGCGTTGCAAGATCAGCCGACCGTCGGGGTCATCGACGTTGCGATGGCGCTCGAAGCGCGCGGCGACCTGAAATACGGCAACAAGGGGAATATGACCCGAGACGAGATCGACAAGACGATCGACACGATGATCGGCATCAAGAAATCCGGGCACTTCCGCTCGTTCTGGTCGAGCTTCGACCAGTCGGTGAATCTGATGGCCTCCGGCGAAGTGGTGATCCAGTCGATGTGGTCGCCGGCGGTGACCGCCGTGAAGGCGCGCGGCATTCCGGTGGTCTATCAGCCGCTGCGCGAGGGGTTTCGCGGCTGGGGCTACACGCTGGCGCCGATGAAGCATCTCGCCGGCCTCAAGCTCGACTGCTTCTACGAATACATGAACTGGTACACCTCCGGGTTTCAGGGGGCGTTCATTGCCCGCCAGGGCTATTACTCTTCGGTCCCGGAGAACGCCAAGAAGTTCCTGACCGAAGCGGAGTGGGATTATTGGTACGACGGCAAGCCGGCCGCCGCCGACATCACCGACCCCTACGGCAAGCTGATGGAAAAGGCCGGTAACACGCGCGACGGCGGCGCCTTTTGGGACCGCATGGGCAACATCGCGGTGTGGAATTCGGTGATGGATGAAGACCGCTACCTGACGCGCCGCTGGAACGAGTTCATCACGTCGTGACCGTTCTGCCCCTTGCCGTCGCCGCGCTGCCGCGCCTGCGCCGCATCGGCACGGCCTCGCGGCGCCTGCCTCCCTGGATCGTCTCCTGGCTGCAAGTCAGTCCGCTCGCCTTCGTGCTGATCGTCCTGTTCGCGTTGCCGACGCTGCTGTTCGCGGTGGTCAGTTTCTGGGATTACGACCGCACCGGGATTTATCCCGCCTTTATCCTCGACAATTACCGCGACTTGCTGACGACGCCGGCAACGATCCGCGTCTATCTGAGTTCGTTGGCGTTCGCGGTGATTGTCTGGGCGATCACGTTGTTTCTCGGGTTCAACATCGCGCATTTTCTGATCTTCCATGTGCGCAGCGCCGCGGCGCGCACCCTGTTGTTCCTGCTGTGCGCGATCCCGTTCTGGACATCGGGCATCATCCGCACGATCGCCTGGATCCCGTTTCTCGGGCGCAACGGCGCCTTCAACCAGATCGTGATGGGCCTTGGCCTGACCACCAAGCCGCTCGATTTCCTGCTGTTTTCCAGCTTTGCGGTGATCGTCACCTACGTCAATCTGTTCACATTGCTGATGGTCGGTCCGATCGCCAACTCGATGGCTAAGATCGATCCCGCGCTGATCGAGGCGGCGCGCGATGCCGGCGCCAGCCGCTGGCAAATCATGATCGAGGTGATCATTCCCCTGTCGAAGACCGGCATCGCCTTGGGATCGATCTTGGTCTTCACGCAAGTCATGGGCGATTTCTTCGTCGTCAAACAGATGAGCGGCGGGCAGAGCGCCTCGATCGTGTCGACCTTGGCGACCGAGATTCAGGCGATGCAGTACCCGCCAGCCGCCGCAAGCGCCGTCGTGCTGGTCGGTTTCGTCGCGCTGCTGGTCGCCGGTATGATGCGGATCGTCGACGTCCGCAAGGAACTGGTGAAGTGACCGCCACGGACAAGTCGAGCGGATTGCTGCCATGATGGTCGGCGGCCAGAGCTACCAAACGGCCGGGCGTGGTCGGCCCTGGACCTTTTACGCGCTGGCCGCCTTGTTCGGGTTTTTCCTGCTGTTCCTCTATGGGCCGATGCTGGTCATCTACATTCTGTCGTTTCAGGGCCCCAGAGGCGGGGTCACCTTTCCGATGGTCGGCACCTCTCTCGTCTGGTTTGAGGACATCCTGAAGCCGGGGCAGATGGCCAATATCCCGGTCTCGTTTGGACGCTCGATCACCCTCGCCGCCATTGTCAGCCTGCTGACCGTAGCAATCTCCGTCGCCGCCGGCCTCGCCTTCCGCCGGCGTTTTCCGGGGTCCGGGGTACTGTTCTATTTGGCGGTCGCCAGCCTGGTTATGCCGAGCCTCCTGGTTGGCTTCGGCATCGGCTTGGGTTTCAAGGCGCTCGGGTTGAAAACCGATCTGTTCACCTCCGCGCTGGGCGCCCAACTGACCTGGACATTGCCGTTCGGGCTCTTCGCGATGTTTGCGGTCGTGAACCGGTTCAACCGTGCCTACGAAGAGGCCGCAAACGACCTCGGCGCGACGGCTTGGCAGCGGCTCCGGCATGTCACCCTGCCGATCCTGCTGCCCGGCATCATCGGCGTCGCGATGGGTGCCTTCACGCTGTCCTATGACGAATACGCGCGCACGACACTGGTGATCGGCGAACGCAATACCCTGCCGCTCGAAATCTACGCGCTGATCTCAAGCGCGACCTCGCCGACCCTGTTCGCGATCGGCACCGTCACCACCGGCGTGTCGTTTCTGATGATCGGCATGACGCTGTGGCGCATCCTGCGGCTGCAGCGGCGCCGAGCCGGAGTGGTGCCGTCTTGATCGGGCGGACCTCTGATCGAGAAGCTGACGCGGTTCCGCCGCCGCGCTTCGACGTCGAGCTCGTGGCCCTCACCAAGCGCTATGACCGGACGCTGGCGGTCGATGCGATCTCGCTGCGCATTCCGCGTGCCAGCTATTGTTGCCTGCTGGGCCCGAGCGGCTGCGGCAAGACCAGTACCTTGCGCATGATCGCCGGGCATGAAACGGTCACCGACGGCGACATCCTGATCCGCGACCGCAACATCACCGACCTGCCCACCGTGAAGCGCGGCACGGCGATGATGTTCCAGAGTTATGCGCTCTTTCCACACCTGAATTGCCTCGACAACGTCGCGTTCAGCCTCAAGATGCGCGGCGTCGGCAAGGCGGAGCGTTACGCCCGCGCTGGCAAATTTCTCGAACTGGTCGAGATGGAAGAGTTTGCGCTGCGTCTCCCGGCGCAGCTCTCGGGCGGGCAGCAACAGCGGATCGCGCTGGCTCGCTCCTTGATCACCGAACCGCGGGTGCTGTTGCTTGACGAGCCGCTCTCTGCGCTCGACCCGTTCCTGCGCGTGCGCATGCGGGAGGAATTGAAGCGCTTGCAGCGCGAGCTCGGCATCAGCTTCATTCATGTGACGCACAGTCAGGATGAGGCGATGGCCTTGGCCGATCTGATGTTGGTCATGGATCAGGGCCAAATTCGCCAGGCCGGCACGCCGCGCCAGATTTTTGAGGCGCCGGCCAGCGTCTTCATCGCCCGCTTTATCGGCGGGCACAATGTATTGCCGACGGCGCGCGGCCTTGTCGCCGTGCGCGCCGACCGCTGCCGCATCGATCAGGCTGGCAACAGCGCACCGTTTTCCGGGCAGGTCGTCGCGGTCGAGTATCAGGGACCGGTCGTCAGGGTCGCGCTGCAGATGCGGTCCGGAGAACAGGCCGCCGCCCTATTGCCGGACAACACGTATTTTGCCAACCCCGTCCACCCCGGCGACCCGGCGACGCTCGTGTGGTCCGACGCGGATGCACATCCCATTACGGCGAGCTGATCCGCCCCAGCTTGCCGCTGCATCGGCAACTCGATCGGCTGTCCGCTCGCCGAGCGAGGTGCAGGGGCATGCGTCGTCAGCTCGCTCTAGCCGCGTAGCACGGCACCTTCAGGAATGTGGTGAAGAGCAAGCGACTGGCGGAGTGGCCAGTCTCGAGCGAACTCGTCTCTGGCGGGCTTTGTCCCTGGTATCAGGGAACTTAGCCGGGAGGGACTTGTTTTTCCGGGCTCTCAGCCCCGATCGCGGTCCAAATTCTTCCCGGTTTGTCGGTCCGCTCAAGCGAGAGCTTCCCTATGAAGCTCGCAGGGAGGAGATTCCCGGCTAGCAGGGAGTATCTTGCCGGTCAGCAGGGACTTCGGAGCCATAGCAGGGATAGCGCTCCGCTCCGAAGAACGGCATCAGAGGCGGGACCGATCGGCGGTGCTACTGCCGGACTTTGCTAAAAGGTCATCGACCTTGATCGCGGAACTTGCCGCGCCGTCGCCGCCATTCGTCGAAGGTCAGGTTATCGATAATGACGCGGTCAATGCCGGGTGCCTGGCTGCGCAGCAAATCTTCTGCACAGGCTTCAAATTCGGGCCGGTGAGCCTGAAAGCGGGCACGCCGTTCAGTAATCGGAGCACCGATCAGAGTGGGGGCGTCGTCCAGAGCTTCACGCGACACGTCGACGATGATTTCCTGGCCATGGCGGTAGGCGATGAGCCGAAATCTGTACCGATCGACGAGATAATCCGGGCCGAAGGTGATTGGGTCCGGCCGCAATCGGACAGCGCCATCCGGCAAGAATTCGACCTCGGCGGCCTCCAGGGCCTGCTGAATAGCTAAAAGGTTGTCCGCGGATGGGAGGCTTCGACCAGCTTCGAAGTTTTTCAACGTGCTCAGCCCGACCTGCGCCGCCGCGGCAAGCTGGGCTTGTGTCCAGTCGAGGAGTCCGCGTGCTGCGCGGGAGGTCGAAGCGCCGATAATCATCGCGAAGGCATACGATTCTGTTAATTCTTTAGCAAGCTATTTTCGGTATGTTTCCAGCAGGTGAGCCGGCGTATTAGCTCTCCACTGCCACGGCCAGCGACATGGGGTGGCAGTCACCTCCCTGGAGTTTCCGAAACTATGACGACCAACTTGATCGCGGGGAACCGCGATGAGATGCGCGCCTGTCTGCCAGGCATCGTTTACCAGCCGATCGATCTGCTGAAGCCCGATCCGGGCAACGCCAGAAAACATAACAAAAAGCAGATCGGGCAGATCGCTCGAAGCATTAGAACCTTCGGCTTCAACGTCCCGATACTCGTCGATGCCGATCTCCGCATGATCGCCGGACACGGCCGGCTCTTGGCAGCGCGGCAGCTGGAGCTGTCCGAAGTTCCGACGATCAGCCTCGAGCACCTCTCGCCCGAGCAGGCCAAGGCTTTCGCGATTGCCGACAACCGGCTCACCGAGATCGCGACCTGGGACGACCGCCTCCTCGGCGAGCAATTGCGCGTGCTATCCGAGCTCGATCTCGATTTCAGCCTCGATGTGACCGGATTTGAGATCGGCGAGATCGATCTGTTGATCGAGGGCACGACTCCTCAGCCGGACAACGACGACGAGCTACCCAGTCCGCAACAAGGACCGGCGATATGCCGC
>Ga0185299_10005984_pt1 | contig 13232 bp, 6 predicted proteins | sample PaiPotPPA55metaG_FD_128002 | JGI IMG/M metagenome (GOLD analysis project Ga0185299, IMG submission 128002) | Iron sulfur acid spring bacterial and archeal communities from Banff, Canada, to study Microbial Dark Matter (Phase II) - Paint Pots PPA... ...
GTGTTGTGGGAGCGATTGCTCGCGTATGCGAAGAATGCTCTACCCGTCTATGCCGTGTTTCTCCTTATTGATCGCATATATCAGTTCTACCGTTTCGGATCATTCTTCGATACCTACGTCCACTACTTCACCGTGGAACATCGGCTTCAGAATCCGTCATTGCCCGCGAGTTACCCATTCGAAACTCCGTTCCACGTAGGCTTTCTGGGTGCGCTATTCGCGCCGGAGAAGTCGATTTTTCTCTTCGATCCGTTGGTTGTGCTCACGATTGTGACTGCCGTACTCGGCTGGAAGCGCTTCCAGGCGGAGATCAAGGCATATCTCGTAGCCGCATTTTTACTGCTTTTCGCATACATTTGCTTTTATGCCAAGTACACGGTTTGGAGTGGTGATTTCGCATGGGGCGACCGGTACGTTTCGACCGCTGCGGAAATGGCGGCATTTTTTTCGGTGCCTCTACTTTTGCGTTATCGCGTAGAACTGGGGAAGTTCGTGTGGGCGATGGGTGTGGCATTGATCGCGGTCAGTGCAGCAATTCAGTTAGCGTCACTTGCTTTTTGGTTGCCGCTTGAAATTTATCAAATGGAAACTCTGGGGTATCCCACATTCGTCGTCGCCTTGCGCTTCAGGAACATCATCGCGTTCGCCCTGGCGAAAATGGACGCATGGGGACTTAATAATCACGCGATGACCGAAGATCCCTGGGATTATGTTCACATCACAACCTGGAATTTTTTGCCGTTTGTGCTGCGCAGGGTTGGAGAGGCACCTGCGTGGGTGGTTAAGGTTTCCCTGGCTTTGTGGCTCAGCGGCCTCGCAGCGCTCGCCTCCGTTTTGCGGCGACTGTACCGCATTCTGAGTGTAAATGAGTTCAAGCCCGACGCCGGGGTTGCAGTCCGCCTTGCGCGGGACCTAGGAACCGAATAACTTGACTGGGCCGGGGCGTTCCTGTTTTTATCCCTGTTGTCATCCCGAGCAAAGCGAGGGATCTGGGTTCTGGCATGCACAGCCAACGACTCAGATTTCTCGTCGCTTCGATCCTCGGAATGACAGGGAAGGAATAGGGAATGGCAGCGAAGAAATAGGGGGAGCACGGGGAGCGGACAACAACCATGAGCGTCGCCACCACAAAGCGAGCGCAAGACCTGCAGCAACCATCAGGGAGGCGTGCGCTCTCAATTGTCGGGATATTCCTTTTCGCGACTGGGGCGCTGTTGCCAATCTTTCTCTCGCCCCAGTCGTGGATTGCCACCCTGCGCTGGGCCGGACTGCTTGCGATTGCGTCAACCGGCCTCTGGCGGCAATCGCTCACTCGCTGGATTTTCTTTGCCATGCTGCTGGGTGGTGAGATTGGGATTGATCGGCCGCAATTCGCCGAGCACTTGCGAGTGCTGAGCGAAATCTTTCTGCGGCTCATCAAAGTCATAGTTGCTCCGCTCATCTTCGGAACCCTAGTCACCGGCATCGCGGGACACGGCAATCTGCGCAGCGTAGGCCGCATTGGTCTCAAGAGCCTGATTTATTTTGAAGTCGTCACTACGCTTGCGCTGCTGCTCGGCGTGGCTGCAATCAATCTAAGTCGCGCCGGCGAAGGGCTTGCCATTTCACAGGCCGCGGTTACAACAACGGCTCCGAATAGCGCTCCGCTTCGCTGGGACGACTTTTTGCTGCACATTTTCCCCGAGAATATTGCGAAGTCAGTTGCCGAAAATCAGATTCTGCAAGTTGCGGTGTTCGCGGTTTTGTTCGGTATCGCGCTGGCGCGACTGGCTGAGACCAAGCGCGCTCCCATGCTGAGACTCTGCGAATCGCTCACGGAAACCATGTTCTCTTTCACCAACCTGGTTATGTACTTCGCGCCGGTCGGCGTAGGTGCTGCTATCGCGTACACCGTGGGGCATATGGGAATTGGCGTGTTGCTGCCGCTGGGGAAGTTGCTGCTCACAGGATATTGCGCGCTGCTAGCATTCTTGCTTCTGATCCTCTTGCCGATTTCGCGAATCGCGCGCGTGCCGCTGGTTCGATTCGTTAAGGCGGTAGTCGAGCCCGCCACCATAGCTTTCGCCACGAGCGCTTCCGAAGCCGCGCTGCCCCGCGCCATGGAAGCGATGGAGGCCTTCGGTGTGCCTCGCCGCATCGTTGCTTTCGTCATTCCCGCCGGGTACAGCTTCAACCTCGACGGCTCTACCCTCTACTTGGCATTGGCCTCGATTTTTGTTGCCCAAGCTGCGGGCATGCACATGGGATGGACTGAGCAACTTCTAATGGTCGTCACCCTGATGCTGACCAGCAAGGGCGTGGCCGGCGTCCCTCGCGCGGTGTTGGTAGTGCTTCTTGCCACGGCGGCAACTTTTCATTTGCCGACCGAGCCGATCTTTATCATCCTCGGCATCGACGCGCTGATGGACATGGCACGAACCTCGGTCAACGTGATCGGCAATTGCCTGGCTTGTGCGGTTATCGCGCGCTGGGAGGGCGAACTCGTGGACAATCCTGAAGTGACGACGGTGTTGAAAGCCGCTGTTCCGTAATCGTTTAAGGTTCCAACTAAGGTTCCGTAGTTTTGAAGGGGGCACAACTTCAGTTGTGCCGTAAATCATCAGAAGCGAACACTGGCGCGGCTGAAAAGCCACGCCCCTTCGAAACCTGACCGCCCACTTAATCAATCGTAAAGGCAAAGGTCACTGGCTCACGGGCGCATTCAGCAGCTCTTTGCTGGCCCTCGGTTCTTTGCGCTTTTCTTCAGTGTCGACTGAGAACAGCATGAAGTGATCGAAACTGTGGCGACGCAGATAATGATGCCGGCGGAAGTCGAAGTAGATTTCAGCGCTCTTGGGCAACCATAGTTCGACGCTCTTTTTCTGGAACAATTGCGGAGCGTAGTCGACCGCCATATGCTCGCTTAGCAATTGAATCTCAGGCATAGGGCTGACCATATCCGATTCAACGTGCACCAGGTGAAACGAATCCGCGGAAATCCAGGCGCGGCCTTTCAGACTTACCGGGTAGGAATGACCAGCAATTTTGTACGCTTGAATGCGCTGCGGACGATCGGTACGCTGCTCGAACCGAACCAGCCAGGTTGCCGTACCGCGCCAGTCGCCCAGTCCTTCGCAGGCCATCTTAAAATCATCGCGTTCATCGGGATGAAAAATCAGAGCCAGCGCTGGAAGGCCGCGGGTGGCAATCTGATCGGGAAAATCCTCAGCCCCGGAACGCTGGTCGCGAAATTCTCCCACGTTAAAAACGCCAGGCCGAGGCTCCGAAATGGAGGCGACATAATTAAACTTGAGCAATGTTCGTGTGATGGGATGGTCGAGTTGGTCGAGGTCTTCATGCAACAAGTCTTCAATGGCGTTGAAGCGTCCCACATCGTCCACCAGTTGTTTTATGCGCTCGCCGGCGCCGTCGATCACCTTGTCGTGGGGACACGCGACACCTTCAGCGATGGGCTGCTTCACATCATCGATGCCGGGTGGTCCCCAAGCTTTCATGGAAAACCCGGCTTCACTGGAGGCAAGCAGTACGTCGGCCCCTCGTGATGATGCTGCCTTGGCGACAGGCGTCGGGCTCATAACCCGCCGTCGCAGCTCGTCAAACATCGTCCTGACTTCCCCGGCCATTGGATTCGAGGGTGATTCCTTCAAGAAAGTTCTGTAGGCATCCAATGCTTCCTGATCGCGCCCGAGATTTTCGAGTGCCTGGCCGAGAGCGATCTGCGCAGAGCTGCCCGCGCCTTTACCTTTCTCAATAGCAATCTGCGCCTGCTCGCGGGCCTGCTCGTACTGCTGTTGCTTCAGATAAGTCTCAGCTAGAAGGTTATGCGCCATCCAGTATTCGGGATCAACCGCGATGGCCTGTTCCAAAGTTTTTTTTGCTGATTCGTATTCCTGACGCTGAAGTTGGGTTCTTCCCAGCAGAGTTATGGCCTGAACGTTATGAGAGTCAAGTTTGCTGGCGTCCGCCAGATAAGTCTCTGCCTGTTTGAAATCTTTTTCCTGGAAAGATAAATATCCCAGCAGGAATTTGACCTCAGAGTTGTACGGGAACGATGCGTCAGCTGCATCCAGATACTTTTGCGCCTGTTTCAGCTTTCCTGACTTGAGAGCCGCCATGCCCCCACTCATTTGCTTGCGTACTTTGACCGGCATCTCCTGGTTAGTCGACACGCTCAAGTCAACGGCGGAAGGGTCTTTCTGCAAATCGACATGCACTTTGTAAACGACATGTGCGTCTGGAATTTTCACTTCGATGTTGGAGGTAAGGTATCCAACTGCGCTTACTTCGACCTGATAGGTTCCCGCGCTCAACCCACCAAGACCGGCTTCGGCATTGCCACCCGTGGTCGCGTAGACCACATTCTGAGTGTCCTTGTTATCGGCCTTGACCACGGCTTGCCGGTCGAGAGGACGGCGATTCTCGCCCATCACGTCAACCAACAGCCCTCCTTGCGAGGTAAGACTGGAATCCGAAGGCGCTTGCAACGTGGGTCCGGGCGTGACGATGATCGGCCCCCCAACGGAACCAGCCCCCCTTTGCGCCGATACACTAGTCGCCAGAAACAAAAGCACAATGACAATGCTTGGTAGAAGTGCCGAGAGAGATTTCATAGGCTTCTCCGCATCAATACTGGGCCGGTGCCTTTGTCGGGGAGCTGCAGTGCAAAGGAAGCCACGAGGATGGCTGCACCTATCTTACCAGACGAGGAAGTGAATGATTGGTTAGCGGAAAATCGCAGAATACATGAAAAAGGCGCAAAGCTTGCCATAATTTTGCTGCAGAGGCTATTCTCGTTATTCAATACCCGCATCAATCATGGCCAAAAATACCCCGCGCAAGTTCAACCGCGACGACCGCCGAAAATATACTGGTCCGGCGCATCTGGTCATCGGTAACTCCAAAATCGATTCTGAAGGTTGTCACACCACGGCGCCCATCAAAAAAGGCACGTACATCGTGGAGTACACCGGACCGCGCATTACCATCAAACAGGCGGACAAGCTGTATGACGACCATCCGCGAACCTATTTGTTCGGACTCAGCGACGGCAAGCATGTTATCGATGGCGAAGGCGTAGCAGCGTTTATCAATCATTCCTGCGATGCCAATTGCGAGGCGGATGAAATCAAGGGTCGCGTGTGGATTATTGCTGCCCGCGATATTGAGGCTGGCGAGGAACTTACCTACGACTACAACTTATACGACGGCGATCTGGACGACCCGTCGCTGTGTGTCTGCGGGGCGAAAAATTGCCGGGGAAGCATGTATTCAGAAAAGGAACTTGCAAAGCGCGCGAAAGCTCTCCGACGCCGAAGCACCAAGAAGAAAAAAAACAGCTGAAAATTATTGGCCCTGCGGAACCGGAGCGCGAGATTCCATCTTCACCGCCGACAGGCTGGCTGCATCAAATCCGCCGCCCAGAGCCTTGATCAGCAGAACGCTATCCACCATGCGGCGCCCCGAAATCTGAACCGCGGTGCGCTCATCGGCAAGGGCTATCGTCTGCGCTGTAATTACCTCAAGATAAGTCGTGACTCCGCCTTTGTAGCGATTGTTCGAAAGAGCCAGGGAATGCTCCGCCGCATTGACCGCTTTGGATTCCGTATTGGATTCATCTTCGAGTAACCGCAACGCTGCAAGATTATCTTCGACTTCCTGGTAGGCGGTCAGCACATTTTGCCGATAATTCGCTACCGACTGATCGTAGAAGGCGCGAGCTTGATCACTGGCAGCGCGGCGGCGGCCGACATCAAACGCGGTCACTACCGCCGAAGCTCCTACGTAAGCGAACGCGCTCGGGCTGGAAAGCCAATTGACGATACTCGTGCTTTCGTATCCGGCGCTCGGTCCCAAATTGAACAAGGGGAAATATGCTGCCTTCTCGATTCCAATTCTCGCGTTTGCGGAAACCATCTGTCGCTCGCTCGAAGCAATGTCAGGCCGCCGCTCCAATAATTCGGAAGGCAATCCCGGGGGAATGACGGGCGGGGTCGCTTTCAGAGAAACTGCCGGCAAAGTAAAAGACGAGGCCGGCACTCCTATCAGCACCGCAATCGCGTGTTCATACTGGGTGCGCAGCTCTCTGACATCAATCGCCTGCGCTCGCGCTGTTTCCAACTGAGTCTGCGCCTGCGCTACATCCACCTGCGAGGCGACGCCGCCCTTATATCGATTGTTGGTCAACTCCAGTTGCTTGGTGTAACTAGCGACTGTAGAGTCGAGCAATGCAGCCTCGGCGTCCAACTCACGTGCTTGAAAATAATCCACCGCCAATTCAGAATGCACGCTCAGTCTCACTGATTCGAGGTCGGCAAGCGTCGCCTGTGCATCCGCGCGCGCAGCCTCAACCGTACGCCGCACTCTGCCCCAGACATCGGGCTCGTAAGACATATCCACTGGAATGACGAGGTCGTTTGTGGTAGCAGCACTCCTGGTAAGAGTGCCCGTAGGACTAACGCCCGTGACCTGCGCCAACGGACGATTCGCAGAAAAACGTTCTCGCGTAGCCGAAGCTCCCACCGTGATGGTTGGATAGTAATCCGCGCGATTGTAGCGAACGGTGGCGCGAGCCTGCTCAAACTGGGCCTGCGCAGCTTTCAGACTTTGGTTCGAGATATTGATCTTCTCTTCCAGCGCGTTGAGTTGCTGATCCTGATAGATTTCCCACCATTTACCGCGCAGCGTCTGATCGGCTGGCTGAGCCGGTTTCCAGTTTTGCGGCGTCTCTTTGTAATCCGTCGGCACCGGAGCGGAAGGCCGCGAATAGCGAGGACCAACCGCACAACCCGACAACAACATCAGCCCGGCAAAGAGCGCCCCACCCCACACCGAAGCCAACCTGATTTGGAAAGCTCTATGCCGCAAACCAATCACTGTTGGCTTTCTCCCGAATTTGCTGCGGGCTGCGCAATGCGGACTTCCTCTCCAGCCACGATCGAATCCGGCGGGTTCACGACGATGGACTCGTTCCCGGAAAGCCCTGCCACAACCTCGACCTCAGAGCCGAAGTCGTGCCCCAGCGTGATCGGCTTAAGTTCGGTGCGATGGTTGCTATTCACCGAAACCACGCGAAGCCCTTCCGCCCGGAATAGCAGCGCGTTTACTGGAAGAATGAAAGCGGTTGCCGCGCTTGGCAGCTTCAGATGCACTTCCGCATAAGCTCCACTGAACAGCGTGCCGGTTGGATTATTCACGCGGATTTCGACCAGCAGGGTGCGCGTCGATTGGTCGATAGCATTGGCAGTTCTGATCAGCGTTCCCGGAAATGGCCGTCCGGGGAATTCCGAGAGCACCAATTGGGCCGTGAGGCCGGGCTTTGCCGCCTGCGAATACGCCTCTGGCACATTCACGTAAACCCGCAACTTGTCTGGCTGCGCAATATGAAACAGCTCGGTGCGCGTTCCGCCACTGCTACCGGAATCAATCAACGCGCCAATGTCGGTGTTTCGCGCGATAATTACGCCGTCGAAGGGAGCGTATATTTTTTCGAAGGCCTGCAGTTCTTCCAGCCGCCTTACGTTGGCCTGCGCAGATTGAACTGTAGCCTGCTTCGCCGCGTAATCGCCTTCGGCATTGTCGGCATCTTGTTTGGAGACTGAATCAGTCTTCAACAAATCGGCGTAACGGGTCGCCGTAATTTTAGAGAGATTCAAATTGGCTTCGGCTGTACCCAAGTCAGCTCGCGATTGCCGCAGTTGCTGGTCAACTTCGGGAGTTTCGATGTCGGCTAATAATTGCCCAGCCTTCACATGCGCGCCGATGTCAACGTACCAGTGTTTCAAATATCCATTCGTCCGCGCATAGATAGGCGCGTCAATATAAGCCTGCACATTCGCCGGCAGAACAACTTCCTGCGCCGGTTGGCCACGCTTGGGTTGAACGACAGAGACAGTCGGAATTGCCATCTCCGCCGTCTCTTTGTCGAGATCCGCCCGAGCGTGAATGCGCGGCAGAATTCCAGAAATTACCAGAGCCGCAACCGCTGCCAGCGCCAGCACCAGAATCCACCAGCGTCGTGAAGATCGGCCCGGCGGCTGATCTTTCGGAAGCTTTGGCTCTGCGCTTCTCAGTGGCTGCTTGACTTCGTTTTGCTGATCAACCTGCATCAATACACTCCCTGGACTCTATGAAAAAAAGACGCTATGAAAAAACAAATCAATGCTTGGCTTCACTCTTTGCCATCCGTTCCCTGCGGCCGTGCAAAATGCTGAAGAAAACCGGCACGAAAAACAAGGTCGCTACTGTGGCGAATAATAGACCGCCAATGACCGCGCGGCCAAGTGGAGCATTCTGTTCTCCGCCCTCGCCCAGTCCAATCGCCATAGGCACCATCCCGATGATCATAGCGAGGGCGGTCATCAGCACCGGACGGAAACGCGTAAACCCGGCGGTGAGCGCGGCTGCAAGCGCGTCTTTGCCTTCGGTCAATTGCTCTTTGGCGAAACTCACCACCAGAATGCTATTCGCGGTCGCAACTCCCACGCACATGATCGAGCCAGTAAGCGCCGGAACGCTAAGCGTCGTGCGCGTGATAAACAAGAACCAAACGATGCCGGCAAGCGCGGCGGGCAACGCCGAAATAATAATGAACGGATCAAGCCAGGATTGGAAGTTGATCACGATCAGCAAGTAAACCAACACGATCGAGAACAGCAATCCACTCAACAGTCCGGTATACGAAGAGCGCATGGTTTGAATCTGTCCGCGAACAATCAACTGTGAGCCGCGGGGTAATTCTTTCTTGCTGTCCTCAACGATTTTGTTCAGGTCACGGGCCACACCGCCCAAGTCCCGGCCTTGCACGGTGCCGTAAATATCAATCAGGGGTTGGATGTCATAATGCGAAACCACGGCCAATCCAGCGCCCCGGCGAATCGAAGCCATGTTGGCGAGGATTCCGTAGCGGCTGCCACTTGGACCGGTGACCGGAATGTTCTCCAGGTCCTGTAGAGTATCGAGGCGATATTGCGGCGTCTGCGTCGCGATGAAGTAGCTCACGCCAGTTTTCGGATTGAGCCAGAATTCCGGAGTAGTCTGAAAACTTCCGCTCAGTGAGACCAGCAAATTATTGGCTACGTCGCGCTGGGTAAAGCCGACCTGCTGGGCCTTGGTCCGATCGACATCGATATGTAAGTACGGCTGATCGAAAGGCTGCTGCACGTGTAAATCGACAGTTCCGCGCACCTGCTTGACCCGCTCCAGCAATTTGTCAGCGAACGCCCGGTTGGCGTCGGTGTTGTAACCCACAATCTGGATGTCTATGGGAGCAGGCAGACCAAAATTCAAAATCTGGCTGACGATATCGGCGGGCAAAAATGCGAAGGTTACACCTGGAAATTCCTCCGGAAGCTTCAAACGCAGATCATGCACATACTCAGCCGTAGGCCGGTGTCCCTTGGACAAACTCACCATAATGTCGGCGTCCGCTGTTCCGATAGGAGCAGAATTACTGTAGGAAAGATTAATGCCGCTGTAGGGCAGACCGATATTGTCGATGATGCTGTCGAGTTCCTTCTGGGGAATCTGCTGGCGAATAGATTGCTCAATCAGATCAGCGAGCCGCGCCGTCTCCTCAATGCGCGTTCCCGTGCGCGCACGAATGTGCATTTTGAATTGGCCTGCGTCCACCGAGGGAAAGAAATCCTGTCCCAGCCATGGAAGCAGCAACAAAACAGAAACCAGGCAGAAGCCAAGAAAGATCAATAAAAAAGCGCGCTGGTGATGCAGGCAGCGTTCCAGCAATCGGTGGTAGCCCTCGCGGAAACGCTCAAAAGCCTCTTCAAACTTGATCTGCATCGCCACCAGCGGATTTCGGCTCTGGCTCGCGGCCAGATTTTCTGCTTCATGCCCGCGCAGCAGATACTTCGCCATGGTGGGCACTAACGTCCGAGACAACAGGTACGAAGCCAACATGGCAAATACGACTGCTTCCGCCAGCGGAACGAATAAATATCGCGCCACGCCGGCAAGGAAGAACATGGGCACGAACACGATGCAGATGGCTAGTGTCGAAACGAAGGCTGGAACCGCGATCTGCTGGGCGCCATCGAGAATGGCGTGCTCGACTTCTTTTCCTTGCGCGAGATTCCGGTTGATGTTTTCGATTTCAACCGTGGCGTCGTCGACCAGAATGCCGACTGCCAGCGCAAGTCCACCGAGGGTCATGATGTTGATGGTTTCGCCGAGCGCGCTCATCACAATGATCGAAGTCAGAATCGACAGCGGAATGGAAACCGCAATAATCACCGTGCTGCGCCAGTTGCCGAGAAAAATCAGAATCATCAGGCCGGTGAGGCAGGCTGCAATGCTGGCTTCCTTGATCACGCCATCGATGGACGCACGCACGAATATCGATTGATCGGCCAGTGGTTTTATGTGCAACTCAGGCGGCAGCCCTGCCGCGATTTGCGGCAGCAGTGACTTGATGCCGGAAATAATATCGAGCGTCGAAGCCTGTCCGGTTTTGAGAATCGTTAGCAGTACGGAGCGCTGTCCATTCACCCGCACGATGTTGGTCTGCGGCGGAAAGCCGTCGCGCACGAACCCCACATCGTGGATGTAAATGGTTGTGCTTCCCACGGTCTTGATCGGCAACTGATTCAATTCCGCCACGGTCGTGGGACTGCTGTTGGTATCCACCGCGTATTCAAAACTTCCGATTTTCGAAGTGCCGGACGGCAAAACTATGTTTTGCGCGCTGATGGCATTCACCACGTCCACCGGCGACAGACCCTTCGATTGCAGCGCGTTGGTATCAAGGTCAACCTGAATCTGCCGCTGCTTCCCGCCATAGGGATACGGAATGGCGCAACCGGGAACCGTGATCAGCCGGGTACGAATGAAATTCACTCCGTAGTCAAACAATTGCTGCTCGGAAAGTTTTTGCCCGGAAAGCGCAAGCTGAATAATGGGCACGCTAGACGCGCTATAGGTGATCACCAGCGGAGGCGTCGTCCCCGGCGGCAACTGCTTCAACTGCGTCTGCGAAATTGCGGTGACCTGCGCGATGGCTTTTGTAATGTCCGCATGCGGTTGGAAAAACACTTTCACCACAGCCACGCCGTTCAGCGACTGAGACTCGATGTGCGAAATATCGTCTACCAGCGTCGTGAGCGCCCGCTCCGTCTGAAAGACGATGCGGTTCGACATATCGTCTGGATTGAGGCCAGTGTAGTTCCAGACAATGCTGACGACCGGAATATTGATGTTCGGAAATATGTCAGTAGGCGTGCGAAGGATGACGATCGGACCGAGTATCAAAAGCAGAAGCGCAAGCACCACAAAGGTGTACGGCCGGCGCAGCGCTAATCGAACAATCCACATAAGCTTCCTTAGGGCTCACACATCTTCGACTTCTGGCGAATTAAAACTCGCCAGAAGTCCGAATGGGCTTAAATAACAAGTAAGTATGATGCAAAGCGCGGTCAACGACGCTCCGCGCCCACATCCGGGGGGACTAAGACGGATCATTAATATTCTATTGGATTTGGGTCTACACACTAGAGATGCAGAGTTTTGTTCGCAAAGATTTGTATCGCGGCGGATAGATCGAAAGAAAAGTTAAAGTTAGGGATTGCGAATAGTCTACTAATATGGTAGACATACTTGTAATTCACCTGGGAACTGCGGAACAGTGTCCCGCCTTGTGAATCCTTAATGAGTATGGGTGCACCAAGGACGGGTAGCCAAGCGGAAAGGCGTCGGTCTGCAAAACCGATCAACGTCGGGTTCGAATCCCACCCCGTCCTCCAAGATTTCGATTTTGATGGACCGACTGATCGCACACCTGCATTTCTTCCGGGGAGCATCGATTCTCCCGTTGTGTCGATTTGCAAAAGTAGCCGTTTTCGGCGGCCTTTCTTTGCGATACTATACCGCTCAAGGCACCATCCTTTCGAAGCGTGGGGCAGGGAAAATGGTCTAGCCCGCGAGTAAATGAATTCGTTAAACGGCTGGATGGTCAGATAAATCAGTCGATGCTCAGGGCCGAGGAGAACTTTATGTCGAGGCCATTGCAGAAGTTGGTTTGGATCAGTTGCACCGCACTCTCGTTGATAGCACAGGCAATCGCCCAGGGCGGTGCTACCGGCGCCATCAGTGGAGTTGTGCAAGACGCCAGCGGAGCGTACATAGCCAACGCTGACGTGCGTATCATCGACCAGAACACCAAGACGCTGGAACGCGCCGTTAAAACCAACGCTGAAGGAGCGTTTACCGCGCCACTTCTTCCGGTAGGCACCTACACGGTGAACATTCAGAGTGCTGGCTTTGCAAGAAGCGATTTCCCCGACATTGTGGTTCGGGTTACCGAAACCACGCGCATGCTCGCGAAGCTAACTCCGCAGGCAGTGCAGGAGCATGTCGAAGTGCAGGCGCAGGTGCAAACCGTAGATACGACCGACGCGACTACTGGCCAGGCGATAGACAGTTCCACCGTCCGCGCGTTGCCGCTGGCGACGCAGAATTTTCAGCAGTTGCTCACGCTCTCGACTGGAGCGCAGGCTGAACTCAATAACGCCTCGCAACTGGGGCGCGGCGATGTTCGCATTCAGGTCAACGGCCAGCGCGAAGACAACAACAATTATTCCATCGAAGGCATAAGCGTCACCGACTATAACGTCGCCGAACTGACGAACACGCCGCTGCCGAATCCAGATGTGGTGCAGGAATTCAAAGTACAAACTTCGCTCTACGATGCCAGCCAGGGCCGCAACGGCGGCGGGAACATCAACGCCGTGCTCAAGAGCGGGACGAACCAATTCCACGGCGATGTCTATGAATTTTTCCGCAACACTGTGCTTGATGCCAACGAGTACTTCCTGAATCAAACCGGCTCTCCGCGTCCGCAAATTCAGCAGAACATTTTTGGAGGCAGCCTCGGCGGTCCCGTAATCCCCAGTGGCAAGCTGGGATTCTTCTTCGTCAACTATCAGGGTACGCGCCAGCGCAGCGGTGATTCACCCGGAACGCTGATCAGCACTTTCATTCCTTATGTGCCCGCAGCCGATCGCGGAACCACGCCGCAAGCCGAAGCCAACCTGGCCGCCGATTTTGGACTGACAAAAGTCGATCCCGTGGCTGCGTCACTGCTGGCTTTTCAGAGCAACCAGTTCGGTGCTCCGGCGAATGGATATTTGTTTCCGCTTCCTAACGTGCCAGCCGGCACCGCGCCAGGTTCGCTGGTGCAGTTCACTGTCAGCCAACCCGGCAAGTTCACTGACGATCAATTCACC
>Ga0185299_10005985_pt1 | contig 13230 bp, 9 predicted proteins | sample PaiPotPPA55metaG_FD_128002 | JGI IMG/M metagenome (GOLD analysis project Ga0185299, IMG submission 128002) | Iron sulfur acid spring bacterial and archeal communities from Banff, Canada, to study Microbial Dark Matter (Phase II) - Paint Pots PPA... ...
CGCCCATTGTGCAAGATTCCCCACTGCTGCCTCCCGTAGGAGTCTGGACCGTGTCTCAGTTCCAGTGTGGCTGGCCATCCTCTCAGACCAGCTAACGATCAAAGCCTTGGTAGGCCGTTACCCTACCAACTAGCTAATCGTGCGCGGGTTCCTCCTCCGACGCCTTACGGCTTTGAGTCCTCAAACCGAAGTTCAAGGAATGTTATGCGGAATTAGCTTCGGTTTCCCGGAGTTATTCCCCATCGAAGGGCAGATTACCCACGTGTTACGCACCCGTGCGCCGTGCGCCATACCGTATTGCTACGGTACGCGCACTCGACTTGCATGTGTTAAGCACGCCGCCAGCGTTCGCTCTGAGCCAGGATCAAACTCTCGTTTGAAACTGGTAGCTTGGCGAAAAAAAAATGCCCTCTGATTTGCATCAGAGAGCCAGCCTGCCAAGCGAATTATTGTCGCTCGATTTACTCAGACCATTCGTGCTCGAAAAGGACGAATGGTTTCGAACGGATTCTGGCACATCGTATCGGTTGTCAAAGAGCAAGACCTCCCTGTCCAGCAGAAAGGTACGTCCACAGCCCAAGGAGAATACGACGAAGGGGCGAATAAGTCAACAGGAGATTCATGATTTCCACAAGAATCCACAGGGGCGGAGTTGGGGACGTGGCTAAGGCTTTTATTGGAAACGAGATACGGAGATTGCGGGATCTATTTTTGCGAATCAGTGCTGGACTTATTTGATTAAAGAATTTAGCCTTGCGGGTTTCGCGTAGGGAAAAACGGCGATAGGGCGGCTCAGCGAATGCGCGACGTATTGCGGCCGTATTGCCAGGGAATATAAAACTGCACAGGCAAGAGTGCCTGTGCTACTCGGAGAGATGCGGACACAATGACGACTACGAAGAAGATGATGATTTGGAGCGGGTTGATTTTGTGCGCGGTGGTTTTGAGTCTGCCGCAGACGGGGCTCGCACAAAGCGCGAATGCAGCGGAGCAAACTGGGCCTTATCCGTCGCTGGAGATTCGCGACGTGACTGTGATTGATGGATCGGGGGCGCCGGCGTTTGGGCCGGTGAATATTTTTATTAAGGGGAACCGAATTGAGCGGGTGGTGCCGTCGGATTCGATCTCGCGCAAGGAGGCGGAAGAAGAGAAGGCTGGCGGAAAGGAACAGAAGGCGCCGGATCGCGTGATTGAAGGCAAAGGGATGTATGTGATGCCCGGGTTGATCGACGTGCATATTCATATCAACTCGTCGAAGGATGTGCCGGCGGAATACATTTACAAGCTTTTGCTGGGGCATGGAGTCACGACGATTCGAACGTTTAATGTGGAGCATGAAGATCCGAAGGGGATGGTGGCGGAGAAAAAACGGATTGCGGCGAATCAGATTATCGCGCCGAGGATGTATGTGTATCCGTTTTGGGGGCGCGGGGACGATACGCGCTATTCGAATCCGGAGGGGGCGCGGCAGATTGTGGACGAATGGCATGCCGCGGGCGTGGATGGGGTGAAGGTTATCGGCAAGCCGGGGTTGTGGCCGGATGTGTTTCACGCGATTGCGGACGAGGCGCGGAAGGATGGGATGGGCGTGGCGGTGCATATCGGGCAGGACGGCGTTTATCCGATGAATGCGGTGCAGGTGGCGAGCGAAGGGGCTTCGACGATTGAACATCATTACGGTTATCCGGAGTCTTCGTATACAGGGAGGACGATTCAGGATTTGCCGCCTGGGTATAACTATTCGAACGAGGCGGATCGGTTTTTAGAGACGGGACGGTCTTGGCTGCAGGCGGACGAGGACAAACTGCATGGGGAGGTGATCCATTCGCTGCTGGAGACGATGCATCGCACGGGATTTATCATGGTACCGACGTTCAGTATTTATGAGGCGAATCGCGATGTGACGCGGGCGGCGAATTTGCCGTGGCACGCGACGTACACGCTGCCGGTGGTGATGGATTCGTTTTTGCCGAATCCGGCGCATCACGCGTCTTATTTTTATGAGTGGACTTCGAATAAGGAAGCGGATTGGGCGCGGGCTTACCGGCGGTGGTTGGATTTTGTGAACGATTATAAGAATCAGGGCGGCGTGGTGGCGGTGGGGTCGGACACGGGATTTTTGTTTTCGCTATGGGGATTTGGAACGATTCGCGAATTGGAGATGCTCGAAGAGGCAGGATTTTCGCCGCTGGAGGCGCTTCATGCAGCTACGGAGAATGGGGCCAAGGTGGTGAAGAATCCGGAGTTGGGATTAATACGGCAGGGCTACTTGGCGGACCTCGTGGTGCTTTCGGAGAATCCGCTGGCGGATGTGAAAGTGTTTTATGGGAATGGCGTGACACGGGTGAGCGCGGATCGCAAGGAAATCCACGAGCAGTGCGTGAAGTATACGATTCGCGATGGGGTGATTTTTGATTCGCAGGCGCTGCTAGCGGATGTGCAGGAGATGGTGACGAAGGCGAAGCAGGCGCGGCCTGCGCAAGCTAAGCCATAGAGCGGCGAGTTGCGAAGTCGACAGCGACGTACACGGAGGGGCAGGTAATGAACATTGGGCGCTTGGTTGTAGTGGGATGCGGGATATTGGCCGTGGGGGCTTGCGGATTTGGGGTAGTGCGGGCGCAGAAGAAGGTGCATGTGGACAGGCCGGTCATTGAGGCACGTGCGGAGGATGTGAGCACGATTGAAGGGATTGTGAAGGCGAGCTACGAAACGATTTCGGGAGGCGTGGGTGTGGCGCGGCAGTGGGGGCGGGACCGGACGCTGTTCGACCCGAACTCGCGGTCGGTGGCGGTGGCAGTGGATGCGAAGACGGGCGCGGTAAAGACGCATGGAACGACGGAGCAAGAGTTTGCGGACGAAGCGGATGCTTCGCTGGTGAAGGATGGGTTTACAGAACGCGAATTGAAACACATCATCAAGAAGTTTGGAAATGTGGCAACGGTGCTAAGCAGCTACGAAGGAACGGTGGCTTCGGGGAAAGTGATCACACGCGGCGTAAACATTTTTCAGCTGTATTTTGATGGGAAACGGTGGTGGATTCTGTCGATGGTTTGGGATGAAGAGCGGCCTGGGAATTCGATCCCCGCGGAGCTGCAGTAGACTTCTTTCCACTTCTGCGACCTAAACATCGGGCGCGGTGATTGGAGCGTGCTTCCCTGCGCTGTTTCTACGATACTAGGCGCATCCTCAGCGAGGGGAGGAGATCGCAGTTCGAATCCTGCCGCCATGCGCGAAAGCCTCGCCAAACTAATTTTCGGCTCACTGAAAAAACAAGAGATGCTGCGTGCGGGTGCACGTGTGGGCGTGGGGGTGTCTGGTGGGGCGGACTCGGTGGGGTTGCTTTTGCTTCTGCTGGAGCTGCGAGACGAGTTGGGGATTGTAGTGAGCGTGGCGCACTTGAACCACAAGTTGCGCGGGGCTACTGCGGATGCGGACGAGAACTTTGTGGCGAAGTTGGCGGCGAAACATGGGCTGGTGTTTCACCGCGAGAGTGTGGACGTGGCGGGGCGGGCTAAGCATGAAAAGGCGAACCTAGAGGATGCGGGGCGGCGGGCGCGGTATGAGTTTTTTACGCGGCTTGTGGCGGAAGGAAAAGTAGATAGGGTGGCCGTGGCGCATACGGCGGATGACCAGGCGGAGACAGTTTTAGGGCATATTTTGCGCGGGACGGGATTGGCGGGGTTGGGCGGGATTCATCCTCGGACGGAATGCGTTGTGCGGCCTTTGCTGGGGGTGCGGCGGTCGGATTTGCGGAGTTATTTGCGGGCGAGGAAACAGAAATGGCGCGAGGACGCTACGAATCAGGATACGTCGCGTACGCGGGCGAGGATTCGAAAGAAATTGTTGCCGCTTTTGGAGCGGGAGTTTCAGGGTGGCGTGGTGGAGCATCTTGGTTCGCTGGCGGAGTTTGCGAGGGAGGATGAGGAGTTTTTGGGATTGCTTGCGCGGGAGTGTTGTGAAGCGCTGGCTCGAAAAACTGGCGTTGAAACACGAATCGATTTGGCAGATTTGCTGCAGCCTTTGAAAAGAAAAAACATTTACACAGAGGACGCGGAGGGCGCAGAGGACACAGAGAAGAGGGACAAGACCTCGGCCCTGACTAAGCGGATGCTGCGTCGTCTAATTGAAGAGACGAAACGCGAAGGCGGCCAAACGACAGCGCAGATCACATCGCAGCACATTGCGGCGGTGGTGGAATTGGCGCGGCGTGGCGAGAACGGGAAGGTGGTGCAGTTGCCTGGGAGCGTGGATGTCCGGCACGAGGGAGATGAGTTGGTTTTCTTCGCAAATTCGGCGCGGCTGGCGGGGCGAATCGGCGGGAAACGCGGAGCGGAGAGGACTTCCGCGACGGAATACGAGTACAAAATCGATTTTAAAAATGGCGCCGTGGATTTGCGGGTGCCGCAGGCGGAGTGTGTTTTCCGCCTCAGGGTGATTGACTGGGTCGCTCAGAGGAGGGACACTAGTAAATCAGGGGCGGTCTTGGACCGCGACCGGGTGCGTTTGCCCTTAGTGCTGCGCAACTGGCGTTTTGGGGACAAGCTGCAGCCTTTGGGGCATCAGAAGGCGCATAAGCTGAAGCGGCTTTTGAATGAAAAACGCATCAGCCGATGGGATCGCGACGGCTGGCCGGTGCTGACCAGCGGCGGCGTTCTAGTATGGGCGCGCGGCTTTCCAGTTGCTGCCGGATTTGCAGCAAATGAAGGGACTCGAAAAGGAATTTTGATCGCCGAGGAAAAGTCTTGATGCGTGACCGCCCAGCGGTCAAGTCGAGTGCGCCAGGCCGTGCGGCATATTCCGCTGCGCGAATTGGCGCGAGGGTTTCGGCCCTGGGACGGGAGATTACGCGGGCGTACAAAGGGCGGCGGGTGGACGTGGTTGTGACACTGGACCGCGGATTTGTTTTTGCCGCCGATTTGATTCGCGAGATTGACACAGCCGTGGTTTGCCACTTCGTCCGCGAGGATGTGCGAGACGTGCAGGACGGCGGGCACGCGCGGCGCGAAGTTTATTTCGGCGCGCGGCCGGAGTTAAAGGGCCGGGATGTCTTGCTGCTCGACGCGGTGCTGGAGAGCGGCGTGACACAAGAGTTTCTTCTAAGGCGGCTGGGCGAAAGCCAGCCCAGGTCGCTGCGGTTGGCAGTGCTGCTGGATAAAACCGCGCGGCGGCGCGTAGGGCTGGAGCCTGATTACTTTGGGTTCCGAACGGCATCTAATGAAGTATGGGTCGGGTACGGGCTGGCTGCGGACAATGGGACGGGGCGGAATCATCGGGCTCTCTCCAACGGACCAGCGCAGGTGAAGCGACGGCAAGGAAGCAAGAAGTAGGTTCGACAGATTTGCCAGTCGCTTCCTCGTGGGAAGAGTTTTCGCGAGGCCAGGGACAAAAGGTGAGGACAACGTGAATTCGAGTTCTACGGCAAAAACAATTCTCTTCTGGATCTCCATCGTGTTTCTCGGCGTGATGCTATGGAAACTGGTGTCCGCGAATGGGAGCCAGGCGCGGGAGCAGCAGCCCAGCTACAGCGAGTTCATGGCCAAGGTGGACAACGGAGACATCAAGGAAGTCACGCTGTACCTCTCGCCAAACAGTTATGAGGTGCAGGGTGAATACCTTCGGCCCGCGAATACGAAATTTGTGGTAACGGTTTTCAAGGAAGCGGCTCCCGATCTCGTGAAGCAATTGAAGGACAAGGGAGCGGTGATCAAGGGAATGAAGGAGGTTCGCAGCGGCGATTGGATTCTGATTTTGCTGAATGCCGCGCCTTTGATTTTGCTTGTGGGATTTTGTTTGTTTTTGATGCGGCAGATGCAAGCGGGCGGGAACAAAGCGTTGAGTTTTGGCAAGTCGCGCGCGCGATTGCTGTCCGCGCAACAGAAGAAAGCGACGTTTAAGGATGTTGCGGGAACGGACGAGGCCAAGGAAGAGTTGCAGGAAATTATCGAGTTCCTGAAAGATCCGCAGAAATTCCAGAAGCTGGGCGGGCGCATTCCCAAGGGCGTTTTGCTAGTTGGGCCTCCTGGAACGGGCAAGACTTTGCTTGCTCGGGCGATCGCGGGCGAGGCGAACGTTCCGTTCTTCTCGATTTCGGGTTCGGACTTCGTGGAAATGTTCGTGGGCGTGGGCGCGAGCCGCGTGCGCGATTTGTTTGAACAAGGAAAGAAGAACGCGCCTTGCATTATTTTTATAGATGAAATTGATGCGGTTGGCCGCCACCGCGGCGCGGGGCTGGGCGGTGGACATGACGAGCGCGAACAGACTTTGAATGCCTTGCTCGTCGAGATGGACGGATTCGAATCGAACGAAGGCGTGATTTTGATTGCGGCGACGAACCGACCGGATGTGCTTGATCCGGCGCTGCTGCGGCCTGGGCGATTCGACCGGCGCGTGGTGGTTGCACGGCCGGACGTCAAGGGCCGTGAAGAAATACTTCGCGTGCACACGCGCAAAGTACCGCTTTCCGATGACGTTGAGTTGTCGATCATTGCGCGCGGAACTCCAGGCTTTTCGGGTGCGGACCTTGCGAACCTGGTGAACGAAGCGGCGCTGTGGGCCGCGCGGCAGAACCGGAAGTTCGTGATGCAGGTCGACTTCGAGATGTCCAAAGACAAGGTAATGATGGGCGTCGAGCGCAGGTCGATGATTCTCTCGGATGAAGAGAAAAAGAACACGGCTTATCACGAGGCGGGGCACGCCTTGGTGGCGGCGATGACGCCGGGAGCCGATCCGGTGCATAAGGTAACGATCATTCCGCGAGGGATGGCGCTAGGCTTGACGATGCAGTTGCCTGAAGACGACAAGCACACTTATACGCGGGAATACCTGGAAGCGATGCTTGCCGTTTTGATGGGAGGGCGCTCGGCGGAAGAGATTTTCCTTGGACACATCACGACCGGCGCGGGCAACGACATCGAACGGGCCACCGACCTGGCGCGCAACATGGTTTGCGAATGGGGCATGAGCGAACTGGGGCCGCTGGCGTACGGGAAAAAGGACGAAGCGATCTTCCTGGGCCGCGAGATTACGCAGCATCGCGACTACTCGGAAGATACGGCGATTCAGATTGATAAGGAAGTGAAGCGGATCGTTAACAGCGGTTATGAGAATGCGAAGAAGCTGCTTTCGAACAATCGCGACACGCTCGAACGGATTGCGCAGGCGTTGCTCGAACGAGAAGTGATCGACGCGCTCGAAGTTAAGATGCTGATGGAAGGCAAGCCGCTGCCGGAAAAGCCGCGGACGCCTCCTCCTCAGGCACCGCCGGCGCCGAGCACGGACCCTAAGGTGGTGCGGCCGGAATTGCGGCCGGCGCCGGGATTTACGCGCGGGGAGAATCCGGCGAAGGCGTAAAGACAGAATAACGGGCAAGTGATTCCTATCGCAGGGGCACGAATTATCGTGCCCCTACTTTTTTTGGCCGTACGGGATTTATTGCGGCAACGCGGCGGTGACCATTGCGGGCAAAATGGCGTAGAATGCGGGTATGGGAAAGATGGAACCGGACAATTTGCAGGTGACGTGCCCGTGCTGCCAGGCGAAGCTGGTGGTGGACGCGGTGTTTGGGGCAGTGCTGTCACACGAGGCGCCGGTGAAGGCGGGGCCTAACGTCGACCTGGAAAATGCGCAGGGGATTCTTGCGGAGCAGAACCGGCAGCGTGAGGACAAATTTGCGGATTCCTGGTTCCAGGAAACCAACAAGGAAAATATTTTGACGAAGAAGTTCGAAGAAGCGATGAAGAAGGCCAAAGACGCACCCGCCGGGAAGCCAATTCGCGATTTTGATCTAGATTAGTTGCCTCTGAGTTAGACTTCCAGTTAGCCGCTCACCCATCCAATGAAGCCCCGCAGGAAATTCCGTCTGAAGCTGCGTTCGCGAACACTGATTCTTGGTGAGCGGACGCTGATCATGGGCGTTTTGAATGTTACCCCAGACAGTTTTTCGGATGGAGGCAAATACGATCAGCCGGGGATTGCCATTGAACACGCGCTTGCGCTGGAGGGGGCGGGCGCGGACCTTCTTGACATTGGAGGGGAATCCACGCGGCCGGGTTCCGAGGACACTTCTGCTTCGCACGAGTTGGATCGCATCCTGCCGGTTCTGGAAGGGTTGCGAGGCCGGCTCAAGATTCCCATCTCCGTGGATACACGCCGATCTGCGGTTGCGGAGCTCGCTATCCGCGCTGGCGCAGAGATCATAAATGACGTTTCGGGCTTGAGAAGCGACGCGCGCGTTGCGGATGTGGCGGCCAAGCACGGCGCGCCGCTCATTCTGATGCACATGCGCGGCGAGCCTGGCACGATGCAACGCGGGCCGTTCGCGCGAGACGTGATGAAGGACGTGACGCGCGGGCTGCGGGATTCCGCTGCGAAGGCGCGCGATGCTGGCGTCGCAAAGTCCCAGATTATTTTGGATCCGGGAATTGGGTTCGGAAAGAGTTACGCGCAGAACTACGAGTTGCTGCAGAAATTGCGGGTGCTCGCCGCAATAGGTTATCCGCTGCTTGTTGGCACTTCGCGCAAAGGGTTTCTTAGCGCGACACTGGCGCACGACGGGAAGCCTATTCCGCCGGAAGAGCGGATATGGGGCACGGCCGCGACGGTGACGGCGAGTATCTTGGGTGGCGCGCATATCGTTCGCGTGCATGACGTTGTGGAAATGGTGCAGGTCGCGCGTGTTGCGGATTGCGTTGCGCATGCTGGGCTGCGCGTTCGTTAGATCCCTGCATTCGCTGCATTTTCCCTGCCTATGGTTTGAGTTCCAGCACGTCTGTCGTTTCGCGGTCTACGGACGGCTTGGTATAACGGAGTGGAAAATACTGACCGTGGGACCAGAGTGGGAGGAGATCATCGTAATGCGGGCTGGCGGGTTGGCCGCTTTGTCCGGGGACGTTGATGCCTACGGCGTTGTCCCAGTCGCTCAGATCGAAAATTTCGCGGTAGCTTGCGCCGGCCAATTGGTCGAAAGAACCTCCTCCGAAGTACGTGGCGTTCACGGTGGTGCCGTCGCCGGGACGGGGGACGGGGCCACGATCAAAGAGCGCAGCGGCTTGCGGCAGCGAGCCAAGCGGATGGTGGAACGAAACGCGGTGCAATTGTCCCCAGGACCAATTTTTGGGATCGGGACCGAGCTTCGCCGCGAGCTTTACTTCCGTGGTTTGGAGCGACTGGAGCAGCAAAGCATCGCGAGCGGCTTCAGGACTTGGGCTGAACACCGCGACGCCTGGGCGCGACAGCTCTTTCACGGTTTTCGCGAGCGATAATTCTCCGGCGATCTTTTGAGCTTCCGCGGGAACGGCGAGCTTGGTGACCGCGTCGCGCAGTTCGGCGATCCAGAACTCGTAAAACGTGGCTGCCTGGGAATCGGTGGTGAACGTGCAGTCCCAATCGAGCAGGAGCTTGGCTGCGTTTGCGGGAGAGTTTCCGGCGGCGCGCTTCAGCAAATCCTGCAATTCGCGCGCCGGCAGCGACACTACTTCGTTCTGGAGATTCTCCATATCTTCGAGGCTGAGTTTGTGCGCACTTTTTGCGGCGCCGCTGATCACTTCCGAGATGCGCAGGAATCTTTCCGGCGGGGCCCATTGAAATCCCACGGCGTAGGCGTAGTTTTCCGGGATCATTTTGTGATTGGCGGAGGCGATGAAACCCGAGGCGGGATTGTAGGAATGCGGCAGATCGCCGTTGGGCACGAAGCCGCTCCACTCATAGCCGCCACTTTCGGGAACGGGGAGAAGGCCTGTCCAGTTTTTGCGGAGAGGGGCGAGACCAGTGGAGTGTTCGCCGATGTTGCCGTCACGATCTGCGTAGACAATATTTTCCGACGGGACTTTCCAACGGCTCATGGCTTGTTCAAATTCCTGCCAGTTCCCTGCGCGGTCAAGAGACAGCGAGCCGAGGTAGCCGGCGGTGCCGGGCTCCGCGCCAACCCAGCGCAGCGTCAGCGCTCGCTTGCCGTCTTCCCAGAGTATGGGGCCATGGCGCGTAAATTTTAGTTTCACTGTGATGGGAGTTCCGGCCCGCACGCCGATGGTTTCTGTTTTCACCTCCATGCGCTCCCATCCGCGTTCGGTTTTGTATTGTTCCGGATTGGCGGGGTTCAACTCGGAGAGATAGAGGTCCTGCTGATCGAGCCCAAAAATTGTGAAGCCCCAGGCGATTTTTTCGTTGTGGCCCACGGCGACTCCCGGCAGACCGGGTTCGCCAGCGCCGATGACGTTCCATCCGGGGGCAACCAGATGCACGATGTAGCGCAGCGAAGGCTCGGCGATGACGCGGTGGGGGTCGTTTGCGAGGAAAGGTTTGCCGGTGGCCGTCAGAGAACCGGAAACGGTCCAGTTGTTGCTTCCCTGGGGAGGCGTCTCAGGGAAATGGAGAGGCACGTCGCTGCCCACGAGATTTTCGAGCAGCGCCGGCGACAATCCAGAAAAATCAATGCCGGGAGACGGGTCGAGTTTCACGGGCGGATCGAGGTTGAGGAGTTCCGCGGCTTTTTCAGCGCCGAGAAGAGCGACCAGCTGGGCGTTGTGCAGTTCGTTGACGCCGTTTCCGGTCATCGAGTATGCGGCCATGCGATTCAGGCAGTCTTCGGGCTTCCAGGGCTCTGGTTTGAAGCCGGCAAGCTCGAATTCAATCGGGAGACCGGTAGCGCGGGGCTTTTGGATTTCTTGGACGTAGGCATTGATGCCGGACGTGAAGGCTTCGAGGATTTCCTTTGTGTCGGGAGCGTAGCTTTTGTATTCGGCGTCCATGTCGCCGCGATAGCGTAACAGGCGGGCATTGATGTCGCGCTGGACGGCGCTTGGTCCGAGGATTTCCGCTAGCCTGCCTTGGCCGGAGCGCTTCCAGAGTTCCATTTGGAAGAGGCGGTCTTGGGCGACGACGAAACCCTGCGCGAAGAAGAGATCGTGCTGATTCTGCGCGTAAATATGGGCTACACCCCAGCGGTCGCGCTGGACACGGACGGTTTGCTGGAGGCCGTGCACGTTGAGCGTTCCGCGAATCACGGCTACGGCTGCTTTTGCGCGGGCTTCCAGGTTCGAAGGGGCATTTTGTGCTGACGATTGCGCGGAGGCCGCAATTACGAACGTCAAAATCAGTGCAAGAACGGAAATGAATTTTTTCATCGAGAACATTCTTTCGACTGCGTGTTTTGTCCCGGCAAATTTCTCACTAAAGCGCCGCGAGCTTATACTACTCCGCGCCGGGATGCACGGGTTTGCCGCCGGAAGTAAGTTGCTGCAGCGCCAATTGATCGCGGAGAGTAAAACGATGCGACGTACCATGACTTCCCTTTCTTCATTACTTTTTTGCTTCGTTGCCTCCCTCCCGCTTTCGGCGCAACTGCCTCCGGCGAAGGACTCCTTGAGTCCCGCACAATCCGGCCAAAGTGCCGCTGCCTGTTCCGCGACGGATGCTTCGAGTTGCGCGCAAGCCGCCGCGAAAATCTTGCCGCAAGTGATGGGGCCTTCTCCGATGGAAGAGAACTTGCGGCGTTTGACGGATGAGATCGGCGGGCGCGTAACCGGGACGCCCGAGATGGCAAAAGCTGTGGAATGGGCGGTCGCCGCGTTTCGCGCTGAGGGCGTGGAGGTTCACACCGAGAAATACACGCTGCCTGTGACTTGGAGCGAAGGTGACACGCGGCTCGAACTGCTGGGCCCGGTGAATTTTTCTGTGCGGCTCAAGGCGGAAGGCTGGTCGCCCACGACGCCAGCCGGCGGAATCGAAGCGAACCTCGTCGATGTTGGTTATGGGTCCGATGATGATTTTGCGCGGGCTGGTTCTGGCATCAAAGGGACGATTTTGCTGGTTCACAGCGATATTGGTTCGACTTGGGCCGATCTCTTCAACGAATATTTGCGGCCGCCGGAAATTATCCGTCAGGCACTCAAGGGCGGCGCTTCGGCGATTCTTTGGATGGGCGCGCGAGAGAAGCTTCTTCTTTATCGCCATACCAATTCGTTGACCGGAGCAATCGATAAGATTCCGCAAGCTATCGTTGCGAGGGAAGATGCGATGCGGATGGCGCGAATGGTTACGGCGTACTCGGGCAAAGTACGCGTGCGATTGACCATGCCTAACAGAATTGGCGGACCGATCGAGCAGGAAAATGTTGTGGGCGAGATTCGCGGGTACGAGAAGCCGGATGAGGTGGTGATTCTTGGGGCGCATCTGGATTCGTGGGAATTGGGGACGGGTGCGCTAGACAACGGGTGTAATGCGGCGATGGTCATTGAAGCGGCGCGGGCAATCAAGGCGACCGGATTATTGCCGCGGCGGACGATTCGCTTCGTGTTGTTTAGCGGCGAAGAGCAAGGGACTATCGGCTCTTATGAATACGTGAGAGCGCATCGCGCGGAGCTGGATAAGATTCGCGCCATGATTACGTTTGACGCGGGGAGCGGGCGTGTGACGGGCTATTCGCTGGGCGGACGGCGCGACATTGAGGCCGGCGTGCGCGAAGTGTTAAGGCCACTGGAGTCGTGGGGCGCGAACAATCACACGTACGACGCTTCGTTCGGGACCGACAATTTCGATTTTTTGCTTGAAGGCGTGCCAACGCTCGTGGCCAATCAGGAGGAGGCGAACTATCTGCCGAATTATCACGCCGCGTCGGATACGTTGGACAAAGTCGATATCCGCGAATTGAAACTGCACACAGCACTCGCCGCGCTGACGGCTTGGGGTATCGCGGATCGGACCGAACCTCTTGGCAAAAGGCTTTCGCGTGCCGAACTCGACCTGCTCGTGAAAGAAACCGGCCTCGATCAGCAGTTGAAGGCGCTCGGCTACTGGGAGGCCTGGCAGAGCGGCACCCGCGGCCGCAAACAGTAGGCGCGACCTATTAGCTCTTCAGTGAGAATTCGCCGCAGCGTTGCACGGCCGGAGTTCCCGTGGATACATGACGAGCCAGTCTTTGTGGCTGGCTTTCTTCTCGTGCGAAAATTCCAGCGACCATTTGCTCCATTTATTCCCGGATTGCGGCAATTCGATCTCGAGAAGGTCGTTTCGACTCATCGCCATGTACAGACCGTTCAATCCGACCGCCGTGGCGCGCAGTTCCGCTTTCGTGAGGTTATAACTCACCGCACCGAATGGACGAGCACCTAGTGTGCCGTCCCGGAAATACGTTCACATAGTCGCTGGATTTTAGAGAAGATCGAATCCGCCGTGGCTGTCCAGACGAAAGGCTGCGCGTGGTCGTTGGAAGTTTCAGCATACTGGTCGATTTTC
>Ga0185299_10005987_pt1 | contig 13225 bp, 10 predicted proteins | sample PaiPotPPA55metaG_FD_128002 | JGI IMG/M metagenome (GOLD analysis project Ga0185299, IMG submission 128002) | Iron sulfur acid spring bacterial and archeal communities from Banff, Canada, to study Microbial Dark Matter (Phase II) - Paint Pots PPA... ...
GCTTATTTCGATCCGCAGAGCGACACCAAATGGCTCCTGCATACTTGGAGCCTTTCGGTGGAATGGCAGTTTTATTTGATTTATCCCATTCTATTTATGGCGTTGCACAAATTCGATAAATCGCGACGCCATATTGTCCCAATTCTCTGGTCCATGGCATTTTTGTCGCTCCTATCGTGCATTTGGTTTTCCAAAGCAGAACCGGCATCGGCTTTTTATCTGCTTCCACAAAGGGCGTGGGAATTGCTTGCGGGCGGGATCGTCGCTTTGCAATTCCAGAATGGCGAAAGGAAATATTCGTGGATACTTCTCGCCAGCGGGATTGTGTTCATCGAAATATCCATCGCTTTCTACGACAAGACTATGGCCTGGCCATATTATTGGGCGTCGCTGCCCGCAATCGGCACCTGCCTTGTCATCGCCGCGAATCGACCCGACGCGGCGATCTTCAAAAATGCGCTCGTCCAAACCGTCGGAAAATGGTCCTATTCGATTTATCTCTGGCACTGGCCGATTGCGGTCGCGGCGATTTACTTCGATTTCACAACAATAACGACTCTCAAAATCGCGTGTGAAATCTTGGTTCTCGCTGCGATCCTTGCGGCGGGCGGTTTCATGCTGTCGTTAGCGCAAAAAATTTCCAACAGCGAGCTGGCCAAGCAGAGGCTGCCCGGGTTGCTATGGGGCGGAAGCGCGCTGGCGCTTACCGTCGGTTTTGCGATCATCATCACGATCAATCAAGGATTGGCGAACCGCCGGCCTGATGGCGAAAGACAGCTCGGTGTCTATAGGATGGCGGTTGCGGACTGGGACTATCCATCAAGTTGTGAGGGGATGGATCTGGCTGGCAATCTCAGACCATGTCAACTCGGTCCGCCGGACAATCCTGGCATCCTATTCATCGGCGATTCGTTCGCCATGCAGCTTTTCAGTCATTTTGCCAAACATGCAGAGTCGCATCACAATAGTTCAATAACGTTTTTGGCATCGCACAAATGTCCGCCTCTCGCAGGTATCCGAATAATTGTCGATAGGTTTGACTGCACTGGCTTCTTTGAAAAAGCGTTGCATTTCGCCGAAACTGGTAATTTCAAACGCATCGTGCTCGTCTCAAACTGGATTGCCTATTTCTCGCCTGCATTCACGGAGGTGTGTTTCCTGGATGGCGACGATTGTACGTGGAAAAGCGAACCGACATGGTATTTTCAGCATTTCGATGCCGCACTCGCCGGCTTACGTTCGCGCCTCCTGGAATTCAGGAAGCGGGGGATTGAGATTGTTATCGTGTCAGCTACCCCGTATGGCAGTTGGGATGTCCCTACGGAACTCTTGAAACGGAAATTTTGGGAAGCGGACACCAAAGACATCGAGTATATCGACCGTGAGGAATTCGAGCGAAGGTCTGCGCCGGTGAAAGGCCGATTAATTTCTCTCGCGGCCGCAGTCGGCGGGAAATTTGTGGACCCGCTCAATTTCCTGTGTTTCGATAATGGCTGCCCCACAATTGACGAGAATGGCGTTCCCTATTTCCGGGATCGGGCCCATTTTCGTGCGGCGGCGGTCCGGACTTCGCGATTTCAATTCTTGGACGAGGTCGCGGGAATCGATATTCAGGTCAGCGAAATACCCCTGGCATCGAAAAATAATCCATAACCGAGCCGGCAAATCCGTCTTGGCCGGACCAAAAATCGGAGACGCGCAGACGCGCGCGGTCTCCGAACATAACTTCCTTTGCGCTTTTCGTGTTTGCCCCCCATATAGCTGGGGCGGGCCAGATTGGGTCCGCTTAAGATTAGGATAAGTAGCCATGGCGCTTCGCCATAAAGCCTTGATTTTAATCCTCGCCGCGACACTTGCGCTGGGCTTTGCCGGCGACGCTTTTGCCCGCGCGGGCGGCGGCTTCTCGTTTGGCAGCCGCGGCGGGCGCACGTTTAGCGCGCCTTCAGCGACGCCGACGGCCCCGCGCGCGGCCCCAATGGAGCGGTCGATGACCTCTCCCAACGACGGTATTTTCCGCCGCCCCGCGCCGTTTTCCCAGGGCGGCTTTTTTTCCGGCGGTTTTGGCCGCGGCCTGCTGGGAGGCTTCATAGGCGCCGGATTGTTCGGCCTGTTGTTCGGGCATGGCCTGTTCGGCGGTCTCGGCGGCGGCTTGTCGATCCTCGGCCTGATGCTTCAGATTGGGCTTTTGTTCCTGCTGTTCAAACTCGTCATGGGCGTTGTTCGCGGACGCCGTCCGGCGTTCCAGGGCACGGCCTTTGATTCCAGCGCGGGCCAAGGATTAGGCCAGGCCGGAGCAAGCGCGCCTGGAGGCTTTGCGGGCTTTGGTGGCGGGCAAGGAGACCCGCGGCGCGAGACAAAGCTCGAAGTCACCCCGGCCGATTTCAGCGTGTTCGAACAGCGCCTCGTCGCGATCCAAACCACTTTTGGCGCGGAAGACTTCGATCGTCTGCGCGCCCTGGCGACGCCGGAAATGGCGTCCTATTTCGCCGAGGAACTCGCTGGCAACGCCAAGAAAGGCCTGGTCAACAAGATCTCGGACGTGAAGTTCCTGCAAGGAGATCTTTCCGAGGCCTGGCGCGAGCAGCAAGGCGAATATGCAACGGTCGCCGTGCGATTTTCCTTGATCGACACAATGGCCGATCGCGTCTCGGGCAAGATCGTCTCCGGCGATCCGGCGGCGCCAGAGCAGGCAACCGAGGTCTGGACCTTTGCGCGGCACGTTGGCGGTGCCCCCGGCGACTGGAAACTGTCGGCGATCCAACAAGCCTGACGGCCGCGGGCCGGAGGGCTCGATTCGGCCCCGGCCCTGCGGGGTGTCCTACTGCCGCGCTCAAAACGCAGTTCGGCGATTCCCCCGTCTTGGATATCGCCCTTGATCGTTTGACTTTCGAGGAACATGGGGCTGCCCTCGCCGTTCTGCTTGATCGCGGCCCGCCGACCGAGCACATATTAGCCGGCAGACAATTTCGGTTTTGCGACGAAAATCCGCGGAGGCGGCGCGGCGGCCTTCATCCTTCGCCGGTTTGAAACGCCGCAGCGATGAGCGTCCTTGTATAGGGCTCGCGCGGACGCTCGACAATCTCTCGCGCCGCCCCCTGTTCGATGATGCGCCCATCCTTCATCACCGCGATCTCGTCGGCCGCCGCGCGGATCACGGCGAGGTCGTGACTGATAAACACATAGGTCAAGCCGTGCGCGTCTTGCAACTGTTCGAGCAGGGCCAAAATGCCGGTTTGGACCGCGCGGTCGAGGGCCGAGGTCGGCTCGTCGAGCACCACGAGAAGCGGTTTCAGGATCATCGCGCGCGCGATCGCCACTCGCTGCCGCTGCCCGCCGGACAATTCCCGCGGAAAACGATGCCGAAAACTGGGGTCGAGGAGGACCTCCTCTAGGGCCAAAACCGCGCGCGCGTCGCGCTCCTTGCGGCCAATTGCCGGTTCATGCACGCGCAATCCCTCCGTGACGATATCGCCGATGCGCATGCGGGGCGACAGCGAGCCGTAGGGATCTTGAAACACCAGCTGCATGGAGCGCCGCAACGGCCGCAGCGCGGCCCTGTCAAGTCGCGTGAGGTCGCGTCCATCAAAGCTGACCGTGCCACTCGCCGGCACGAGTTTTAGAAGCGCGCGGGCAAGCGTCGATTTGCCAGAACCCGATTCGCCGACGACGCCGAGCGTGCGGCCCTGATTGAGGCACAGGCTCACCCCATCGACAGCCTTCAGCTCCCGCGCCACGCTCAACAAGCCGCCACGCAACGAAAACCGCACGCCGATATTTTGCGCGCGCAAGAGCACCGACGTTTCCTTGCGGGTGTGTGCGCGGGCGCGGGGCAGCGCTGCGAGCAACATGCGGGTATATTCGTGGCGCGGATTCGCGGCGACCTCGACGGCGGACCCGGCTTCGACAATTTCTCCCTCGCGCATCACATGCACGCTATTGGCGATTCGGCGCACAAGACCAAGGTCGTGGCTGATAAAAATCATCGCCATGCCAAAACTTTGTTTGAGTTTTGCGAGAAGGTCGAGCATTCTTGCGGCAACCGTCACGTCGAGAGCCGTCGTGGGTTCGTCGGCGATCAAGAGATCTGGGCTGCAGGCAATCGCCATTGCAATCGCGACGCGCTGGCGCTGGCCGCCGGACAATTCATGCGGATAGGCATGGACGCGGCGCCCCGGCTCGGCGACGCCGGCGAGGTCCAGAAGCTCCTTCGCCCTTGCCTTTGCCGCGCGGCGTGAAAGGCCTGCCTTGAGTCGCAGGATCGCGGCAATCTGCGCGCCCACCGTAAACAAGGGATCGAGCGAAGACATCGGTTCCTGGAAAACCATCGCGATCCGCCGGCCAAGAAGCGCATCGAGCCGCCGTCGCGAAACCGCGAGAAGCTCGGTATCCTCGAATATCACCGAACCCGTGGTGACCGCGTGGCGGGGCAGGAGTCTCAGTGACGCGAGCATGGTCTGGGTCTTGCCGGAACCGGATTCGCCGACAATCGCCGCCGTTTCGCCGTGCCGGAGCGTGAAGCTCACCCCCTTGACGACAGACGCCGGACCGTAGCTGACACGAAGATCGCGCACCCGGAGGAGCGGCTTTCCGCAAGCGTCCATCAACGGCTCCCGGCGCCCGGCGAGCCCTGCCATGCGTTGCCAAGACTCTGCAACGCGCCGAGCGTGGCGCCCAAAAATAAGGCGGGAAAAATAAGGAGATGGACCGAGCCTTGGATGTTGCGAGCGCCATCGGCGACAAGCACGCCCCAGCTCGTCAGCGGCTCCTGCACGCCAAGGCCCAAAAAGGACACGAAGCTTTCGAGCAAGATCACGCGCGGAACGAGCACGGCGAGATAGGCAGCGATAGGCCCCGAGGCATTGGGAATAATATGGCGCCAAAGTATAGCCGGGGCGCTCGCGCCAAGCGCCTCGGCGGCGGCGACAAAATCCCTTTGCTTGATCGAAAGCGTCTGGCCGCGCACGATCCGCGCCATGTCGAGCCACTCGACGGCGCCGATCGTCACGAAAATCAGCACGAAATGGCGGCCGAATACCATGACGAGGACGATCACGAAAAAAATGAAAGGGAGTGCATAGACGATCTCGACAATGCGCATCATCAGCGCATCGATGCGTCCGCCGGCATAGCCCGCGACAGCGCCATAGGCGACGCCGATGGTCAGGGCCACGAAAGAGGCAAGCAGGCCCACGGCGAGCGAAATGCGGCCAGCGATGAGTGTCCTTGTAAAAAGATCACGGCCGTTGGTGTCGGTCCCGAACAGAAACACCGTCCGCTTCAATGGCACGTCGATGGAAAGGCGGCGGCCTTCCTCTTCGGTTCCGGTAATCCGCGCGGGCCCGAATACGTCGGAGCGTTCAAAAGCCCGCAAAGCGCGAGGATCAATTGGCCGATCGGCGCTAAACGCCAGATGCAGAACCTCCCCAACCTGACGCGAGGCTTCGACACGCAGACGCATGCGCCGCGCTATCCCCTCTAGCGCCTCGTGTGTTTCACGCGCGTCCGGGTGCGCGAAAGGCGAAGGACGAACGAGCACGTAGTCGCGATAAACCTGATCGTAGGGATGGCCGGAAACGAGCGGACCGATTAGGCAAACAAGCGCGATCAGACCGAGGATGGCGAGGCTGGCCCGAATTGGCCAGTTGCGCGGGGACAAACGGGCTGCTTCCGGTTGTATTCCCGGCAAAGGCTTGTTCATCGAGGCCTCGAGTCATACCGCACGCGCGGATCGAGCCATGCAAGGAGGAGATCGACGATGAGATTGAACAAAAGGACAGCCGCCGCGACGACGATGACCGTGCCCATGACCAGCGTGTAATCGCGGCCGAGGGCGCCATCGACGAAATACCGGCCCATGCCTGGAATCCCGAAAATGGTCTCGACCACAATCGACCCGGTGAGCACATTGGCGGCGGCGAGGCCAAGATAAGATACGACCGGCGCAAAGGCGGCGCGAAGGGCATGAATGTAAATGTGATGACCCGGCATTCCAAATGCCCACAACGTCCGGATGTGCGGCATCGCAAGCGCATCGCGGAGCGCCGCTTGCATCAGCCGCGCGACGATGGCGATCTGCGGCAAGGCGAGCGTTATCACCGGCAAGACCTGGTTTTGCCACGCGCCATTGTTCCAGCCGCCGACCGGCAACGCATGGAGGGTCAAACCGAATCCAAGCTGCAGGAGCGGCGCGACGACGAAGACGGGCAGAACGAGGCCAAATGCAGCCGCGCCATCGACAACGCGCGCGCCAAGCCCGCTCTCCGAGATCGCGCCGGCAAGGCCAAGCGCCGTGCCGGCAAAAATCGCGACGAGCATGGCCTGCGCGCCGAGCATGGCTGACACCGGGAGCGCCTTGGCAAAGAGTTCGTTGACGGTGAAATCGCGCCAATGCAGGCTCGGCCCAAGATCGCCATGGGCGAGGCTTTGCAGATAAAGCCAGAATTGCTCAATGAGAGGCCGGTCGAGCTTATAGATCCGGCGCAGATTCTTGGCGATTTCCGGATCGAGCGCCCGCTCGGAATCGAACGGCCCTCCGGGCGCAAGCCGCATGAGGAAAAATGCAAGGGCGATGATGACGAAAAGTGCCGGCACCGCCGTCGCGACACGAGCAAGAAAAAAGCGAAGCATGGGTTAACCGCACGAGGACTTGCAATTCGCTGAATCGCGAGCGCGCGCCGCCGTTCCGTCCTCTTTCACTTTCGCGCGGCCTCACGTTTCGCGCCGCGCCAGGAATTGCGTGCAGCTTTCATCGAGATGGCTCATCGCGGAATCGAAATATAGCGGCCGGGATGATTGTCGAGCACATTTGTTTCCCAGCCCTTCAGTTTTGGCGAGACAAGATTGCGGGACTTGTAAGTGAGCAGCACAAGATAGGGCTGTTCGTCGAGAAGCAGCGCCTCGGCCTCGTGCAGGATGGCGCGGCGCCGCTCCGGCAAACCTTCCACTTGGGCATCATGCATCAACCTATCGTAACTCTTATTCGTGAAGCTCGCGGCATTCAGCGCTTGATTGTCGCTTTGTCCAAGAAACAAAAAATTCTGCGCATCTGGATAATCGGCAAACCAGCCCGACCGCGCGATGTCGAACGCTGGCTTTTCCCGCAAGAAAGCGTAATGACTCGTGGCGTCGGTGGCAAGGAGCCTCGTCTCGACACCAAGCGCTTTCCACATATCGGCGATCGCCACCGCCGTCGCGCGGTGATTTTCCGAATTGTTGAAGCGGATTTCCACCTCGAGTTTTTCACCGCTGGGGCCAAAGCCCGCCTCCGCGAGCAGCCGCTTGGCTTCGTCTTCCCGGTCAAAGGGGTCAGTGTCCTTCCATGCGACCGTCGCGGGCGCGCCATAGCTTGCAATCCCCGCTGGGACAAAACTATAGCCGGGGTCCATGGTGCCGCCCCAGATGCGCTCGGCGAGAAACTCGCGGTCAATCACCATGGAGAGCGCTTGGCGCACCCTCCGGTCATCAAATGGTTTGTGCCGAGTGTCGAAGGCATAAAAATAACTGCCGAGATTCGGCGTCACCTTGAATGCCTCGGCCAAATGGGCCCGCACGAAACCGATTTGCTCCACCGGAACGTCGTCATAGGACTGAATTTCGCCGGCCATGAAACGGCGCAGCGCGGCCGAGCGATCCTCCAGCGAATAAAAGATTTCCACGTCAAGCGCGACATGCGCCGCATCGTAGTAATAGGGGTTCTTGACCAGAACGAGGCGATCGTTCGGGGTGAACTCCTTCAGCATGAAAGGGCCGTTCGTCACCATATGGGCGGGTCGCACGAAATCCGATCCAAAAGCCTCGATTGATTTCCGGTGGAGCGGCTTGGCGGTCATGTGGGCGAGCTGAGAGATAAAATAGGGTGCGGGCTGCTCAAGCACGATTTCGAGCGTCGTCTCATCCAACGCGCGGACGGCCAGGGCTTCGACCGGCAGTTCGCCCCTGTTGATCCTTTCCGCGTTCTTCAACGTATAAAGGATATTGGCATAAGGCGCGCCGGTCCTCGGCGCCATCAGGCGACGGAACGCGAAGACAAAGTCTTCCGGCACGACCTTGTCGCCATTCGACCATTTCGCGTCGCCGCGAAGCTTAAAATCGTAAACCGTGCCGCCCGCATCGACCTTCCAGCTCGCCGTGACGCCCGGAATGATTTCGCCCCGCGCATCGAGCGTGACAAGGCCCTCGAAAAGTTCGTCTAGAATATTGCTCTCGATCAAGGTCGTTGCCTTGTGTGGATCGAGCGATCCTGGATCGCCAAGCTCGCCGCGATGCCAAACCATTTTGGGTGGCGCGTCATCGGCGAGTCCAGCGCTTGCCGCGAAGCTCGTCGCCAAGACTGCGAGAAAAAACGCCACGGCGTGGAAAAAAAGGCGGAACAAGCCGCGGTGCCGGCCGGGCCTCCCGCTCAATCGAAGCGCACCTTATGTTGCGCCACGGGAATTTGCGCGCGAACCTTTTTTACGAGATCGGGATAGATCCGCGTCGAGACGATGCCGACCCCATCAGAGGCCTTGGCGATGACATGGCCCCAAGGATCGACGGCGAGGGAATGGCCGTAGGTCTGGCGCCTTTCCTTGCCCGTGACATGGGCGCCGGTCTGCGCCGAGGCACAGACATAGGCCTGGGTCTCGATCGCCCGGGCGCGACAGAGAACTTCCCAATGATCCTTGCCGGTTTGCAGAGTGAAAGCCGCCGGCAATGCGATCATTTCCGCCCCCTTGGCGGCGAGGATCTGAAACAGGTCCGGAAACCTTATGTCGTAACAGATCGAGCAACCGACGATCATATCCTCGCAGCGGTAGGTCACGGCGGCATCGCCCGGCGCGAAAACCGCGCTTTCGTGATATTTTGCTCCATCCGGCGCGGTGACGTCGAACAGGTGGATTTTGCGGTAGCACGCGATTTCCCGGCCTGCACGGTCGAAAACCACGGTGGTATTGTGGATGCGCTCTCCGGTTCCGGGCATTTCCAGGATCGAGCCGGCATGAATGTAAACGTGATGTTTCTTGGCCTGCGCCTGCATCGCGGCATAGGCCGGGCCGCCGGGAACCGTTTCGGCCGCCGCCATCTTGGCCTTGCGATCGCCGCCGAGAAAATCGAAACATTCCGGCAGAGAGATCCAATCCGGCCGCTCCTCCGCGACTGCTTGTTCGACCAGCGTGGCCGCGGCGGCGACATTGGCGGCCTTGTTACTGACCGAATTCATCTGGATCAGGGAAATCTTCATGCAAAGCTCCGGCATCGCGGGTTGCCGTGATTGTTGCCATCGCGAAGCTATGTCACGCCGCGGATCTTATCCGCCCGACAATCGATGATGACAGGGCGAAAATTGCGTCATAGATTTCGTAACTTGGCGGCGTTGCGAGGCCACCGACGTCTTAATGCGGAGCGATCACCATCGTCTATTTGTCAATGCGATACGAGGAGGAAGCTATGCACTCAACAGGTTTCGATGCAAGTAGGGGAGGCTGTCCCTGCTGTTTTATCGTCCCGCCCCACATGTTGCAGCGTCTGGCCACGAGCGGCGATCCCGCTCTCGCCGAAACGGCCGGCCGCACCTTGCGGCTGACCCAGAGCCTAGTGGCCTTCCGCGCCCAGCTTAGCACGGGGGCGCCTTCGCCGGCCGCGGCTAAGCGCGAGGGCCGCCGCCGCCAGGTGTTCGATTGCCAGGGCACGACCGACCTGCCGGGCGATCCCGTCCGCTCGGAAACCGATACGAATCCCAACCGGGATAGGACCGTGAACGAAGCCTTCGACAATGCCGGCACCACCTGGGACTTCTATAATAAAATATTTGGCCGCGAGTCCGTGGACGATCATGGGAAAACGCTGGTCTCGTCGGTCCATTATGGTGAGAAATATGACAATGCGTTCTGGAACGGCCAGCAGATGGTCTATGGCGACGGCGACGGTGTGATTTTCCGGCGTTTTACCACCGCGCTGGACGTCATCGCGCATGAACTGACCCATGGCGTCACCCAATTCACGGCGCAGCTCGCCTATCAGGATCAATCCGGCGCGTTGAACGAGTCGATGTCCGATGTTTTCGGCTCGATGGTCAAGCAATGGGCCCTGGGACAGAGCGTCGATCAGGCCGATTGGCTGATCGGGGCGGCGATCATGGCGCCTGGGTTCAAGGGCAGGGCGCTGCGCGACATGGCCAATCCGGGCACCGCCTACGACGATCCGAGGCTCGGCAAGGATCCTCAGCCGGGCGATATGAAAGATTACGTGCAGACAGACGCGGATAACGGCGGCGTTCATACCAATTCCGGAATCCCCAGCCGGGCTTTCGTCCTCGCGGCGAAAGCGATCGGCGGAAACTCCTGGGAAAAAGCTGGAAAGATTTGGTATGTCACCCTGACCGAGCGGCTGACCGGCACCGCCGATTTCGCGAAATGCGCGGCTGAATCAGTTTCGGTCGCGCGCGATCTCTTTCCCGAAGATTCGTCGATCGCCGCGAAGGTCGCGAAAGCCTGGGCCGATGTCGGCGTGTTGGAGGAAGCTGCATCTACGGCACTTTTGGCCAATATCGCCGGCGCCTATGTCATCGCGCCCCGAGTGCGGGAGATGGCCGCCGCGCCGCCGCTGCGGAAGACGAAAAAGAAAAAGCCGGTCCCCCCTCGGGCCAAGGCTGCGCGGGGCACACCCAAGAAGAAAGCCAAGAGCAGCCGGTCCAAGACGCGATGAAAGTCATCGTCGAGCGCTCGGGCGGTTTTGCCGGAATCATCCGGCGCGGCGAAAAGGATTTGTCCGCGCTATCGCCCGAGCAGCAAACGGCTTTGCAAAAGCTATTGGAAAAGGGCGTGCCGCCTGCCGCGACGCAAATGGGGGCGGACAGGTTCACCTATAAAGTCGAGGTGCACGACGAACGCGGAAGCCGCAGTTTTATCGTCCCCGAAGCCCTGATGCCGGCAAGCCTCGCCGGCATCGCGACGGGGCCATGATCGATTAGGCATCCTACCGGGACCCATTGCGAAGCGGCCAGGGGCGCGTCACCCGCCGCAAGGTGAAATTAATCCGTCCGCCGCCCGGCAGCAGCGAGGAAGAGCCCGCATGGATTTTGTCCACGCCGTGGAACATTAACCGCGCGCCACCGCCCATCGCGACAATATCGCCGGAGCACAGTTCGAGCTTCTTTGCCGGATCGCCGCGCCGCAGACCGCCGTAACGAAAACAACACCTGTCGCCAAGCGAGATGGAGACGACCGGCGCGGCCAAATCCGCCTCGTCGCGGTCCTGGTGCAGGCCCATCCGCGCGTCGCAATCGTAGGACCAGGCAGGCCTCGGGCAAATGCGGATAGGAGGCCAGCGCACGCCATATGTTCAGCACGGATAAAGGAATGGCAGGCCAAGCATTTCCGGTAAACGGATGCGTCGCCTGATAACGGTAGCCTCCATCGCGGTCGGATACCCACCCGAGGCAACCGCAATTGGTCATCTTGACCGAGAACGCTTTACCCGAGCGCGGCATGCGCAGCAAAAACCAGGGCGCTTGCACGAGCCTCCGCGATCTCCCCGGCAAGTGCTTGTTGCGCCGCGATAGCGCCGGAAGAGGCTGAGCCCCGGAGCCAAACAACTTTGCGCGGCTGCCGCGACTGGTTCGAGCGAATCCTGCATGAAAATGCCTCTGGCCCGGGTCTCGATGAGAAACGCCAACGCATTTATGGATCGAGCGTCTCCTTGGTTTCAACCGTCGAATCGGGCTTTAGCCGGTAGACCAGCGGAACCCCGGTGGCGAGTTCCAATTCAGGGATGGTTTCCGGCGTCAGCCCGTCGAGAACCATGACGAGGGCGCGCAGCGAATTGCCATGTCCCGCGACGATCACGCGTTGGCCGCCGAGCACCGTAGGTAGAATTTTCTGGCAATAATAGCGGAGAACCCTGGCCACCGTGTCCCTCAAGCTTTCCCCGCCCGGAGGCCGCACATCGTAGGAACGGCGCCAGAGGTCCACCTGTTCGTCGCCCCATCGCCTGATTGCTTCGTCTTTATTGAGGCCGCAAAGCACACCATAATCGCGCTCGTTGAGGGCTCGATCGCGCTCGGTCTCGAGATCCGGCGTGCCGAGTTCGGCGAGAACCAACTGCAAAGTATGCCACGCGCGGACAAGATTGGACGTGAAGGCGCGATCGAAGGAAAGACCGTGCGCCTTGAGCCTTTTCCCGGCCGCGCGTGCCTCCGCCACGCCCTTGCCGGTGAGATCCGGGTCTTCCCAACCTGTGAAAAGGTTCTTTAGGTTCCAATCGCTCTGGCCGTGGCGGACGAGCACGAGAATGCGATCCATGTCTCAACCTTGTTGGATGTTTGCGTATGGCAACGGTTGTCCCCACTAGCGATGAAGGATTGAGGCGCGGTTCAAGGCGGCATGAGCAGGATAGCCGAAGCGACCCCGGCGGCGAAAGCCTCTGTCTGCTCGCGCCGGGGCGCGAGCGCCAGCTCGAACTCGCCCTTCGGCGGGTCTCGCGATGGACACGCTGATTGAGCAGGGAGCACACCAAAAAACGTCGTTTCGCCTCATTCCCAGTTTTAAGCTGATGAAGCGCTTCTTAGATCCGAGTCGGATCCGGACGTGAACAGAGCATTGCTGAGCTGGCTTGTTACCAGATTGCGCTTTTATGGTGCGATAATCTTGGTCGCACTCTATGCGCTTTGGGCAGTCTTGCCCTCGGTCGCATGGGCGTTCCCGCGCGGCGGTTCTTCGTCACATTGCCTAACCGGCGATCGTCATGGCGTTTCGGACGTACAACACGGCATCCATGGCGGCAAACGTGCCGACAACTCCGTGGAGAGCGGAGATGGCAAATTAAAGTGTCACGGCGGCGCGTGCTGCGGTCTTTTTTGCTGCGCCGCCATAACCGGGGATTCCGGCGCCACTGCCGTACAGCCTGTTCACGCGTCTCCCTTGTTCGGGGCTGTTGACGAACGTCTCGACGGCCGCGGGCCCCAACGTATCGGCCGCCCTCCAAAATCCTTCTGGTCGCTTTGAAAGCCCGCGCCGCGGCTAATTGGTAGCCGACGGCGCCCAAGATCAATCGACGCGAGAGGGTTTTTCATGTCTTGGCAATTCCAGGCGCAAGCCGCCTCCTTCGAGAGGGGCCAGCCAATGTACAAACGTCTCTTGATCCTGTCCTCTGCGGTACTCTCAGGATGCGCCGTTCCTCCGCCCGAATGGGTGGTGGCGCCGGCTGACCCTCAATGGAGGGGTTCGCCAATTCACGCTGCCGACGTTAC
>Ga0185299_10005988_pt1 | contig 13224 bp, 3 predicted proteins | sample PaiPotPPA55metaG_FD_128002 | JGI IMG/M metagenome (GOLD analysis project Ga0185299, IMG submission 128002) | Iron sulfur acid spring bacterial and archeal communities from Banff, Canada, to study Microbial Dark Matter (Phase II) - Paint Pots PPA... ...
CCGTGTTCCCAGCGAGAGTCGGCAAACATCCAGATTCAATAGGAGCGTCCTACGGCGGTTCCGGGTCTCTGTAGACACGAGCCCCTACCAGGTGGTCGAACGGTAGCGCCGCTTGGGCCAGCCTGCGAGAATGGCCCCGACCTGTTGCCGTTGTGCGGCCTCCATGCCCGTCTGCGGCAGGAAGATGATCTCCTTCGACTTCTTCGGTACGAAGATCCAGCAGCCGGTGGTGTTCGTGCATACGGCGACGTCGTTCCATGTAGTTTTGGTGACCACGGCACCGCCGCGAGACAGCTGGAGGCCGTCGGCGGAGACCTGCACTGACGTCGGCCCCTCATACGAACGCGCCGCCTTGCCGACGCGGGCAGCCGTCGTTAACCAGCGCATGGACAGGACCGCCATCACGGCGAAGAAGACGATGCACACAACGATGGCCTCGTTGCTGAAATCCGCCCCGTCGCGGACTGCGTACACCACGCCTGTGCAGAGGGCGACGATTACTAGCCCCGGGATCACCCGCATCCGCTCGAACTTTGTCAGCCCAGCCGCTACAGCCGACAGCTCAGCCGGTTCTGAGCGGTACGAAACGGAAAAAGTCTCCACCAGGGCCCTCCCCTTGCAGTGATATGGCAGATATCGATGATTCGACGCGGAACTTTCTAGGCGCCGCACAGATTCTGCCACGGAAGCCGCAAGGATGGCAGCCCTCATTTCCGGGTGAAATTGAAGTCAGGGCCCAGCTGTGACGCGGGCCGAGCAGATTGACGCCTCCAGGTATGGACGAAGTCGAAGCGCGGGGACAGTTTCGGTACAGACCCGGAGGGGACGCCTTGGTGGAGACCGGCTACGTCTTCATCATCGATCGGCACCCCACTCGACCCCCACCATATCTCCATGAACATCAGCACGCTGTGCGAGCGCGCCAGCATCCGGCGTATCCGCTTCCACGACCTCAGACACAGCTGCGCGACCCTGCTCATCGAGACCGGAGTCCCCTGATCACCGTCAAGGAACTCCTCGGCCACTCCAACATCATGATCACGGAAAACACCTACACCCACGCCCTCCTCCCCTACCGAGCCGATGCCCTCCGCCTCCTCGATTTACCAACTCGCCTAATCCGAAGGCAGGCGAAGTGGCGCGCCGAAACCCAACAGCGAGGCCGAAACCCACAGCGAGCACGAACCGCCGACCACAGCAACGACCACGATCCGTAGCCGTCCGCTGTATCACCAACGTAGCCGTCAGGCAGAATGAGAGACCCCACGAGGCCCCATCTGAAAAATCCAGCAGAGCCTCGGCTTGCTTACCTCCAATGCTAGCCAACTTTCGAAACGTTGACGAGCCGAATTTATGCAAACTCATCAGTGACGGAGACTGAAGCGGTTGGCAATCCTTGGATAATCTGAAAGATGGAAGCAGACTTTACTTCGGCAAACCAGGTTGCAGTAGCAAGCGCGTCCGGGCCGTCAAAGCACCACGATTCATGATGTCCTAACGACACCAGATTATCAGGCTCGAACAGCAGCTCTACTCCCACCTGCCGATAGTCCTCATGATCGCCAAAATCGTCACAACGTTCGAATTGGCGAATGAGGCTGAGCGTAAACATAGGCCGACCAGTAAAGTTAAATACGCCATACTGGAAGAGGAGGCCATCAGAGTCGGGAATATCGGCGACTTGGAAGTGTGCCAGCGCGAAACGCTCAAAAGCCTGCACCGCAGCAACAACCGCGTCACCTCTTGAGCCTTGCTCGCTGACCAGCAGCTCACGCAGCATCTCACGTGCGTCTTCGACGCGAAGAGCCTCGGGCATAGTTCTGGCACCTCAAGTCGCTCGGCCGCCCCCGCCTACCTGGAAGACGGGGGCGACATGGCTGGGGGGCTATCTTAGCATCATGGCCACGGACCGCTCTGAAGCTGATTTCTAATGTATCCCAGCACGTCTCGAGCTTGGTCAGCGTTTTGCGCCCACGACATCATCTCATTGACATTGTCATAGTATAGATTCGTATGAACTCGCGAATGCACAGCCATGCCCTGAGGGTTACTCGAGGCACTTCCCCGGGGAAGGTAAACACCGTTGTCAGAATCATTAATGTCGATACCGAAGCTGTCGAGCTGCGCTCTAGCGGGCGCCGCCTTTGGCGACGTGCTTGCAACAATATGGTGCGCTGCCGTGTCAGCCGGACGAACGATGCCATCCGTCTGCATATTTGCGTCCAAGATCTGTGCGTTCGAAGACGTAGTGCAGTTGTGAACAAGAACTGGCGTACTGCCCGCGACCACGTAGAAGTCGTGGTCATTGCTGATGGTGAGGTCCCACATCCAGCCGGTTGCGCTCTCGGGAGTCGTCCCTCCAAGCACGGTCGCTGTGGATCCGTCGGCGGTGCGTAGGTGGTCGCCCGGGTGCAGTTTGCCGGCTGTGATCCAGCCATGGTTGGTCTCGTCCCAGAACAGGTGGTTCGAGGTGGTGTGGATTACACTCGGTCCGTGCTGGGTGCCTATTCGAAGGTCATATAGGTCGGTGTCATGTTTGACCATGACGTCGTCTACGGTCTGTGTCTCTTTCTTACCGGTCGCCGTGTTGGTGGCTTCGATCTTAGTGCCGTGTGTGAGGGAGCTGATCGGCACCTTCTTGCCGGATGAGGTCAGGACGGCCGTGGTGGAGGTAAAGCTCTCCCCGCAGCCATTTTCTGGCCCAGCGCCACTGGCCTCGTAAGCTCCGCCTGCCGCAGCGACACCGAGTGTAAGTCCGACGGCTACGGTGTCGGCGCCGACTGCTGTGGCGACTGCTGCTCCAGCGCTGAACGCCCCGGCCGCTGCAGACAAGCCCAGTGTGGCGCCGCCTCCAGCCGCTGTCAGGGATCCCATTGACGCTGCTTCTAGTGCTGGGAGTAGCAGTTCGGGTTGGGTGGCGAGGGCTATTACGACGGCGACCACGACGACGACTGCCACGACCTGGAGGGCGGTCTCCCACCAGTGGTGGGGTTTGGCGGGCGGGGTGATGGTGCAGGTGCCGTTGGCGAATACGCCGCCCTTGCTGCCGCAGGCGAGGGATTCTTGCTGGATCTGCAGGCAGGTGCCGGAGCAGACCGGCTGGCCGGAGCCGGTTGCGTTGCAGAGCCAGGCCAGCTTGCCGTGCATGCCCGCGCACGAGGTCGCCGTGGTGGTGGGCGTGGTGGGCGTGGTTGTGGGCGAGGTGGGCGTGGTGATGGTGCCGCTACCACCCTTGGTGGTGGTGCCACCGCCGCCGCAAAGGCCGCCGGAGTTACTGGACATGGCCTCGGCGCAGGCCTCGCCGGTGGGGTCGGAGCCGGTGACGGGGTTGTCTGCGGCGTAGGTGTAGCCGTTGAGTTGCTGGGGGGAGCTGGTTTCCAGGAGAGGGTCGACGGAGATGAAGCGGCCGAGGTCGGGGTCGTATTGGCGCGCGCCCATGGTGACGAGGTTGTCGGCCGTGTCTTGGACCTTGCCGAGGAAACTGTTGGGGTCGGTCCACGGGGCCGGGGTGCTGCCGCGCTTGGCCCCGTAGGGTGTGTATTGCTGGTAGGTGGGGTTTTTCAGCGTGCTATCGAGGCTGATGCCCGCGGTGCCCTGGGTGTTTGCCACCTCGAAGCGGTAGTTGCCGGTGGTGCTGGTCTCGATCACCTGGGCGCCGCCGGGCAGGGCGATGGACCGGGTGGTGGTCACGGCCTGGCTGCTGGTGTTGTAGACCATCTGCTGGTCGGGCAGGTACACGGTGATCGTGCCCGGGTCGGTGCGCTCTACCAGGTTGCCGGTGGCGTCGTAGGTGTATCCGGTGTTCCCGCTCGCGGTGGCTACGGTTGCGAGCTGGCCCTGAGGGTTCCATGCGAGGCTGTTTTGCCCGCTGCTTGCGGCGGGCATGGAGGTGGTTTGGCCGTCGGCGTTGGAGCAGTAGGTCGCGCTCGTAGTGCCTGCGGGCCCAGTGGTGCTGGTGGCGTTGAGCGTGTTGGCTCCGCCGCCGGTGTCCCCGGCGCAGTTGCTGGTGTTGTTGGCGCCGTAGGCGTAGTTGGTGACAGTGTCGGTTCCGCCGGTGGGCGAGTGCTGGGTCTGGCTTGTGGCCTGCCCGATGTTGTCGAAGGACCAGCTGGTCCAGTAGGCGCTACCGGAGATCTGGTCACCGACGGTGGTGGTCTCGTTCGCCGTGGTCGGGGTGGTGCCGCATCCGCTGGATGCGGTCCAGGCGTTGGTCAGCCGGTCGAGGGCGTCGTAGCCGAAGCATTGGGTCTCGGTCGTGGTGCCCGAGCGAGTCTCGGTCTGGCTGGTGGGGTTGCCGGAGGCGTCGTAGGTGTAGCTTTCCTGGTCGATCGGGGTCTGCTGGGAGACCGCAGTGTTGGTGATCTTCGAGTTGGTGAGCGCGCCTGTGTGCTCGTCGTAGGTGTTATCGACGTAGGCGTTGTTGGTGGTGGTGCCGAGCTCGACCTCGGCGATCTGGCCCCATACAGAGTAGGTGACGCTGTGTGCGTAGCCGTTGAGGCCGTTGAGCGCGGTGGGCATGTCCAGGCCCTCGTAAACGGAGTACCCGGCGGTGGTGATCTCCTGGGCCATTCCGCCGGTCCCTCCGGCGGCGGGGATGAGGTTCTGCTTGGGCAGGCCGGTGATGGGGGTGTAGGTGTGCTTGTAGGTGTAGGTGCCGGCCATGGAGGAGGTGCCGGGGACGGTGTAGGACTCGCCGAGGGATTCGCCGAAGTTGTTGTAGCCCAGCTCTTGGGTGGTGAACACGCCGGCGCTCGTGTACGAGTTCTGGGTGGTCATGTGGCCGATCGCGTCGGTCACCCCAGAGATGGTGTTGCTGTTGTCGTAGATCCAGGAAGCGGTCTCGTTACCGGGAGTCGACGCGCTGGTGTACAGCTGCTGGTTCGTGGTGGGCGCGTTGAACTCGGCGGTCTTTCGCCCGAGTTTGTCGTAGGTGTAGGAGAGCGTGTTGCCCATCGCGTCAGCGCTCTGCACCACACGGCCCTGGGCGTCGTAGGCGGTGGTGCTCTTGCCCGCGTCCGGGTCTGTGCTGGAGGTCGCCTCGCCCAGGAAGTCGTACCCGGTGCTCCAGGTGTCTCCGTTGGCGTCGGTGGTCGTGGACGCTAGGCCGTGGGTGTTGTACCCGTAGGTGGTGGCCTGCGTGTTCCCGCCGGTGACCGCGACGGTGGTGAAGCCGCCCTGGACGGCGGTGGTGACGGTGGGCGCGGTGGTGTACTGGTCTAGTTCGGTCGCTCGCCCGAGGGCGTCGGTGACACTGGCCTGTGCTACCCCGCCGGTGGGCGGCACGGTGATCGTCTTGTCGCCGGTGTACTCGGCGTAGGAGATGTTGTCGACTACCGGGGTGGCCGTGTTGTCCTTCGACTGCACCTCCACCGCTCGGCCTAGCCCGTCGTAGGAGGTGAGGGTCTGTTGGGCCACCTGGTTGTCGGCGGTCGACTCGAGGGTCGCATCCGGGTTCGACGTCTTGTCGTAATAGTTGGTGTTGGTCTTGACGACCCAGCCGTGGGTGTCGTAAATGGTGTCGGTGATGATGCGCCCGGCTACGTTGCTCACTGCCTGTGTCTGGGTTTGGCGGGGCCGCAGCAGGGCGTCGTAGATCTGCACCGACGTCGAATCGCCCGACTCCTCGTTGAGCGTCTCGGTGGTCACGGCGGTCGCGGCGGTGTTGGAGACCGCGTAGGTGTAGAGGTTGTTGGCCGGGGTGCTGGTCGCCCGCCCGTAGTACCACACGGCGGTGGTGCGCCCGAGCCCGTCGTAGTGCACGGTCGTGGTGAGGTTGTTGGCGTCAGTGGCCGCGGTCACCAGGGACCTGGCCGGGTCCATGACGGCGGACTGGATCTGGCCGAGCGGGTTGGTGGTCGAGGCGGCGGTGACCGTGCCGTAGCTGGTCATCGTGTACGCATAGGTGGTCTTATCGCCCACCGCGTCGTACTCGGTGCTCGGACGGTTGTAGTTGTCGTAGACCGAGGCGGACTTCGTGAGGTAGGTCAGTTGCCCGCTGGTTGTGTCGTAGCCGTTAGCGGCCTGGTTCACCGAGACCTGAGGCGTGCTCGGGGCGCTCTGCGGCCAGGTCGGCGTGGCCGGCTGCGGCCAGGTCCCGGCCAGCGAGGAGTCGTCGTAGAAGGTGCGGGTGTCCTCGACGACGTCGTTGGCCAGGTTCACCGATGAGGGAGCGGCCAGGGCGTTGACCTGGCTGCCGGTCGGGGCGGTGGGGTTGCTGCTGCCGATCGCGCTGCTGCCGCCGCAGGCCTTGTCCAGAGTGCGGGTCTCGGCCACCAGGGCGACCAGGTTCAGCGATGTGTTCGGTGCCGTGTACGTCGTCTCGGTGCAGGTCTCCTGCGAGTTCGCGGTGCCCACCAGGGTCAGGTCGCCGGTGTCGTAGGTGTAGAGCGGCAATCCGAAGGTCGCGTCCGAGGTGTTGGCGTCGTAGGTGGTGACGTTTGCAGTCTCGCGCCAGGTCGACGGTGACGCGTCGGTGACCGCACTGCGAGTCCAGGACTCGGCCTGCTCCACCATCTGCGCGGTGAGGTCGGGCAGCCCGGCCCTGGTACGGGTGGCTGTCACCGGGGAGATCCAGTAGTCCTGGATCGTGGAGGAGGCGACCGGGCCGCCCTTGTAGAAGTACTGCGCGCTCTCCAGGGTCTGCCCGGCCAACCCGTTGGTATCGTCGTGGGTAGCACCCTGGGAGTCGGTAAGGGTGACCGCCCCCGAGCCGTTGTCCGCCGACATGCCCCGGTAGTACCAGGCCTCTGACTCGGTAAGCGGGTCAGAGCCCTGGCCGGTAAAGGTCTGCACGTCCCCGTAGCCGCGGAACTGACCGTAGGTGCGGTACTTGGGCTGTACCAGTTCGTTGTCGTCGTAGTGCCACGCGGGGGTATCGGCGTACTTGTAGCCCGTGTACAGCCCCGCGCTGCCGCCGGTGGGGTCGGACTGGGAGACGGAGGCGACGGCGTATTTGTTGAACCAGTCTAGGGTCTGGGTGCCGCCCGACGGGGTCCAGTACACCGGGTAGCACGAGGTGGCGTTGCTTGAGGGGGTGACGGTGACCGGGGAGGAGCACGGGTTGGTCAGCTCGTAGGAGACGCCGATGACGCTGCCGGTCTCTGTGGTGATCTGCGCGATCCGGTAGCGGTCCAGTGCGGGCAGGCCGTCTTGCAGGTCGGCCCGGTTGGCCATCATCACCGGCGTGAAGGTCACCGGGTTGAGCGTGACGGCCGACCCGCCCGCGCTCGTATCCGCTCCCGTCCGGGTGATGGAGGAGAGCCACAGGGTCGGGGCGGTGCCGTCGGTGACCGAGGGGATCGTCTGGGTGAACTTGTAGCTGTCGACCGCGGCGTATGTGCTGCCGTTCCACTGCTGGGTGGTGATCGAGGCGAGGCTGACGGTCGACCAGATCGAGGGCGAGGTCACCGCGCACGCCGCTCCGGCCGCGCAGTTCATGTCGTAGGGCACGTCGGGCCAGCTTGCGGCGGTAGAGGAGCTCAGCGGATCACAGGAGGAGGCACCGGCCACGCACCGGTCCCCGGGGGTGAACACCACCTGGTCCGCGACCGTGCCGTACGCGCCCCCATCGCGGAACCCGTAGTCGATGCGCTGGAGGTAGTCGTCGCGGATGTAGGAGACCGCGCCGCCGGTGGTGTTGCCGTTCTCGCCGTAGGCGTTGCTGGCCTGCGTGTAGTAGTAGGCCATCGCGTTGCCATACAGGTCCTTGGCGTAGTCCAGGTTCCACCGGTAGGCCATGGTGCACACCGACTGGGACCACGTCGCGTTGTAGCACGGGTCGCCCGAGTGGGCGGAGAAGACCGGCTCGCTGGACACCGAGTTCGTCTTCGGCTGCCCGCTGGTCCATCCGGGAAGCTCGTTGAGCCCGAACGAGTAGGTGGTACCCGAGCGGTCGGTGATCGTCCAGTAGTCCGTGTTGTAGGTGCCCGATGCGTTGTTCGCCCCGGTGTGGTGGACCACCACGTCCCCGTTGTCGTCCGAGGGGGTGCACGAGGTCTCCGCCTGGTTGCACACCAGTTGGGTCGAGGAGCCGTTGAGGGAGATGGTCAGGATCGGGCCGTCGTAGCACTCGTCCTGTGTCGCCTGCGGCGACGCTGTGCCCTCCGGGCTGTCTGAGCACGAGACGAAGGACTGCTCGATGAAGTTCTCTGGCGTCGACCAGCCGTCACCGAGCCAGTCGGACTGCGCCTGCGAGGCGGAGGTCTGCCCGTCCACGCTGCCCGAGTTATACGACAGACTCACCTGCGGTGCGAGCGCCGAGGCCGCCGGCGGGACAGTGATCGGGTACGCGTAGGTGAACGAACCGTCCGTGCCGCCCGCCGACCATGTTCCCGACGGCTTGAGTGAGGTCGCCCCGTACTGCCCGGCCGACCCGCCCCCGTCGCCTCCCGACGGACTCGAAGTGGCCGCGAGCACCATGGCCGTGTTCGCGCCCGCCACGGACGAGGTCGCCGCGGACGATGCCCCAGAAGCCTTAGGGGCGCCAGAGGCGCCGAGCGATACCTGTGCCGAGACGCTCTGCGCCGCCGCGTTGTTCACGCTCGCGAGCCGCGTCTGCTTCCGACACGCGGCAAGCTGCGGCGTCGTCAGCGCGCACGCCGGCAGTTGCACCAGGGTCAGGCGCTGGCCGAAGTTGCCGCCGTACACCTGGGCGAAGGAGGCGTAGTCTAGGCCGACCTGAACGCTGCCGCTGCCGGTGGACGCCTTCGCGGAGAAGATCACCCCGTCCACCCCGGCGTTGACCGCCGCCTGGTGCGGCGCCACCGCGACCGCGACCGACGATGGGCCCTGCGAAACCGGTTTGCCTGCGGGCAGGGACATCCACACCGGCGTGCCCGCCACCGTCACCCGCCCGGCGGAGCGCGCTGTGCCCGATGCGGCGCTCGTGCTCGCTTTCGCAGCTGCCCCCGTCGTCGAGGTCGAAGACGCGCCGGAGGCCGAGGACGCGCCGGCCGCGACCGTCAACGACACAGTGCCTGATCCTGCTGCGGGCCACGAGGTGTGGGACGGGGTGAACTTCGCAGGCTGCTTCGCCTTGGCCGCCGCACGCACGGGAACCGGCGTCACACCCGAGACGGCTTTGCCCAGCGACGGCGACGGGGCGGAGATCGAGACCACTGTCGGCATCGGTACCTGCGGCGCGAGCGGCACCACAAGAGCGAAGGCCGCCACGACCGACACCGATTTGGCCGAACGGACTCGGCCCCACCGTCCCCGCCCCTGCCATGCTGCAACCCGCATCAGCGAGCCCCACCCTTCACTCAGCACTCAGATACAGCCGTGGGCATAGCCCATCAGCGCCCGTACAGGCACCCGGAGCAATCTGGCACGAGGCGGCCACGCTCAGCTAGTCACAGAACTGTAACGTTCTCATCCTCCTACTATGAGAATCTCAAGGTTCTCACCGCAAAACGGACTTCAAGACGCGGTGATCTACGTCACAGTCCGCTGTGCTCGTCGTGTCCGCTCTGCCATCCTCCCTTTCGGCACGCGGGGGCGAGAGGGCATCCGGGGTGCCGCATCCTCCGTGTCCAGGAAGGCCATCCGGTTATGCGACCATTGATAAACAAGCGTCTGCGAAGAGCCGCCGCGATCTCCTGCTCGATAGCTCTCACCGTCGCGGGCCTGAACGCTTACGACGCTCCGGCGCACGCAGCCGACACACACAGTCGGTCCGCGGCCTCCTCCAGCGGCCAGGGCGCCACAGGTTCCCGGCTCACCGGCGCCCAGGCGTCCGCGCAGGCGAAGGCCTCGGGCAAACCGGTGATCGCCAGCGCGCTGACAACGCCGTTCGACCAGACCACGGCGAATCCCAACGGCAGCTACACGCTGACCGAGACCGCCGCCCCCAGCCGGGCCTGGCGTGGCGGCGCCTGGGCGGCGCTTGACCCGACTCTGCGCGCCAACCCCGACGGCACGATCTCCCCCGCGGTCACCAGCAGCGCTCTGACACTCTCCGGCGGCGGCAACAAACCGCTCGCGACACTCGACTCCGGCGGCCAGACCGTCTCCCTGACCCTGCCGCGCTCCCTGCCCAAACCGACGCTCTCCGGCAACACCGCGACGTACGCAAAGGTCATCCCCGGAGTGGATCTGATCGTCACGGTCGCGCCGACCGGTGCGTTCAGCGACGTCTTCGAGGTCCACGGCGCCGCAGCCGCCACCGACCCACGCCTGGCCTCCCTGCTCTCGGCCGACATCGGTCTGAGCAGCGGGCTGAGCCAGAGCGTCGACGCAGCCAGCAACCTCACCATCGCCGACCACGGCCGCCCCGTGTTCACCGCGGCAACCCCCTTCGCCTGGGACTCGGCCACCGCCACCACCCCGGCCCACAAGGGCACCGACCTCGCCGGACCCGCTGCCTCCGGGGTCGCCGGGCCCGGCCGCGGCGCGCACCTCGCCCGCCTTTCGGTGACCGCAACCCGCGGGCACCTGACCCTGACGGCCCCCTCCGCCATCACTTCGCGCACCAGCAGCTACCCGGTCTTCCTCGACCCGACCTACTCGCCCACCTACGGGGCCAACGCCTGGTCATCGTTCGGCGCGAACTCCGCATCGGGCACGCAGTACTACAACAAGTCCACCGACCCGACCGGCGACGCGTTCATCGGCCTGGCCTCGGACGTCGGGGACGTGTGGAGCGCGTTCAACTTCCAACTCCCCGACACCGCAACCTCCAGCGCCAACAATCTCACCGGCGCGCACATCTACAGCGCTACCTTCGGCATCACGGCCATCACCTCCGGCGGCTACTGCAACTCCGACGCGACCAACAACGTCGACCTGCGCACCCCGGACCCCGCCAACAACAACAGAACCAACTATCTGACATCCAACAACGCCGACTACGCCTACTGGTCCGCCAACGCCGGCGGCATCGTGGGATCACCCGCGAACTTCGACGGCGCACAAACCTGCGGCAACAGCGGCACCGGATCCTTCAACGTCCAAAGCGCAGTGGCCGCGGAAGTGGGCACCTACAAGACCGGCAACCAGACCTTCGTCCTCAGCGCCGCCGACACCTCCGACTACCTCGGCACCAAGCAGTTCATCTACTCCGCCGGCACCGCCGGCAACCCCCGACTGACCGTCACCTACGACAAGGCCCCCGGCGCCCCCACCGGGCTGACTATCTCAGCCGGCAACGGCTGCGGAAGCACCGTCGGCGACGGCTCCCTCAGCCTGCTCGCCCACACCAACGACGTCATGCCCTTCCAACTGACCACCACCTTCGACCTCTACGAGAAGTCCGACGGGACCAAGACCAACCAGCTGACCACCACCACCGCCACGAACAACGGCGTCAACTCCGACACCTTCATCAGCTCCCCGGGCCAGCCGGCCGTCCTTGCACTGCCCGAGGCCTTCCTCAAAGCCCTCTCCCCCACCACCGCCACCCCATTCGAGTTCTACGCCACCTCCACCGACGGCCAGCTACCCTCCGCCGCCTCGAGTACCTGCGACTTCACCTTCGACCCCACGCGCCCGGGACCGCCCACCGTCGCCCCCACCGCCAACAGCCAGGGCGTGACCTGCGCGACAGTCGGCTCTAGCACCGGAACCGCACAGCAAGTCGGCGCCACCTGCGCCTTCAGCCTCGCTCCCCCGAACAACACCACCATCAGCGGCTACACCTACCAGCTCGATGAGCAGCCGCCCGTCACCGTCTCCACCACCGCCAGCAGCTACCCGGTCACGATCACCGTTCCGCAGATCATCAACTCCTTCACCGTCAACGCTCTGTCCGCGGGCGGCAACATCGGACAAAGCCAGACAGTGGACTTCAACGCCACAACCCTCAACCCGCCCGCCGTGGACGGCAGCGTCACCAACGACGGCGAACCCGACATGATCGCCGCCGGCGGCACCGGAGCCCTGCCCGCCGGCCTCTGGCTCGCCCAGGGCCGCGACGACGGATCCCTGTCCTCCGCCGTGAACATCGGCCTCAAGGGCCTGGGCTATAGCGATCAGGCAGGGACCGATCTGGCCACCGACTGGACCGGCGCGAGCGTGATCACCGGCGACTTCTGCGGACTGGGCGCCCAGGACGTCATGGCCTACTACCCCAGCACCGGCGGCGCGGCCGTGGATTGCTCCACCGGCAGCGCCGACCAGCTCACCGTCGGCCCCCCGATCGGCGCATCCGCAGCCCAGATCAACAACGGCGGGACCTTCGGGGACGGCGCAAACGACAACGCCACCCAGCTCGCGAACGCCTACAACACCAGCGGCAAAAACACCGGGGTACCCGACCTGTTCGCCACCGTCAACAACAAGCTCTACCTGTTCGAGAGCACGAGCGCGAACAGCTACGGCAACGACGCCGCCGCCTTCGGACTGTGCTCGCAGGACTGCGACATCCTCACCGGCCTGAGCTCCCCCGACGGCAATGCCGACTGGAACTCCTGGACCATCACCAGCGCCCAGGTCGGCACCGCGACCGACATGTACCTATGGAACAAGACCACAGGCGCGCTCTACCTGTGGACCAACATCACCGCCAACACCTCGAACAACACCATCAGCTGGCCCAACTACACCACCCTGACATACAACTCCTACACGCTGGCGAGCAGCGGATGGCACACCGGCGCGACAACCCTGCAGCTGCGCGCCGCCACCCTGAAACCCACCAGCGCGGCCCCCGCCCTGTGGACCCTGGACGTGACCACCGGCGCGACCACCGCTTACACCCCCGACCTCACCGTACCGACGATCAACACGGGCGCACCCTCCCAGATCAACACGTCCAACCACTCGTGGCAGTTCGTGGACATGCCCTCAGGCGCCTCGGGCGCCGCGCTCGCCTCCAGCGCCGACAGCATCCCCGGCGGCCCGGCGCTAACCGGCAACACTACGAACGGAGGAGTCGTCTGGCACACCGGGGACATCCACAGCCCCGACGCCATGCTCAACACCAAAAGCGACGAACAGAGCCCTGACACCACGCTGGCCGGCGACCTCTACACCACGGGCCCGGCCGTGACGTTCGGCTCCTCCTTCACCGTCTCGGCCGCCGTACGACCCAACGCCGCGGGCGGCGCCGTCCTGTCCCAGAACGGCACCAACACCGCAGGCTTCACCCTCGGCTCCACAAGCGCAGGCCAGTGGCAGTTCTGCATGGCCCACAGCGACGCCGCCGCCCCCACCCTGGACTGCGCGACCGGCGGCGCCGTCAACGTCGGCCTATGGAGCACCCTGACCGCGACCTTCGACACCACCACC
>Ga0185299_10005990_pt1 | contig 13217 bp, 8 predicted proteins | sample PaiPotPPA55metaG_FD_128002 | JGI IMG/M metagenome (GOLD analysis project Ga0185299, IMG submission 128002) | Iron sulfur acid spring bacterial and archeal communities from Banff, Canada, to study Microbial Dark Matter (Phase II) - Paint Pots PPA... ...
AAGCCGCTTACCACGCACCAGTGGTACGACGGAACCCAGCATCCATGGGAATTCAAGCGCGTCTGGCACCTGGAGCCGTCGCTCGACGACCCCGGCACGGTTTACGCTGGGGTGGAGGATGCCGCTATCTTCCGCTCGACTGACGGCGGCGAGAGTTGGAAGGAACTCTCCGGACTGCGCGGCCATGGCACCGGGCCGAGGTGGCAGCCGGGCGCGGGCGGCCTGTGTCTGCACACCATCATTCTGGATCCCAGCAGTCCGCAACGGATGTTCATCGCCATTTCAGCCGCGGGCGCTTTTCGTACCGATGACGGCGGCAACACCTGGAAGCCGATCAATCAAGGGCTGCGTTCGCAGTACATTCCTGATCCCAAAGCCGAGATTGGGCACTGCGTTCACCATGTCGCGATGAATCCGAAGCGGCCGGGCGTGCTGTTCATGCAGAAACACTGGGACGTGATGCGCAGCGACAACGCTGGCGAACAGTGGGTAGAAGTAAGCGGAAATCTACCGACCGACTTCGGCTTCGTGATCGATATCCACGCGCACGAACCGGAAACCATTTACGTTGTCCCCATCAAAAGCGACTCGGAGCATTATGTACATGAGGGCAAACTGCGCGTATATCGCAGCCGCAGCGGCGGAAACGAATGGGAGGCGCTAACCAAAGGTCTGCCGCAAAAGGACTGCTACGTCAACGTTCTGCGCGATGCCATGGCTGTCGACTCGCTCGATAAGTGCGGCATTTATTTCGGAACCACGGGCGGGCAAGTCTACGCATCAGCCGATGCCGGAGACAGTTGGAATCCCATTGTGCGCGATCTGCCGGCGGTGCTGTCCGTCGAGGTGCAGACGCTGGCGTGATGGCTGAGGCAAGCTAATGATCCGGGTCATGCTTCCGCAACATCTGCGAACGTTGGCGCACGTTGGCGTCGAGGTGTCGATCGAGGTCGAGGGCGAGGCCTCGATTCGCTCTGTACTCGATGCACTCGAGGCCGCATACCCGATGCTGCGCGGGACGATTCGCGATCACGTCACACTTCAGCGTCGGCCGTTCTTGCGATTTTTTGCGTGCGAGGAGGATCTGTCGCACGAGCCGCCTGAAACACCGCTGCCCGCCTCGGTCGTGTCAGGTGCGGAGCCTCTAATAATTATTGGGGCGATTGCCGGCGGCTAGTCATAATTTAAGCGTGTCATCCCGAGCGAAGCGAGGGATCTGGGTTCTGCTGTACCGTTGGCACAAGCAAAAAACCTAGATCCTCGCGTTGCTCGGGATGACAGTCATGGCCGGAAGTTCTTCAACTGGCAAGACGCAGCCGACGCGAGTACCCTATTCATTCGCTGCCCAATCCATGCAGGAGGAATGCAAGTGAAGCGATGGATGGTGTGTGTGCTTCTCGCACTCGCAATCACGTCAATCTCCGCCCAACAGGCCCCGAACGCCAGCGATCCGTATAAGCAAACCCTGGACCGCCTGCAGTCGCTGACCACACTGCTATTGCCTGACTGGCGGTTTCATGCGGACGTGCCGCATCCCGAGGATCCGTCGTTCGATGATTCCACTTGGGAAACAGTGCGAGTCGGGGACAAATGGTCGACCGGGCCGCGCGTGCTGCGCCGCTGGATCGAGGTTCCTGAGAAGATCAACGGTTACGCGACGCAAGGCGCCCGCGCCAACCTGGATATCAGGTTCGACTTCAACTGGAATAATAAAGGTCCAGTCACGATCGCAGTTTTTTCCAACGGGTCGCTGGTGTCGCGGGGAGACGACGATATGCAGCAGCCGATTCCACTCACGGAAAATGCTCAGCCGGGACAGAAGTTTCTGATCGCGGTACGCATTGACGCGCCAGAGGTAGAAACCCTATTTCATCACGCGCAGTTGACGATTGAACCTGCCCCTGGTCGCCCCGATCCGGCGATGCTGCGAATGGAAATTCTGGCGGCACGGCCGATGATTGCCGCGTATGAAGAGGGTCGAGCGGAACGCCAGCAGCAACTCGATGGCGCGGTCAAAGCTATCGACTTTTCGCCGCTCGATAAGAACGACCAAGCCGGCTTCGATGCCTCACTGCGCCAGTCGCAGAGCAAACTGCAATCTTTGAATCCGTGGTTGAAACAATTTACGGTTCGAGCAGTGGGCAACTCGCATATTGATATGGCGTGGCTGTGGCCGTGGACGGAAACAGTCGAAGTCGTCCGCAACACGTTTCAGAGTGTGCTGGATTTGATGCGCGAGTATCCGGATTTCAAGTTCACCATGTCTTCGGCGCGAACTTATGAATGGATGCAGGAAAAATATCCTGACATGTTCGAGCAGATCAAGCAGCGCGTCAAAGAGGGCCGTTGGGAAGTCATTGGAGGCATGTGGGTCGAGCCTGATCTGAATATGCCGGATGGAGAGTCGCTGGTACGTCAGATTCTGGTCGGCAAAAGATATTTCCAAAAACACTTTGGCGCCGACATCAAGATTGGATGGAATCCCGATTCTTTCGGATACAACTGGCAGCTTCCGCAAATTTACAAGAAGTCCGGCATCGATTATTTCGTAACCAGCAAGCTGCTGTGGGCCACCGACTACACAAAATTTCCCTACCGATTATTTTGGTGGGAAGCGCCCGATGGAAGCCGCCTGCTAACGTACTTTCCCCATGAATACGCCAATCAATTTGACGCCGACCAGATCACCAAGGATTTGGCGTTGTATGCACCGTCGATTTATGGGAGCAAATTCAACGATTCGCCGCAGATGCTGTATCTGTATGGAATCGGCGACCACGGCGGCGGACCGACGCGCACTATGCTCGATCAGGCGAATCGCCTACGCGATCCCAGCACAGTTTTCCCGAAGATTAACTTCAGCACCGCCAAAGATTTCTTCGCCGACCTGAACCAGGAACTTCCAAATCTTAAAGTGCCCACGTGGAAGGACGAACTTTATTTTGAGTATCACCGCGGCGTGTACACCTCGCAGGCGGACACAAAACAACGCATCCGGCACGATGAGCAGTTGATGCTCGATGCAGAGAAATATGCGTCGCTGGCCGCACTCTTTGGCCGACCCTATGCGCAAGATCAATTGCAATTGGCTTGGAAGAATTTATTACTCGATCATTTTCACGACGTGATGCCCGGCTCGGGGATCGCAGTGAACTATCTCGACGCCAAGCGGAATTTGGAAGATGTCGCCCGCTCCGCGAAAGAAATCACAGATGGATCGCTTGGGGAAATCCTGGCTCACGTCAACACGAAAGGTGACGGTGTCCCACTCGTAGTTTTCAATTCTCTGGCCTGGCGGCGAGCCGAAGTGATCGAGGCCGAAGTCCAACTTCCTGGTCATGTTCTTTCGGTTGAAGTGGACGATGCTGCGGGCCACCGAATTGAGTCGCAATTGCTTTCGCTCGACGCGGCAACGAACCGGACGCGTATTCTTGTTCTCGCGGATGTGCCGCCGCTAGGCTATAAGACCTATTTTGTGCGTTCAGCAAAGGACGTTTCTAATGTTGACGAAGTACCCGCCAGCCCGCCAGCAAGAAAAGTTATAGCCTCGGGAGATGCGATGGAGAATGGATCGGTTCGTATCAAGGTCGATCCACGAACAGGATGCATTACCAGTCTTTTCGATCTCCGCAATCACGCCGAAGCGCTTGCCCCTTCCGAAACCGATACCGGCGGCCCCAAGACCTACGCTTGCGGAAACTTGTTGCAGGCTTTCTACGACAAGCCGCAAAAATGGGATGCGTGGAACATCGATGCTGATTTTGAAAAACAACATTGGGACTTGGATAAAGCTGACGACGTGAAACTGGTCGAGGGTGGGCAGCTGCGCGCCGTGATCCGCGTCAAGAAGCATTTTCAGAATTCAACCTTCGTGCAAGACATTACCATGTATGCGGGCGTGCCGCGCGTCGACGTGAAGATGCAGGCCGACTGGCACGAGAAACATATTTTGCTCAAAGTAGCCTTTCCGCTCAGCGCGCACAGCGACAAGGCCACATTTGAAATCCCTTACGGCTCGATCGAGCGCCCGACTACCCGCAACACTCCGGCCGAGCAAGCTAAGTTCGAAGTGCCGGCGCAGCGCTGGGCCGACCTTTCCGATTCTAAGCACGGCTTCAGCCTGCTGAACGACAGCAAGTACGGATACGATGTGAAGGGCAACGTGCTGCGTCTGTCGTTACTGCGCTCGCCGGAATGGCCCGACCCGCATGCCGATGAAGGTCATCACGAATTCACCTACTCTTTATATCCGCATGGCGGAAACTGGCGGGATGCGCAGACCGTTCGCCGCGGCTACGAACTGAATTACAAGATGATGGCTGTGCAACCGCACAAACATGAGGGAACGCTTCCGAGCGAACATTCTTTCATCGGAGTTGACGCCGACAACGTAGTGCTCACCGCGATCAAGAAATCCGAGGACGATGACTCGCTGGTTCTACGCTTTTATGAGTGGGCGGGCAAAGAAGCGGATGTGAAACTCCACCTTCCACCCGGAGCGCAGTCGGCAGAAGAAACCAATCTGATGGAAAAACCGATGGGCGATCTTGCCCTTCGCAACGATTCCGTGACTGTGCATGCGAAGCCGTATGAGATCAAGACGGTGAAAGTGCGATTTGCGCCACAATAGCACTCTGCTGAAAAATTTATATCGCCAAGCGCGGCGCCTGAGGGCGCTAATCCGCGCGCTATTGTCCTTCGCCCTTGTCGATCTTGCTGGCGACTTTCACTCCGCTCAGGCCGCCAACATATTTGGCGATGCCGCGGTAGAGCGATTCGGCAATCTTCTGACGGTAGTCGGCGGTTTCCAGCCGGTGTTCATCGCCGGGATTACTGAGGAAAGAAATCTCCGCGAGGATCGACGGCATATTGGCTCCAATCAGTACGATGAACGGAGCCTTCTTCACACCGCGGTCGCGTTGACCGGGACTCTTCGTTGCCAAGCCCGTATGCAGAGAGCGCTGTACGTCGGCGGCGAACTCCTGCGACTCTTCAATCTTCTCTTTCAACGCGATCTTTTTAACCAAGTCCTGCAACTCGTGAATCGATTTTTCCGAAACCGCATTCTCGCGGGCCGCGACTTCGAGCGCTTCGGGCGACGAAGTGAAATTCAGGTAATAAGTTTCCACTCCACGCGCGTCAGGGTCGTGGCTTGAGTTCGCGTGCACGGAAACAAAAAGATCAGCGGCTTCCTGATTCGCAATCGCGGTCCGCGTCTCGAGCGGAATGAAGGTGTCATCCTTGCGCGTGTAGATGACTTCGGCGCCCAGCCGGGTTTGCAGCAGCTTGCCCAGACGCCGGCTGACGTCGAGCACCAGATCTTTCTCCTCCAGCCCAGTAGGACCGATGGTGCCGGTGTCGTGGCCTCCGTGGCCGGGATCAATTACGATTTTTCCGATCTTCAATCCCAACGCGCGAATCAGCGAACGATCTCCGCTGGCGGTCGGCTGCGCTTCGCGCGTGTCAAAGTCAGCGGCTGCGGCCTTGCGCTTGCTTTTGAGGCTGCTCTTGGCGCGGTCGGAGGGCAGACTCGAAACCATGTCGACGCTGGCCGGCTTAATCTTTTCGGTATCGACAACATCAAGATTAGCCGCGCCTTTCTTACTAAGCGGTTCTGCCTGCTCGGGACCGTCACTGTCGGAATCGACGATGGTCTTCTTAACACCGTTGCTGATCACCACTGAATTATGGTGCGCCGATTTCTCAATGGAAACTTTTTCCCCTGACAGGGCCTCCCCGCTATTCGGATCCGGAATCTTCGCTGAAGAATTTTCGACGTCGGCTGTCGACCTCGCCTTGACCGCCGAGGCGGCAGTGATTGGCTTGTTATGAATATCGATAATCAGCCGCGGCGGATTATCGAGCAGCGACGCATCGAACTCCGATAGTTCATCGAGATCGAGCACCACGCGCGCGCGTCCAGCTTTGAACTGCGCGGTGCGAATGTCCTTCAACAGGCCGTCACCTACATCGAAAGTCCTGCCGGCCAGTTTGGGATCGAGGTCAGTATTAAGCAGATCAAAGAAAATGCGATCGGGCGCTTCTATTCGTTGCGACTCGAACTTCACGCCCTGCTCGAGATCGATCGCGACCCGCGTGTAATCCGGCGTCGACCAGTGACGAATTCCGATGACTCGCGACGGTTTGCCAGATTCCGCCACTTCAGTTTGATTGCCCGAACTATTCTGAGCGCTTTCGGAGACGGCAACTGAATCGGCGTCCGCAGCGGGCTTCAGCGCTTTCGAATCCTTGTTAGCAGCTTTTGTTTCTTTCTGTGCCCTGCGGCTGGGCTGGGGCTGCGCAAGTTCGGCAAGCGCCTGCCGCGCTGCCTCCGCAAATTGATTACGCGGATAATGCCGCACAAATTCTTCAAACGTCTCATCAGCATTTTTCTTGTCGTGAAGATCGTCTTTGTAAATCTCGCCAATCCTGAACAAAGCGTCGAAGCGGAACTTGCTGCCCGGATATTCGCGGCGCAGAAATTCGTATTGTTGAATCGCCGAGCGCAACGCGTCAGAATCGTCGAAGCGTCGTCCCAGTTCTTCGGTCATCTCCGCGGCGGCAACTACGCTGGGATCGGCGCGGCCGGAAGTGGGCGCTCCGAAATAAATCCTGCGATAGGCATTGATCACGCGTTCATAGTCAACCCGCGTGCGTTTGTCGAGAGGCTGACCTTCCAATGTCTCCTGCATGCGTTGCGCGGCGGCAAATTGCGAATCGGCCCAGGCGCCCGACCTATGAACGCGCGCAACCGCCAGCGCCGGCAGCAACAGCGCGAACAGAGCCGCACTCCAGCGCAGCACGCGTTGAATTCGCTTCGTCTTCAAATTGAACGGCCCGTAATCGCTATCGCAAAATTAAGAACGAATCCCTGGAATGACTGGGAGCTTGCTCGTCAACCAACCTGCACGCAATTATTCAGTATTGCTGATGTGAAGCACGCCCCGGGCGTCCCTCTCCACATGAATTGGATCATGTATGGGGCTTCTCAGAAAGTGAGAACCTGGGTCCGATCCTCCGTAGTACAGTTGCGTGATCCGCTTGACGTAGTTGCGGGTCTCGGCAAAATGAGGAACCCCGGCACTGCGCGCCACCGCTCCCTGGCCCGCATTGTAGGCGGCCAGAGTCAGCTTCACGTCGCCTCCGTAGCTCTCCATGAGCTGCTTTAAATGACGAACCCCGGCGTCGACATTTTGTTGCGGGTCAAACGGATTTTCCACTCTCAACTGCCGCGCGGTTTGCGGCATCAACTGCATCAAGCCCATTGCGCCCTTGCGGGAAACCGCATTGGGATTGAAGTTTGACTCCACCTTGATGACAGCGCGCACCAGGTTTGGGTCAACATTGTGCCGCGATGCCGCCTCGTCAATTGCGGCATCAATGTCCTGTTGCGAGAACGCCTTTCCCGTAGCGAAGTTCGTCTGGTTGACCTCGGCCGCAGCCGATCGCGCCGCCCGGATGTTGGCCGAAGGCACGGCCTTCCATCGGTGTTCGGTGGAACTCCAGAATGCCAGCGAATTTCGTGCAGGCGCATCGAAATGTCTGCTCGGTGCTGCCGAAAACGATTCATTGACATAGACTTTGTGGCCGCTGTCGTCGGTGCTGCTGCTAATCGCCGTGTGCGCGGCGCCGGAAGCTGCTTCTGCCTGCAGGTATGGCGTGGCGAGTGAAAGGAAGGCCGCGATTACGGGACTAGCCATCAGGGCGAGTTGCAGGTCTTTTCGCATAGCCGGGTGACGCAATATCACGAACAACAATCACAACGCGGACACAACACCGCCGCATCTGCCCACCCGCAACCTGAAGGAGAATCCAATAACCAGAGTGCAATGATTATAGAAGTCGCGGATAACCCCAGCAACTTACCAAAGGACCGTTGAACCACCGTGGTAATCGCAGTAAGTAATTGAAAAAAAATGATGTTCGCCTGAAAGTAACCATCCGGGGGAGACCAATTAACTCGCACAATGTGTGCATTATTGATCAGATTAGGCTTTTCCCATGCCCCATAATCAAGCCACATCTCTCTCCATCTGGGGAGGACTTTCGTTGCTTAAGAAATCTGCAAGCGTGAAAAAAACTGAGTTCAATCCTTATGCTTTCCTATCAACCATTGGGAAGGGTAGGGAGATGATGTCCTTCCGGAAGAGGGAGACCGTCTTTTCTCAAGGCGACTCGTCAGATGGACTTTTCTTCATCCAAACCGGGAAGGTACGGCTCAGCGTGGTATCGGAAAACGGCAAAGAAGCAACCCTCGCCATTTTAAGCGACAGCGATTTCTTCGGTGAAGGTGGTCTTGGTGGTCAGCTTCTACGCATGTCGTCTGCTACCGCAGTAACCGACTGTGTCCTTCTCCACGTCAAGAAAAAAGCCATGATGCTGGCCATGAGTACGGAACCAAAGCTGTCGGCTACATTCGTGAAATATTTGTTGAAGCGCAACATCCGATATCAGGAAGACTTGGTGGACCAACTTTTTAACTCCAGCGAGAAACGGCTGGCACGGGTTCTCCTCTTAATGGCGCATTTCGGCAAAGAGGGGGTGTCGGAAATGGTAGTCCCGAGATTAAGCCAGGAGACCCTGGCCGAGATGGTCGGCACCACCCGTTCGCGGGTCAGCTTCTTCATGAATCGGTTCCGAAAGCTCCGTTTTATCGACTACGACGTGGGAGATAACCTGCACGTTCACAGCTCGCTTCTTGGAGTTGTGCTCAATGATGAAAACGGACCGACCGGCATCGCGGAATCTCTGAACCTGGCTCCGGCCCGCTCTACTAGGGATCGCGACGCGCCTGCAAGGCCCGGGGGTACGCCCGACAAAGAGCGCGCCATGAAGCCAACCCTGCCCATCCTTAAACGAAAAAGAAAACACGCGTAACGAGCAAAATTGCTCAGACTCACCTCCGGCGTCGTAGGTAGAGTAGGACAACCGTAAGAATTCCCAAAACAGGAAAAATTTATGTCTTTGACGCCGCGCAGTCTGCACTTGGCCGAACAAGCAAGTAAGGAAAGGGATTCAGGAAAACTAATGCATTTAATCGCTGAGCTTTGCCGTGCCATCGATAGTGAGCGTGAACAGAATCGTCAGTCGCGAATAGGATGCGCTGAAGATTGTAAAGAATATAAGCTGCCCTCAACGACGACCGCAGCCGAGTCGATTTTAATGCGCCCTTCGCCTACGATCTCTTAGCCGCCCTCTTCTGGATTGTGTTTTTGATTGGTTCGACGGGCCTTCCACTTGTCGGTGAAGGCCTTCGTCGAATCTTGTTCTCGGACCCGGTAGGGCTGGCGCGCTTCACTCTGAGTCGTGTCCGTTTCCGACTCCTTGTTCCAATCTCGTCTCTGTTCTGCCGCATGCCTGTTTGCCTCTACAGATACCTGAACTTGGGTGTTCAGTTCGTGAATGCGCTCCGCTCTACTGTTGTACTCAGATTGCTCTTTCTTCGATAAACCACCATAAGTCTCGTTTTGTTGAGCCTTAATTTGCGCCTTGCGGGAGCCGCATCAATTCGCTGCTGCGAGTTTCGCCTCCCCCCACGCCTTTGCCGGGTTTACCCGCACATTTGTGCCGCGCAAACCCTTTCTGCGCCTCCGGGGACGGCCCTGATATAGTCGCGATATCTCTTGGAATAAAGTCCTTCCAACCGCAGCAATCGCAAGCCCACCCGGTAAAGAATGCTGCTTCTACCCAAATCAAGTTTCTTTTCGGCTTAACCATGACGGATCACCACCAGACGTTGACTTCCCGGAATGAAAGAGGCGGCCCTACCGTCTCAGAGTGTGGCACGAATCGTGACAAGAGTCTAACACGTCGGCGGGCGGCTGGTTCAAGCAGTTCTTTGGCTTGAGGGGGAATTTCCAGTTTTTTGCCAAGATGGGAATTGCGATTGGTTCATCAATCCCAATGTGTCGGGTACCCCAGGTTCGCGTCGGCTTTTTGACGGCGAACTGCATTTACCTCTACATCACGTGCAGCGAAAACCCTGGCTCGACACCGCCGAGAGATGCAATCTATTTCTCGAAACCTCGAAGAGGTGCGCCAGCAACATCGGTTCGTAGCGCTGGGCTATGTGGTAATGCCGGAGCACAAACCATACGACAAAAATCTGTCATCCCGACCGAAGCGTTGCGATTGGCCTCATCAACCGTAATGCGAAGTGGAGGGACCTGCTGGTTGCATCCGCTAAGACGACTCGGCCAGTTTGGCAGCCACGCCTCTACGATTTCGATTTTGCACGAGCACAAGCGAATAGAGAAGTTGCGCTGTATGCATCACAATCCGGCAAAGCGCGATCGTACAGGAGCCGGAACAGTGGCTCTGAAGCAGCTTTCGCCATTACAAATACGGAGATGTGACGAGTTCGCATCCAGGATCGTGACCTGATGCGGATGAATCTAAGGAAACCCACTGTCTGAGCGGTCTCATCCACCCGCGCGACTTCGTCATAAATTTTGATTTATTAGATTCGGGTGCCCTACCCTCGTTCGCGTTCTCTGCGAACAGGGTGGGGCCAATCGTTCGAACCCTGACCTGTTAAACGATCGCAGTGCCCACTCGTCGAACACCGCGACGAGTGGGGCAGCCGCTTTTGTGGGATATCAAATAAATCGTAGGTAGTATTAGATAAATCGTGAGCGCAGGCAGTGGGCCAGCCCCCGTCTCCCCGGCAGAGGCGTAGGCACCGAAAACAGTTTCTTGTTGATCCAGTACTCGGCCCAGCGCGTTTCAATCGCGCCCGGCTCATACGTTTTAGGAAAATCGTGGGCCATGATGAAGATCGGTTTTCAGCGGTCAGCATCCAGTGCGGCTTGCAGTTCCGGGCTCCGGCCTTCGGCTTTCTCCGGATTCATATTCCGCACGTTGCAGCCACGCAGTCTCTCGCCATAGCTCTTCGCCAGTCCGCTAGCGCTGTTAACTAGCCCTGTGCGCGCCCGCACCAGCCCAGCGCGCGCCCGAATCACCGTCAGATCGGCTTGCGCCTGCACGCTGCGGTGCTTCACCGGATACAGCAGCTCCGGATCGATCCGGGCCAATCGCGCCAGCGTCTGCGCATCCATGCGGTCGTCTTTCTTGCGGCTCTCCGCGATTAGCCGCACTTTGCGCGCATTCGCCACGATCACTTCGTGTCCCCAGTCGCTCAGCATGCGACTGATCCAGGGCGAATGCGTCCCGATTTCCAGCGCGATGCGACGGCGCGGCATCGTGCCCAAGACTTCCTGCTATGCTTTCGCTGTCGTCCGCACTCGCTGCTCCAACTGGATCTGGCCGGCTTCATCCACCACGCAGTACCAGCTGTTGCGATCGCCCAAGTCCAATCCGATGGTCAACTTCTGTTGACAAAAATTCCTGCTCTGTTTCGCGACTGCAGTGCTAATCTTCTTCATTGCCGGTCTCCTTTTTATCTGTGCTTCGAGCACGTCGATAACTTGGGAGCGTACAGCATCCCGTCCGGAGACCGGCCTTCTCATCCCATCTGATTACAGCAGCGATCACTTCCCGGTTTGCCTCTAGTGGGGAACAATGCGGACACGCGTCGCGAAGAATCCTTTCACTTCGTTGGGGAATCTCTAGTCGAGGAGTGTGGAGGAGGAACAAAAAATGGTCCTAATCCTGACCGCCGTTTGCGTATCGGCGATGTGCCTGTTGATCGTAATTTGGATCAAACACAGAGCAGCCCGAAATGAGATGGAGCGGTACAGCATCACAGCGGAGGCACTCCACACATTGTTAGCCGCCAATCAAGAGGTACATCTGTTTGATGTTCGCCTGCCTCTCGATCTGCTAGACAGGTATGAGATCATCCCCGGTGCAAAGAGAATACCCCCAAGAGAAATACTTGAGAACCCGGCGCTCATCCCGAAAGAGAAAGACTCGATCGTTTACTGCACATGCCCGAGTGATAAAACCAGCCGAGAAATTTTGCATCGAGCTCGTGCCCTGCATTTCTCACGGATCAAATTCCTCAAGGGAGGATTGGAGGCATGGAAAGCGAAGGGCTATCCGGTCGAGCCATACAACGAGCCCTTCCATCTCGACACTGCAACCTAGCTCCCGTTAAGGAACTTCCGCAACGTCAACTCCATATAGCTGGCGTAACAATCTCCATTTCACTTATTGACCCAGGGACCAGTTCGGCCAGTTCTCAAAACGTGTAATCGCCTGATAGCAGAACTTAGCAGCGTCTGCTCGGATTACGGCGTGATCTCGAAGACGGCACCGCAACCGCCATTGCAGCCGTAGCGCCCGCCCCCTGCCGTAGTGCCATAGAGATTTCCTGTTGGGTCCAGCGTCAAGCCAGCCCAGGGGTGATTTGGGCAGCTACCGGTGGAGCAGAAGCTGTGGAGCAGCTTCTCGGCCCATTGGCCGTTCGCGCCAGGTGCTAGTTGGAACAGCGTGCCGTAGCCATAACCGCCGCCGATGTTGGTCGTGCCGTATAAGTTCCCGGCGGTATCGAAGATCAGACCGGCTACGGGATCGTTCCCGTCCTTGCCGGTGAAAGAATGCAGCACCGTTTCGCGCCAGTTTCCGCCCGCCCCCGGCGTCAACTGGAACACGGTGCCGCAGCCGCCGTACTCACAGTTACGGTATTTGCCTCCTTGAGTCGTCGTGCCATACAGGTTTCCTGCCGCGTCAATGGTCACACTTGCGACCGGACCCTGCCCGTCCGCGCAGTTATTGGTTGAGCAGAAGCTGTACAGCACGGTTTCGTTCCACGTACCGTTTGCGCCGGGCGCCAGCTGGAATACGGTGCCGCCATTGTTTGCACCACCTTCAAGGGTGGTGCCGTACAAATTCCCTGCCATGTCAAGGATTAGGCCCGCTCGGGGCGCGGCATCGTTAAATTCGGCGAACTCGTACAACACCCTCTCCGTCCAGTTGCCGCTGGCGCCGGGCATCAGCTCGAACACGACACCACAGCCGTATCCCGAGCAGAGGCCATTGCCGCCTTGATTTGTTGTGCCATACAGATTCCCAACTGAGTCGAAGATCAATGCAGAAGAGGGTTCATTCCCATCCACGCAGTTATTTTGACGACTGGGGCAAAAGCTATACAACAGCGTCTCAGTCCACTTCCCGTTGGCGCTACGTGCCATTTTAAAGACGGTTCCCCCGTCATAAGCACCACCGCCCACCGTCGTGCCATACACGTTCCCCGCCTGGTCGAGGACGAGGCCGCCGTACGGATTCCTCCCGTCCGTGCGTCTGCCAAAGCTGTG
>Ga0185299_10005991_pt1 | contig 13217 bp, 10 predicted proteins | sample PaiPotPPA55metaG_FD_128002 | JGI IMG/M metagenome (GOLD analysis project Ga0185299, IMG submission 128002) | Iron sulfur acid spring bacterial and archeal communities from Banff, Canada, to study Microbial Dark Matter (Phase II) - Paint Pots PPA... ...
AAATGCTCTGAAAAACCTTGACTGACCAACTCAGGGCGTGAAGCGGCCGCTTCGAACAATAGATGAGGTCCGCCGTGAACATTAATGAACGTTGTTACCTACTTCGGCATTGCTCCGGCCATCGTCGTGATCAGCGAGCGGTCCATCCATACGCCTAAGGAAGTGCGATCCGTTTGATGCGATCGCTCGATCGCCTATCGCGCTTCACGCCCCTTATGGTCGGCGCTTCTATCGAGTTTCCCCGCAAGCGGTCGCTGGCCGAACGCGGGAATGATCTGCGGCAGCATCGAGGCGCTAGCAAAGACGAGCCCAACGCCGCACACACCCGGCCAGTGCCATACGCTCCACGCATAGTTGCCAAGCGTCGCACCGATCGCCCCGCCCGCAAAGCGGATCGTCATATAAAGCGTGTTGGCGCGGCTCATCGCAGTGCTCCGAACCGCCAGGTTGCGCGCCATGTTCGAGACATGCGCGCTTTGCAAGCCGAGGTCGAGCAGGATCACGCCGGCGATTAGCCCGCCGATGCTCGCACCTTTCCAGGCAAGCAGCACATACGAGGCGATGAAGACGATGCTGGCGGCGAGGGTGACACGACGCGGATCGCGCGCATCGGTCAGCTTTCCCACGGCATAGGACGCGCTCGCGCCGGCGACACCGACGAGCCCGAACAATCCGGCCGTCTCGCTGCCGTAACGGGCGTCGAGGCCGTGCAGGTGAAACGCGAGCGTCGTCCAGAAGGCGCTGAATGCGGCGAATTGCAACGCCGCGATCGAAGCGGTCTGCCGTACGACGGGCTCCTCGCGCAGCAACGCAAACAGCGAACGCATCAACGCGCCATAGCTGCCCGAGAAGGTCGGCTCGACGCGTGGAAGCACGCGCGCAAGCATGGCGGCAACGGCCACCATCGCGACTGCCGCGAAGGCGTAGACGGCGCGCCATCCGAAATGCGCAGCGATCGTGCCCGATACCGTGCGAGAGACGAGGATGCCGCAAAGCAGGCCGAACATCACGATCCCGACGGCCCTGCCGCGGCCTTGGGGGCCTGCAATCTGTGCCGCATAAGGCGTGAGCAGTTGCGGTGCCACGCTCGCCATGCCCGCGGCAAAGCTCGCCGCCACGCCCCAAGGCAGCGTGGGCGCCGTCGCCATCGCGACGAGCGCGACGACGGCCGCCGTCAACGTGAGTGCGAAGAGCTTGCGAAGCTCGACCTTGTCGCCGAGCGGAATGAACAAGAGCAGGCCGAGCGCATAACCGGCCTGCGCGGCGATGGAAACCGCCCCGGCCTGACGTTCGGTAACCCTGAACGTATGCGCGAAATCGACGAGCAGCGGCTGGTTGTAATAGTTGTTGGCGACGACGAGCCCGGCTGCGAGCGCCATAACCCAATAGATCGACTGCTTCATTTGCGCCCATCCTTTGCCGGAAATGTTCGAAGGGCTCGCGCGCTCGAGGCGTGGCGCGCGGGCTTTTGCGGTTTGCTCAAAGGGGAATGTAGACTATTCCTAAAACCGGGAGTAGCGTCATACAGCGGCAATGACTCTTGCGATTTAAGGAAGGATGACCGATGGACCGATTCGACGCGATGAACGTGTTTGTCCGAGTGGTGGAAACCGGCAGTCTGTCTGCCGCCGCCCGTGCGATTCCGATGTCGCTGACTTCGGTGAGCCGCCACTTGTCGGCGCTCGAGAAGCAATTCGGCATGCAGCTGCTGCGCCGCACGACACGGCACATTGCGCTGACGAACGAGGGGCGCCTCTTTTTCGAGCGCGCGAAGTCGATCCTTGCGGAGCTGGACGAAGTGGGCGCGTTGCTCAGCGCGGGCCGCAGCGAGCCGGCGGGCCGTTTGCGCATCGCTGCGCCCACGCTGCTCGGCCGAACCGTCATCGCGCCGCTCTTGCCGTGCTTCCTTGCGCGCCACACCGCAGTTTCGGTCGAGCTGCTGCTGATCGACCGCGCCGTGAATCTCGTCGAGGAGGACATCCACCTCGCGATTCGCGTGGGCCGCCTGCCCGATTCGGCGCTCGTGGCACGCAAGCTCGGTGACGTGCGCATGATCGTTTGCGCCGCGCCGTCTTATATCGAGCGCCGCGGCGCGCCTTGCTCGCCTGACGAGCTACGCCGGCACGACTGCCTCGTTTTCTCCGACCGGCCTGGCCCCGTCGATTGGCGCTTCAAGTCCGCAGGCACTCGTCATTCCGCCCGCATTACAGGCCGCCTCTGGGCCAACGCGCTCGACGTGCTCGCGGCCGCGGCGATCGACGGTGCGGGCATCGTGCGCGCTCCGTCGTGGCAAGTGGCGGAAGACATCGAGCGCGGGCGGCTTCGGCGCATCCTTCAGGACTACGAGACAATGCCCGCGCCCGTGAATGTGCTCTTCGAACGCGCGCGACGCACGTCGCCCTCTGTGCGGGCCTTCCTCGACTACCTGGTCGAATCGACGGAAACGGGCCCGCTCGCGGGCATGTCCCGCTTCGGCGAAGCGCTCGGCGCGGCAAACGGGTGATACCGCATTACGCCGGGCGCCTATGCAACATGTTCGTTTGTGAGTCTTAGCTCCCACGCTTTCGCACCCTGAGCGCGTGCCAGCGTCAACGCTTGTTGCAAAATCAACGACCGTGGCGCTCGCCGAGATGACTTCTTCTCCGAGAGCGTCCTGGACTTGACCCTCAAAAGTTCAGGGGCATTCCAAAGCTGTCCAGTGGCGTCGCCTGCCAGCCGGGCATTAATGAGACTGGCTGCTTCTCGCGTACGCCCCTGTTCCAGCATTGCGTTCGCAAAGTCGGATAGGAATACGGAATAAGCTGGATCAAATCCATGGGCTTGTAGCGTCTCCAGTGTCGATCGAAGGTCCAGGAAAGAGACAGCGTTGGGGTCTTGGAATACTTTCGCCCAAAGTGAAAAAGCCGAACCATAGAGTCCCCAAAAGTCCAGACCGTGATTTCCTGCCACTTGGTTAAGCTGCTGCGACAGACGCTTGACTTCTTCCACGTCTCCTGAAAGTGCTGCCAGGGTACAGCTTCCCTCCGCAAGGGCACAGCACAGGGTGCAGGCGTGATCCAGTGCCGTAGCCTCGTCAATCGCTACCTGGGCAGCCCGTCGAGCTTTGGTCGTATTACCCATTAACCACAGAATGCGAGAAAGAAAGGCCCAACCCGCTACGCGCTGGTCCATTCCGAATCTGAAATGGGAGCCATGACGTTCGTCGCGCGTATAGCTGTCGAGCATGGATTCAATTTCAATCAAAGCTTCAGTGTGATTACCCAAAAAATGATGAGATGTTCCGATCAGACGACGTGCTGTCAGAAGTGCTGCTTGATCGCGATGCATCAGGGCTAAATCTGCCATGCTTTTCCCGTGCCGCAGTGCCTGTGCGTAGCAACCGCTACGGAGATGATAAAGCCATAGACCGTATTCAGCCTGCAGTTGCGTTTCCTTGTCGTCCAGTCGGAGCGCGAGATCGCTGGCCCTAGTCCAAGCCTGCCCATTAGCCGGAACTGGTCCGCGTGACCAAGTCAGCGAAGTGGCCAGTGCGGCCTGAATCATCATCTCCTGGTGCTCTTCAACGGGAAGCACTTTCGCTTCTTCCAGTACGTTCGTAATCCGCTGGCGACACTCGTCGTGGAGTGATAGTTGTATCCAGAATGGGGCTGAGTTCGCGAGGATGCGCAGTCCCAGGGCAGAGCGCTTACTATCTAACAATGACCAGTCAAGAGCGGCCCTGATATCGTCAATGTGGTGTTCGTATTGTCGCTTCCATTGTGTCGTGGGTAGCGACATCCAATCCCGTTGGGCTTGAGAAACCAATTGCTCAACAAAGCGGGCATGCTTTTCAGTCATGGCCGCTGTGCGGTTCGCAAGCTGCTCCAAGGCGTACGCCCGCAGCATGGTTAGATAGCGATAGCGAATCGGCTGGGTTCCGGCCTGCAACGTGATTAGCGACTTTTCACCGAGGCTGCAAAGAACATCAACCAGTCTGGTGGGCCTTTCCAGCTTGGTGGATACGATACGTTCTGCGGCAGTGACGGTGAAATCGCCAGGGAAAATGGCCAGTTCCTGGAACACCGCTTGTTCTACGGAGTCGAGTAATTGGTAACTCCACTGCAGGGCGTCACCAAGAGTCCGATGGCGACCCGGGGCCTGGCGTTTCTGAGCGGCAAGCAATCCGGATGAAAGGGCTAAATCCTCGGTGACCGCTGCGAGACCCAGCGATGGCACGCGAGCTGCGGCGATTTCCAAGGCCAGTGGAACCCCATCGAGCGCTCTGCATAACGTCGTAACCTGCTCTACGTTCTTTTCCGTAAGCTCGAAATGATAGTCTGCGGAAGTGACACGGCGGACAAACAGTTCAACCGCACTATAGCTTCTTGCGTTTGCTGCGTTGATGGTGCGCGGAGGTAACGCGAGAGGATTGAGCCGGTAGACCTGCTCACCATCCAGCCCCAATGGGGTCTGGCTGGTGAGCAGCACGCACAGTTGAGGATCAGATTCCAGAAGCCGGTCAAGGGCCGCTGCACAGGCCGAGGTAACGTGTTCGCAGTTATCAACGACCAGTAGTGCCCTTCCCGGGTGAGACGCCAACTGTGTGCTTGTTCCAGCAAGCCCCGCCAACGCGCTCGAAATAGCTGGCGATACTGAGGCTGCGCTCAGTTGCGACAAGTCGGCGAAGTAAACCCCATCGGGGAAACAAGGACTGGATTCTGACGCGGCCTCTATCGCCAGGCGAGTCTTACCTATGCCGGCAGGGCCTGTGAGCGTGCATAACGTTTGGGTAGCCAACAGCCGGTTTAATTCCAGTAGCTCCTCAACGCGGCCGATCAAAGGAGACCGTGGCCTCGGTAGACCGACTCGTGCTTGAGGTCCTCCTATGGACGACGTTACAGCCCGATGCGCCTGCACTGAACCTGTAAAACGATAGCCCCGCCCAAATTCCGTCGCAATAAGGTCCCTATCATCCCCCAGTATTTTTCGCAATGACGAGATCTGCGCCTGCAAACTGTTTTCCTCGATGACTTCCTTCGACCATATCCGGGAAAGAAGCGAATCTTTGGATACGACCTGGCCTGCCGTACTTACCAGTTGGACTAGCACCTCCAGCGCACGCTCACCTACGTCTAGTCGTACTCCGTCTCTTAACAATAGCCGCAGACGTGGGAACAACTGGTAGCGGCCGAAAGCCACCATATCGTCATCGCGGGAATCAGGGCTCTTCAACGGCCTTTCAGGGCGAGTCTTTGTACCTGCAGGCATTTTTCGTGTCACATAGCAAGATTGCGGGGGATCAACAGGAATTTCAGACGTCTGAAATTGTAGGCCAAAGACTTCTTATGTGCACTACATCACCATGAAGGTCCCTGTACTTCGTCGTGAGTCTAGACATGTCACAAGATACGGCTGGTAGTGAATCTCTGGCGCAGTCCGCCGCCCTTGAAGAGCCTGCGTTAACACATCACCTGGGTACTTCACTGCTGATGGTGATGGCGGTTGCCTGCGGTGTCTTTGTCGCGAACATTTACTACAACCAGCCGATCCTGGAACTATTACAGCAGGCTTTCCCGCGATCGGTTGGCCTGGTCAATCTGGTTCCGACGGCTACACAACTGGGTTTCGCTTGCGGTCTGTTTTTTCTAGTCCCCCTGGGAGACCGAATTGATCGGAGAAAACTGATTCTTTGGCAAGCGGCAGTGTTAGTCGTGGCATTGGTATGCCTTGCTGCAGCCCCGAATGCCTGGTTGCTGGTCATCGCTTCAGCGGTAGTAGGTATTTCAGGATCCGTTGCCCAACAAGTCGTACCGTTCGCGGCAGAACTAGCCGCATCCGGTCGCCGAGGCCAGGTCGTCGGTACAGTGATGAGCGGCGTGCTTTGCGGAATTCTGCTGGGTAGGGCGGTCGGCGGATTTGCTGGCGATCATTGGGGCTGGCGTGCCACGTTTTGGCTAGGGGCAGCGATGACCGCCGTCATCTGGTTAATGTTGCTATTCAAACTCCCACACAGCGAACCCAAGACAAGCCACAGCTACTTTGGTCTCATGAAGTCACTCATCGAGTTGTGGCGAGAAGAACGGTCACTGCGCCGTGCAACGTATATTCAAGCCGCGCTGTTCGGTTCCTTTATTGCGCTATGGACAATTCTGGCGTTGCGTCTGCACGAGGCCTTCGGCTTTGGGGCTGATGTGGCAGGCCTCATGGGGATCGTTGGTGCGGCCGGTATTCTGATTGCCCCACTTGCTGGCCGTGTCGCTGATCATCGTGGACCCCATGCCGTTATCGGGCTTGGTTGCCTGATCATGCTGCTGTCATACGCGGTTCTGGGCCTTTGGGGCAGCCTCGTTGGCCTGATCGTCGGCATCATCCTGTTGGACTTCGGTGAGCAGTCGGCTCTTATCTCCAACCAACATGTGGTGTACGCACTTCGACCGGAGGCAAGAAGTCGAATCAACACGCTATTCATGAGCGGCATGTTCGTAGGCGGCGCCGCGGGTTCTTGGGGAGCAAGTATCAGTTGGCGACTAGGTGGATGGCATGCAGCGTCCATATTCGGTGGCACATTGGCGTTGCTCGGGTTTGTTCTTCATTTCTCCGGGAGACTGGCTGCTTACGCACACACTAGGAATTGAAACGTCGACAGTGGCCGGAAGCCTGAGGCAGTCGTGCACAGCCGCGGTCATGCCAAGAACAAGCGCGAGGGAATTGGGCGATCGGGCTTTCAACGCTGTGTTTCGCGATGACGAGGTGATCGCAAATCCGCACTGGTGAACACTTATTAGGCAACTTTCATTCATGGACTCCCCGCACTTTTCTGGTGCTCATGGCACGTTGTCGTTACTGACGGAAATTGATCCGCAAACAGAGACGATTAGCCGTACGATGCGCCTCGAAGCTTCAACCGATGGTCGCAGCGTGCTCTTGGTCGCTTTAGATGCGCGCAAGCTTGGAAGCCAGCGGGAATGGCGTGTCGAAATCGCGCCTGAAGAGCTTATCGCGCTGATTCGCGCGCACGGTGCAGAGGTATCGGGATACCTTGTCGATTTCGAGATTCAGGTGCGATAGGCAGGCGCGATCAATCAAGTCAATGGGCTTGGACTATTGTCGAGAGCGAATCGCCACGTACTACCGGATTTCGCTCGATGAACTGCTGCGCGAGCAGCGCGCGCCAGATCGAGCTGGCCGCGACGACGTCCGAACGACCGCTTGCGGCTTTCAATGGGTCGTTGGGAGCTGATTGGTCAGCGGCTGCTCGTGGCCATTGCAGAAAAATCTGGCATCCTGTTGCGACCAGACTAAACAACGCACCCACACCCGCTTGATCCGCCATGTCAAATCATCTCGATGCTTTAGTTCTCACTGAGCTTGCGTTGCGCGCAGAGTCGCTGGCCGCAGGGCCGTGCAATTGCACTCGGACGCCGCTCCACGGCTGGAACTCACAGCCGGTTTCTCTCGACGAACAACGTCTCGAGGAAATCGGCACACTGGTTGTGGATGATGATCCCGAGCCTAGCTATCGGGAGTATCTGCCGGGCAATATTGATTACTGGTCCCCAGAGGCGCCCATCGCACCGCGTTTTTTCCCATATAACCGCTGTAACGTGTGGCAATGCACGCAATGCAGCCGGCTCTATCTTCGATACACGGAAGGCGGAGGGTATTTTGTCGATCGTCGAATCCGCGCGGTGCATTCGGCTTTGATCAAAGACGTCCCTTTGTAGATTGCCGAACCGGAACGCTGACCGCTGCACCGAGTCGTCCCAGCTATGGGCTTATCTGTTCGACGTCGGATAAGACCATGGCTCGCGCGCATCTCATATACGTTGGATGCACTTGCTCCGTACTAGCCGTTCGCGACAACGGAGAGTCGCGCTGTCACGAATGGCGACTTTAGCCAGGCATTTCCGGTTCAACGTTCAGCACTCGTTCCTGACCTGCCGTCGCAAACGGTGAAGGCATAAGCCACTAAGACGTGCGGCGAAAATAGCAGATTGGCGCGACAACAGAGGGAACAACTGTGGAACTACGACACCTGAGGTATTTCACGGCGGTCGCCGAAAATCAGAGCTTCCGGCTGGCCGCCGAGCGCATCAACGTCACGCAGCCGGCGATTACTCGCCAGATACAGGATCTTGAGCAGATGCTGGGCGCACGGCTTTTCGACCGTACCCCGCAAGGAGTCAGGCTCACTGTCGCGGGCGAACTGTTCTTGCGTGAAACTCGCAAGTCGCTCGACATTCTTGAGTCGGCCACGCGCGCGGTCAAACTCGTTGCATCGGGGCTCCGGGGCACGTTACGCCTTGGCGTGGTCGAGAATGCAAGCTGGGATGGCCTTGTGCCTGATGCATTTAACCGCTTCCAGCGCGAAGCACCCGAGGTGAGCATTCATCTGGCGCCAATGAACACGCCCGAGCAGGTTGCCGAGATCCTGAACGGAACGCTTGACGGCGGTTTTATCTACACCTACGGGGAGCTTCCGCGCGCGCTGCGCGTGCTGCCTCTGGCCATTGGCGACGTGGTGGCGGCGGTACCGCGAAGCTGGAACCTTCCGGAAGACCAACCGATTTCCGCACGTGACCTGAATGGCCTGCCAGTGGTTTTTTTTCCGCGGCAAACGTACCCGGCGTACTACGACATGCTGGTCAGCGCGTGCAGCGAAGCCGGATTGACCCTGAACGTGGTGCAGGAAGTGCCTACCGAGGCCGCGATCCTGTCGCTCGTGTCGGCGGGCATGGGAGCTGCGATCGTCAATGCCGCGAATCTCGGGCGGCCGCCGGCGCGCGCGCAGTTCCTGGGCTTCACCGACCTGTCGGTCCAGATGCCGCTGGCCTTCGCCTACCTTGAGACCAATCCCAACGCGGCATTGCAGCGATTGCTTCGCGTTCTCGATGCGATACTGCGCCCCAGCGTGAGCGACGAAGAGCGTAATGGTCGTTAAACAGCGGTAGATGCGTCATCGATCGCCGCGGATGCACCGCACGTCACGGCGGGGATTAATCACCGGCTCATAAAAAACGCCACATGAAGCCGCCGTCGCTTTGCGCTACGACACCAGCCGACGTCCAGGCAAAATGCGGCGTGAACACAGTCGCGCCTGTTTCGACCGCCCGGTCAAGTACCCACCGTCGCGAGACATTCGCGCGAGGCTTATCCGCGCAGAACACTGAACTCCACGCCGGACGATAGACCTGGATTGGGTGATGCCACACATCGCCGCTAAAGAGCGCGTGCGCACCCGCCGACTCGATTTCGATCGACATGTGTCCGGCGCTGTGCCCTGGCGTCGGATGAAAGCGGATGCCCGGCAGATATTCGCCGCCCTCCGGACCGACTTCTTCGGCGAGTCCCGCGTCGATCACCGGCAACACGCTGTCATCGAAAACCATGCGCCGGCTCGCGCCAGCCGGTGTGTCGAAGAACTCCCGCTCGACGCGTGAGAACACGTACCGCGCGTTGGGAAAAGTCGGCACCCAACGGCCGTTGTCGAGCCGGGTATTCCAGCCTACGTGGTCCACATGCAGATGCGTGAGCAGCACGAAATCGACCTCTTCGGGCTCCACCCCTGCGCGCTTCAGCCGCTCGAGGTAGGGGGTATTCAGTTGGTGGAAGAGGGCGCTGAATGGACGGTCCTTATGATTGCCGCTTGCGGTGTCGACCAGAATGACCTTTCCGCCGACTCGCAACACCCAGGTATTGACGCTCAGGAGGAAGTTTTCCGCGGCCGCGTCGACCTGCCCGTTAGCGAGCCATGCGTGGTGTTCCCGAATCACGGCGGGGTCGAAATCGGCGAACAGCATGCCGGTCTTCAACTGAAAATGTTGTTCAGTCACACGGGTGATCAATGCGTCGCCGACGCGGTAGATCGTCGACTGTTCATCCATGATGAGCCTCCGCCGGGGATTCAATGGGATTCAGGAGCATCGCGACGGCACCGGCGAGTGCGATGGCGACTATCGTCAACATGCCGGCCTGCATGCCACCTGTCAGGGTCTTGACGACACCGATGATGATCGGACTGGCGAAGCCGCCGAGCGCGCCGCAAATGTTGATGAAGGCAATCCCGGCCGCCGCCGCTGCGGTGCCCAGGTACCCCGCAGGAAGCGCCCATAGAACAGTGTAGGACGCCCAAAGCATGGCGGTGGACAGAGCGATTGCGGGCAGCGCGATGCCGAGCTTGTTTGGGCACAGTCCGGCGATTGCAAGCGCGATGGCCCCCACGATGCTTGCGAGCGCGCTATGGCGGCGGCGCTCGTTGCGACGGTCTGAACTGCGGCAGAGCCAACCCATCGCGGCAATGGCCGCAACGTAGGGTACGGACGACCACAGGCCGATCGCCATCGTGCCCGCGACACCCGCGGTCTTCAGGATTGTGGGCAGCCAGAAACTCACCGTATAAATCCCCGCGATCACGCAAAAATTGCTGAAGGCGAGCGTAAGCACGCGTGGGTCGGAGACAACGGTTCGCAATGAGTGATGCCGAGCTTCGCTCGCCGCACGGCCCAGGCGTTGTGCGTCAAGATCAGCGCCAAGCAGCGCCTTCTCTTCATCGGACAGCCAGTTTGCCTGCTGCGGACGATCATCGAGGAAGAAAAACGCGATCACGCCCAGCACGCAGCACGGCAGGCCCTCAACGATGAACATCCACTGCCAGCCTTCGAGGCCGTGCGCTCCTGCGAGTGTGGTCATTGCCCAGCTTGACAACGGTCCGCCGAGAACGCCGCCGATCGGTCCGGCCCACATCACGACCGCCATCGCGCGAGCGGTGCGGGATGGCGAGTACCAGTAAGTCAGGTACAGCACCATTCCAGGTGCGAAGCCTGCTTCGAAAACACCCAGAAGAAAGCGTAGAGCGTAGAACGCGTGGATGTCCCGGACGAACAGCATGGACGCGGAGGTGATCCCCCACAGCACCATGATGCGCGAAAGTGTCTTTCGGGCGCCGATCTTTGGCAGTAGCAGATTGCTGGGAATCTCGAACAGCACATAGCCGATAAAGAAGATACCCGCAGCGACCCCGTAGGCCGCGTCGGAGAACGCGAGCTGGTTCTGCATCTGCAGCTTCGCAAAGCCGATGTTGATGCGGTCGAGGTACGCGAGCATATAGCACAGCGTCAGGAATGGCAGTAAGCGCCATGTGATCTTTCGGTACAGCGCATCGCGCGTGTCGATGCCTTCTGTCAGGGGGATTGCAGACATGCTCATCTCCGGGTTCATTGCGCGTGGGCGTCGGCTGCCACGAGCGCGACGCAGTCGCCCGGCTCGACGCTCGCGAAAGAACGCACGATGACGACCACGCCCGCACTGCGAAACTTCAGCTCGACGGGCGCTGCCCACGGCGCGTGCGGATCGAATACGCGCCCGGCCAGGTCGCCGGCGCTCACACGGTCGCCGAGCTTGAATACCGGCTCGAAGATCCCGCGCGTGGCCGCAAAGACGTAATGCCGCTCACCCTCGACGTGCAGCCAGTGCGTGTCGTAGCGCGGTGTCGGCAGTGACTCGCTGGGGCAGATGCCGAGTGCCGCGAGCACTCGCTGCAAGCCTTCCTCCACGATCGCCAGGCCTTGCGGATTGCATGTCGCATAGCCGCCGAATTCGCCGCACAGAAACAGTTTTCCGTGTCGCTCGATGGCCGCGCCATAGGTGCGGTCCTCGCCGAGCAGATCCATCACCATCGCGTTGGGCGCGGCAAACGCGTCGACGATCCGCCGATATTCGCGGCGTTGTCCGGCGTCGAGCGGCGGCGCGACCAGCAGCGTTGGCAGATGATCGAACGATGCGCCTCCCGCGTGAATGTCGAAGACGAAATCGGCGCGTGGAAACAATTCGGTGTCCACGTAGTGCGCGATCATCTCCGTGATGGATCCATCGCGATGGCCCGGGAAGATCCGGTTCATGTTCGCGCCATCGATGGGCGAGGTCCGGCGCCCCGCGAGAAGCGCGGGAAAATTCAGACCTGGCACGACAATCAGGCGACCGTTGATTTGCATCGACGGCATGCGTTGCAGCAGCTTCATCAGCGCAATCGGACCTTCGTACTCGTCGCCGTGATTGCCGCCAGTGAGGAGCGCCGTCGGACCGTCGCCACGCTTAAGCACGGCAATAGGGATCGGGATGTAGCCATATGCGGAGCGATCCACGGAATGCGGCACGCGCAACGTGCCAGTCTGAAAGCCTTCCTGCTCGAAATCGATATCCGTCGAGATGCGGGAGCGGTCGGTCGCCATGATTTGTCTCCTTACTGGTGGCATGTAGTGCGGCGGCGAATGCAAACGACGCAGCGATGTCCGTACTATCGGAAATCAATACGATTTACGCCAATGCCGATTGATGGCCAACGTGATGCCTTTGAGGCATCACCCTCCAGTCGGGAAGGCCGCACGCCCTTCCTTGCGTGAAGGTGTAGCGCGATATCGGATGTCTGAGGGGACAGCGACTTCAGGTCGTGCGAATGATGCGGAGTGTCTGCCTTTGCTGACTGCGGACGATCTCTCAGGGCAAACGCGTCAATTCGCGATGCAGCAGTATGAACATCGGGGGGCTTGCATCTGGCGTGAAGGTATAAAGGCACGCTCCGCCCGAAGCAATTTTCGCCGCGCAGCTATTCCTTCATCTTCCCGCTCACGTGGGAAATCCGGTCCCGTACGACGCCAATCGCCTGTTTGAGGGCGTATACTTCTTGAAAATAACGATGAGGAATCCGTATCTGGCTGGCATGCGCATCGATGTTCTCGATTTCGTCTCGCCATTTCGCAATCTGGTCCGGGGCCGGTTGCTTGCTCCTCCATATTTCATCTTCCAGCGATTTGATTTCCCGATACCAAACCACCAGCCGGTTTTTTATCCGCGCTTCCGCCATGCGCGGCAATGCCTGCAGCAAGCCGAGCAGTAAGGCCATGAAGGGAAGCAGGATCAGCAGGCGCCTTTCTATAAAACTGGCCAGCCAGAATGGAAGGTAGCGCTGCAGGAAGGGCCGACCGGATTTGAAGTAGCGCGTGCTTTCGTCGGAGATGGGGAATTCTTCGGTGTTCAGGTTGGGAAACGCGCCGAGCGGCGTGAAGTAATCTTCGCCGCCGTGGACCGTCTTGGCCGCTTCGAGCAGCAGGTAGGCGAGAGCCGGGTGCAGGGTGTCCTTGGATACGAGCAGAGCCGTGGCGGCCAGCAGGGTGACATCAGCCTGCGGAAGATCGTTGACGATGCTGGTCGAGGCGCGCGGAAAAATAATCTTGGAGAGAGAC
>Ga0185299_10005993_pt1 | contig 13215 bp, 10 predicted proteins | sample PaiPotPPA55metaG_FD_128002 | JGI IMG/M metagenome (GOLD analysis project Ga0185299, IMG submission 128002) | Iron sulfur acid spring bacterial and archeal communities from Banff, Canada, to study Microbial Dark Matter (Phase II) - Paint Pots PPA... ...
TGAACCCCAGCTCAATCTGGAGGCCACGACTCACGTACGCAATTACGATCTTGACGTTACGGTTACCGGGACGCCGGAGCGATTAGCCGTCAACTACCGTTCGGAGCCGCCTTTGCCCAAGTCGGACATCATCGCGCTGCTGGCGCTGGGCCGCACCAGCGAGGAGTCGGAGCAGTTGCAGCAGCAATCGGGTCAGGGCGTATTCACCGACGAGGCCACCAACCTGATCATCAACCAGGCCATCAACTCGACGGTCAGCAGCCGCGTGCAAAAGCTGTTCGGAGCCAGCCGAATCAAAATCGATCCCCAGGGCCTGACCACGGAAACCAACCCTACGGCGCGCGGCCCGCAGGTGACGATCGAACAACAGTTCGCCAACAATATCTCGCTCACGTACAGCACCAACGTATCGCAGAGTTCGCAGCAGATTATTCAGGGCGAATATTACGTCAACCGAAGTATTTCGGTAGTGGGCACGCGCGATCAGAACGGAGTGGTCAGCTTCGATATCCGCGTTCGACAACGCAAGAAATAGAATTTCGCCGACGAGATGCAGGTCTCGAAACTCCGCATGAATTCCTCTGGAGAAAACGCCGCATTTTCGAATTTGCGGCTGCGCATGGTCGACTCGCAACTCCGGGCGCGCGGGATTGGCGACGAACGTGTGCTTGACGCTATGTTGCGCGTGCAGCGCCATGAGTTCGCGCCGGAGCGGTATCGCGATCAGGCGTATGAGGACCATCCTTTGCCGATTGGCGAAGGGCAGACGATTTCTCAACCTTACATTGTGGCGCGGATGCTGGAGGCTGTGGCGCTTTCGCCCTCGGATCGAGTACTCGAGGTCGGCACCGGGTCAGGCTATGTGACGGCATTGCTCGCGGAACTGACAGCGAAGGTTTTCTCGGTGGAGCGGCACGCCGCGCTGGCGGATGCGGCTCGAGAGTTGCTCGTACGCCTGGGCTACGCCAATGTGAGAGTGCTGGTTGGCGATGGAAGCCGGGGCTTTGCAGAGGGCGCGCCCTACGATGTGATCGTCGTTTCAGCCGCAGCCGCCGAGGTGCCGCGCGCTTTGCTCCAGCAACTTGCGGACGGTGGGAGAATGATTATCCCCGTGGGGCCGGCTGATTCTCAGCAGCTGCAGTTGATTCGCATGGAAAACGGCCAGCCGAGAACAGTGCTGCATGAACTCTGCCGGTTTGTGCCGTTGGTCTCGGGATGACAGGTATTAGCTGTCGGGCGTTCCGATGTCGGCCTTTCGTAATTTAAGGCTTAGCCCGTGTCAGAGTAAGCGCCGCCGTCCCGGCGGCCGTCCCCGCCCGCCTTCCAGTTAGGTGTTCAGCTTTAAATACTCTTGACCGGTCGCTACTCTTACGTCGCTACTGTTGACCCTCGATTACAATTTATGCGTGCCCATCCTGCGCAACTTGCGCGTCACTCTGGAGATGATCAAGTGGGAGCACTCTATTTTTGCGCTCCCGTTTGCGCTGTGCGGGGCAATGCTGGCAGCCGGAGGAGTGCCTACGGCACATCAATTGGTGTGGATCGTGGTGGCAATGATTGCCGCGCGGTCCGCCGCGATGGCGTTCAACCGATGGGCCGACGCTGCCATCGATGCCGCCAACCCGCGTACCAGTACTCGCGCTTTGCCTGCCGGAGATCTCACGCCGGGGTTCGTGGCTTCGTTCGTTGTCGTCTCCAGCGGCATTTTCATACTGGCTTCGAGCCAACTGAATCGGCTCGCTTTGGAGCTTTCTCCGGTCGCGCTAGCCGTACTGCTGCTTTACTCTTACACCAAGCGGGTGACGCGCTGGTCGCATCTGGTGCTGGGATTTGCCCTCGGCATGGCGCCAGCGGCGGCGTGGATCGCGGTGCGAGGCTCGCTTGATCCGCGGATCCTGCTGCTCACTGCTGCCGTCACTTTTTGGGTGGGCGGCTTCGACGTTCTTTACGCCTGCCAGGATTTCCATTTTGACCGGCAAAGCGGACTGCACTCCATACCACGACATCTCGGAATTCGCGCCGCGCTTTGGTTCGCACGCGTTTTCCATGGTGTAATGGTCGGCCTGCTGATTGCGCTGCTGATCGTATTCGGGATGGGGAAGTTGGCCGCCTGTGGCGTGCTGGCGGTGATACTGCTGCTGCTCTACGAACATTCTTTGGTGCGGCCGAACGACCTGTCGAAACTGAACGCAGCATTCTTTACCATGAATGGTGTCATCTCGGTGCTGTTCTTTATGTTCGTCGCGGCAGATTTGCTGCTGCGGAAATAGTTGGTGCGGGCTTTGTGTGGAGCGGGCACTCTTGCCCGCTTGGTTTTTGCCGCCGCAAGCAAGCGGGCAGGAGTGCCCGCTCCACACAAACCGTGAACGACAGCGTTTATTGGTTGACTCGTAAGAGCAGCATCGTGCCACTTTCCACCTTGACGTTGTTTTTCTCCGAACTCAACACCGATCCCTGGGTCGCATTCTGTGCAGGCTCAAGATTCAGATTCGAAATGCCGACGACACCCTGCGTGTTTCCGTTAATCTCCGGCCGCGCTCCAGATTGAGATTGTGCGTCGCTCCCGCCAGTCGGGGGTGGCTGAGGGGGCTGTGCCGCCCCAGCACCGGTCGGCCGTTGCCCGCTGCCCATCGTTGAGTTCGCGCTGGTCCCGGCGCCAGCGGGCGCGCTCTGATCAACCCCGCCGCCGTTATTCGGATTGCTGCTGGGAGGAGCGATCACAGCCTGAATCGACATTGGCAGAGGTATTTCTCCGTCCTTCAGTACGGCGCGGTCAAACGCGATGCCGACCTGTGACTCTTTCTGCTCTTTGTTACGGGCCTGCGCTTCAGTCACGTGTCCCATCACTTTTGTGTCCTTAGGAATCATTACTTCGCCACTGGTCGTTTTCAAATCCATGGTGACCTTGGCCACGATCTCGTCCCCGGGCTTAGCCTTCTTAGCGTCGATGGTCTTGGTCAACTGCACCGGGATTACGCTGCCTGGGGCAATTCGATGCTGCCCATCGGGCTGATTCGTCGCGGTGGCCGCCGATCCCGTTTGAGTTTCCTGCTGAGATTGTGGTTGTGTCGCGGGCTGCGACGATGCACTAGGAGCGGATTGCGCGTCGGGCTGTGACGGCGGAGCGCTCTGGGTCTGGGCGTTCGAAGTGCTTTGGGCGAACGACGCCGCACAGAGCAACGTTCCGGTTAGGAAAGCGGCAGGAAAAAAATTTTTCACGGGCAATCTCCTTCGTGTGCAATTTGAGAGGAAGGCGCGCAGTAATGTCTATCTATTTATTCTGATGCAACTTTTGGACCACGGGTAGACAGGAAATCCTCGTCGGATCCACCGAATCTGGTATCCGCCGAACCAGCTCTCCGGCAGGCGAATCATGGTCTTCGGCAACGTCCTGCGATATCATCAAAGAGATGCCTGCCCCACGGTTATCCCACTCTTTCCAGACTGATGATCGGCGCCTCACGCCGATTCATGAGAAAGTTCTTGCCGGCGAGCGGCTTGATCCTGAAGACGCTCTCACTCTGTATTGCACCGGGGATATTCTCGCGCTGGGCTGGATGGCCAACTCCGTGCGCGAGCGCAGGCACGGCGACAAGACGTACTTCAACGTCAACCGGCACATCAATCCAACGAATGTATGCGTAGCGGCGTGCCGCTTGTGCGCCTTTGGTCGAAAGAAGGACTCGCCCGGCGCCTACACGATGGCGCTCGAAGAGGCTTTCGAAACTGCGGCTTCCGGATACTCCGAGGCGGTCACGGAATTTCATATTGTGGGCGGACTGCATCCGGATCTGCCGTTTCAATACTTTCTCGATTTGTGCTCCGGCCTGAAGCAGCGCTTTCCGCAGGTGCATCTCAAGGCCTTCACCATGGTCGAGGTCGCGTATTTATCGAAGCGGGCAAAACTTTCCATACGCGAGACGCTCGAACAGCTGAAAGCTTCGGGCGTGGACTCGCTGCCCGGCGGCGGGGCTGAGATTTTTGCCGACCGCGTGCGCCACATTATTTGCGACCACAAAATTGATGGTAGCCAATGGCTCGAAACTGCGAAGCTGGCGCACCAGATCGGGCTCAAGTCAAATGCGACCATGCTCTACGGGCACGTCGAAAACGACGAAGATCGCGTCGACCATCTGCTAAAGCTGCGCGCGCTGCAGGACGAAACTGGCGGCTTTCAGACTTTTATTCCACTGGCCTTTCATCCCGACAACACCCCGTTGCAGCATCTGCCGAAAACCACCGGAATGCTCGACATCAAACAAATCGCCGTGAGCCGCCTGGTGCTCGACAACTTCCCGCACATTAAATCGTACTGGCAGATGATGACCGCGAAGATCGCGCAAATTTCGCTGCGCTTCGGCGCCGACGATATGGACGGGACGGTGATCGAAGAGAAGATTTACCACGATGCGGGCGCGACCACGCCGCAAGGCATGCGTCGCGAAGAGTTAGAGCGGTTGATCCGCGCCGCCGGGCGCGAGCCGATCGAGCGCGACACGCTGTATCGGCCAGTGAGGCGGACGGAGACCTCGGTCACGGTCGCGGTGTAGAAGATCTGCAGTCTAACGGTGCCGCTCTGCAGTCAGTGCACGCAGTTCCTCGGGCGACGAGTTCAGCAAATTCCGCAGCACCGCGACTTCGGCCGCGATTCCCGCGTGCAGCGCCGGATCCACGTCTGGCGCGAATAGAGGGGAGTGATTCGAGGGCAGGTGCGTCCCGGATGCTTTCGCCTCCGCGAACTTTGCGGGATCGGCTCCTCCGAGGCTGAAATAGAAACCGGGGACTCCCTGCTCGATGAAGTAGGAGAAATCCTCTGACGGTGTGATGGGCTCGGCAGTTACGACTTTATCTTTCCCGAGTGCGGCTTCCAGAGGCGCCCTGAGCCGCTCGGCCAGCGCGGGATTGTTGTAGACGAGATCGGTTCCTTCGTAGCGTTCGACTAAAGGTTCTTTCGGCGCGCCGGCTGCGACGGCCTCTGCCTTGACGATACGGGTGATGGCGGCGAGAATCTGCTTGCGAACATCCTGCTTGAAGGTCCGCACGGTTAGTCCCATTTCCGCATGGTCCGGGATAATGTTGTTCTTCGTTCCGGCCTGGAAGTAGCCAACGGTCACCACGGCCATTTCGCCGGGCTTGACCTCACGGGAGACGATGGTCTGTAACGCGAGAATCGTCCGCGCTGCAATCACGATGGGATCGATTGCCGTGTGCGGCGCGGAGCCATGCCCGCCTTTGCCGTAAATCGTGATGCGCACGGAATCCGAATTCGTGTTGTAAACGCCGGGAGTGATCGAGACCATTCCCGCCGGCAGTTCGTTGCCGACGTGCAGAGCCACAGCGACATTTGGCTTGGCGAAACGTGTGAACAATCCGTCGCGCAGCATTCCCTCTGCGCCGCCAATGGTCTCCTCCGCGGGCTGACCGATCAGCATGAGCGTTCCGTGCCAGGTATTCTTGCTGTGCGCCATGATCTCGGCGGTGCCGAGAATTGCCGCCATGTGCAGATCGTGTCCGCAGGCGTGCATCACCGGAACGTCGCGTCCGGCGTCGTCTTTCGCACGCACCTTGCTCGCGTAGGGCAGGCCAGTCTTTTCTTCCACGGGAAGTGCATCCAGTTCCGTGCGCAGCATGATGGTTGGGCCGAGTCCGTTTTTGAGGATGGCAACTACTCCTGTGCCGCCGACGTGTTCGGTCACTTCGTATCCGGCGCTACGCCACCGCGCGGCCAGCTTCGCCGCAGTCTCGGTCTCGTGCGCTGAAAGCTCTGGGTTCTGGTGCAGGTCGAGGTAGAGCGCGTGAGCGTCGGAATAGACGCTATCAACTTCTTTTGAAGAGGGAGCTTGCGCGTAGGCAACGGCGGTGAGCAAAGCCAACAGTGGCAGTTCGAACCGAGTCATGGTCCGGGATCATAACGTGCCTCAGCGGAGGTCTGCAAACCAGAACTGCAAATCTATTTTTGAATCGCAGTCTCTAAGATTCTTTAAACTGCAACGAAATCCCGAAAGCGAACATCCTATTTTCAGAAGCTGTACAATTCTGCGTTTTCATTTTTCCGCCGGGTGTACAATCGCCCTAAGAAAACACTTGGTTGCGCACTTCGCTGGTAAGGCCGAGGCGCTATGAACGTCCACGTCAGTTACCGTCTTCATAAAATCCCCGCCGTAGAGAAAGACATTCAACATCAGATCGAAAAACTGCAAAAACGCCTGCAGGTGTTTCGTCCCGAGCTTGTCCACTTGAAGGGAGTGGTGGAGGAGATTTCGCCACGCGAGGGGACCAGCGTTTCGCTGAACCTGCGCTTGCCGTCAGGACAAATGGCGGTGCAGTCTTCGGCTTCCACGGCCGCGGCCGCGGTGAAAGGCGCGTTTGAGGATCTCCTGCAGCAGGTCAATAAGCACAAGGAAATTCTGCGCGCGTCCCACAAGTGGCAGCGTGGGAAGCGGGGAGACAGCGCGCGCCCGAATGCGGTCGTGAGTGAAGTCCCGTTTGAACAAACTTTGGCCGCCGTGTTTCCAGCCACGATTTCGGCGGACGATGTTCGCTCCTATGTGAACATCAATCTGGCACGGCTGGAGCGCTTTGTCGAACGTGAAATCTACTTCCGCGAAGCGCAGGAGTCGATTGCTCCGGACAGCGTTTCAAAAGAAGAAGTGATTGATGAAACCATCGCCTCAGCTCTGGGCGACGGCCAGGAGAAGCCGGAACGGCTGGCGCTCGAACCCTGGCTGTACCGTTTGGCCCTGCGAGCTCTGGACGAACTATCGCGCACCGAAGGGAGCAATGGAAATGCCAGGCCTCTCGAAGATTCCGCGCGCCGGCCCAACGTGAAAGCCAGCGACGAACCGGAGCTGCAATTTCACCAGCCGGACGAGTCGATGACCGGCGCAACGGTGATTGCCGACGGACGCGTCGCCACACCGGAGCAGATTCTTGCGTCAGATGAATTGCTGCGGCTGATTGCGTCAGCGCTGCGCGATTTGGGCTCGGGTCCGCGTGAAGCCTTCATTCTGCATGCCGTCGAAGGCTTTAGCGTGGATGAGATTGTGGTAATTACCGGCCTTCCGGCCGAAAGGGTGCTCGCCTTCGTTTCGGCCGCGCGCGACCACTTGCGCAAGACACCAGGCCTGGCTAAACAGTTTACGTCCCGGCTCGCTCCGACCGGCACCGCATAAATTCAATTCCGACTTTTGGGGGAATTATCCATGAGTATCACCCGAGAACAAATCCGAGAACTAGCTGAATTTCAAGATAAAAAATCCTGCGCAGTCAGTTTTTATTTCCAGCCTTCCACGCCCCGCAATAAGGCCCATAAAGAGGACGTGATTTTGATCAAAGACCTGGCGCGCGAATCTCTCCGCGGCCTGGAAAGTCAGGGCAGAAAGGAGTGCGCACGGGACGATATAGATCGTATCTTGCGCCTTTCGGCCGAATTGCGCAGCAACGGCACGCACGGCAAGGCTGTATTTGCCTGCTCCGCTCAAAACCTCTGGCGCGAATATGATGTGCCTGCAAATCTGCCGGGGACACACCTCTTCGTCGATCGCCACTTCCATCTCAAGCCCATAGCGCACCTGTTGGGCGCTTTCCCGCTGTTGGGAGTAGTGCTGGTCGACCGGCACCGGGCTCGCATATTCGATCTTCGCCTGGGCGAGTTGACCGAACGCGAAGATTTATTCCATCCGCTGTCTCGCAGAGGCCGCAGCGACGGCTTTGCCGGATACGACGGCGGGCACGCACAGCGCCGGGTCGAAGACGAGGCTCGCCATCATTTCAAGAATGTGGCGGGGGCGCTGAAAGCATTGTTGGAAAAAGGCGTATTCGAGAAATGGATTCTCGCCTGCCAGGACGCTCAACTCTCACTGTTGGAGCCGCAACTGCATTCCTATGTGAAACAGGCGCTCATCGGCCGCTTTCACGCCGACGTCGGTCATATCGGCAAAGAGGAGATTCGCGCCCACGCGCAGCAGATTCTGGAACAGTGGCAGAATGATCGTCGTCGCGAACTTATCGAGCAGGCGCTGAGTCAGGCGCGCAGCAATGGACGCGGCGTTACCGGACTGCGTCGAGTGTTGCGTTCTCTTGAATTAGGCGAAGTCCAGACTCTTTTGCTGGGGGAAAATCTTCAAGGTCATGCCGTCGAATGCCCAGGATGCGGGCATATTGATGCCCATCTTGTGAGCTCCTGCCCGGTCTGTGGCCGGTCGACCCAGGAGATTGTCGATGTCGGCGAAGCGATTCTCCCGTGGGTCATTCGCCGCGATGTCGAAACGTTTTACGTGAAAGACGACCCGGAGTTCGACAAGGTTGGCAATATTGCCGCGCTGCTGCGTTTCCGCTCGGAAGATGTGCAGCCCATCTCAACCGCTGTGGCCGATCAATTGGGAAAGGCGGGAGCAGCATATCCCGGCAGGCTTCGAAGATTTGCGAGCCGTTGAAGTTGTTGAGGCGTGCTAGAGGCCGCAACAAATGTTCCTCACGCCAACCGGCTACCCGGCTATCGCGATGGACTTGCCGGATCGTCGCTTTGGGATAAAACCCATGCAGTTCCGCCAAGGACGATTCCCCCGGCGATACCGATTGCCCACGGAGAATCGAGCGCCGCTCCCCAAGCGGGAATCGCGGCAGCAGCTACTCTTCGGTTCTTTTTCTTGTCGTCCGACTGAGAGTCGTCTCGAGAAGTCTGCTCGCCTTGTGCCAGCGTAGTGGTTCCCTTCTCATCGCTTATAGTCACGTCGCCTTTTCGCGCCGCGATCTCGACTCGACCATCCACATCCCTGACTTCAAATTCGGTCCAAGCCCCGGAGGCCGGGGAAATGGTGACGGCTCCGGCACGAGTCGCCAACAGCTTCGAAGTGGAAACGCTGACGCCTCCGTGCTCGAGCTTGACTGTGCTGCCCTCATACTGAACTAGTGACTCGTTCAGAACCAGAACGCTGGACCCCGTGGCATTGATATTAGCCACAGAGTCCGAGTTCGTCTGCACCAGGTCGCCGGAAAAAATGGCGGACGATCTCGCGATCGTGGTGCCATTGAGCAATGCGGTCCCGTGACTGTAGAGCATGGCCCCAGGTTGGTCTGCCGCGAATAAAACAATCGGAAGAATGATGACCGTCAGACAGCTCAGGATCTTCAAGTAGAAAGCCCTCGTCATTGGCCATCCTCGCAGATGACTTTGGATGATGGTAGCCCGAACGATTGTTGCACGCAAGTATGATCGGCGCGCCATTTCCCACACCGGTGCGCCCTTTCGTCGAATGTATCCTTCTAGGTTGTTGGCAGTCAATGCTTTTATGCTGTGTCCGGTTACTCTTCGGGGTGGAGAACCGCGGCGTGGAATCTCCTGAGCCAACTTTTCCACAGCGTTCGGCGCCGGTATTTTTCCCCGGTACTTTCCCTGAATCCAGCCACAAAAGCTGCAATCTCGTGTGCTAAAATTGAGCGGTTGGATGTAGCCCCCCACGATTCATCCCGGAAAATTTCATGACAACCTATTCCGCCGCCGATACCTCTGTGGATCAACTCAAGACCAGAATTCAACAACGCCAGGCTCGCGTGGGCATTATTGGCATGGGTTACGTCGGGTTGCCCCTGTCTTTGCTGTTCAGTGAGCAGAAATTCCCGGTGACCGGCTTCGATATTGACGCCCGCAAGGTGGAAACTCTGGCGAAAGGCGGTTCTTACATCTACCGCATCGCGCCCGAAGAGGTTCAAGCGGCCAAAGCAAACGGTTTTTCCGCCACCGCCGACTATTCGCACATTACCGCCATGGACGCCATTATCATCTGCGTGCCCACGCCGTTGAACGAATACCACGAGCCCGATCTCAGCTTCATCACCTCCACCACGCACTCCATCGCTCCCCATTTGCGCGCCGGGCAGTTGGTGATCCTCGAAAGTACGACCTATCCCGGCACCACTGAAGAAGTGATGATCCCGATCCTGGAAAAGGAAAACAAGGGCGGTCTGAAGGCCGCTCGGGAACAGGCGTTCACGGGAAACGAGTTTTTTGTCGCCTTCTCGCCCGAACGCGAGGATCCGGGCAATACGACAGTGGCGCGCCGCGACATTCCGAAGGTCGTGGGCGGATTAAACCCCCAAGCCTCGGAACTTGCCGGCGCTCTTTATGGGTCCATCTTCAATCGAACCGTTCCCGTATCCTCCCCCGCGGCCGCGGAGATGACCAAACTCCTGGAAAATATTTATCGTTGCGTGAATATCGCGCTGGTGAACGAACTTAAGCTTTTGTGCCTGCGCATGGGCATCGATATCTGGGAGGTCATCGCAGCCGCCTCCACCAAACCTTTCGGCTTTCATCCGTTCTATCCCGGACCAGGCTTGGGCGGGCATTGCATTCCTGTTGATCCCTTCTACCTGTCCTGGAAGGCCAAAGAATGGGATTTCCGCACCCGCTTTATCGAGCTCGCAGGAGAAATCAACACCAACATGCCCTACCACGTCCTGTCTTCGGTCGGCAGCGCGCTGAATCGCCACAAGAAGTCGGTGAATGGCGCGCGGGTCTTGGTTTTGGGCGTGGCCTACAAAAAAGATATCGACGACCTGCGCGAGTCGCCGTCGCTTACTATTATCGAACTCTTGCAGAAAGATGGAGCTCAGGTCAGCTACCACGATCCCTATTTCCCTTTCATCGGCAAAGGGCGCAAGTACGATCTGCAAATGAAATGCGTGGAGTTAAAAGACCTGGGGCAATATGACTGTGTCCTCATCGTGACCGACCATTCCGACTACGACTATCGCAAGATCGTTCAGGAGGCCAGGTTGGTGGTTGATACGCGGAATGCGACCCGCGGCATCGTTAGCTCGAAGATTGTCCACTGCTGAGGCTGGAGCGATGGAAGCTCGCGTACGGGAAATCTGTTTACCTTAGGATGTAGGTTTTGGTCGGCTTCCCCGAATGTTCCGCGCCCGATTAAATCAGAGATCGCTTAACTCATTGATTCAAATAAACCTTGACCCAATTGCGTGCATGCGGGAATGGCCTTTGTCGTGCATAGATGAAGCAGGAATAGTACACTCTGAGTGGGCCCGCCCTACGAGGTTTCCATCATTTGAAAAGATTGGTAAAACCTTTACAGTTGGATCGGGTTTTTGAACACAGACAACCGAATTGACTATGGCGTCTCCGTCTCGCGAATTGGGCCTGTTCTCGCCGCTCCCCCGTTGGGAAACGCCGTGGACCGACTTTCTGCTTAGCTATGGTATTCAGGCTGTTGTGGTGGCAATTTTTGTGTGGATCCCTATTCTTCACCCCGAGATACTGGAGCGCCCGAAGCCTGACTATCATGCCATCGAGCTCGTACCTACGCCCGTGCCGGTAAATCACCAGCCGCAGAAACAGCTTCCTAAACGGATTGAAGTGGCCAAGCTTGATCCTCCGCCTGCCTCTATGCGTTTGCCGGTTCCTCAACCACAGCTCAAACCGAAAGTGGAAGTTGCTCCGGCTCCCGAAGTGAAAATGGCGACTCGGAAGCTCGAACCGTTGCCAACGTCTGCCCCCGTGATTCCAAAGCCCCCAGTGAGGACCAACGTGTTCACTACGGGAAGTTCGGCGCCGCAGACGATAGACCGCGCGCCGCAAAAGGTGCAGACGGGCGGCTTCGGCGATCCCAACGGAGTACCGGCCAAGGCGAGTCAGAATAAGGCGGTCAACATCGCGCAAGCTGGCGGATTCGATATGCCCACTGGGCCCGGTTCCGGAAACGGAACGGGCGGGGCGCATGGTACTCGCGGCGTGGTTGCCAGCACCGGATTCGGTGGCGGTGTGGCTACTGGAAACGCACACGCGCCGTCTGCGGGCACAGTACGCGAGGCCGGCTTCGGCAACGCCGATGTTGCTGCCCCTCCCACCGTTCAGGCGCATCCCGCAGCACAAGCGGCCAAAGTAGTCCCCGCGGAAATCCTTTCCAAGCCGGTTCCCATCTACACTGAAGAAGCGCGCGCCAAGAAAATTGAAGGCGAAGTGCTTTTGGAAGTCGTGCTGGAAGCGAGCGGAAAGCTACGTGTGGTACGAGTAGTGCGCGGATTGGGGCATGGTCTGGATGACGCGGCGGTGCATGCCGCGGAGCAGATTCGCTTCAAGCCGGCCCTGAAAGACGGCCAACCCTCAGACTCCACGGCCGTGTTGCACATTATTTTTCAGTTAGCCTAATCTTGGGTTAGGCCGATTGATTCCCAGAAGGTTCTTTATGCAAATCTGTCGTTCGGGCTCGGTATTGATTCTTGTTTTGGGATGCGTATTGGGGGTGCAGGCACAAGATCCTCCATCCGCCGCGACGCAACCTGGGTCGGGTGGTGCAGATGCTTCAGTCGACCCAGCTCAGAGTGCCACGTCTCTGCCCCCGGCCGCTCTTACGCTCAACGACGTGCTCGATCACGTTGTGCAACGGGAGCACATGTTCATGGCGCAGATGCGGCACATGCATCCCCTGGTCGAGACCTACCTGCAGGACTTAAAGAACGACCAGGCAGGGCACCCGATTCCCGTGAAAGACCAGTATTTTCTCGGTCGCCTCGACATGAGCGACGGGCCTGAGGACATTTCCTTTACTGGCCAGTCCGGATTCGGCCGCCGGATGCTGAACAAGCTGACAGGTGTTTATGCCCTGCACTTCCTTCCTTTGGGCTTTGCCCAAATGGTTGTACTCGACGCCGATTTCCAGAAGAAGTATTACGACTTTAACTTTGTACGCCGCGAATTTCTCGGCGAACTCCGCTGCCTGGTCATCGATGTCGAGCCCAAGGAAGGCCAAAAGATCGCACGTTTCAAGGGGAGAATTTGGGTTGAAGACCAGGACTACAACGTGGTCCGCTTCAACGGAACGTACGTTCCTCAGCCTAAAGTCAATTTCTTCTTCCACTTCGACAGCTGGCGCCTGAACATGCGCCCCGGAGTGTGGCTGCCCGCCTATGTCTACACCGAAGAATCGAACCTCAAGACGGGGTTTACGAAGGCCCTCCATTTCAAAGCGCAGACTCGGCTCTGGGGTTACGACCTGAAGGGGTTGGGCAAGAATGAGGAGTTTACCCAGATCCTGATCGATTCGCCTCAGTCGGTCAAAGACCAGAGCGATGCCGCTTCCGATGCAAGTCCTGTTGTGGCGCAGCGTATGTGGGAACGGCAAGCGGAAGAAAACGCTGTCGAACGCATTCAGAAGATTGGCTTGCTCGCGCCTTCTGGGGAAGTAGACAAGATTTTGG
>Ga0185299_10005995_pt1 | contig 13213 bp, 10 predicted proteins | sample PaiPotPPA55metaG_FD_128002 | JGI IMG/M metagenome (GOLD analysis project Ga0185299, IMG submission 128002) | Iron sulfur acid spring bacterial and archeal communities from Banff, Canada, to study Microbial Dark Matter (Phase II) - Paint Pots PPA... ...
GAGCGCGACTGCCAGAAGCTTAAGACTGACGTTGGAAATCGTAATGCGAGGGCTGGTGCGACTTTCGGGGGGGGATAGGAGAGGCTCCATGGACGAAACGGTAACATATTCATGAATCCTGGCCGCCATATTGTGCGTTGACCGGTCGCTCAAATCACAATCCCTGCTCGGTGAACCGTGCTGAGCGAAACTATACAGTGGAAACAAAGCAGGGATTCCTGTCCCGGCAGCCCGGTAACGCCGTGCTAAACTTTTTTGACCGGGTGCTCGCCTTACGGCATTCGCTTATTTTTTACGGCTATCTGTCGCGGTTGAACAATTTCACTGATGCCTAAATCTCTTTTTGGTACCGACGGTATTCGCGGGGTTCCGGGCACACCGCCGCTCGACGATGCCACCTTGTTTGCCACCGGACACGCTCTGGGCGCGTATTTGCATCGCGAACATTCTGCCGCACGGGTGCTTATCGGCATGGACACTCGCGAATCCGGCCCGCATATTGCCGCGGTCATTGCTGCGGGCCTCTCGCAAGCCCGGGCGTCGGTGGCCTTCGCGGGAGTGATCACCACCCCGGGAGTTGCGTGCCTGGTGCGCCAGAATGATTTTGAAGCGGGCGTGGTTATCTCCGCCTCGCACAATCCCTTCCATGACAACGGCGTAAAACTTTTCTCTCACGGCGGGATGAAATTTCCAGACGCGACAGAAGAAGTCTTGGAACTGGATATCATCAAGCATCGCGACAAAAATAAATCGGCGCACATCTCCGCGCCTGCGCTTGCCGCCGATCAGTTGTTGGACGCGGAGTATCTGGCCTATTTGCGCGGGCGGATCATACCGGGCGCGAAATTGAATGGACTTCGGATAGTGCTGGACTGCGCCAACGGTGCGGCTTTTAAACTCGGGCCGGAACTATTTCGTTCTCTGGGCGCGGAAGTAATCGCCATTTGTGACTCGCCGGATGGCCGGAATATCAACGCAGGCTGCGGTTCGCTGTATGTGGATGGACTTCGGAAACGCGTTCTCGCGGAAGGAGCCACTCTTGGGGTGGCTTTCGATGGCGACGCCGACCGGGCTTTGTTTGTTTCGGCTGACGGACAGATCGTTAATGGCGATGGGGTGATGCTGGCCGCCGCACGCTTCCTGAAGTCTCAAAATAAACTCAAAGGCAACCGAGTGGTCGGGACCTCCATGTCTAATTTAGGCCTGGAACGAGTGCTAGCTACGGAAAGCATCACCCTGGTGCGCACGGACGTCGGTGACCGCTATGTACTAGAGGAAATGCTGCGCAGCGGGAGCATGCTGGGCGGGGAACAGTCCGGCCACATCATTTTCCTGGAGGATAGCCCGGCCGGCGATGGCCTGCTAACCGCCCTCAAGATTGCTTCGCTGGTTTCCATGAATGGCGGTCTCACGGATTTGACCAGGGGATTGAAGGACTACCCGCAGATCATCGTGAACGTGAAGGTGCGTGCAAAGCCGCCGCTCGACTCGCTGCCCGAAGTTTCTCGGGCGCTGTCCGACGCCAATTCTGCATTGGGGCAAAGTGGTCGCGTAGTTCTTCGCTACTCCGGCACGGAGCCGCTCGCACGGGTAATGGTGGAAGCGGAACACGATTCGGATGTGCAACGCTTCAGCCGGTCGCTGGCAGATGCTCTGCGAGCATCGATCGGAGCTTAAGCAATCGTTGCGTTCAAATGCGCAGCGGTGAATGGTGGAAAAGCGAGCTAGTATGTACGAGCATGGCTCATGGATTGGTGAGTTGAATTGGGGCAAATAGGCGAGCGCGATCAGAAATAAAAATAACGATATTGTGGGTTTCGTCCTGAAGATTTATCGCTAATTGAAGACTCACCGTTTTCGTTTCCTCCCAAACAACGTAGAAGCCGTTCTAAATTCTGTGAGATTTTGTAGGCCGCGGGCAGTGACCCAAATCTTGACGAGGAGTTTAGTTGAGGTAACAGTCTTGGTTTCAAGGACATTGCATTGTTATTTCTAAGCAGCGCTGGCTGGCACAACACTTGCTCTTCTCTTGGCAACTTTAAAAGATTGGCTTCCCGGGGTGGCCGGACCCGAACCTCGACTCGGTTTCCGGTTTTGGGGCGTCAATTCAAGAAGGGGGCTTGCACCAGCCCCCTTTTTTCATTTCTGGTGCGTTGCTCTATTCCTCGTATTTCACTCTTACGAGCCCTGAACCCAATCTATGGAGAATCACACCGGATCTGAAAGTTGATATGGCCGCTCGACATCTCTTGTTGGCTGGGGAAAATTACGCCCGAAAAAGGTGAGCGGCCGGTGGGGGTTCCGGCCGCTCGGGCGTGGGGATGGAGGGAAACGTAATCCGAAGTCGTTCTTAACTTCCTGTCGCTATGCTGCGCTCGCGAGCAGCACAACGGCACACAGGAACGGCCGTAACCGCCCCGGAAGCCGCGATCAACTCCTGATCACAGTTGCGATTGTGCTTTTCACTGGTGTGCCGGTCGATAGTTCCGTCGTTCCATCTAACCCGGTACTTTCCGCGTCATGCTTCCGTACCGCTCCACAAGTACCTTCGTACCGTCGTCCCACAAAGGGGGGAAGGCAAACTTCAACCGCTCGCCACTTCCCACCGCGATACGTTATTCTTCCATGCCATGCATGATCTAAGTTACTTTCGCGAGCATCTCGATCTATTTGCGGACATGGCTGCCAAACGCGGCGCCACCCTTGATCTGGACGCCTTCCGCGCGCTCGACAAGGAGCGTCGCGAGCTCATCACCAAAAACGAGCAGCGCAAAGCGCAACGCAATAAAGCCAGCGAGGAAATCGCGCGCCTTAAAAAAGAAAAACAGCCTGCCGACGCTATCATTTCGGAGATGAAACAGGTTTCCGAACTCATCAAGCAATCCGATGAGCGCGTTTCGCAGCTTGACGAGACGCAACGCAAGCTGCTGCTCACGATTCCTAATATTCCTCATTCCAGCGTGCCGGTAGGCTCCAGCGCCGCGGACAACGTGGAAGTCCGGCGCTGGGGCGCGCCGCCCAAGTTTGACTTCAGGCCTCGGCCCCATTGGGAAGTCGGCGAGCGCGCGGGGATTTTGGATTTGTCAGCCGCCGCCAAAATCACCGGGGCACGTTTCGCCGTTTATAAAAGCTGGGGAGCGCGGCTCGAACGCGCGCTTGCGAATTTCTTTCTCGATGTGCACACCCGGGAACACGGTTACACGGAAATTCTGCCGCCTTTTTTAGTGAATAGCGCATCGCTGATGGGTTCCGGCCAATTGCCGAAATTTGCCGCGGATCTGTTCAAAATAGAGGGGACGGACTTCTGGCTTACTCCGACGTCGGAAGTGGAGCTCCATAATCTTTATCGCGACGAGACGTTAGCGGAGAGCCAGCTGCCTATTTTCCTCACCGCCTGGACCGCTTGCTTTCGCTCCGAGGCAGGGGCCGCCGGGAAGGACACGCGCGGCATTCTGCGGCAACATCAATTTCAGAAGGTTGAGCTGTTCAAATTTACTCACCCCGATAAAAGTTATGAGGAGCATGAGGCTCTGGTCCGCAACGCCGAGGCAATTCTGCAAAAACTTGGCCTGCACTATCGGACGGTTCTCCTCTCCACCGGAGACATGGGCTTTGCCGCGGCAAAAACCTATGACATAGAAGTGTGGCTACCGTCTGCGAACGAATTTCGCGAGATTTCCTCCTGTTCAAATTGTGAGGCATTTCAAGCGCGTCGTGCAGGCATCCGTTTTAAGCCGGCAAGCGGCGGCAAAAGCGATTTCGTGCATACGTTGAATGGCTCGGGGCTCGCGGTGGGGCGCACATGGATCGCGATTATAGAGAATTATCAGCAGGAGGACGGCTCTGTTGTAATCCCTGAAGTATTGCGCCCATACATGGGCATCGACCGAATTCCTGGGCCGGAGACGCCTAAGCGTTAGGGCATCTTCGTTCATCTGACGCTTGGCTAACTTATAGAAAAACCACAGCTTAACATCCGTTCCTGGGCAGCGTTGCAATCTTTGCGCTGCGGACGGGCTTTCGCAACTTACTGAAATTACACCTTTTCGTTTGACGCACCCTTTTGACCTTGCTTACACTCGGTTCACCGCGTCCTAGGCGAGTTCCTGGGTATTGGCCGTCGTTGTCTTTCCGCCGACGCCGATGGGGATTCGCTCAACATCATTAGCTCGTAGACAAGTATCGACGCGGTTGCAGAGTTACCTATGACCTTTCTCGCCCGATTGATCAGGTTTTTGTTCTGGGTGGTGATTGTCTCGTGGGGCGTTCGCCTCGCCGGACGATTGATCTCCGGCTTGCTGCAACCTGGTCGGATGCGTGAACCATTAAAGCCCAACGACGATTTGAATGCCGGACAGGCAGGGCGCATGTTGGTGCGCGATCCCGTCTGCGGTGTGCACATCGCGGAAGTGCTGGCAATTCCTCTGCGTACAAATGGTGAACTGGTGCATTTCTGTTCGGTAGCTTGCCGCGATGCCTATCTAAACTCTTCGCGGAAGCTAGCGGCGAATGCGTGACAAGACGCCTGACTCGGCGTGACCTAACGGTGGTTGCTGTTTATCCAAGTTTTGAATATTGCTCCTAGACGAACCGACTTGAGGAAAGGACCCGAGCCGATGGCCACGGTCGCAAAGCCCACAGCCCCGACGAGACAGATTGGCGCGCCTCCCATGGTGCCGCGCATCGCTCCGCGGGAGGATTTAAACCCCTTTCGCATATCGCAGATTCAATTTGATATGGCCGCGGAATTCCTGAAGCTTGATCCGGGGCTGCGGCAGATACTTCGCACGCCAAAGCGCATTCTGGAAGTTTCCGTTCCCACCAAAATGGACAATGGGCAGGTGAAAGTTCTTACTGGTTATCGCGTGCAACACAATGTGGCACGCGGACCGGCTAAAGGTGGGGTTCGTTTTCATCCCAACGTTACGCTGGATGAGATGAAAGCTCTGGCGGCCGGGATGACCTGGAAGACGGCGACCGTGAACGTGCCCTTTGGAGGAGCGCAGGGCGGCGTAATTTGTGATTCGAAACGCATGTCCAAGGGTGAGCTGGAGCGCGTAACACGTCGTTACGCCAGCGAAATCCTGCCGCTCATTGGGCCGTATCTGGATATTCCCGCTCCTGACGTATACACCGATGCGCAGACGATGGCGTGGATGATGGATACCTACGCCATGACCGTGGGACACGCGGCGCACGGGTCCGTTACGGGCAAGCCTTCGTCGATTGGCGGTTCGAATGGGCGTGAAGAAGCGATGGCTCGCGGGCTGGTCGCGGTTGTCGAAGAAGCCTGCAAGCTGAAAAAAATTGCGCTGCGCGGAGCGACCATTGCGATTCAAGGTTTCGGTCATTCAGGAGCTACAGTTGCTCAGCTCTTTGCCGAGAAAAAAGCCAAAATCATCGCGCTCAGCGATACTCGCGGAGGGGTAACCAATCCGCGTGGGATCGACCCTATCAAGGCCATCCGGTATAAAGAGCGTTCCGGCACAGTCGTGGGCATGCCCGGTGCCTCGCGCACTACTAACGACGAGCTGCTCACCATGAAGTGCGACATTCTGGTGCCCGCGGCGCTCGAAAACGTGATCACCCTGAACAATGCCGAAGCGATCAAGGCGCGCATCGTTGCTGAAGCGGCCAACGGACCGACTACTCCGCACGCCGATGAAATTCTCGCTCGCAAGGGAATTACTGTTCTGCCGGACATCCTGGCCAACGCCGGTGGCGTGACGGTCAGCTACTTTGAGTGGGTGCAAAACCAGCAAGGGTTGATCTGGGACGCCGAAGAAGTGAATGCCCGGCTGCAGAAAACGATCGTGCGCGCTTTTCATGAAATGGTGGAAACCATGCGCAAGCATCACGTGCCGCCGCGCGCCGGCGCCATGATTCTGGCCGTGGGACGCGTCGCGGAAGCCACGCTGGTCCGCGGTTTATTCCCGTAATGCTGAATTTTTTCTAAACCGACTCCAGCACCACAACTGTTAGAAGCCCTACTCTGCATTTTTTCTGAAACTTTTTCTTGCGTCATACCGCTTGCACGCGTACATTCGCAATTGCCGGTGCGTTTTTGGTTGATTCCCAAAAGCGCCCGGCAATTTTCGCTTGGAGTGAAGGCTTGAGCGAAATAGTGGTGATTGCTGCGCTGGTTTTTGACGTGAAACTCGTCGCGCTGCAAGAGACTCGGGAATTGTGCGGCCTGCTACATGGGCCGCTGAGGATTAAGCACGAAAAATGTCCAACCACATAAACGTGGCTCCGAATTTATTGCTCACCATTGGTGGATTTGATCCATCTTGCGGCGCCGGAATCGCAGCCGACCTGAAGACCTTTGCTGCTCATGGCTGTTACGGCGTGGCGGCGATTACCTCGCTGACGGTGCAGAGTACCGAAGGCGTGCAAGCGGTGCACAATACTCCGAGCGCTGAACTGCGCGAGCAACTGGAAATATTGGCTAAGGATTGCGACATCGCGGCGGTAAAGATCGGCATGCTGGGCAATCGCGGAAACGCTGTGGTCGTCGCTGAATTCTTGGACGCGCACAAATTCGCGCATGTGGTCCATGACCCGGTGATGAAATCTTCCAGCGGAGCGGAGCTGCTAGATGCTGCAGGAATCAAATATCTCATCGCAGAATTGCTGAAGCGCTCCACGGTGATCACCCCTAATGTGCCGGAGGCAGAAATTTTAACGGGGATGGAAATCAAGGACGTGGCCGGCATGGAAGCCGCCGCCCGAAAAATTGTCGAGATGGGCGCGCACGCGGTGATTGTAAAAGGCGGTCACATGGAGCGCGCCATTGACGTACTTTTTGATGGCGAAAAAATCACCCAGCTGGGCGGCGACCGGGTAAAGGCGGATCACTATCACGGAACGGGTTGTACGTTCGCGTCAACCGTTGCCGCGCAACTGGCCTCCGGCCGCGGGCTGACGGAAGCGGCTATGCTCGCGAAGGCGTACGTGACGAAAGCCATCGAAAAGGGCTATGCCATCGGCAAAGGGCGCATCCCGTTGGATCATTTCTACCGGCTACGCACGGAACCGCCGGCGCGCGGTATTCATGAAGTCCCGCAACATGGGATGCATCCCGCCGCGGAACCAACCGCGCATTAATTTTAATTGGAAAAATAGTGGCGAAGGTTTTCGCCTGCAACCCGATGTTACGTTCTTGGGTAGAAGTTCGTGCTATCGCTTCCAAACTACGTGGCCGGCAACAATCGTCGTCATCGGCGCACCTTTGAAGCTGCGGCCGTCAAATGGTGAATTTCGCGATTTGCTGGATGAGTCTTTGACCTTGTAAGTCCACTCGTGGCCGGTGGAAAAAACGGTCAGGTCTGCCGCCTCGCCCTTGGCGATCTTTCGCTCCAGGCCCAGCACTTTCGCGGGACCGGTGGTGAACAATTCCACCATGCGCGTCAACGTGATCTTCCTGGTGTGCACGAGTTCCAGCGCAAGTCCTATCGCCGTTTCAAAACCCAAAATGCCAAAAGGCGCGCGATCAAATTCCACGTCCTTCAAGGCTGGCTCGTGTGGCGCGTGATCCGTTGCGATTGCGTCCACGGTGCCGTCCGCAAGTCCAGCCAGCAACGCGTCACGATCTTCGCGCGCGGCCAACGGCGGATTCATTTTAAAGCGCGAATCGTATTGCACGTCCTCATCGATCAATGTGAAGTGATGAGGCGTCACCTCGCAGGTGACCTTCAGGCCACACTGTTTCGCCCAGCGCACCAATTCCAGCGAACTCCCCGCGGAAAGGTGGGCAATATGCAGGCGGGCTCCCGTCAATTCCGCCAGCTGAACGTCCCGCGCCACGCAGACCGACTCAGCCGCGGCGGGCATTCCGCGCAATCCGAGTCGTGTGGAGGTAACGCCTTCGCGCATGACCGCGCCGTGGGCCAGAGAAACATCTTCGGCGTGTTCAATCACAGGCAGATCCAGGGATTGGCAATAGTCCATCACTTGCCGCGCCAGCTTTGCCGTAGCGATGGGCTTGCCGTCATCGGAGACCGCGACGATTCCGGCTTGTTTCATCGCGGCAATTTCCGCGATGTTTTCTCCTTTGCTTCCCACCGACGCCGCGCCGATCGGCCACACGCGCACGCTGCCGGTCGATTTCGCGCGATCCACAATAAAGCGGGTAACGGAGGCGTTGTCATTTACTGGTTTCGTGTTGGGCATGCAACACACGGCGGTAAAGCCGCCGCGCGCGGCTGCTCGCGTGCCACTCTCGATGCTTTCGGAAGACTCCTGGCCGGGTTCCCGCAAGTGTACATGCATGTCGATAAATCCCGGCGCGATGATCAATCCGGACGCATCGAAAATTTCGGCGTCGCGCGCACGGGTTATCTTTCCCGGCGCACTGATCTCCGCGATTTTTTCTCCATCAAGAAGAATGTCCTGCGGCGCGTCCGTTTTTGTCGCGGGATCCAGCACCCGGCCGTTCTTAATCAGCAGCATGCGTGGATTCCTTTTTTTCTGGCGAGGCGTTTGAGCCACCTAGTGCCTCATCTGCGACAGGGATTTCTCCGCCTTCGGTCGGACTGGACATCAGCAAAAACAGCAGTGCCATACGGACTGCAATGCCGTTGGTGACCTGTTCGAGGACGCACGACTGCGGTCCGTCGGCTACCTCTGGAGAAATTTCCACGCCACGATTCATGGGACCGGGGTGCAGGATGAGCGCATTTGGATTGGCGAGACGTAACCGTTCGGCATTCAGTTGATATAGCAAAATATATTCTTCAGCGGAAAGTGAGGGTTCGTACATTCGCTCGGTTTGCACCCGCAGCACGAGGATCACGTCGGCGTCTTCAAGTCCTTCCTCAATTCGCGACACACGACGAATGACGCATCCGGGAGGGCCGATTTTTTCCAGTTCGCGCGGGACCCACATCGCCGGGCCGCACAGAGTAAATTGGCAGCCAAATTTTCCCAGCAAGTGAATATTCGAACGCGCCACGCGACTGTGTTGAATATCGCCCAGAATGGTGACCTTCAAATTTTCGATGGAGCCGCGCCGGTCCCGAATGGTCAGCGCGTCCAACAATCCCTGCGACGGGTGCTCGTGTGTGCCATCACCAGCGTTGATCACCGGTATATCAAGATTGCGTGCCACGAAATCTGCCGCGCCGGAGGCGGCGTGGCGCATCACCAGGCAATCGGGTTTCATGGCGTTCAGGGTATAGACGGTATCCAGAAGCGACTCGCCTTTTTTTAAGCTGGAGGCTTCCGCTTGCAGGTTCATGGTGTCCGCGCCCAGCCGCGAAGCCGCGGTATTAAAACTAATGCGCGTACGCGTGGAATTTTCGAAGAACGCCAGAGTCACGGTTTTTCCGCGCAAGGTGGCTAGTTTTTTCAGGGGATGGCGCTGAATTTCCTGAAACAGTTTGCTTTGGTCCAGCAGAAAAGTTAGTTCGTCCGCGCTGAGCGGTTCAAGGGCCAGGAGGTCGCGAAAACGGTAGGTCACATCGTCACTTGTGGAACGTCACTTATGAAATTACGGGCCAATCTTGTTACTGTCGAATAGATGCGAGCATTGATCAATTCTTCATGAAAATATTCTTACGGCTCCACGCGATCGACCAGGACTACACGCTCTTCGCTGTCGATCTCGCGCAGCCGCACTTCCACGATTTCTGTGTCGATGGTCTGCACGCCGCGGCCCACGTACTGCGCCTCGATGGGCATTTCACGATGGCCGCGATCAATCAGCACGCACAAGGACACGCGCTTTGGTCGTCCCAGATCAAATAACCCGTTCATCGCAGCGCGAATGGTCCGCCCGGTATATAAAACGTCGTCGACCAGCACTAGGTCCATGTTATCCACACCGAAGGAAATATCAGAAGATTGCAGCACGGCATGGGAAGCGACTTTGGATAGATCGTCGCGGTACAAAGTAATGTCCAGCGTGCCTACCGGAACTTCGACGCCATCGATCCCGCGCATGGCTTTGGCGATTCGCTGAGCCAGGGGGACGCCTCTGCGCCGCACTCCGATTAGCGCCAGATGTTTCGTTCCGCCGGATTTTTCCACAATTTCGTGCGCGAGGCGCTGAATGGTGCGATCGATTTCAGACGGGGACATGAGCTGAGACTTTTCTACGATGCGCATAAGTTCGCGTAATCCTATCATTGCTGCCGCACGGCGGCCAATGCAACCGTGGCGTAACATTTGAATGATAGACTTCCGAAGTTCTTCTGGAGGAATTCAGGATGGCTGCTGGGATGGCGAGGTGTTTTTATGGTGCAAATAAAATTGTGGTGATGATGTTGTGCCTGGTGCTGCCCGCGGCAGTGCCGATAGCGGCGCGAAAATCTCCTTCGCAAAGCGCCAGTCATAAAACCAGCACGAAAGACACTGCCCGCGATTCCGGGAAGCCAAAACTGGTGGTCATTCTTGTAGTGGACCAGATGCGCGGCGATTACGTCGATAAATTTCAGCAGCAGTGGACCGGCGGATTGAAGCGACTCGTCAATGAAGGAGCGTGGTTCCACGAAGCGGCCTATCCATATGCCGCGACGGAAACCTGCGTAGGCCACTCCACCATTTCGACCGGGTCATTTCCGGCCAGCCACGGAATGATCGGCAATGAATGGTGGGATCGCGAGCAGCAGAAGGAGATTACGTGCACTGCCGATCCATCAGTAAAAAATGTCGCCTACGACGGCGCGGCCGCTCCCGGTGGGGGCGATCCCGCGGGCAGCGCGCATGGCTCAACGCCAAACGCCGCAGGCGATAGCGCCGTCAGAATGCTGATCCCGGCGTTCGCAGAAGAGCTGAAGTTCCAATCTGGGGTGGGCACGCGAGTCGTGGCGATGTCACTCAAAGCACGCGCGGCCATCACCATGGCCGGACATCAAGCAGATTCTGTGACGTGGTGGGATGGAGCTACCGGTTTATGGCAGACTTCATCAGCATATCCACAAGCACCCTTCATCGCCGAATTTGTAAAATTGCATCCGATAACCGAAGACTATGGCAAAAATTGGTCGCCTCTCCTGCCCGAATCGGGGTACTTGTACCACGGAACCTCGATCAATGCCGGGGTCCCTCCCGGTTACGGCGCGACATTTCCTCATCCTTTGCGTGGAATGCCGGATAGCAAAGGGCCGGATCGTGCGTTCTATTTGCAGTGGGCGACGAGTCCGTATGCCGACACTTATCTCGCGCACATGGCGGAAAATGTGGTCGACAAGCTGCAGCTCGGCAGGGGGCCTGGCATCGATTTTCTTTCCGTGAGTTTTTCCTCGGTCGACTACGTTGGACATTCGTTCGGCCCGCGCAGCTGGGAAGTCCAGGACGAACTAGCTCGGCTGGATCGCGATCTGGGCGAATTCTTCACGCACCTTGATAAAACCGTCGGGCGCGGCAAATATGTCGTGGCCTTCAGTTCCGATCACGGCGTCGCGCCCATTCCAGAAGATTTGCGTAAGACCGGGATTGATGCAGGCCGGCTTAATCTCGAAGAGGTAAGAAATCGCATCGAACAGGCGCTTGAACCGTTTCATTTCGCTAAGCCTTCGGTATCTAGAATTGACGGGGCTGAGGTGTACTTCACCCCCGGCACGTATGCCAAGGTGAAAAGCGATCCACATGCTTTGCAAGCGGTGATTGAGGCGATGCAAGGCGCTCCCGGGATCGCTCGTGTATATCAGGCGGAGGAAGTGGATGACCGGCCAGCCACGCGCAATCCTATTCACGCCGCAGAAGCGGCGGGCTTTTTTAAGTCGCGCAGCGGCGATTTGCTTATTGTTCCGAAGCCCTACTGGATCTGGGATTATTCAGCGCCGGGAAAACCGGGCCGCAGTGGTGGTACTTCGCACGGGACACCGAATTACTACGACCAACGCGTTCCCGTGATTCTGATGGGCGCGGGAATTCGCCGCGGAAAATATTATGACGCGGCTACGCCGGCGGATATTGCGCCGACGCTCGCCACTCTTTGCGGCATCACGTTGGCTACGCGGGACGGCAGAACGTTGCGAGAAGCCTTAGATGATTCTCAGTCTGCGGAAGCGGCGTCATCTTCGCAGACACGATCAACGAGCGATGCGCACACATCTGACCGCTAAAATACTTCTCACAAACACGTATTCTTTTTGGGCGGGGATTCGCGCCGCGGCACTGGGACTTCGTGGTATTCTGCAGCCGATGTGACCTCCGCTGGCCCTGTCGATCTGAGCGTTAACATCGGCGCATTGCGCCTCAAAAACCCCATTATTGCGGCCAGCGGCACGTTTGGTTACGGCCTCGAATTTGCCCACCATGTCGATTTGAACAGCATCGGTGGATTTGTTACTAAAGGGTTATCCCTTAACCCTATACAGGGTTCTCCCGCCCCTCGGCTTTGCCATACACCTTCCGGAATGTTGAACGCTGTCGGCTTGCAAAATGTGGGTGTCAGGGCTTTTGTGGCGGAAAAACTTCCGGTACTAAGAAAATACGATACCCCCGTATTAGTTAACATCTTCGGGTATTCACTTGAGGAGTATGGCGAAGTCATCTCCGTACTTGAAGAGGCCCCGGGCATAGCGGGGTATGAGCTCAATATTTCCTGCCCCAACGTGAAACAGGGGGGCATCCAATTCGGTAGCGACCCGGATATGGTTTTTCAAGTGGTCGGCGTCGCCAGGCGGGCAGCGGCTAACCGACCTCTTTGGGTGAAGCTGTCGCCGCTCGTTACAGACATTAGGGTTATTGTCAGGGCGGCGCAGGATGCCGGAGCCGACGCGTTGACGGTAGCCAACACCTACCCAGCCATGTCCATTGACGTCAAGGCCCATAGGTCCAGGCTTGGATGCCCTACCGGGGGCCTTTCCGGGCCGGCTATCCGGCCAATAACCCTGCGGTTGGTCTGGGAGGCGGCGAAGGTCGCGAAGGTGCCAATCATAGGGTTGGGGGGCATCGAGACGGTCGATGACGTGCTTGAGTACCTATCAGTGGGAGCTATGGCTGTCCAAGTGGGCACGGCTAGTTTCGTGGACCCAAGTGCACTAGCAGGCTTGGCTGCTGGGTTGGAGAGGGAGATTTCTAGGTATAAGCTACAGAATATAAAGGCATTAACCGAAGTTTTGGTACCGAAGTTGGATTGACCCGACCGGCCGGGGCTGGTACACTTTTCAGTATGATGATGCGAAAAAGACACAATATGCGACGTTCCATTCACATCCTCTACGCCTTCTTCCTATGGATCCCGGTGATGTTCCTGGCCGCGCAG
>Ga0185299_10005996_pt1 | contig 13205 bp, 13 predicted proteins | sample PaiPotPPA55metaG_FD_128002 | JGI IMG/M metagenome (GOLD analysis project Ga0185299, IMG submission 128002) | Iron sulfur acid spring bacterial and archeal communities from Banff, Canada, to study Microbial Dark Matter (Phase II) - Paint Pots PPA... ...
CTGGCTGCTGCTCGCGCGCATGTCTGAGTCAAAGTTAATTGCTGCATCGGTCGGTAGTTTTTGGTGAAAAAGACTGAAAAATCAGGATCATGCGGAAAAGTTGGCTTGATACTAGCCAGATATTATTCACATGTCAAAAGGCATAGAAAAATTCAATTGAGATACGCACCTAATTGGTGAAAATTAGGCCGCGATCGCGGCTTTCAGCAGCTTTCTTGTGTATTCGTGGGACGGCATGGCAAAAATATTCTCCACATCACCGGTTTCCACGACAGTTCCGTTCTGCATCACCACAACCCGATGCGCCATCGCGCCGATGACCTCCAAGTCATGGCTGATGAACACGTAACCCAGGTTGTACTTCCGTTGTATATCGGCAAGAAGCTGTAAAACTTGATGCTGAATTGACACATCGAGCGCACTTGTGGGTTCGTCGAGGATCAGGATGCGCGGTTCGAGCACCAGCGCGCGGGCGATCGCGATGCGCTGGCGCTGCCCGCCGGAGAACTCGTGCGGGTATCGGTTCAACGCCGTCCTGTCCATCCCGACTTCGCGCAGAACCGCCACCACCTTGGCGTGGCGCGCCGCGGCATTGAGTTCCGGACGATGCAGCGCCAGTCCCTCGCCTACTATTCGCTCTATCGTCTGACGTGGCGAGAGCGAGCTGTAAGGGTCCTGAAACACCACTTGCATATTCGATCGCAGAACGGTCTTCTCGCGGCCGCGGTAATCCCCAAGCAACCGCCCCTGGAACTCCACCTTGCCGTGCGACGTGCGCTGCAGTCCGAGCAACGCCATCGCGAGCGTGGATTTTCCGGACCCTGACTCGCCGACAATGCCCAGCGTTTCACCCTGCCGCACGGTGACCGATACGCTATCCACTGCCTTGAACGCGCCGCGCCGGAACCAGCCGCCCACACCCGGCGTTTTCGTGGCGAATTCCACGGATACTTCCTGCGCGTCGAGCAACACGGGCGACAGCGGCAGCACGGGCAACACAGTGCGCTCCGGCTTGCTCTCCAGCAAACGCACCGTATAAGGATGTTGCGGCGACGCGAATATGTCCTGCACGGTGCCGCTTTCCACCAGCACGCCCTGTTCCATCACCGCCACGCGCTGCGCGAATTTACGCACGAGGTTGAGATCGTGCGTGATCAGCAAGACGGCCATGCCGCGCGACGCAGCTTCGTCGCGTTGCAGTTCCAGCAGCAATTCCACGATTTGCGCGCGGATCGTCACGTCGAGCGCGGTCGTAGGTTCATCGGCGAGCAGCAGGCGCGGCCGGCACGCCAGCGCCATCGCGATCATCGCTCGCTGGCGTTGTCCGCCCGATAACTGATGCGCGTATCGGTCAATGCGCTTTTCCGGCTCCGTAATGCCCGTGCGCGCGAGCAGATCGATCGCCCGGATGCGGGCATTGCGAGCGGACACGCCGTCGTGCAGCACGATCGTCTCGATAATCTGGTCGCCGATGGTGTACAGCGGGTTCAGCGCGGTCATCGGCTCCTGGAAGATCATCGCGATGTCGGAGCCACGGAGTTTGCGCATTTCCGATTCGTTCTTCGGGAGCAACTCCTGGCCATCGAAGCGGATCGAGCCGGTCAGGTCGGCATCGCGCAAAAGCCGCAGGATGGACAACGCCGTCACGCTCTTGCCCGATCCGGATTCGCCGACCAGCGCCACGCGCTCGCCGGCTTCGATCGTGAGATTCACGCCATCGACGGCCATTGTGTCGCCAAAGCGTACCCGCAGATCTGCAATTTCCAGCAACGGCCCGCTCATTTTCCACCTCCGGCTTTGATGGCATCGGAGATGCGAGTGTCGAGCGCGTTGCGCAGCGCGTCGCCCATGAATGTCAGCAGCAACAAGGTCGCGACCAGCACGCCGAAGGTGGACAGCGAGATCCACCACGCGTCGAGATTCGCCTTGCCTTGCGCGAGCAATTCACCAAGGGAAGGCGTAGGCGACGGCACGCCGAGGCCGAGAAAATCGAGGCTCGTCAGCGCAAGGATCGCCCCGCTCATACGGAACGGCAGGAAGGTGATGACGGGCGTGAGACTGTTCGGCAGGATGTGACGCCAGATGATCTGCGCATTCGACAAACCCATCGCCCGCGCCGCCCGCACATAGTCCTGCGTGCGGTTGCGCAGGAACTCGGCGCGCACGTAATCCGACAAACCGATCCATCCGAACAACGAGAGCAAGATAACAAGCAGCAGCAAGCTCGGCTCGAAAATAGACGCGAAGATAATCAGCAGATACAACTCCGGCAACGCACTCCATATCTCGATCAGACGCTGTCCGGCCAAGTCCGTACGGCCGCCGAAGTAGCCCTGCACCGCGCCGGCCAACATACCCAGTACCGTGCCTATCGCGGTCAAAACCAGCGCAAAGATAACTGACACGCGAAAGCCATAGAGCAGCCGCGCGAACACATCGCGGCCACGATCGTCGGTGCCGAGCCAGTTTTCACGCGATGGCGGCGCCGGGTTCGAGGCCTTCGAAAAGTAATTGAGCGTGTCGTAGTAATAGTGGTTCGGCGGATAAACGGCGAAGTTATCGCCCTGACTGAAACGGTCGCGAATATACGGATCGAGGTAATCCGCGGGCGTCGGGAAATCGCCGCCGAACGTGGTCTCCGCGTACGTTTTTACCAGCGGGAAATAAAGATGACCTTCGTAGCGCACGACCAGTGGTTTGTCATTCGACCAAAGCGGCCCCGCGAGACTGATCGCAAACGCAATCACGAAAATCACGAGGCTCCAGTAACCAAGCCGGTTGCGTTTAAAACGTTGCCAGACGCGTTGACCTGGCGTGATCGAAGCAGGAACGCTGAGCGGCTGGGCGTCGCTGTCTTGAGGCGTACGGAGCAGGGAACGGTTCAATTCAACGCTCCAGTTGTTCGAATTGAATGCGCGGATCGACCCAGACGTAGCAAAGGTCGGAGATCAGCTTCGTGGCAAGGCCGATCAGCGTGAAGAGATACAGCGTGCCGAGCACGACCGGATAATCGCGCCGCACGACGGACTCGTAGGAAAGCAGGCCGAGGCCATCGAGTGAAAAAAGCGTTTCTATCAGCAAACTGCCTGTAAAGAACGCCCCGATGAACGCGCCCGGAAAACCCACGATCAGCGGCAATAACGCGTTGCGGAATATGTGCTTCCAAAGCACCGCTCTCTCCGATAACCCCTTCGCCCGCGCCGTCAGCACATATTGCTTGCGGATTTCATCGAGGAACGCGTTCTTGGTCAGCATGGTGATGACCGCAAAGCTGCCCACCACCGAGGCCACGATGGGCAGCGTGATGTGCCACAAGTAGTCAGCAATCTTCCCGCCGAGACTCAAGGTCGCCCAGTTGTCCGACGTGAGATTGCGCAGCGGAAACAGTTGCCAGAAGGAACCGCCGCCGAACAGCACCAGCAGCAACACGCCGAGCACGAAGCCGGGAATAGCGAAGCCGACGAGCACGAGCAAACTTGTTGTGACGTCGAAGGTGGAACCGTTACGCACCGCCTTCGCGATCCCGAGCGGCACCGAAATCAGATACGTAATAAAGAACGTCCATAAGCCGATGCTGATCGACACCGGCAGCTTCGACACAATCAGCGACCACACGCTTTGATGCCGGAAATAGCTGTCGCCGAGATCGAAACGGGCGAAGCGGCCGAGCATCAGCCAGTAACGCTCGAGCGGCGGTTTATCGAAGCCATACAGCGCGCGAAGTTGCGCGACTTGCTGCGCATCCACGCCGGTATGCATGCGCATGCCGAAGCTCGTGCTTTGCTCACCGCGCCGCAATTCATGGACGGCTTGTTCAACCGGTCCGCCGGGCACGAACTGGATCACGGCGAACGTAAGCGTGAGGACGCCGAGCAAGGTCGGGATCATCAGCAAGATTCGTTTGAGGATGTAGCTCCACATGGCGCGGTCCGCTTGAGTGATTAAATGCGTGGATTTACTTCTCGGCAGCAGCGGACGACGTCGACGCGGCCGGCTTGAACCACCACGTCGATGTGATCCAATCTTCGGCGGTGTAGTACAGCGGCAAGGTCGACGGATACGCGAGTGTGTTGCGATACGCCACCCGGTGCGAAGCCGTGTACCAATGTGGAATCACATAGTAGCCGTGCATCAGGACCCGGTCGAGCGCGTGGGTGGCATCGAGCAGTTGTTCGCGCGTCTGGGCACTGATCAACGTATGCACAATCGAGTCCACCGCCGGCGACTTCAGGCCGATGATGTTGTCCGAGCCCTGCTGATCCGCCGATTTGCTGCCAAAACGCGTCTGCTGTTCCGTACCGGGAATCTGCACGTCGGGCATGCGCAGGGTGGTCACGTCGAAGTCGAAGGCGTCTAAGCGCTTCTGGATCAGCGCAAAATCGACCGTCCGGAAGTTCGCGACAATCCCGAGCTTCTGCAAGTTGCGCTGGAACGTGGCAACGACGGGTTCCATCGACGCCGCGCCGCCCGAGTCGTCGAGAATCTCGAACACGAACGGCTCGCCCTTCGCGTTACGCAAAGCACCGTTCCGATACGTCCAGCCCGCATCGGCCAGCAGCTTGCGCGCCCTGATCAGGTTCGCGCGCAATGAACCGGGTGGATCAGTGTCCGGCTGCTTCACCATGTCGCCGAACACCTCGGGGTCGAGTTGTGCGCGAAATGGCGAGAGGATCGCGAGTTCGCCCGCGCTTGGCTTGCCCGTCGCTTGCAGATCCGTGTTCGCGAAGAAGCTGTCGATGCGCGTGTACTGGCCGAAAAACAATTGCCGGTTCAGCCACTGGAAGTCGAACGCAAGATCAAGCGCCTGACGCACGCGCACGTCCTGGAAAATCGGCCGTCGCAGGTTCATGAAGAAACCCTGCATGCCCGTGCCGTTGTGAGTACGGAACTCGCGCTTGATCAGCTCGCCGTTGTCGAAGCGTTTGCCGATGTCGCGACGCACCCAGTTACGCGCGATATATTCGACCAGCGCGTCGTATTCGCCGGCCTTGAACGCCTCCAGCCGCGCGACACCGTCCGAATAAAGCTTGTACGTAATGCGCTCGAAGTTATACGTGCCCACGCGAACCGGCAACGCGTTGCCCCAATACGCCGGGTTGCGCTTGTAGGTAATCGTGCGGCCATTGTCGTACTGTTCGATGAGATATGGCCCGCTGCCTATCGGCTTTTGAAACGCGAGTTGATCAAAGGGAACGTGGCTGCCGTCGGGCTTCATGCCCCACTTGTGCGAAAACACAGGAATCCCGCCTGCGATGAACGGCATCTCCCGCGTGCGCTCTTTGAAGTCGAAGCGAATGGTCAACGGATCGAGAATGACTGCGCCCGCGATCTGGCCGAAATACACCGAGTACTGCGGCGCGGCCTGCGGGCTTTTCAGCGTCTCGAACGAGTATTTGACGTCCTCAGCCAGGACCGGATCGCCGTTCGAAAAACGCGCCTTCGGGTTGATGTGGAACGTAGCGGAGAGACCGTCGGGCGCGACGCTGATGTCATCGGCGAGGAGACCGTAAGCCGTCGATACCTCGTCGAGACTGCCTGTCGTCAAACTCTCGAACATGTACCCGAGCCCGGGCGCGGGGTTGCCGCGCAGGGTGAACGGGTTGAATTTGTCGAAACTCGTGAGGCGGTTCGGGTTCGCCAGAACAAGCGTGCCGCCGCGTGGCGCATCGGGATTAACGTAATCGAAGTGCTTGAAACTGGCTGGATATTTCGGCTCGCCATACTGCGCGATGGCGTACACGGCCAGCGCCGCTTTCGGTACCGCGAGCCCGCCGAAGCCGATCAGCAAGCTTCCAAACAGAAGACCGAGGACCCGTCGGGAGCCAATCGCCATGAGTGCCTTTATGTGTACCAGTGAACCGATGATTGGAAAAACAGCTGCCGCCAAAAGCTCGCTAAACGACAGCCAAAGGGCCGCCAGGTATAGCTCGCCTTAACCGATGTGAGAGAATTCTACTAAAACCGCTGTCCCGGGCATTGTAACGACGTGCGCACGGCTTGCGCGCGCTCAGTCCGGGCATGTGTGATATCGACTTCTTAAGGAGCATTCATGGGATTTCTCGCTGGAAAACGGATTCTGCTAACAGGCTTGCTGTCGAACCGCTCGATTGCTTACGGTATCGCGGCAGCTTGCAAGCGCGAAGGCGCCGAACTCGCATTCACCTACGTGGGTGAGCGCTTCAAGGACCGCATCACCGAGTTCGCGACGGAATTCGGCAGCGACCTCGTGTTCCCGTGCGACGTGGGCGACGACGCCCAGATCGACGCCCTGTTCGTCTCGCTGAAAGAACGCTGGGACACGCTCGACGGTCTCGTGCATTCCATCGGCTTTGCGCCGCGCGAAGCGATCGCGGGAAATTTCCTCGATGGCATGACGCGCGAGAACTTCCGCATCGCCCACGATATCTCCGCGTACAGCTTCCCGGCGCTCGCCAAAGCCGCGCAATCGATGCTGTCCGCCGATGCCTCGCTGCTCACGCTCAGCTATCTGGGCGCCGAGCGCGCGATCCCGAACTACAACACGATGGGTCTGGCGAAGGCATCGCTTGAAGCCAGCGTGCGTTATCTGGCGGCATCGCTGGGAGAAAAGGGGGTGCGCGTGAACGGCATCTCGGCCGGTCCGATCAAGACGCTGGCGGCCAGTGGCATCAAGGGTTTCGGCAAGATTCTGGAATTCGTCGAGAACAACGCGCCATTGCGGCGCAATGTGACCATCGACCAGGTCGGCAATGTGGCGGCGTTCCTGTTGTCGGATCTGGCGGGCGGCGTGAGCGCCGAGATCATCCACGTCGATAGCGGATTTAATGCGGTCGTCGGCGGAATGGCTGCTCAGGCGGCGGAATAGTATCCGGACGAAGAGTCAAAAAAGGCCGTCCGGCTTGCGCGGGACGGCCTTTTTTTGATGCCTGAGCGTTTATTTGCGGTAGTCGTTATGTCCGCGATTTCCGCCGCGATCGCCATGGTTGCCGCGATCACCGCCGCCACCATGTCCGTATCCCGGACCGCCATGACCATACGACGGCCCATAGTTCGGACGCCCGCCATGGCGCCGATACCACTCGTCACGACTCCAGTAGCGGCGGCCATCGTAGTACCGGTTGCCGTACCAGCCGATCACCACCGGCGGCGGCGCGTACACCGGCGCCGACTGATAGATGACTGGCGGCGGCGGTGGCGCGTAGTAAGGCTGCGGCGCCACATAGACCGGCGCGGGAATGCCGATGTTGATCCCCACGCTCACGCCGCCGGCGTGGGCAAAACCGGACATCGTGACGAGGCCCAGACCAGCGATGCCAGTCAGAATCCGGATGCTTTTGATCTTGTTCATGTAAGGCGCGCCTCTGGCCATCATTGTTCAGGTGGAAGCGAATATAGCGGATCGCGTTCAATCCGGTACTTCAACTTTGTAAGCTGTTCTTCTGCGCAAAGGTATTGTCTGCTGAAAGCTTACTTTTTGTTACATCGTGGGAAATGGCGGACGGGATGGAATCAGGCTGAGCAGTTATCACGCGCGCGGGAAAAACAAAGGCCATCGGGCTTGCGCCGGATGGCCTTTGTGCTGAGTTCTCGAAGTGCGGTTTATAGCGTCTGATCCTTAATGCCAGCCGCGATGGTCGCCGTATCGCGGGCCGCCGTGATAGCGGTACCAGTCGTTACGATTCCAATAGCGGCGGCCGTCCCAATAACGGTCACCATGCCACCCAATCACCACAACCGGCGCCGCATACACCGGCGGCGGTGCGTAGACGACCGGCGGAGGCGGCGGTGCATAGACCGGTTGCGGGACAACGTAGACGGGCGCGGGCACGCCGATATTGATACCAAGACGCACCTGAGCCATTGCCGCACCGGACATTCCGAGCGTCCCGATGGCAATCGCGCCGGCAAAAATGGAAGTCTTTAGTTTGTTGTTCATTTGAAGTGCACCTCAACGCAGTAGGTTTGTTGAGGTAAATCTTAGCGGAATGACCCCGCCGAAATGTTTCAAACCGGTAACCCCGAATTACGGCTGCCAACACGATGTGACACAAGATTTCTTTAGCTAACCGCCCTCTCGCGTCGAGAGGCGCTCGGCCTCTCAGCGTACCGGCGCGAATGGATTCGATGCGCGCTGATAGAATTCACCCCTACAGCACTTATCGTTCATCACCTGCTGCGGCCCGATTAAGGTTCGCGATCTTTGCCCCGCGCGCAATCGAGTTTGCCTTCTGAATTGTCCATGAACATCCGCCATCACCTCGCCTTGGTCTGTGGCACCACTTTCGTATTCCTGCTCACGCTGGTCGCGAACGAATGGATCTTCCGGCATTCGGAATTCGTGCGCGGCGTCAACTGGATCTACCTGCCAGCCGGCATACGTCTTTTATGCACGCTGTTATTCGGCGCGCTCGGCGCAATCGGCATACTAATAGCGTCGTGGATCAGTTGTTTCCTCTACTACTTTCCGAACGACCCGGTTCGCGCGACTTTCGGCGGCATTATCTCTGCGCTCGCGCCGTATCTCGTGTATCTCTTCGCCACGCGCAAACTTGGACTCAGCACGTCACTCTCGAATCTCACAGCCGGGCGTCTGTTAGTCCTGATCCTGCTCTATTCGCTTGCCGGCCCTGCCATGCAACAGGCCTGGATTGCATTGAGCGGAGACACCGAAAACGTCGGTGAACATTTTCTCGTGATGTTCATTGGCGATCTGAGCGGGACCCTTATGATCATCTATACGCTGAAGCTGGGCTTATGGTTTGTCACGCGAATGCATGCGTCGATGCATCGGGCCTCGCGCTGACGCTGAATCGCCGTGTCACGACGTTAGCGGTTCTGTCGCAGGCGGCGGTCAAGCGACGTCAAGGGATTCATGAAGCTGCGTGGACATGGCTTCCAGTTCGCGCATCAAGACCTTCACGCAATCGCGTTGTTGCGGGAGTAGATCGGCGTCGAATTGCAGTCGCTCCATGCGGGCACGCCAGTAATCGGCATTCATCGCGCCGTCCCGGTTCACACAGCGAATCATATGCCGCAGATGCGCAATTTCGCGGTCGGCATATTGCGCGCTAAAGCGCCCCGCCGTCGCCGCTTCGCGATGCTTGTTTGAATCCATCATGATCGTTCGATTGGCTACGTTGCCCAGCGTCCACCGCCGGGCAACGTGCTCTTTTTTTGGCTCTCAGGTCTAGTTGCGCGTTACCTCATTACGTCGGTAAGTACGTCGGTAAGCGCCCTCTTTCGTGAATCGTAACATTTAATTATCAAAATGATAAGGTGTTTTGAAGGCGGTATTGAGGGTGGTTTAGTCGCCGATGCTATGATCCACGGATGCATTTCGAGTCCGCCGCCATGGCAAAAAAACACCTTGTCGATACCTATTTTCGCTTCCTAAACCTCGCTCAGGCCGTGCAGGCATTGCCGTCCGTTCCGAAACTCGATGCCGCCGAAGAACGTCTGCTCGAAGCGCTCACCGCAGCCTGGCACGCCGGGCGTACGCTGACTGTGACCGAGACAATGGCGTTATCGGTTGCGGGTGCGCCGGCGACGGTACATCGCAAACTCGCGCGCTTGAGACGGGAAGGACTCGTCTCAGTGGACGAATCGAGTACGGATCTGAGGACCAAGACCGTTGTACCCACGCGCAAGGCGCTCGAGTATTTCGAGAAGCTGGCAGCGTGTCTTGAAGAAGCGAAGCGGAAGTAGACGGGACGGCGAGCGCGCAATGCGCATCAAGGCCGATCAAGTTCCAAACCGGTTGAACACTCGATTCAGCACGAACCCGCACTCAGGCGCGTTTTAAAGCACCAGCCAATGCATTCAGCAGCGAAACGCCTGCTCGCGATGAGACAATCGCTGAATTTTGAAGGGGCACACCATGATCGATGGCCTGGTTTCCGGGCGTCTCTACGGCACGGCGCAAGTGCGCACGGGTCAGCACGGCACGCACTTCGTGACATGCCGGGTCCGCGCCGCGGCCGGCGATGGCGAGAGCCTGTTCGTGAACGTGATCGCCTTCGACGACACCGTCAAGGAAGCGCTCCAGGCGCTCGATGACGGCGACAGCGTCTCGCTTGCCGGCGCACTGACGCCGAAGACCTGGACGGACAAGCAAGGCAACGCGAAACCGGCGCTGGACATGGTCGTGCATGCGGTGCTGACCGCATACCATGTGCAGCGCAAGCGTCGTGCGGTACGCGGCGAAACGGGGCAAATGGACTCGCCGGGAGCCGACGAGCTGGACGACGACCTCTGAGTTCGATGGTTTGCTCGTGATGCAACGAAAAAACATCGCGTTTCCGGCGCGGGGCACCCCGCTCGACCGGAGAGAAATTGGCAGCCCGTCGGGCTGCCAATCCTGCTACCGGTTCAACGCCTGAATCAGCGGATGATCGCAGTAGATCCGGTTCTCATAAACCTGGCCATTGCTGTGACGAACGCAGTCCACCCCTTCGAAGCGCAGCAGCATATCGCCGTGCGTACCCGTTGCAATCCAGCGAATGAAGACTGTATCGCCACGACTCGCGTAGTCGGCCACTTCCAGCCTGAAATCCGGAACGTGGCGCAGCAGTTCATGCAGCGGACGAACGTAGGCCTCCACGCCCTTCAAAGGCGCCTGCAATCCCGGCCAATATCCTTCGATATCCGCGGCGAGTTCATCGCTCGGCTTGCCGAAATCCGGCGCGCTCCAGAAAGCCGCGTACTTCTCGACAGACCATTGCTGCCCCATCAGCGTGCTATCGAGAAAACCGGTAATGCCGGCGAACCGTCCATCGATGGAAAATTCGCCGATGTCCGTACCGCTTGCAAACTGCCGGCCGCTGGCGTCGATCAGGCGCCAACTAAAGCGCACCATCGCGCCCGTCGCATCGACCCCGCCGACACGCTCGAACGTCAAACCCGGCATCTGCGCCTGAAACGCGCCGATCATCCCGGCGAATTCCTTCGGACCGGTGCTGCTCATCATCGGGTCGGTGTAGCGGGCGCCTTCGAGCAAAACCTGCCCGGCCAGAGCGTTGCGTCGAGACGGATTCGTCTCGTTCCATGTATCGATATAGCGGCTCACCAGAACGTCGTGCTCAGTCATGATTCCCTCCTTCGAAGGTCTTCGAGGCTATGGCCGGACTGGATTAGCGCGGCCTGGAATCAATCATCGGGACAAGCATGCCGTGCGTCGATTACCCGGGAGGTAATGGAGCCGCGTGCGCCGGTTTGATAAGGTAGAACCATGAACACACTGACTGCGGCGGCTGTTTCTATCGGCCCACTGATCAAGCACTGGCGCGAACGACGGCGCATGAGCCAGCTTTATCTGGCCAGCGAAGCGGAGATTTCGAGCCGGCATCTGAGTTTTATCGAAACGGGTCGCGCCACGCCGAGCCGCGCGATGGTGCTGCGGCTCGCCGAGTATCTGGATGTGCCGCTGCGCGAGCGCAACCAGTTGTTGACGGCGGCCGGGTTCGCACCGGTGTTCCAGGAACGCTCACTCGACGATCAATCGATGCAGCCCGCGCGTGCTGCAGTCGAGCAAGTTTTGAAGGGGCAAGAGCCTTATCCGGCGCTGGCTATCGACCGGTATTGGAATCTGGTGTCGGCAAATGGTGCTGTGGCTGCGCTGATTGCCGATGCTGATCCGTCATTGCTCGAACCGCCGGTGAATGTGCTGCGCTTGAGTTTGCATCCGCGAGGATTGGCTACCAAGATCGTGAATCTCGGGCAATGGCGGGCGCATTTGCTGGAGCGACTGGAGCGTCAAATCAGTCTCACGGCCGATCCGCAATTGATCGCGTTGCGCGATGAGTTGAAGAGTTATCCGGGCGGATCGGATCGGAATGCGGTGATGGACTCCTCTATCGCCATTCCATTCGTGCTGAGCACGGCCGCAGGCCAGTTGTCGTTCATTAGTACGACGATGATGTTCGGTACGCCGATCGATATCACGTTGTCCGAGTTGGCGATCGAGTTGTTTTTCCCGGCCGATGAAACGACTGCGGCGGCGTTGAGGCGATGAGGCGGGGTGCAGTCGATGCAATCGACCATTCAACGTTTAGCGACACACTCCTGCTTCATTATTTAGCCTAACGAAACATCCTGAACCGGTCGACTGACTACTAACCGGTTGAATCAATAGACCGTACGCGTGCGGCGTTTCCTGTGTCCAACTGACGTTTAAGCAGCTTGGGCATGCACGCCAGGACGAGCCGGAGCGACCTTCGGAATACCCTTCGCGCGAAGTTGCCACATGTCGTATTTGACTTGCATTTGCAACCAGCCGAGCGCGGATGGTCCGGTTGTCCCCTATTATTGGCGGTGCATCGCTCGCGACGCATCATTCATTTCGCGCCTCGAAAAAACAAAACCCCCGTAAGTCCTGAGACTTACGGGGGTCTGCATGCTTCTGGCGGAGACGGAGGGATTCGAACCCTCGATCCAGGTTTTAGCCCAGATGCTCCCTTAGCAGGGGAGTACCTTCAACCTCTCGGCCACGTCTCCTGCACTTTTTGTCGCGCGGGAGGCAGCGCGACGAAGCCAAGATGATAGCGGGTTAGCCGCCGCGGGTCAATTTCATGAGACAAAATTTTTCATCTCGTGAAGTGCGTTGCACAGCCATTGAACAACGCCCCGCAGCTTATTTCGAATACAGCAAAAAACCGCACTCCAAGCTGTCACGCACCCACGCCGGTTCACACTTTCCCGCTTTCCTTTACCCGCGATCCAGCTCGAACACCTTATGCAGCGCACGCACGGCGAGCTCGGTGTACTTTTCGTCGATAAGCACCGAGATCTTGATTTCGGACGTCGAGATCATCTGGATATTGATGCCCTCTTCCGCCAGCGTACGGAACATCGTGCTCGCGATGCCCACATGCGAACGCATGCCCACGCCGACTACCGAAACCTTCGACACCTTCGGATCGCCGCGCACCTGCTCGGCCTTGACGTGGTCCTTCACCTGGTTCGTCAGGATCTCCATGGCGTGCGCATAATCGCCGCGACCGACCGTGAACGTGAAGTCGGTCTTGCCGTCCACGCTCGTGTTCTGGATGATCATGTCGATGTCGATGTTCGCATCCGCCACTGGCCCGAGGATCTGGTACGCAATGCCCGGCTTGTCGGGAACGCCCATCACGGCAATACGCGCTTCGTCGCGCTGAAATGCGATGCCCGAGATAACAGCTTTTTCCATGGTCTCGTCTTCTTCAAAAGTAATCAGGGTGCCCGAGCGC
>Ga0185299_10005998_pt1 | contig 13203 bp, 14 predicted proteins | sample PaiPotPPA55metaG_FD_128002 | JGI IMG/M metagenome (GOLD analysis project Ga0185299, IMG submission 128002) | Iron sulfur acid spring bacterial and archeal communities from Banff, Canada, to study Microbial Dark Matter (Phase II) - Paint Pots PPA... ...
AGACGTATCGCGTTGGATCGTGTTTGTTGAAGTGCACCCAGAACTGACCGTTGCGATCGGTCGGCAATTCGAGACCCGGCACGGCGACGGCCTGAACGCCGGCGTCGTTTACGCGCACCAGGATAGCGCTCGAACCGGTGACGACGCGGAGTAATTCCATGCTCAGCGACGGCACCAGACTGCCTTGCGCCATCATGATCACTGGGACGCGGCGGATGATTCCGTCGCTTTCGGGATCAATCGAAAATAAACCTCGGCCGGCCGCCGCCTGTTCGATCGGCGGCACATTCCGCAGCAAGCCGGGGAAAGTGATGAGATAGGGGCTCGGATCGGGGCCGCGGACGGCAAAGCCGGTTTGCAGCGCTGCATCGGCCGCGGTTTTCGGTTCTGGCTCAGCCGCGCCCGCCTGACCGACCACGACCCGCGAATGTTTGATTGCCTCGGCTAGCGCCTCATCGTTGCTCGGCAGGCTGTCGAGCTTGGCCCGGGTCTCGGGGTCGATGCCGCGAAAGCTTCGCTCGGCAATCGCCGGCGACATGCGGTCCGGTTCGGGAAAAATGATGTCGAATCCAATAGCGACCGCGCCAAGCTGCGTGATCTGCGTAATCAGGTCGCCGACAGTCGTGCGCGGCCACGGCCATTGCCCGATAGCCTTGAGACTCGCTTCGTCGATATCGACGATAACGACGGGACGTATGTCTTGTTGGCGCGGTCGCAGCACTTGGAAGAAGTCGAAAGTGCGGACGCGCAATTCCGCAAGCGGCCGAGGGTCGCTCAGGCGCAGCGGCACCAGCGCGAATAAGAGAACGATGCACACCGCTCGCGCCAGGCCGACTTGTTGCGCGCGCCGGATCAGGCCTTTCATCGATAACCGTTCCCCATGAACGTCGCCACTAGCGTCGCCAAGAACGCAGCCATTTTAGCCTGCCCCACGCTGCGAGGGGAGCGGGTTCACTTGTTCCGCAAATGCCAAGAAAACGGCAATGCTACGCGGCAAGTCTAGGCGGCAAGTCTAAGCAGCAAGTCTAAGCGGCAAGTCTAAGCGGCAAATCTGCTGTGCCGCCTGCCCGACGGGAGGCTCATTTCTCCCGGAAGGCGTGCATCAGCTGATCGTGCAAGGGCTTGATCAAATATGAGACCATGGTCCGTTCGCCGGTCTGGATGAAGGCTTCGACCGGCATTCCCGGCGTCAGCTTGACGTCGCCGAGGCGTCTCAGTTCGTCGGCACTCATCGCTATGCGCACCAGAAAATAGTTCTGGCCGGTCCGCTGGTCGCTGCTGGTATCTGCCGCGACACGCGACACCGTGCCGTTGAGCTCCGGGGTCGTGCGCACATTGAATGAACTGAAACGCAGCACGACCGGTTGTCCGAACTGGACCTGATCGATGTCCTTGGGGTCGACCCTGACCTCGACCATCAACTTGTCGCTCTCCGGCACGATGAGCATGATCGGGTCGCCCGCGGCAACCACGCCACCGACGGTATTTGCCGTCGATTGAAAGACGATTCCGTCTTGCGGGGCGCGCAGGTCGGTGCGCTTGAGCTGATCCTCTGCCGTGACCTTGCGCTCGACATATTCGCCGATCTTGCTGTCGATTTCGCGCATCTCCTTGGCGACGTCGCTGGACACATCCTGATCGACTTGGATGATTTGCAGCTGAATTTCGGCGATCTTGCCTTTCGCCTCCGCCGCCTGGGCCACGATTTGGCCGCGCTCACCTTCAAGGCGCGCTTCCTCGCGTTGCAGTGAGGTCAAGCGATTAAGTTGCACCAGGTTCTTCTGCCACAGGTCGCGTACGCCCCCTAGCTCCTGCTCGATCAGCGCCAAACCTTTATCTTTGGCCGTCTGCTGCGCCGCCAGCCCGGTAATCTGCTGCTGCAACTGGGTGATGCGTTCCTGCAGCTGTTGCTTCTGACCGAGACGGTCCTGATGGCGCAATTCGAACAGCTTGCGTTCGCTTCCAAACGCCTCTTTGACGTCGGGATCGTTCACCCGGCCGGCAAACTCGGGCGGCATCGACATCGTGTCGGCGCCATCGCGTTCGGCGGCAAGCCGCGCCTTGCGCGCGTAGAGCTCGACCAACCCTTTGCTGACAATCGCCAAATTAGCCCGCGTCACGGTTTCGTCGAGGCGAACGAGGACATCTCCGGCTTTGACGTGATCGCCGTCGCGCGCAAATAGCTCGCCGACGACGCCGCCGGTCGGATGCTGCACTTTCTTTACGTTTGAATCGACGACCATTGAGCCCTGCGCGATCAGGGCGCCGGAAATTTGCGCGGTCGATGCCCAGCCGCCCAACCCGACCACCAGAACGCCGATTAAAACCGCACCAGCCAGAATGTGCCGTCGGATCGATTCGCTCGCGCTCGTATGAGGACCCGGCTGGCCAAGGCCCCAAGGCAGTGCCGCGGTTATCGTCCTGGCACGGTCGCTGATCGCGCCGACGGTCCGATACAGTTTCGCTCGAAGCTTTCCGATCAACCTGAACCTCCGTGCTCGGCGAGTTTCAAAGGCCGCGGCGCGGCATTTGCCGGCATGACCCGGCTGAGAACTTCCTCTTTCGGGCCGAATTGCTGTTGCCGACCCTTAGCCATGACCAGGATGTAGTCGACGCCGGCGATCGCACTCGGGCGATGCGCGATGACCACCGTGATTGCGCCGCGGGCGCGCAGCCCGAGAATTGCGCGGGTCAAAGCCTCGTCACCTTCGGCATCAAGATTCGAATTCGGCTCGTCGAGCACGACCAGGAACGGATCACGGTAGAGCGCGCGAGCAAGCGCAATGCGCTGCGCCTGCCCGGCTGAAAGCGCGCCGCCGTGATCGCCGATCACCGTGTCATAGCCCTCGGACAGGTTGATGATGAGCTCATGAACGCCAGCCGCCTGGGCGGCGGCGATGACGGCGTCGGGATCGGGCGGATCTTCGAAGCGACAGATATTTTGCGCCACCGTTCCGTTGAACAATTCGACGTCCTGCGGCACGTAGCCGATATGACGGCCGAGCGCTTCCGACGACCATTGATCGAGCGTTGCACCGTCGAGCCGGACGGTACCACGCAGCGGCCGCCAAACGCCGACAAGCATACGGGCCAGCGAGGACTTGCCTGACGCGGTCGGTCCGATCACACCCAAAGCCTTTCCCGCGGCAAGCGTGAAATTGACCTCCTGGCAGACGATCTTTTGAAGACCGGGCGGCGTCACCGCGCCGTTCTGAACGACAAGCGTACGCGACGGCGGTTTCAGCGACATCGGATCGGATTGCGGCGGCAAATGGCCGAGTAATTTGGATAGACGCTGCCAGCCTTGCCGCGCGGCGACGAATCCGCGCCAGTTGGCAATTGCCAAATCGACCGGCGCCAGAGCGCGGGCGCCCAAGATCGAACCGGCGATGATGATTCCGGGCGTTGACTGCTGATTGATCACAAGCCACGCGCCAACCGCCAAGATGGCGGACTGAAGCAACAGCCGTAGCACCTTCGACGCCGCGCCAAGCCCGCCGCCGACATCGCTGGCGCGCCCGCTGGTAATGACGTAATTGCGATTGAGGGCGTGCCAGCGTTTCGCCGTGCGACCGACCATCCCCATCGCGGTGATCGCCTCGGCATTGCGGCGGCTTGCCTCCAATAGCGCGTTGCGCGCCACGGCAAACTGCGCCGCGCTTCGGGTCGGATGGCGCGTCTTGACTTCAGTGATGAGCGTCAGGATGACGAGGACAATGGCGCCGAAAAGTGCAGTCAGACCGATATAAGTATGGAACAAAAAACAGATCGCGAGATAGACCGGCATCCAAGGCAGATCGAAGAACGCCACCGGGCCGGTTCCTGAAAGAAAACCACGGACCGTATCCAAGTCCCGGATCGGTTGGGTACCTTCGCTTTTGGCGCCGATCTTGAGCGGCAGGCGGATGATCGCGTCATAGACGCGCGCACTCATCGACTCGTCTAGGCTATGACCGACCCGCACCAGGATGCGGCTCCTGATGGTGTCAATAATGCCTTGGGCGGCGTACAGGCCCGCAACCAGAAAGAGCAGGGCGACCAGCGTCGGCACGCTGCGGCTCGGCAGAATGCGATCGTAGACTTCCAGCATGAACAGCGCGCCGGTGAGCATCAAAAGATTGCTCATACCGCTGAAGGCGGCGGTCGCGACAAAGGCTCGCCGGCACGCGCCGAGCGCGGCGGCAAGTTCAGAACTCACGGGCTGCTGTTGCGCCGGACCGGTGGCGTGGTTCATCTAACGCTGCGTACCATTCTTGAGGACGCGAGACTACGCGCGGCTTGCAACGACCGGCGGTCGACATCCTGGCTCGTCGCGGGGAACTTCGCCGCAGACTCTAAGGCGTCGAATATACCCACATTACAACACATTTTGGGCGAGTTCACGGCCGTTAGTTAATCGCGGGGCGGCAACGTGGTTGCACCGCCCGATCTATCGATCCGGCCAAGCCCATGTAAATTAAGGATTTATTCCTAAACGCCGGCCGCGAAAGAACGGCCGAAAGAAATTGCAGACAAAGAAATAAAACTGCGCACGAGGCGCAAGACGCCTCGTGCGCTACCGGTTTCTTGCAACAAACAAACAAAGCCCGGCCGGGTCGGATCTTAACCGACCCGGCCGTGCGGTTGCGACGAAGTTCCGATGTGCTCTGAAAATCAGGAACGGGAATCGAGCGAGAGCCCGATGCTGAAAGCCTTTTGGCGCGTCGCGCCTTCAGTTCTCCTCAGCTTCTTCGCAATCTGCGATGCTTTGGTCTTCTTGCGCGCCATCGTTTTCAGGTCACGGAGCTCGCCTGAAGTCCACGCGCGCCGCTTTTTCTTCCTCTTCGCCATAATACCTCCCTTTCAATAAAGGCAGCTTGTATCCCCAACGCAAACAAAAGAAAAGCCAACAGATGACAATCGGCCTTATCGGTTCATCACGCTTATCGGTCCATCACGCGGTGTTTCGTTTCGTCCTATCACTTATTGCGAGCCGGAAACAGTCCACCGGACTGCAAATGCACGATGGCGCATTAAAACAAAAAGTTCTTTTAGATCATTAGCGCGCATGCTGCCGCGAAGCAAACGGTTCCATCGCAACGCTGCTGTTCGGCAACGCTGCCGTTCGAAATGTATCAATTCAGGAGTGAGCGCGAGCCAACTATCGGATGACTGCGGTTCGACATTATTTAGGCCATTGATTGTCAAAATGGCTCGCAAAACCTGTATCACACGATGGAGTGGGGAGATTCGTGGTGGCCAACTTCGTGCGCGCATCATCGTTGTGGCTTGCGGTGCTAGTCGTCTTGTTGCTTGGCCGCACGGCGGCCTCGCGCAGGAGGCGCGCTTCGCGCTGGTGATCGGCAATGATCCATACCGGACGGCTACGCTCGCGACGTCAGCTAACGATGCCGGTCTCGTCGCCGACGCACAGGGCGCCGCGGGGTTCGCGGTCACCGCCGTCAAACGCGCAGCCATCAAGCCATCGCCCTCCTCCTCCGCCACCACCGCATCCGGGCGGCACCGGTAATGGACCGAGTGGCATTTCGCCCAACGCACCGTCAAATGCGGCGGTAAGGCCGGCATTCCCGCCGCCGCATCCTACGGCGCCGGCAGCCGCGGCGGTAAAGCCACCCTCACCGCCACCGCCGCCACCCCCCATCGTCGCATCCGACTCCTCCAGTCGTGAGGCCGGCAACGGTCGCTCCATCACCTCCGCCTCCACCATCCTCGCCGCCACCGCATCCGGCGCCAGCCAACGCCAAACCCACGGACCATCCGGCCGGCGGTTGTCCACCCGGACAAACAGCGACCCCGAACGGCTGCAAATAGCCGCCGTTCGCTACGCTTCTTCGCTGCGACACTGCTTCGACACTTGCGGGTCGCACATGGCGTAACTAATTCCGTAAAGGAGCAGATCGACCAGGGAAGCAATCGGATGGGTCCGTGCACCGACGAACTTAAGCTCGTCGCCCTCGATAAAGATGATATCGAGGTCGTGTCAGCCCATGTCCAGGATTCGCTTGTCAAGGTCGCCGATATTTTCTGGCGGCCGCACGATCATCGCTTCGTCATGGCGCTTAATCGCTTCGATTGGATGAGCGCCGTCGACATTGCCAAATCCGGCGCAGGCTCCAACAAGCCGGATTATCGTCGTTGCCGCACGGCGCTCCGCTTCGAGCGTGTCCTTGCCTGCAAATGCCGCAATCTCGATCAAACCACGAAGGATGCGCTGCTCAATTTGCTCGCTGTCGAATTCGCCGAAACGAGTTCGCCGGCCGGCGTGGTGTCGCTCATCTTTTCCGGTGGCGGCGTCATTCGTCTCGAAGTCGAATGCCTGGAGGCTGAACTGGCCGATCTTGGCGAGGTTTCGACAGCGGCAATCTGCCCCGACCATTTCACCGCCAATACGGCCCGCGCTTAGGACCTGATCCCGAAAAGTGGATACCGGTCTTCGGAAAAGATCATGCTCAAAAAACAGGCTAATGCGAAACGGCGATTCAACCAAAAGCCAGTTTAGCGGACTTCAGGCAGCGCGCGGGCGGTGCGTCGGTGGCGCGGCGAACAGCTTCATCAGCACGGCAATCACCGAGAGCGTCAGCGCATAGACCACGACCTGCATGGCTGTGGGCTGGTCCACATAGCCGATCAGCGTATGCAGTGCCCGGCCCAAGAAGCTCGAATCCCGCAATATCCAGGACGTATCCCACACCGTTTGATCGAGCGCGGTAACGATATTGGCCTGTTCGAGGAAGGCGATCGCCTGCGCGGCCATGCCTGCGGCGAGTAATGCAATCAAGGCGCTGGTAACGTCGAACAGATAGCGCGAGGGGATACTGAGCAAACCAAAATAGGTAAAAAGGCAGACCAACGATCCGAACGTGAGTCCGGCAACGCTGCCGGCCACCAAGGCCCAGCTGCCGCCGCCTTGCGCCGCAGCGACGCCATAGAGAAACAGCACCAGCTCGGAGCCTTCCCGCAACACCGCCACGGCAACCACAATCGCCAGCGCCAACAGCGACTTCGATCCGGCGACAACCGCCTCGCCGGCGGCCCGCAGTTCGGCCACCAGTTCGCGGCCGTGCCGCGACATCCAGACATTGTGCCAGGTCAGCATCACCACGGCGAAACCAAGAATGCTGGCGTTGAACACCTCCTGGCCGGCGCCACCGAACAGCTGGGACAAGCCGCCAGTAAACAGTGCCACCACGCAAGAGCCCAACACGCCCGCCGCAACGCCGCCAGAAATCCACGCCGCACGGCCAGGCACGCCTTTCGTCACAGCCATGACGATGCCGACGACTAGGCCCGCTTCGAAGACTTCACGAAAGACGATGATAAGAGCTGCAAGCACAGGCACCTCACGCAACAGGCAATTTCGGTTTATGCGGCACGGCGCCAGCGATTGCTGCTGTCAAAGTCACAACCACGATCGCTCCGCTGCGACTAAAAGAGCCGGTCACGGCACCACCAGCACGCCGTGCGTTTCGCGATGAAAATCGTCGAAGAAGTCATAGCGGCCCGGTTGTTGCGGCCGCACGCGGACCACCGCCTCCTTGCCAACCGGTATGATCTTCTCGAAATGCAAATCGCTGCTCTCAAATTCCGAAGCGATCGGATTGAGATTCTTGACATGGATTTCGATGGCCCGGCCGGGCGGCGCGTGCAGCTCCGCCGGATCGAATTGGCGGTCCTTAATCGTCAGTGACAGGGTGACGGCATCTTCGCCGCGCGCGGCACTTGGCAGCAGCGGCAAGGTGGGCGACATCAGCAGGAATGACAGAAAATGCCGCCGATCAAATGCGCAAATACGATTCACCATGTCGTCACCATGTCGGCACGGCACGCCTCTGCCATGAGTTGCCTATCCCAGCATTCGCACGGGCTGCCCAAAAGGAGTGACCCAAAGGGCTTGCCTAAAACCGCTCGCTAAGGAGTTGGGGAACAGCGGACTTTTTGTCAATCTAAAACCCGAATTTTAGAATTGTTATAACTTCTGCGGACTGCTACGCAGCGCGGAAGTTCAATGAAAGCGCGCCGCCACGGCGCCGCCGAGCCGTAGTGCAGATGCGATGGCCGTCCGCCTCGAAATAACGTCCGGCGACTTTGCGCAGAAGTTTCGCGCATTGCTTGACGCTAAGCGCGAAGCATCAGCGGATGTCGAAACGGCGGTGCGCGCTATCGTGGCCGATGTCGCCGCGCGCGGCGACGCCGCGCTCAAGGATTACACGGCCAAATTCGATCAATGCGATCTCGACCGCGCCGGTTTGCGGGTAACGGCCGAGGAGATCACGGCCGCCGTGACGGCATGCAGCTCAACCGCGCTCGCCGCGCTGGAACTCGCCCGCGCGCGCATCGAAACCTATCACCGCCGCCAGCTGCCGCAGGACGACCGCTTTGTCGATCCGCTCGGCGTTGAGCTCGGTTCGCGCTGGACGGCGATCGAGGCGGTCGGGATCTACGTGCCGGGCGGCACCGCTGCCTATCCTTCGTCGGTTCTCATGAACGCGGTGCCGGCAAAGGTCGCCGGCGTGCCGCGGCTGGTGATGACAGTTCCGGCGCCGCGCGGCCAACTCAATCCGCTGGTCTTGGCCGCGGCCAAGCTCGCCGGCGTCGATGAGATCTTTCGCGTTGGCGGCGCCCAGGCGATCGCGGCCTTGGCCTACGGCACCGAAACGATTGCGCCCATCGCCAAGATTGTCGGACCGGGCAATGCCTACGTCGCCGCCGCCAAGCGCATCGTATTCGGCAAGGTCGGCATCGATACGATCGCCGGCCCCTCCGAAGTGCTGATCGTCGCCGATCGGAACGGCAATGCGGAGTGGATCGCCGCCGATCTTTTGGCGCAGGCCGAACATGACGCCAGCGCGCAGGCGATCCTGATCACCGACAGCGCCGATCTCGCGCGTGACGTCGAGCGGACGGTCGCCGCGCAACTTGCGGCTTTGCCGCGCGCCAAGGTCGCGGCCGCATCGTGGCGCGACTACGGCGCCATCATCGTCGTGCGCACACTCGAGGAAGCCGTGCCGCTGATCGACGCCATCGCGCCGGAGCATATCGAAATCGCCCTCGATGACGGCGAATGGCTCGTCAAGCGCATCCGCAATGCCGGCGCGATTTTCCTCGGACCGCATACGCCGGAGGTCATTGGCGACTACGTCGCCGGCGCCAACCACGTATTGCCGACCGCGCGCGCGGCGCGATTCTCCTCGGGCCTCGGCGTGCCCGATTTCATGAAGCGCACCTCGATCCTCAAATGCGGACCCGAGCAATTGCGTTCGCTCGCCGACGCCGCAATCACGCTGGCGACCGAGGAAGGGCTCGATGCGCACGCGCGCTCGGTCACGATCCGGCTCAACCGCTAACATGCTCTGATGCCGCGGCGAGCCTCCAGCAAAGACAATACCGGCCGGCTCGCGGCAGTGACTCTCGACGAAGCTTCGCTCGGCCGCAGCAACGATGACGTCGAGCACGAGCGCCGGGTGGCGATCTACGACCTGCTCGAAGACAACAAGTTCAGGCCGGTCGGCCACGACGGCGGCCCTTACGCGCTGCAACTTTCCATTAGCGGCAATCGGCTCGTCTTCGATATCCGTCTCACCGACGACACGCCGGTGATCGCGCATCTGTTATCGCTGGCGCCGTTCCGCCGCGTCGTCAAAGATTATTTCGTGGTCTGCGACAGCTATTACGCGGCCATCCGCACGGCGACGCCCGACCGCATCGAGGCGCTCGATATGGCGCGGCGCGCGCTGCACGACGAAGGTTCGCAGCTGGTGCTGGAGCGGCTCAAGCGCAAGGTCGACATCGATTTCGACACCGCACGCCGGCTGTTCACGTTGATTTCGGTTTTGCACTGGAAGGGCTGAGGGCGCGATGCCGCTACAGCATGATCCCGAAAAGTGGGAACCGGTTTTCGGAAAAGATCATGCACAAGTAAATACTAGAGCGGGATGACGGCCAGATGGAATCTCATCCCGCTCTAACGCGCCCTCCGCTGGCGGTTTTGTTCGCCTGCGGGCTGAACGCGGTACGCTCGCCGATCGCTGCGGCGCTGTTCGGACAGATTTTCGGACGCGCGGTCTATGTCGGCTCGGCCGGCGTGCGCAAGGGCGAGCTTGATCCGTTTGCGGTGGCGGCGATGGCGGAAATTGGGCTCGACATTTCGCGGCACAGGCCGGTGACCTTCGAGGAGCTGGACGAATGGGAGGGGCTCAACTTCGATCTCATCGTCACGCTCGCTCCGGAAGCGCATCACCGGGCGCTGGAAGTGACCCGGACCAGCGCCGTTGACGTGGAATACTGGCCGATTGCCGATCCGACTGCGGTGGAAGGCAGCCGCGAGCAGCGGCTGGAAGCTTACCGGCAAGTGCGCGATCAGCTGTTGGCGCGCATTCGGGCGCGTTTCATTCGCCGCGGCCCCGGCAATGAATGAGAAGATGACGCGTCGCATTGAGATCGTGCGCGATACCCGACGCGCATCGGCAGTGTTGTGATGGGGCGCGGCATCCGCTAGTGTCCGCGCCAATTTTGGCGCGGCTTTCATGAAAGAGCCGGTGGGACGGTAAACGAGCTTTTCGGAAAGCGAATGACGAAAGAAGAACTTCTGGAATTTCCCGGTGTCGTCACGGAACTGTTGCCGAACGCCACTTTTCGGGTCAAGCTCGAGAACGACCATGAGATCATCGCCCATACCGCCGGACGCATGCGCAAGAACCGCATCCGTGTACTCGCCGGCGACAAAGTACTCGTCGAAATGACGCCGTACGATCTCACCAAGGGCCGGATTACCTACCGGTTCAAATGATTGGCCGTGCAAAACTGGTCCTGGCTTCCGGCTCGCCGCGCCGGCTTTCGCTTATCAACCAGGTCGGCATCGAACCCGACGCGCTGCGCCCCGCAGACATCGACGAGACGCCGAAGCGGGGCGAGCTGCCGCGCGCCTATGCTACCCGGCTCGCGCGCAACAAGGCCGAAGCAGCGCTCGGCATGGTGCGCATCGACGATGACCTCAAAGGTTCCTACATCCTCGCCGCCGATACCGTCGTCGCGGTCGGCCGCCGCATTCTGCCGAAAGCGGAACTGCTCGACGAGGCCGCGCAATGCTTGCGGCTTCTTTCCGGGCGCAATCACCGCGTCCACACTGCGATCTGCCTGGTGACGCCGAAGGAGACTTTTCGCCAGCGCTATGTCGAAACGCGCGTCCGCTTCAAGCGGCTCTCCGAAGAAGACGTCGAAGCCTATCTCGCCTCCGGCGAATGGCGCGGCAAGGCCGGCGGCTACGCCGCACAAGGCATCGCCGGCGGCTTTTTGGTCAAGCTGGTCGGCTCCTACTCCAACGTCATCGGCCTGCCGCTTTATGAAACGCTGACGCTGCTTGGCGGCGAGGGTTATCCGATCCATTTCGGCTGGATCAATGCCGGTTGAAACCTATTTTGTTTAGTTGCCACGCGCCCCATATTGCGCTCATGCCTGACGTCAAGACATCCAAAACCGGCGCTTCGAAAGGTAAAGCGTCGAAACGCGGCACGCCGGTTTGCCCGATCTGCGGCAAACCCGCCGATGCCGTGCTGCGGCCGTTTTGCTCGAAGCGCTGCGCCGACGTCGATCTGCATCGCTGGTTTTCCGGCCGCTATGCCGTTCCGGTTACCGAGGACGAGGAGGAGGACGAACGGCGCGAGGACGGCGATGACACGCCGCCACAATGAGATTGCCTCGCAGATGCGGCAGAACGTCAATGCGGCAACATTGGTGCAGAGATGCCTACTGCACGTGTCGCGGCCTCCCTATTCTGGACAGCGGCAAACCCACTCTCTATAAAGCGCCCCGAGCATGATCAGCCGAGAGTGCTTGCACTTAAGTTGAACGTGGTGGATGCCGATCCCGGAACCGATCATGTCAGTAGCTACAACAAGCCCAAGTTAAGCCCAGGTAGCTCAGTCGGTAGAGCACTGCACTGAAAATGCAGGTGTCGGTGGTTCGATTCCGCCCCTGGGCACCATTCTTCGCTGCTGCGCATTCACTTCGTCACCACCGGGCTTGTCCCGGTGGTCCATGCTGACGCGCCGCATTTGCAGCGATCCGGTTGAGTGACGGACCCGCCGCATGGATTGCCGGATCATGTCCGGCAATTTCGTGAATACCACGCTACGCGGCGGGTTGCTGCGCTACGGTCCAAGCTTCTCGGAATGCTATCATCGCATCCTTGCGAGAGCTGCTCATATGAACAAACCGCTCCGATTGTTGCTGACGATAATTGTCGCCGGTATCTGGGCTGTCCGGGCTCATGCCACGGAGACGCAGGAAGTTCAGAAGAAACTGGCCAGCGGCGAATACGATGCCATTGTCCAAAGCAGGACGGACGCTCTCCAATCCACAAGGCTGTCCAATGGCGATCGTGCGGCCGCTCTCAGCGAGCGATCAGGGGCTTATTTTGCGCTCGGCCGATACCGCCAGTCGCTGGAGGATGCGAATGCCGCGATTGACCTCAAACCGGACTTAGCTGAGGCCTATTTCAATCGCGCGAACGCCTCTTGTCTCATCTCAGATCTTACCAGGGCCACTGCGGAATCGGCAGTTGTGGATCTCACTACGGCGATTCGCCTCAAGCCTGACTATGAGAAGGCTTATCGCGTGCGTGGCAACTTCTGTCAGTTCCTCGGCCAGATCGACAAAGAGCGCGCGGATTACGACAGCGCGATCCGCGTCGCCCCCAACAGTGCCGCCGTCTATGTCGAGCGCGGCGTTTTCTTTTCCTCGCATGACGAGTATGCGAAGGCGATCGCCGACTATGACGCGGCGATCCGCTTCGACCCTAGCGATGCCTTCGTTTATTTGTTGCGCGGCCACAGCTACGAGTCTCTGGGTCGGCGCGAACAGGCCATTGCCGACTACCGCAAGGCGCTGTCGTTGAATCCCGATGATGCTTTTTCCGGCGAGGCGCTGAAAAATCTTGGCGCCGCGGCGCATTGAGCCGCCCCCGCGTCGGCGATCTTTAAAAAGTTCGCCGACCCCTCACTGCGCTACGGTCCAAGCTACTCGGAATGCTATTATCGCTTGGAATCGCCGCGCCAAGGCAGCAGCGTAAGTAAATAATCTCGAAAGGAATGGCCGATGCACCCTCGTCCTGTGACGGCGACCTCAAGAAGCCTCATACTGATTTTTCTTGTTCTCGTGCTGCTCGCCGGCCTGCCACTCGCCGTCTGGCTGGACCTGCGCAACCTG
>Ga0185299_10005999_pt1 | contig 13201 bp, 16 predicted proteins | sample PaiPotPPA55metaG_FD_128002 | JGI IMG/M metagenome (GOLD analysis project Ga0185299, IMG submission 128002) | Iron sulfur acid spring bacterial and archeal communities from Banff, Canada, to study Microbial Dark Matter (Phase II) - Paint Pots PPA... ...
CTTGTCATTGTTCGTTCTCCTTTTCAGGGATGCAGTTTGAAACGCTCGCCCGATTGCGATGCCGACCGTCCGAGCATACGAACCGGTTGGTACGTACCAGTGCCGAACTGCTCCTCAAGACACCGATGCGATCAACCTCGCTTGCGGTTGCCCGGCGCGCGCAGAGACCGCAGCCAGCCCACGATATTTTTAATCCCGGCCGCCCGATCATTAGATTGGCTTCTTTCCGTCAATGCCTAACGTACGTACCGGTCTGTATGGTCATCACCTGAAAAGTCATTTCAGATAATTGGACGGGCCCACTATTTTCTATAGAGTTAAGACATATTTCATCCCTCCGCATTTTGGTAACTGACCCTTAGCAAATAAGTTATTTGGCGCGACGAAAGGACACGAAGGTGCTTTATGCCTTGGCGTGTGAGGCCCGCTCATCGATTAGCGGTCTCCGAAAATTGAACAGAAGACTCGAGGTGAAAAATGCGATTGCGATTTGAAAAGTACTTCCGACTTGCCGTTTCGTTTATAGCTTTGCTGTTCTTGTTGCCGACTCCGGTGTCGGCGCAGAGCATAGTAACCGGAGCGATCAGTGGAATCATTACCGATCCTTCTGGCGCGGTTATCGTCGGCGCAACTTTAAATCTCAAAAACAATGCTACTGGCGAGATGCAGACAACCAATTCCCACGCGGATGGCGTATATCAATTCTCACTGTTAAAGCCCGGCACGTATAGCTTGACTGTAACGCAGCAAGGATTCAAGCAACTCAGCCAGACAGTCGAAATCCTTCTGGGTCAGATATCTACCTCAAATCTTAAGATGGAGCTCGGCGCGGGTGCGGTCACCGTTGAAGTGAGCGGTCAAGGCGCGTTGCTGCAAACCGAAGACGCGAACATCTCCTCGAATTTCGATACGAACCAGATTCAGAATACCCCGAACCCTGGCGGCGACATTACCTACGTGGCCCAGACCGCGCCGGGCATCACCATGAACACCTCGACGGGCGGAGGCTATGGCAACTTCAGTGCGTTTGGTCTGCCAGGCACCTCAAACCTCTTCACCGTCAATGGCAATGACTACAACGATGCGTTCTTGAACTTGAACAATTCAGGTTCGAGCAATTTGCTGCTGGGCGGCAATGAACTTCAGGAAGTTGCGGTGGTGAGCAACGGTTACACCGGACAATATGGCCGTCAGGCGGGCGCTCAAATCGATTACAGCACGAAATCCGGCAGCAACACTTTTCACGGCGACGCAGTTTACAACTGGACAGGCCGGGCGCTCACTGCCAACGATCCGCTTAACAAAGCCAGCGGTAATTCGAGACCATTTGAAAACAATAACCAGTGGGCGGCAAACTTCGGCGGTCCTATAAAGAAAGACAAAGCATACTTCTTCGTGAATACGGAAGGAATTCGGTACATCTTTGGTTCAATCCAGAACGTCAGCGTGCCCACGCCAGCGTTTGAAAGCTTCGTGCAGGGTAATGTTCCTGGGGATCCGGCCACGCAGGCGTTTTATGCGAATATCTTCAAGTTATACAACGGCGCCCCGGGGGTCGGCAACGCGAAACCAAATGCCGATAGCTGCCCGGGATTCGCAACTGCGCCAGGGGCCACAGGTGGCGCCTGCACCGAGAGCTTTTCGGAGTCCGTATCCAGCGGAAACAAGGAATGGTTGGTTAGCGGACGGGTGGACTACAATTTAGGGCAAAACGACAAGCTTTTCGGGCGCGTCAGATTTGATCGGGGAGTACAGCCAACCTACACCGACCCGATTAACTCTGCGTTTAACAATTCGAGCATTCAGCCTCAGGACGAAGGCCAGTTGAATTACACGCACATCTTCTCACCGACAGTTGTGAACAACTTTATCTTCTCCGATATTTACTACGTGGCGGTTTTCGGTAATTTGAGTCCGTCGTCGGCGCTGGGCCTTTTTCCGGGTAACCTTGAATTTTTAGTGGATGGTGCATTGACTCCACTTGGCACCGGATCCGGCAATCCCAACGGATTCGCCGCAGGTTTCCAATTCCCGCAAGGCCGCCATGTGGAGCAGTGGCAGTTGGTAGACGACTTGTCGATTGCGCGAGGAAATCACAATTTCAAGATGGGCATGAACTTCCGGAGAGACGACGTCTCGGACTATACGGCGGGCGAAAACACACTGTATCCTGAGGTCGACGTCACCTTGTTTGGTTTTGCGAATGATCAAGTTGCTCCTGCAGGCTGTAACGCCAACCCACCAACTAATAAGCAGCTTGGCTGCGGCAGCGTACTTTACAACTTTGCCTCCCAGATCAAACAACCCATCGCCTACTATAGCGTCGGCTTCTACTTTCAGGACGAGTACCGTCCCAGTTCGAAGCTAAAGTTGACCTTGACACTGAGGGCCGACCGCAACTCAGGCGGCATATGCCACTCCAGTTGCGCCAGCCTTCCAGTTACTGGTTTCAACAACATGTCACACGATCCGACGATTCCCTACGACGTCTCATTCCCCACCGGCAACAAGACAATCATTCCTGGCATCGAGAAGGTTGTTTTCGAGCCGAGGTTCGGCCTCGCCTGGAGTCCAATCGGTCAAAATACGGTCATTCGCGCGGGCGTGGGCCTCTTTACCGACCTTTATCCCGGCGGCCTTTTGAGCCTATTTGATACGAATTTCCCGCAGGTAAACTTGTTCGACGTGCCGACGGGAAGCGTGGCGTTCGACTTGGCGTCCCCGGCATCCACTGCATTTCCGGGCAGCGGCGTGAACCTGGTGACCCAGTGCAATGGCGCGTTTGCCTCGAACTATGCGAGCGGTGGCAATCTGGCCGGCTACGCTGCTGCTGCGCTGCCGCTCGGCGGTTGCCTCAATGCGCAAGGAGCCCTTTCCGTTCCAAACGTGAATGACGTCAGCCGCAACTTCCAGAATCCGAAGTATGTGGAGTGGAATCTTGAATTACAGCATACCTTCGGAGCACACACCGTCGTCTCGGCCAATTACGTTGGCAACCACGGGTATGACGGTTTAGTTTTCAATCCCACCTTGAACGGCTTTGGCTTTGGCAGCCTTCCGGCAACCGCACCAGACCCGCGTGTCGGCCGCGTGGATCAGCTGTATAGCGGGGCAGTATCGAACTATAACGGCGTTACGTTCTCCATCCAGGAAAACAACTGGCATGGATTGAGCGGCCGCCTTAACTATACGTACTCTCATGCGCTCGATGAGCTCTCGAACGTGCCAGAAGAGCCCTTCAGCGTCATTACTAGCATCCTTACGCAGGTCAATCCAAACAATCTGCGCTCACAATATGCCTCAGGAGATAACGATGCACGGCACCTGATATCGGGCAGCTACGTCTACCGACTGCCGTTCAAGAGCGAGCAGCGCTTGGTGAATGCAGCCATCGGTGGCTGGACCATTTCCGGCACAATGTTCTACCGGACCGGATTCCCCTTCAGCATCATCGATGGCGGAGCGACTGCGGGGCTGGTGGGCAACAACTTGGGAGGTACAAGTTCATTCGGTGCAACTATCCTTGCGCAGCCGCTTCCGACCTTCACTCAGAGGAACTTCAGCAACGGGCGAGCCTGTGTGCTGGCTCCGTGCTTCTCATCGGCGGACTTTGCCACCAGCACGGACTTTATGGGTAGTGTCGGCCGTAACGCTTTTCGTGGTCCAGGATTCCTGGGAGGCGACTTGAGCGTAAAGAAGAATTTTGCAGTCACCGAGCGAATGACGTTCCAGCTTGGTTTGAGTGCCTACAACTGGTTCAACCATGCGAATTATGGTTCGCCTTATCCGAACACTAACGCGCCTTTCTTTGGCCAGGTAGCCTTCATGCAGTTCACGCCGACCTCGCCCTACGGATCGTTCGCGGCCGCTGCCACGGATCAGAGAATCGCCCAAGTCACGGGCAAGTTCATCTTTTGACCGGACCGTCCCCGCTAGAAAAGGCGGCTCTTCACGAGCCGCCTTTTTTTTTCTGACGTTAGGTTCAGACGCCTGGACCGTGAATGCGCCTCTTCGGTTGAGTTGCCTTTGGATAAAACCATACTCGCGGAAGAACTGATACGTGCGATGCGACATTTAGCGAGTGATCTCCGGGTGTGTTCCACTTCGCCGTGACGCGGGGAATTAATAGCAGCTGGAAACAACTTCGCTCGGCCCTCCCCTATCCACACTTCAGTGGCCTGCTCCTGCGCTGACCGTGAGTTTGCAAAGACAACAGCATAGGTCCTCGTAAACGGCTTATCACCATCAACTCCAGATCCAACTGCTTCAATAAGGCTTGCACGAAGGGATTCGCTGACCGCGAGTGTCGTCGGCTTTCTTTGCTAGAACTACATTGACAAACATCTATAACAAAGCTTTTCATAGGAGATCACAGTGCGCACGCGCCCCTTGAACCTGGCCAACATTGAAAAAGCCGCGCAGTTGATTGATCCCGCCTTCCTCCATAGTCCTCAGTACGAGGACGGGACGCTCAACGCCGCGCTTGGACGGCGCGTACTCATGAAGGTCGAGACCGCCAATCCTATTCGCAGCTTCAAGGGCCGAGGCGCCGATTTCTTCGCTCGTTCCCTCGACCCCACACGAGGGATCGTGTGCGCCTCGGCTGGCAACTTCGGACAAGCCATGGCCTACGTTGGCCGCAGCCGGCGCATCCCCGTTCAAGTATTCGTTGCGAATGACGTGAACCCAGCCAAGGCAGAGCGCATGCGCTCGCTCGGCGCCAAGGTCACATTGTGCGACGGGGATTTCGAGGTTGCCAAACAGAATGCGCGGCGACAAGCAGTCGACCATCCGGACTGCATCTTCGTCGAAGATGGCGCCGAGGATGCAATCACCGAAGGCGCTGGCACGATCGGCGTCGAACTGCTTGCCGCGGGCACGATCGACACAGTTGTCGTACCGCTTGGAGACGGTGCCCTGATCACCGGCGTTGCCGCGTGGATCAAAGACCGCTCCCCTGACACGCAGATAATCGGCGTTTGCCCCGAGGCTACTCCGGCAATGCTGCATGCCTGGAGAGAAGCGCGAGGGATGCCACAAGGGCCGGGGTGCCCCACCCTTATTCTTCAGCGCGAGCTGGGAGGCCGCTCGCCGGGAAAGACATAAACCAACCCACCCACACCATCGCGGATGGCATCGAGGTGCGTGTGCCTGTTCAAAAGGCGGTTGAAAAGATGAAGAATCTCGTGGACGACATCGTCCTTGTCAGCGATGAGGCGCTCATCGAAGCGATGCGCCTGTCCGCCTCCGCCCTCGGGTTCGTACTGGAGCCCTCTGGAGCCGCCGGATTAGCCGCAATCCGTCGTCATGAACTTCCGGGCGAGCGCCTTGCGACGATTCTGACCGGCAGTAATATCCATCCGCAGATGATGGCCAAGCTTGTGGATTCTGTTCGTTAGGAAACGCATGAGCAGAAGCGGAAAAATTCGGCTCAAGCAAGGCGAAGATTGTGGACTCTTGCCGTCGAGCCGACGCAGAACCGGATCTAATCTGTCTGAAACGCTCGTCAGTAGGCCGCGTTCGACAAAGTGTTTGAGAAACTGCTCGTTTATTCCGCCAGAGGTTGCGTGAGACGTAGCCAACCCGTATGACTTGGCTGATGTGAGGTTAATCATCGACTTACTAAGGCGACGTCAGGAGCCGCTCTCCGAATCCTCATAGCAGTCGGGACCTTACACGGTGTAGTGAACCAATTCGCTGCGGAACGGAGCACTCAAGAATTGTCTATTCGGTACGTATCGGGCCCCCGCAACCAATTTTGAATGACCTGAAACGGCTCGGAGGATGCTCCCTCTGAGCCGTTGTTTTCTTCGCCACGATTCAAGATTGGGGACGTTCTCCTGCTGTCAGGCAAAGGGGTTGGAGATCGTGACGCTTCCAATCTGCTGTCGATCCTGAAAGTCTTCGCTGTAGAGAACTGCGCACTGACCCTCGATTGCAGAAGCGACGATCAACGAATCGTACCAAGGCAACTGGAACCTGGCTCCCATTCGTAGCGCCTCCCCATACAAAGCTTGCGAAGAGTGCACTGACAGGAGTGGACGAAACGTTGTCGACAAATATTGTTCTGCGTCGACGCCGCTCATGGGTTTTGAGAAACGGCGCAGTGCAACGTTAAAGAACTCTTGCACCACTTGATTGCTGACGATGCCGCCGCGCGTCTCGATTGCACTTCTGATCAGCTTCCTGGCTTGCGCAGCCTTCTTCGGCGAACTTGCGTCAAAGGAATATATGAAGATGTTTGTATCGAGAAAGAACCTACCGTTCATTCATCTCATCCCGACTGAACCGCCGGCCCGCCTGTACATGCTTCAGTCGCTTCATCAGAGCGTCGAACTCCTGCGTGCCGCCGCTTCGTGCTGTAAATTGTTCCAGCCATTCGCGGAACATAGCATTGAGCGTCTTATGCTGCGATTTGGCCAACAGGCGCGCTTGCTCGATCAGTTGTTCATCGGCACTGAGGGTGATGTTTTTCATACGAAAGCAGTGTACACGTTCTTCGTGCAACCAGCAAGGCTCTCCTTCAGTCCGTGGGAAAGATTTGAGAAAGAACTCAAAACTCTGAAACACCTGCCAGTTCAACCGGTCGATGCAACACCTTTCAATACATTGATTAGACAATCCTTGCCCGAGAGAAACATCCCTGCATGCCGCATTCCTGATAACGATCGAAGATCCTATAGCCGGTCTTGCGGGAGATGCCAAACTCCCTGCAAAGTTCCGCCATCGCCTCGCCGGCTAGCCGGCGAGCCACAAACTGCATTCTTTCATCCACTACTGAACACTCCTTCCAAGGCATCTCTCCCTCCCTTCTACGGGGAGAAAGTGTCACCTATGTGTCCGGTACAATGTGTTTACCTTGCGCGTTCTTTGGAGGCAGTTAGCGTCGACTGACCTATGCGCCTCAGGCCTCAAACACCTTAGGCCAGGAATCTCTTCAGCGGATCGATGTAGTGATTATGCCAGCCCGACGCGAGGCTGTCGTAGTCACCTTCGGGAAAACCCGTGTGATCGAGAACGAGAATGGTCTGGGCCTCCTGCGACTTTAATTCGAATTTTACAATCGAGTAGACTCCCGGATCCCAGTGTGCCGGACGCCATGCCTGCACGATTCGCTGGTTGGTGACCAACTCAACATTTCGTCCCACGATCATTCCGCCAAACATGCTAAACGCTCCGCCCGCATTTGGATCGATCTCGGCTGGCATACCAGTGAGCGCAGCAAACTGCTTTGAGTCCAGCAACACATTGTAAATCCGCTCAGGGCTCGCCTTATATTCAGTTTCTAGGTGGAAGGACGTGCGCTTCTGATTTGCCGCGCTCCTCGGTGCTTCTTTCATACTCTGCTGTTGAGTTTCTGCCCAAAACTTCGAGCCCGCAGCCATAGCCCCGAAAGCCATCGCAACATCGGCAATCATTTGCCGTCGCGTTCTTAGATTCTTCAGCTTGCCGTCATTATTTCTTTCGCTGCTCATCTTTCCTCCAAACCTTTCTGTGAAAGCTGCCCGCATAACAACATTGAGTTAAAATATGATCAAGGTCATATTTTCATGGAAAGTAAAACGCCGCCGGGACATACTTCACGCGGACGAAATGAGGAGGAGCCATGCCTTACCCCGCAGGCCACCGCGACCGTGTAAAAGTGACAATCGTTAGCAGCGCACGCAGGCTATTCAATCGGCATGGCTTTGAGAACGTTTCCATTTCCCAGATCATGGCCGGCGCAGGCCTAACTCATGGGGGCTTTTATACCTACTTCAAGAGCAAGAGCGATCTGTATTCCGAAGTATTAGGCTGTTTCTTCACCGACCCACAATGGAAAAGCCGTTGGGAAGGCGTGGCTCTGGATCTCTCATCTTCCGACGCAGGTCCGCAAGTCGTTCGAGGCTATCTGTCTCAGCAGCATTTTGAAGACGTAGAAAATTCATGTCCCATGACCGCATTGCCCACCGACGTTTCGCGCAGCGGCCGTGGTCCCAAGAGCGCCTTTGAAACTATTTTTCAAGCCATGGTGCGCGTGTTGGAACGCAGTTCAATCCAGAATGGCCGCCCTCGACGCAAAACAGCTCAAGCGATCGCTGCTTTGTGCGTGGGAGGCATGGTTGTGGCCCGAGCCGTGGTCAATCGCGCTATTGCGGATGAATTGCGCGAGTCTTGCATGGCCGTCGCGCTAAAGCTGGGAGGATGGGACAAAGAAAGCAAATCGAAAGCCAAGAAATCCAAGCATCGCGTTCGCGGCTAGCTAGGCCGGCGAAGTCTCTAGCGCGAAACACTAAGCAGCTCGCCCACACTCAACATTCTTAGCGACCGTTTCCTTCGGTCAAGCTAGCCGCCGGCAATGGCTCCAATGATGAAAAATGGCTCTTTGCCCGAGGCGACCGCATCCGGCAGTGGCGTGTCCGGCGAAGCAAGCGATAAATCTTCTTCACAGGCGAAGAATCGCAAGAATGGCCGGCGCTCCAGCGTGACTTGGTCTCGAATTGTGCCACGCAGCATTGGAAAACGGGCTTCAAGCGCATCCAAAACGGAGCGTAAGGTCGCGCCGTCCTGGACTTCGAGCCGCACATCGCCGCTAACTTGTACGAGCGTCTTTAAATGTGACGGTAGAACTACCAGAATCATGTCAATGTTTGGACTTCCACAGAAAGCACCGCCGGTAGATCTCGAACGATGGGCGCCCAATTTTCGCCGGCATTAGGCGACGCGTACACTTGTCCGCCGGTGGTGCCGAAATACACACCGCAGGAATCGAGCGTATCCACGGCCATCGCGTCGCGCAACACGTTGACGTAACAATCGTGCTGCGGCAGACCTTTCGTCAGTGCTTCCCATTCGTTTCCGCCGGTTTTGCTACGGAACACGCGCAGCTTTCCATCAGGAGGAAAATGTTCCGAATCACTCTTAATCGGCACAACGTAAATCGTCTCCGGCTCGTGCGCGTGAACGTCGATCGCAAATCCGAAGTCGGTTGGCAAGTTGCCACTAACCTCGCGCCACAAATCACCGGCGTTGTCGCTGCGCATCACGTCCCAATGCTTCTGCATGAACAAAACTTCCGGACGCGAGCGGTGCATCGCCACGTGATGAACGCAGTGGCCCACCTCTGCATCCGGGTCTGGAATATACTGGGAGTGTAGTCCGTGGTTAATCGGCTTCCATGTTTTTCCGCCATCGTCCGTGCGAAACGCCCCGGCCGCCGAGATGGCTATGTACATGCGGTCCGGATGGCTTGGATCCAGAATAATTGTGTGCAGGCACATTCCGCCCGCGCCTGGTTGCCACGAAGGCCCGGTGCCATGTTTACGCAATCCGGAAACTTCTTCCCAAGTTTGCGCGCCGTCGGTCGAACGGAACAACGCAGCGTCTTCCACCCCCGCATACACCGTGTCCGGATCAGTCAACGACGGCTCCAGATGCCACACACGTTTGAACTCCCAGGGATGCGGCGTGCCGTCGTACCACTTATGAGTGCCGGGGATGCCGTCGTACGCGAATTTGTTTCCGACCGGCTCCCACGACTTGCCTCCGTCATTGGAGCGCTGGATCAGTTGCCCAAACCATCCGGTGGACTGCGACGCGTACAGCCGGTTCGGGTCCGCGGGAGATCCTTTCACGTGATACAGCTCCCACCCCGCGAAGTGTGGCCCGCTCACTTCCCAGCGCTCGCGCTTGCCATCCGCAGTCAGGACAAACGCGCCCTTACGCGTGCCCACGAGAACTCGTACACCGCTCATTTCCGTCTCCGTTTCAAACTTGCCAGTCTATTGTTGCTTAGATGAATTGGAATCGAATTCGATAGCGGCTTCATTTTAGACAATTACGAACTGCGCGGGCTACTGAAGTTTTTGTGTGGCGGCGTCGTGGCAGATTAAATTTTCAAAAATCGCAAGTACGTGCTGGCGATAGCGGACGATAGTTTCCAGTATTGGCCGAAGCTGCGGCTCGCGTACAGTCTCTTTATCCCATTTGGCGAGGACTGCGGCGGGGACTTGGATGTCCTTGCGCAACTCGTCGGCGGAATGTCCGCGCAGGAACAGGCCGTAGAAAAATGCGGCCTCTCGCTGCGGGAACTGGAAGTCCTGCAGCCTCTCCTCTAGCGGGTTAGCTTGTGTTGCCATTGTAGAAAATCGCAGTTTACAGATTTCCGCGGACACGTCAAGAGTACACGGCGCGTAAGAGAAAATAAGTTTTGCGTCATGGGCTTGGCTTGCGCGGAGTTTGGTAATAAACTCGCTCACGGGTATAGCCTGCATAGGACTCGGTCTGCCCGGCTTCGCCGTAAACCCCTTTTTCCATAGTATTTGGGCTCCCGACACTGCTCTGCGGTTCGTCTCCCAGCAAAAGTTGGATATCCACTCTCCTCTTTTAGTTTCGCCAGGAAGTAAAACCGCTGTTAAAATCGCGCCTGCCGCGCTCCGGCCTGTGTAACGAGCGGCGCTAGCAGCAATCCGAGTTACAAGATGATCACTCTGCTCTCGATTATCGCGCTGGGATTTTTCCTGGGCATGCGCCATGCCACCGACGCGGACCACGTGATCGCCGTCACCACGATTGTGAGCCGGCAGCGCAGCATAAGGAGCGCGGCTTTGATCGGGGTGCTGTGGGGACTGGGCCATACCATTACAATTTTTCTGGTGGGCTCAGCGATCATTCTTTTCGGAGTGGTGATTCCGCCGCGGCTTGGCCTCACCATGGAGTTGTCTGTCGGCCTGATGTTGATCCTGCTGGGAATTTTGAATCTTACGGGCTTCACGCGCTGGGTCACCCAGACGTTCACGCCCGCCGCTGACCCTACGCATCCGCATACTCACTTGCATACGCATCCGCACGTTCATGGCGACTTCATTCACAGCCATGCGCATTCGCACGATCCTGAACAGCATGGCCACGCTCCCGAAGTCACGCCCGTTGGCTGGATGGACCGCGTGTTCGGCCAGCTCGGTTTGTATCAAGCTGTGCGTCCGCTGGCGGTGGGATTGGTTCACGGTCTCGCAGGCTCGGCGGCGGTGGCGCTGCTCGTGCTTACCACCATTCGCGACGCGCGCTGGGCCATCGCCTATCTGCTGGTATTCGGCGTGGGGACCATCGCCGGTATGATGCTGATCACCGCGGCCATTGCCATGCCGTTCAAATATTCGCAGCAGCGATTCGCGCGCGTGAATCGCGCCCTCGCCGTCGGCTCCGGCCTGCTCAGCGTGGCCTTCGGCATCTTCATCGTTTACAAGATGGGCTACGTGAACGGAATCTTCACCAGCCATCCCGAGTGGACTCCTGAATAGTTTAGCTTCACCGTTAAGCTGTTGTGCCGCACTCTTCGCTTCCCCTCCTTTTGGTTTGCGCTTTCGGCTGGTTGGCGACCCACTGGCACAAAAAATCTACCCCGCCTTCTCCACCACTACCGCCGTCCCGTAAACCAGCACTTCCGTCACTCCTTGCATCAATTCATTCGAGTCGTAGCGTACCCCGATCACCGCATTCGCGCCGCGCGCCACCGCATGTTGCATCATCAACTCCAGCGCTTGCTCTCGCGTTGTCTCGCACATTTCTTCAAACAGTGTTATGTTCCCGCCCACCAGCGTTTCCAGTGACGCGCCAATTGTCCCCAATATGCTCCGCGACCGCACCGTAATTCCCCGCACCAGCCCCATCGACCGCGCCACCCGGTATCCCGGCAGCTCAAACGCCGTCGTTATCATGTTCTCATTCACGCGAACGTCCATCGTCCCCTCTCGTCGTCCCAATTTTGTCCCGCGCCTTACGCGCTCGCAGAAGCTTACCGGCCCGCCCTTCCGCATCCAATCCCGTTCCTCGGACGCTACCCCTTTCCGTAACCTCCGACGCCACCCTCTAACCTGCCGTCGCAGCGGATGCATCCACAGCATTCGCGTCCACTTGGTCTCAATCCTCGCACCGCCGAAAAAAAATTCTACCCTGGCGATTCAGCCTTTCAGCGCTTCGTGGGTGGCGAGCATTTCTTCGTCTTTGTATCGCAGGCGGGGCCAGAAGAAGCCGCGCAAGCCGTCGCCTTTGCGCCGCGGGACGATGTGGACGTGAAGATGCGCGACGCTTTGGCTAACGACGTTGTTCATTGCCACGAAGCTGCCTTCGGCCTTCATCACTTGCTGAACTTTTCCAGCGAGCATTTGGGCGTTCAAGAAAAACGGACCGACCAGGTCAGCGGGCAGATCCGACAACGTGTGATAGTGCGCCTTCGGAACGAGCAACACATGGCCGGGGAAAAGCGGGCGCACGTCGAGAAAAGCCATGGAAATGTCGTCTTCGAAAATAATTTTGGCTTCGAGTTCGCGCGACACAATTTTGCAGAAAAGACAGAGCTCTTGCTGGCCGTCGGTTGTTCCTTGCGGTTTTTCAGGAGGGCCCGATTTTTCCATGCGTTTACCTCAGCGCGTGAACCGGCTCGGAGACTTCATGTGAGCCGAAGCGCGTAGCCAAAGAAGCGCCGAGCGATACGATCAAACCAATGGTAAAGACGAGCGAGCCCACGAGGGGTATCAGTTCCAGCAGAGACAGCGCCAGAACGCCGCCAATGCAAGCCCATATGCCTTTTGTTTGCGGAAATGCGAGACGTGCGACCCAATCTCCCAGCCCGGTGGCGCCGGTGGCGGCAACTGCTGCCAAGAGCAGCAATAAAATAATGACGGCGAAAATTTCCGCGTGGCCGAGATAGCGCGTCAGCCAATCCAAACCATAAAATATGGCTAGCGAAACGATGCCAGTGAAGAATACGGATGCCGGGCGACGCTCGATCGCCAGCGAAGCAGTTTCGGCGCGTTTATCGCGGACTATTAAGTAACCTAACGCCACGAAAAGGACGTTGATGATGGCAAGCGTGAGACTGCCCGCAAGCGTCGGGCGATATTGTCCGGGGATGAGGAGATAAGGAAACGACTCCGAACTGCCTTCGATCACGGAATCGGGTTGGCGGTTGATATATCCGCCGAACGCGACGGCCTCTCCGGAAATTTTGCTATTTCGATTCGTTTCAATGCGACCGCCGATGGCGACCGCGTCGCCACCTACATTGCCATCGATGAAGATGCCACCGCCGAGGGTGATGATGTCGCCGGTGACGTGACCGCGAACGCGCACGCTGCACATAAAACATTGAACATCGCCGGCGGTCTCGCCGCTTTCGATGGCGATGTCGCGCAAAACTTTTATGCGATTCAGGCTCGGATCA
>Ga0185299_10006001_pt1 | contig 13195 bp, 8 predicted proteins | sample PaiPotPPA55metaG_FD_128002 | JGI IMG/M metagenome (GOLD analysis project Ga0185299, IMG submission 128002) | Iron sulfur acid spring bacterial and archeal communities from Banff, Canada, to study Microbial Dark Matter (Phase II) - Paint Pots PPA... ...
CCGCAGGTTTAAAGCCGCCTCCGCCACCAGCCGGCGTGAATCCGGCACCTCCGGTGCCCGCAGGTTTCAGCCCGCCGCCGGTACCAGCCGGTTTGAGCCCGCCGCCGGTACCAGACGGCTTCAAGCCGCCAGCCTCGCCACCAGGCCCAATGGCAGAAACAGTTCCAGCCGCGCTAACCTGCTGCAGATCAACACCGGAGGAAAGGCCTACTGAACCGTCAGCCGCCGCTGGCGTGCCTTCCCACTCGTTATGCGGATGCATAACATCTGTAATACTTCCGTTGAAGTTGATGTCGTCCCCAGCCGAGTAGCTGAAGTCAAGCACCGGCTGATTCGTGTAGGTATACGGCTTCTCGCCCGCTACGGTAGGCGAACCGTCGCAGTGATTTGATGGGAGCGGTGGATTCAAACCAGGTGAGGGCTGAAACCAAGACGTATAGGGGTAGGTCAGACCGGTCAAACCGTCGGGCGTGCTTTCCTTGAGCGTCGGGACAGCGTCCGTATCTTTGGAATAGTCCAACACTTTCACGGGAGCCTGGTTCCCTTGACCGGGGGCTTGGAGAAGGTCGAACTGGAACATATAACTCATAACACTCTGGACATTAGGCTTGCAGTTCACCTCGAACGTCGGCGTGTAGTCGAGACTAGGCGGATTCGCCGAGGGCTTGTAGCTATCCAAAAAGGTTCCGCCATGGGTCAGGCCCAGCGTGTGCCCAACCTCGTGCATGAAGGTGCCGGCCTTGACATTCCACTTGTTGCCTTCGGACGGAGGATTGAGATTCTGTACTGGAGCCCAGCCTCCTTCGCCGAGGGAGATCACCGAGTTCTGACCACCTAAATCGGAATATCCCGACATGCTAGTCACGTTGCCGTCCGCAACCGACAAGTTGGGATCGGTGTAAACCGTGTATTTGGGCAGGATCGTACCGGGAAGCGGCGGCTTATTACTGAGAGTGATCGCGAACTTATTAGCTGCAGGCGGGTTTCCAACCGCCTGAGCGCAAAACGTACCATTCAAGTTCGGGTTTGTGATTGCGAATATGACCGTGACGCGGCCGATATATCCGTTGGCTTTCGAGCAAACGGAGTCGACCGCGATGGGCATAAGACCGTGGGGCGACTTCGTCGTGAACGTTACTGTGGTACCGGACTGGGTGACGCTTTGTAACGATGCGTCCGACAAAAACCAACTCGCCAGGCCTACTCCGTGTGAGAACAATGCGTAGTGATAGCTGTCCTTTTTGCCGTGCTGGAAGCCAACACAGTTTGGATCCGAACTGGGATCGCAACCACCCAGCATGCCCGTGCCTGTCTCAACGGTCGAATTCTTTATCCAAGCGAGACCTTCTCTGAATCCGACTGTGCCGGGTTCATTGGGGAAGATGCAGGTTAAATTCCCATTTGCGTCCGTATCGGTATCCGCACAGGATGTTGAGCTTTCCTGAATAGCATTGCCGCGCTCCACATGCAAAACAAAAGGCTTGGGACCGTGGTGATTATCGAAAGCGTCAACCATTTTTTGCACAGCATCTTTGTTATCGACCGGGTCAATTGCCAGAGTCGGGTCGAAGGAATAATCGCCATAAGTGGCGGTGGCAGGGTTGTTCTCCGCAACCGCGTTCGCATTATTCACGACCAGCTGAGTGCTTGTGCAGGTTACAACGAAGAATTGTCCGTTATTTACGCCCTTCGTAAATCCGCTGACAGTAACGAGAGCACCGGCGGGTACTAATGGCGAAAAGTTCCCGGTGTATGTCGCAGTTGCCCCTGACGAGGCGCCGACTGCGCTCAAGGAAGCTGCAGTGGGAGGAGACGCAGCGCAGCTGTTCGGACCCGTTACCTTGCTGCACATGTAATCGTAGTGCAGGTAGATGTCCTTCTCTCCGGTTGACGCGCCGGGAAGCGCGATCCAAGCCGCGTCCGAGGACCCGGCGCACGAGGGGTTAGCTAAATAATCGCAGTATCCCTTGTCAGTCTTCCACGAATCCAGAATACCGTCGTTATCGCTGTTCTTGACTGTGGTGCTCAGGATGACCGCGCCCCACGAGACGCATCCCTGGTTCATGGGGGACGGCACCACTTGCGTGGTCGCGGTGCTGGCGTCCTCCAGTACCCCCGGACTCGTCGTACTGGCGTTAGTGAATGTCCACGTCGGATTGTCCATGTTTCCGTACCAACCGGGGAATGCGGGCAGCTTATTGCCATAAAGAAACGGAAGTGCGAGGAGCTTACCCGCCCCGCTGCTCAGGTAAACTGTTTGGAACTTATTGCTCTTGCCATTCCCAACGATGTGAGTCAGTCGAGAGACGGGGTTCTGCGCAGCGTCATAAAATCCCTGCAGCTGTTGGGTCATGGTCAGCTGCGTGTTCCCTTGGGCATAGTCGCCGTCGTAGATGACAATCGAGTTCAGCGGAATGTTTGGACCGCCGGCGCCGGAAAGAATTCGATAAATAACGACAAGAGTTGCGCCCAAGGTAAGAGGGGTTGCATTGCCCACGCTCGGCAACCGGACTTCGAACTGGCCGTTCGCTATCGAATTGCCACTGAGATCGACCGGCAAGCCACCTGCCACATCCGCGCGGTAGGTCCGCAGCAGCTTTCCTGTCGAGCCGCCGCCGCAGCCGCCAGAACTCCAGGAAACAGTGTTACTGCCGCTGACGTTTGTCCCTGAAATCGCATAACCGGGCACCGCCGGGCCGCCATTCAGCGGTCTGAAGTAGCCGTTTTGGCCAGAGCCGGGCGCGCCGGGCTTCACTCCCACTTTTTCGACGGTTTGCCAGTAGAGCAAGGCCGCAACGATCTGCGCGCCCGGGGGAACCTGTTTCGTCCCCGTAATTCCCGGGTTGGTATCAGGCACTGAGATCGTCCCAACAGCGTAGCTGACCCCATTAGTCGTCTTAAAGTTCGTAGTCATCCCATATGCACCGGCGACGATGTAATCGCCGGTTACGAAAAAATTGTTGCCGAAGTTGAGAGACTGCGCGAAGCCCGGTTGTGTCGCCAGCGAAAGTAGTCCCAGGAGAACAAAAAGGCATACGAATTGGATTTTGCGCGACATGGCTGCCTCCTTACTGACCGACATTCTGCCGAGTCTCCTCGGGGCTGCCCTATGGTCTCTCCGAACACGATGTCGTTGCATGGGAACCTCTCTCTTTTCTCTTGTCAGGGTGCGGAGATTGACAGTCATGGCGCGTTCTCTCTTTGCTCTTTTGGGGAAGTTCTGCCTGGACTCGAAACACAACTTAGAATCAGGAAGGGGAGTCCTGAATTTGACAAAAGTCCTGACGCAAGCTGAAAAGTACGATTGCAACTGCGGCCAGTGGTCCGAACGCCTTGTCATCCAAGACCCAGCAGTTGCAGCGAACGAATTCTGCTCTCGGAATGGCCCGCCTGTCAATGAAATTATGCTCTGAATCGTGGGGCTACTCTCGTCATGATATATCGCGTGGTGCGGGCTATCGCGCTCAGCACTATTTACTACGGTGCCGCGTCCAAAATCCGGCTTCGACGGCAGTTTTCTGCTGGGGGGGCAGGTCGCATGGGTCCCGATCCGCCTGAAGAATCTTCTACGCCGGAGAAGTGCCGGGTCCGTCCATCGCCCCTGTCTTTTCAATAACTTACCACCATAAAATGCCGCAATTCGCCGCTTAACCCCGATTTTCTCCCCTTCATTGCCTTCTTCGTGCTTAAAGGTCACGGTTTCAATAGGATCACTGTGACCCATTCCACGCATCGAAACTTCCAGGTTTCTCCGTGGAAAGTCTGTTTACATAGGTTCCCGCACGCGGGACCGCGGGGACAGTTCTAACTCCCGAGTTTAGGAAAGTGAGAGCAGAATGCATAAGCCGATTAAATATGTCGAGAAGGCCGTGACGATTGCCGCCACGGGCGCATGGGCGATTTTTGAACGCCTCAACCGCGTTTCTCCGAATGCGTCGCCGACTCCGAAGTGGTCCGATAAGCCGCTGCTCAAATCGTGGGAAAAGTCGAAGCCGCCGCTCGGCTGGCCGCGCTCGACTGATTCACTTTGTCCGAAGTGCGTGCCGGAAATACGGCAGCAGATCCTCGACGGCCATCTGCCGGTTGAGGTTCTGATGGATGAAAAAGTCGGCGAGATCAAGGCCCAGATCATCGAGCGCGATGGCAAGATCTGGATGGTCAAGGACTGCGTCAAGCACGGACACTTCGAAGACTTGATGTCGATTGACACGGAATTCTCGCAACACCTCGAAGAAGTTTTCCCCGGCCGCGATATCAAGGCCCACAACGACGAGAAGCTGCATCACCACGGTTCGTCCACGGTGAAGTATGGACGTGGTTCGGTGCTCACCGTCGATCTTACAAATCGCTGCAACATGATGTGCGATCCCTGCTTTATGGATGCGAACCAGGTTGGCTACGTGCACGAACTTACCTGGGAAGAAATCAAGACCGTGCTCGACAACGCGATCACGATCAAGCCGCGGCGTCAGATGTCGGTGCAGTTCTCGGGTGGTGAGCCTACGCTGTCTCCTTATTTCCTGGACGCGGTTCGTTATGCTCGCAAAGTTGGATATAACAGCGTGCAGGCGGCAACCAACGGAATTGAGTTTGCCAAGAGCTATGAATTCTGCCAGCAGGCGGTTGAAGCGGGCATGCGTTATGCCTACTTGCAGTTTGACGGGATCGGCAACGCGGCCAACGATCATCGCGCTGTCGGCAACCTGTTCGATGTGAAGTTGAAGGCGATCGACAATCTGCATCGCGCCGGCTGCGAAATTGTGCCGGTGGTTACCATCATCAACGGCATTAACAATGAGCAGGTCGGACGCATCATTCAGTTCGCGCTCGACAATCCTAAGAAGATCGGATTCCTCAGCTTCCAGCCGGTTTCATTTACGGGACGCGACGAAGCGATCACCGACGATCGCCGGCAAGCGCAGCGTTACACGCTGGCGCACCTGGCGCACGATGTCAAAAATCAGACTGGGTTCGGCGTTCCGGCCCGCGACTGGTATCCAATCAGCTTCATGAGTACGTTCTCCGACTGGGCCGACGTCATGCATGCTCAGGATACAAACAACGACTGGGGCCAACTTTCCTGCGGATGTCATCCCAATTGCGGGACGGGAATGGCGTTGATGATTGATAAGGAGACTAAGGAAGCGGTTCCGGTTACGGCTTTCCTGAAGGGCGATCAGCTGGCTAAGGATATTGCGAAGGTCAACGATGCAGCTCGAAGCAAATTCTGGACCGCGTTTGGCATGGCTTTGTGCCTGATGAAGAACTACGATTCGTTCCAGTCGCCTACCCACTTCAAGCTTACGGACCTGCTCAAGAAGTTTGACAAGAACTTCAATGCCACGGGCAAGAACTATGGCAAGGTTGGTCCGGACCGGACGATTGACGACGTGATGAAGCGGCGGCAGGACCGGTGGAATTTCCTGTTCATCGCCGGGATGTGGTTCCAGGATCTGTTCAACTATGACTTCCGGCGCACAGAGCAGTGCATCATTCCTTATGCTACGCAGGAAGGCGAGATCAGCTTCTGCGCTTACAACACGGGCGTGGGCTGGCGCAACATCATTGAGAAGATGCATATGACGTCGACGCTCACCAAGTGGTACGAAGAACACGGACGTCACGAGATCTTCGCTGGCGGCAAGAAAGTCAACATGGAAGACAAGGAGCACGCGCTCTATCTGCGGGAAGAGATCGTGACCCACGAAGTGCAGCACGATCTTGACAAGCTGGGCATTGCGAAGACGGCGCGCGAGGAGAAGAAGCGGGCTCGCGACAGCAAGGCAGAGAGTAACAAAGTTAATAACAACAAGGTCAAGAACGACGCAGCCTACGACGCTCGCATGGCGCAGCTCTATCGGGAAGTTGTCCTGAAGGAGAAGCCGGCAACGTCGAATGAAGGTGGATTCATCCCGCTGGGCGCGATCACAGCGGCGATTGCTCCGGCGAATGGGAATGGCGGCGCGAAAAAGAGTGCAGAAGTTGGCGAGCCGGTGGCGGGAGACTAGAGATCGGTTCTTAGCTCTTAGCTCTTCGCTTTAGAAACCAAGAGGCTGCTCGAAAAGAGCGGCCTTTTGTATTTGTTGACCACGATACGCAGTTCAGGCTCCCCGCGTTTTTTCGCGTACCCGCTTTTGTTCATTCCGGAAATTGACTTTGGTAGTTGTGTTTTATTCGATGGACATGAACTTCAGGCACACTGGCGAGGGGACATGGAGCGTCTGGCCGGTGGGAGTTAGTCTTCCGGAGTTGGGGTCGATCCGAAAAACTACGATGTTATTGGTGTCCTGATTGGCCACGAACAGGAGCTTGCCGGTGGGGTCGATCTCGAAGTTGCGCGGCGTCTTGCCTTGGGTGGGGAAATGATCCACGAAAGTCAGAGTGCCGGTATGGCTATCGATGGAGAAGACGGCGATGCTGTCGTGTCCGCGATTGGAGGCGAACAGGAACTTGCCGCTCGGATGCACCTTGATTTCGGCCGTGTCGTTGCTTCCGGAGAAGCTTTTTGGAAGTGTCGAAACCGTTTTCAGCTTATGCAGCTCGCCGCGGTTCGCATCGTAGGAAAATGCGGTGATGCTGGACTGCAATTCATTTACCGCGTAAGCGAACTCGCCGTTCGGATGAAAGGCGAGGTGGCGAGGGCCGGCGCCGGGGTCGAGCTTGGCGTAGGGAGGATCGTTCGCGATTAGGGATCCGGGCTTTGTCTTCGGGTCGGCGTCGAAGCGGTACAGCAGCAACTCATCTAGGCCGAGATCGGCGGCGATCGCAAAACGATTGTCGGGCGTCGTCTCGATCCAATGCGCGTGCGGACCTTCCTGGCGTTCTTTGTTGATGCTCGACCCGGCGTGCTGAACGAAGGCGGAGGACTCGCCCATGTGGCCGTCGTCTCGAACGGGGAACACCGCCACGCTTCCTCCGCTATAGTTTGCCACCAACGCGAACTTCCCGGTCTTGTCGAATGCGATGTAACAAGGGTTGGCGCCGCGCGAGGCAACTTCGTTCAGGAGCGATAACTTGCCGGTCCGCGGATCGACGGCGAAGGCGCTGACTGCTCCGCTGTCGGTACCTTTATACTTCGGGACTTCATTCACCGCGTACAGGAAGGGGCGGGTTGGATCGATCGCGAGGAATGATGGATTGGTGGTTTCTGCCGCTACACCGAGCGGAGTTAGCTCAGAGGTGGTGGCATCGAATCGGTAGGCGTAAATGCCTTTGCTCTTCTTCTCGGTGTAAGTGCCGACGAAAAGAAGATATTTGTTTGTTGGGGAGTCTTTGGCGGCGCTCACGGTGACTAGCGAAAGGAGGAGGAAGATCCACTGCACGCGGAGGCGGCGAAAAATTGTCATGTGGTTTATCAAACCGTATTCGAGGTGCGAGCGCAAGCGCGGGGTAGCGGGGAAATCACCGACAGCAGTGTCCGTGCCACACAGGGAAGGGGTATGCTTCGGACATGTCTTTGCGGCGATTGCCGGCTACTGATGGGGCGCTGGTCCAGATCGTGGATGGTGCTCTGGCCGATGCCACGCGGCGTAGCGGCGAGTGGTTGGTGTGTCGTCCGGGATGCACGCAGTGCTGTGTGGGTGTATTTGCCATCAATCAACTGGATGGGGTCCGGTTGCAGCAGGGGCTCGCTGATCTTAAAAAGACGGATCCGCAAAGGGCGGGCGGGGTTCGCTTGCGGGCGCGAGATTCGATTCGGCGATTGTCGGCGGAGTTTCCGGGCAATGCGAGAACGGGCGTGCTCGACGAAGGTCCGGAGGCGGAGGAGCGGTTCGCGGAATTTGCGAACGATGAGGTCTGTCCGGTGCTCGATCCGGAGACCGGATTGTGCGATCTTTACGATGCCAGGCCGATGACTTGCCGCACGTTTGGTCCTCCCGTGCGAACGGACGGCGGCCTGGGAGTGTGCGAACTTTGTTTTCACGGCGCGAGTGATGAACAGATTGCCGCCTGCGAGATGGTCGTCGACTCGGATGATGTGGAATCGAATCTGCTGGAGAAAGTAGAGAAGACTCGAGGTCCGCGCGGGCGCACGATTGTTGCCTTCTGCGTGAAGTGAAAGGCAGGCTGTGTGGTCCATTCTCATTGCGTGGCGCGATACCAGCGACGCACGGCCACGACCGACCAGATCGCCTCAACCACTCCGAATGGCCAGGCGCCTTGCAGAAAACCATAGACAGAGCCGAGCGCGCAGGCAATGGCGAATGCCAGGATGAACCAGGAACTGCGGCTCTCCAGCGCATAAGTGACCAACATCGCGGTCACGGCGAACAGTCCGAATAGCGTGAGCATATTCACTTGGCTGGTTCCTCCGCTGGCGGGGGCGCCATTTTGCACGGTGAATCATCCTACCAATTTCTTGCATAGCTAAATTTGCGGTAACCTCGAATTCTCCGCTTCGGCAGCAAGTTCGCGGGCGGGGGCGCCCGCGCCACACAGAGGACGGATGAGTCCTCGGAAATTCGTGGAGCGCGGTGGGTGACGAGGTAAACGGGAAATTCCGGAGGCATTGGTGAAAGAGTCTACAGCGAAAATACAAGCGGTCGGATCGTTGATGTTAGCCGCTGCCTTGATCGTCCTGAGCATGAGCTTACCCCTGTTCGCGGATGCTGTTTCGCTGCAGGCGCTAGTCACACCTTCCACCACGCTCGTCAAGGATGGCCGGCCGGTGACGTTCGCGCTTCATGGCTTCATCGAGTTCAAGTCGCTGGCCGAGTTATTTCGCTATATCGAGTCGCAAACGCAGCGCTGGAATGTTCCGGGTGGTCTGGATGACGAGCAGCGGCGCCGGCTGGCGAGCGATTTGCTGCGGCGCGGGATCGAAAGCCGGGTGGTCTCGATGGAAGACGAGCGGCCATTGGAGGCTCTGTTAACGCACACCAGCGAAGAATTGCGGCAGGCGCTCGCGCGGGTGCACGTCCCGGTTCCGCCCGGATACGGCGAGGCGTTCGTGGAGGTGCAGGAGAAGTGGAAGCATTCGCTGAACTGCTGGAGCGCGTCGCCGTCGATTCCCGGACGCGTGCTGTCGAACTGGTATCCGATTGAAGAAGGTATCCAGCTCTATGTCGCGACGTACGATTCGACAGAACATTTCTGGCAGGCTGTTAAGTATCACCCCGACGTTACACTGGCGCAGCTGAAGGAGTTACTTGGCATCCTGGAACAGAAGGACTGGGATCCGTGGCTGGCGCGCCTGGATGGTGATCCCAAGATCTACTTGCCGAACGCCTATGCGGTGGAATTCCTGCGGCACAACCTTGCCAGGGAGAGATTGCAATGGTTTCGTGACGAACTGGGGCGCCAGGCGCTAAGCGCGAACGATCACGCGCGGGTGGTTCAGCAGCGCGGCGCGGCCTCGTTCCGCTTCAGCGCGTTCGAAGAGAAAGTGCTGTGGGGCGATCTGGCGGACGTGCTTCACCTGGTGTATACGTTCTCTCTACCCGACGATCCCATTCGGAAGGCGCTCGGGACTCGGCATTTCGACGCCGTTTATTTGGGAGAGCGAAGGATGGGCTTTATCAGCGAAGAATTTCGTTCGTTGATGCTCGAGATCTGGCGGGTGAAGTATTTGAAAATAGAGCGGTTCCGCGAAGTCATCAGCTCGATTCCCATGGAGATTCGGCTGTCCCATTTTCTGAATGATGGGGACTCGCCGGATATACCGATTCCCGTGTATGTGGGGTTCTTGAACCAGATCCGGGAGCTGGCGCGGGCCCGGTGAGGAGGTTCAGCCATCAGCCGTCAGCTCTCAGCTTTTAGGATCCGGATGCTTGGTTCACTGGGTCCTTATTATGGGCTGCCTGAGGTCGAAGCCGAGAGAACCTGGGCGAAGATGGGCTGGCGGTTATCCTTCGTCCTTTGCAAAGGAGAGGTTAAAATGAATGATTCCGCCCTGTTTCCTGGGGGGCACTGTGAGCCGAGATAAAGTTATCTCGCCACGTGTAGCGGAACGTGTCTCCCGACGTCGTGCTGAAACGTCGCTCAGCCGAAAGAAATATTGATTCATGGATCCTGTAAACAATCTCGAAGAAGACCGGACGTCGGCTGATGTGAGTGTTTCGGCACCGGGCATGCCGCCTGCTACGCGCATCGCTCCGGTCGCCGTTCCGAACGTTGCTACGGCCGTTACTCCGAAAGTTGTTCCTGGTGATCCGTCCATCCTCCCTCCACCTGATCGCTCGCGGCCTTCGTCGCCCGTTTACTGGCGGGTGGAGGGAAGTCTGCTGGAGCTGACCACGGTTCGACCGATTGCCTTTTTTACCTGGAACAGCCAGACGTTTATTGCGCGGGCGGCGCGGCGCAGCCTGGTGCTTTTGATGGCGCTGCTGCGTCCATTTTTGTATGCGGCGAACCGCGTGGCCGCGACTCGGATCGTGCACGCCGTGCTGCGAGGGGTTACGCGCGACCGGCTCGATCTGCTGGGCGAGGAAGAATTCGAATACAAGCTGAAGCCACTGCTCGAAGAAGAAGGAGTGCGGCACCTGAAGGCGTTGCAGGCGACCGGCGCGGATGTGGTACTGGTGAGCCAGGGGTTGGAGCAGGTGATGCGTCCGCTGGCGCGGCATCTGGGAGTGCGATGGATTATTGCGAACCGCCTCGATTTCCGCAATGGAGTTGCGACTGGACGGCTGCTGAGTCCGGTGATCCGGCCGCGGGGATTGTTTGCGCGGATTCGCGAAGCGGGTCCGGACGGACAGCAGAGCCCGGCGCGATGGGTGCGCGCTCTCGGGTTGCGCGGCCCGAAGGCGCTGGCTTCGGCGATTGTGCCAGCGGTTCGGGTGGAAGCGCCGCGGATCCGTCCGATTGTGTATTTCAGCGAGAAGCGGCATCGGGCCCCGTTTTCGGTTCGCAAGGCACTGGGCGGAAAGCGCGTGATGCTGATCGGCGTCACGGGATTCATTGGCAAAGTGTGGCTGGCGAATACGCTGATGGATTTGCCCGAGATCGGGAAACTCTATCTGCTGATCCGGCGCCAGAAGTCGAGTCCGGCGCAGAAGCGCTTCGAGAAAATGATCGAAGGATCGCCGGTTTTTGATCCACTGTTTGAGAAATATGGAGACCGGCTGGGCTCGCTACTGGCAGAAAAGATTGAGGTAGTGGAGGGCGATGTTTCACAGCCGGGCGTTGGGCTGGAGCCTGAGACTGCGGCGCGGCTGCGGAAGGATCTCGATCTGATCATCAACAGCTCGGGGTTAACGGATTTCAATCCGGATTTGCGGGACGCTTTGGCGGTGAATGTGGATTCGACGCATCATCTGATCGAATTCATTCGCGGGTCAGATCACGCGGCGTTGCTGCATCTTTCGACTTGCTATGTGGCCGGGCAGCGCGATGGGCGGGTCAGTGAGCGGGTGCGTTTGAATTACACTCCGGCGCACTTAAAGAATTTCGATTCGGAAAAAGAATGGCATCGCCTGCACGAACTGGTGGAGTCGGCGGAAGCGCGGGTGGAAGGTCCGGAAGTCACCGAAGAATTGAAGAAGCAAGCGCTGGAGAAAGAGCATGCCGCGAAAGGGCTGAGCGGGCAGGCACTGGAAAACCAGATCCGCAAGAACAGGGTTCGCTGGTTGAAAAATTATCTTACGGAAGAAGGCACCAGACGCGCGAAGGAGTTGGGCTGGCCGAATACTTACACGTTCACCAAGAGCCTGGCGGAATCGCTGATTGCGAAGCATGGTGCTGGGCTTCCGATTGCGATTGTGCGTCCGTCAATTGTTGAGACTTCGGTGGCGAAGCCGTTTCGCGGATGGAATGAGGGGATCAACACTTCGGCGTCGTTGTCGTATCTTCTGGGGACGGCGTTCCGGCAACTGCCTTCGAACGAACGCAAGCGGCTGGACATTATTCCGGTGGATGCGGTGTGCGCGGGGATGACGCTGATCAGCGCGGCGCTGGTGGAGCGGCGGCACGATCCGATGTATCAACTGGCGACGTCGGTGACCAATCCCTGCGACATGGGGCGGTCGATTGAGTTGACTTCGCTGGGGCACCGGCGTCACTATCGCGCGCAGGAGGGTTTGGAGTACTGGCTGCGGTTGCGAATGGATGCGATTCCGGTTTCGAAAGAGCGTTATAACCGCATGTCGGCGCCGGCGCAGAAGATGATTATCCAATCGATTCAGCGGGTGATGGCTCCGCTGCCTTCCGCGATGAAGAAGCCGCTTGCGAAAACCGAGCGTAACCTGGAACGCGTGGAGAAATTAGTGGGACTGTTCGAGCCGTTTATTCTGCACAACGAGCATGACTTTGTCGCGGATAATGTAGAGAAGTTGTCGCAGGCTCTGTCGCCGGAAGAGAAAATAATTTTCGGATATGACACGGCGGGGTTGGATTGGTGGGAGTATTGGATCGACATTCATATTCCGGCATTGCGGCGGTGGACGTATCCGCTGATTGAAGGGCGTCCGCTGGAAGCGCGCGCGCCGCGGGTGCTGCACATGCCGACGCCGCCGACGACAACAACGAAAACGACTGCGCACGAAAACGGCGATGCGGTGAAGACGGGGACGAACGGAGCAACGTGGCGATATTCCTGACCGGTGGAACCGGGTACATCGGCGCCCATGTCGCCGCTAATCTGCTCGACCAGCATGACGCGGCCTTGAACCTGCTGGTGCGCGGCCGCGATCCGCGCGACGCGGAGCTGCGGCTTTGGAATGCTTTGCAGCTGCACATGCCATTCCCGAAATTCTATGAATATTTGCAGGCGAAGATCCGGATTTTTCGCGGCGATCTCACGTCACCACAGTTTGGGCTCGACCCGAGCGATTACGACCGGCTCGTGCACAGCACCGATTCGGTGATCCACTGCGCGGCCTCGCTCAATCGGAAGTCTGAAAAAAGTTGTTTGAATGTGAATCTGCGCGGGACACTGGAAGTGCTGCAGTTGGCGCGGCGAGCACAGTATTATCACGGGCTGCAACGGTTTTCGAATGTGAGCACGGTGGCAGTGGCAGGGAAGCGCCGCCACGAAGTTGTTTCGGAAGACCATGCGATTGAGTGGGAACGATCGGATTACGATCCGTATGCGCGGACGAAAAAATTTTGCGAGCACATGGTGCGCGAGTTGTTGCCGGACGTGCCGCTGACGATTTTCCGGCCCAGCATCGTATTGGGGGACAGCCGGTATCCGCAGACGACGCAGTTCGACATGGTGCGGTCGTTCGTGTTCCTGGCGGGATTGCCGGTGCTGCCG
>Ga0185299_10006005_pt1 | contig 13181 bp, 9 predicted proteins | sample PaiPotPPA55metaG_FD_128002 | JGI IMG/M metagenome (GOLD analysis project Ga0185299, IMG submission 128002) | Iron sulfur acid spring bacterial and archeal communities from Banff, Canada, to study Microbial Dark Matter (Phase II) - Paint Pots PPA... ...
CGCCTTCGGCCGATTGAAAGACTTCAGGCGTATCGCCACGCGCTACGACAGGCTGGCGCGTAACTTCCTGGCCTCTGTCTGCATCGTCGCCGCTCTCGTATGGTGGGTTTAATGAGTCTGGACCCTAATCTCTTCGAAGCCCATCCGGAGCTCCGTTCGCTTTTCCACAACGACATGGCGGCACAGACCAAGATGCTCATATTTATCTTGAGGTCGGCTGTTAGGGGCCTGAACCGCATGGAGGAGATGGCGGGGGGACTGTGCGCGCTGGGGGAGCGGCACGTCGATTACGGGGTCAGGCGGGCCGACTACAACAAGGTTGCAAGCGCTTTGATCCGCACCCTACAGGAGTTCCTCGCCGGCGAATTTAAGGTGGAGCTCGAACATGCGTGGGTGACCATCTTCGGCATGATCGCCGAGACGATGATCGAGGCATCCGAGAACTGATCGCCGGGCCGGACATAATGCTCCGTGGCAAGTCTCACCCGCGACGCAAAAACCTGCCAGTGTCGCGCCTCGTGGCGATCAACCATCAACGCGCAGCGATTGCGCCCGTTCTTCCGCCTGCTTGCGAATCGCTTCGGCCAGCGATCCAAACCCAGCAGTGAGGGCCCCAAAGTCAGCACGGGCCAAAACGGCCAGTTCGCACGCTGTCAAGCAGCGGACCGTCGCGGTTCGCCTGACCTTGCTGAGCAAGGCGATTTCACCAAAACAGTCGCCTTCGCCGAGTTCCCCTAGTTTGCTGCCATCCTTGAGCACCTCCAGCCGGCCCGACTCGACGACGTAGGCTGTTTCACCCTCATCGCCCTGACGTATGACCTCGTCGCCCGGCTCGAAATGCGCCCGCTGCAGCCGTTCGGTCGGGTCTGGCGCCAGCACCGCGATGTCATTGCGAAATGGGATATCTAATAGCCAATCCATCAGGATGCGCAGGTTCCGCTCCAGCCCCGGCATAGCCAGCAGATTGGTCAGCCGGGAGACTATCCAGGCCGGGGCTCCCCCGAAAGTGAACCCGCCGGCACGGCAGAGCGAGCGGCGGCCCATATTGTAAGGTTCGAGCAGGCGCTTGCGTGGCCGGAACGGACGGGGCTGGTAGCTTTGGGAAGAAGCCCAGGCGTTATAACCAGCCGCATTGCCCAGGGCAACCAAATCAGCCGTCGTGATGAAGCGGCGCTGCTGGCCCTGTTTCTTCATCGCGGTCACCCAGATGTTCTGATGAGCCTTGAGACTAAGATCATCTTCGATCTCAAATGGCCAATGCAGGCACTGGCTGGTCATTGCGACGGCCGGCAATTTGAACGACGAATTGACCACTAGACCAACCGGACGTCGCGCGCCGCTCGCCATAGCTAAATCTCGATTTGTGAGGCCGGCCACCTCAACGTCGCGGCACAGCGTAACGCCTGCTTTCTCCAACCCGCGATCCCGCTGCGACTGAATTTGCTCCTCGAGATCGGTATACGGTATCTTGGTGTCCTCATACAGGTAAACCTGCCAGCCATGCTCGCGCAGCACCGGGTAGGAAACCTCGACAGTGCGCAACATCTGGCAGAGTTCCACGGCCGTGGCGCAGGCGCGTTGTCCCGACCCCACCACGGCGAAGGTCAGCAAGCGATCCCGTTCGGCCGCAACTTGAGTGAATTCGGCTTCTTCGATCCGGTCGAGCACGCATTTTCGGATATGCAGCGCATCACCCACCGAATCGATCGGACTGGCATGCGCCATCATGCCCGGAATCCCGGCGAGGTTGGGCACCGGGAACAAGGCAAAAACCAATTCGGCATAGGGCAGATTGATTTCCTTCCCATTTTTGCGTCTCACAACGACGCGCTTGGCCTGCTCATCGACATATTCGAGCCGCCCGGTTATGACCCTGGTTTGCGGAACGATCCGACGGATCGGATTGACCACGTTGCCCGGCTGCATGGTCCCGCCGATGACCTCCGGCAGCAGCGGGAAAAACAGCATATTGGCATCGTCGTGGATTAATGTGACCCGGACCCGGGAGTAACGGCCGATGAGCTTTTCGATTTTCATCGCGGCATGAACGCCCGAAAATCCGCCCCCGGCAATGATGATTTCGGCGGCCTTGTCACGCGCTTGTGGCACCCGCCAGTGTCCGGCGCCATTGATCAGGAAGGACAGTATGACACCGTAGAACAGGATATGTTCCGTCAGTGTTTCCGGCAGCAAGAGGGCAAAACCAGTAAACGCGAATAGGAAAAACACCGACAAAGGCCGCAACAGGATGCCGGCGATGATCAGTATGCCGGCACTCACTTCAACCAGGGCCATCAGCAGCGTGAACGTTTCCGGCGCGGCAGACATCATCGGCACGTGGTACATTGCGATGATGCCGAGTACCAGATTGGGCTGAAACACTTTGAAATACACACCCAGGTAAAGCATCGTGGTACCCGTCAAGACGCGCATGATCGCCTGAGCACGCTGACGCGGCTGCGCCTCCAGCCAGGGTTGCAGACCGAGCAAGAAAGGGAGTGTCGGCAAGGGCAGAAAATGTCTGCCGGCGCCTTGCATCACCAGATAGATGCTGGCGCCAATCAGGGCGCCCGCGTAGGCGAGAATGGCCTCGCCGAACAGCCAGGCGCCGAGCAGCGTCATCAATATCAGCAGAACGGCAAAGAACCGTACATAAATGCCAAACAGGATCGTCAAGCCGAGCACGACCTCGGCCCAAGCCAACCAGTGCCACTCCGGCCCTAACAGTCGCAGCTCCAGATCGGGCGCGAACAAGGTCGGCGAGGAAAACGCCGTCACACCGAAACGCGGCTCCACGCCGAAGGCGGAAGACAATAGCATCCAGGCCAGACATACGCGCAGGATTCTTGGAACATGATCGCCATAGGAAGCCAACCGCGCCTGCAAATCGGGAAACAACTCGCGCGCGCCGGTAAAACCGAGCCGCACCCAGCCCAAGATAAATAGCGAAAATAACGAAATCATTGTCACATTGAGCGGGGACAACTCGGAATACAATTTTGGCCTGGGGTGGGCGTTCCATTCAGCGATTTGATCGGGTGATAAAATCCAACGCTCATGCGCTAGCGCGTGGTCGGGAATAACCCAAAACGCGCCAAAAACCAAAAGAATCGATATTCGCGGCGATAACCGCCGCAATATATGCTCGATGTTGTTTTTTGGTCTTTGATCGCGATCAATTGACATCGCTCCCTCACGCCAAAAGATGTTGAAAATTGCTTGTGGCCCGGGCCTGCCCCCATCGGGTCGTCGGGGTCGAATGTTAGGGCATGACCAGCCTTCGCGCTAGGCCTTGCCTCTCGCACCTTGCGATTCCACTTTACTTTCGTTAGCAGGAATGCTGTCGCGGGTACCTAATCGGGAGATTCTGACGAATTTCGCGATTTACTGTAGTTAATCGCGAGACAGAAATCCGCTTGTCGCTTCATAATTGCAGAACAACGTGAGACGGACTCGGCAGTTGATTCGCTTCGAAATCAAATGCAATGTGTTACTCTTGGCGGCGGTCAGAATATATTTCCCATGTTCAGTGGGCGGCTGCAAAAGCGGAACGAATGAATGACGAAGCGCATACGACGTTGTCGAAGACCGATAAACCAGGAGATCAGAAAAAAATATTGGGTGCCACTGGAAGGGAGACATAAGACCGGAGCATGGGAAGCGCTCGACGCCGGCTACACCGAAAGTCACCGTGCTTATCACACCTGGGAACATATCGCTGGCTTGCTCGAAAATCTGAGCGAGTTTTCTGATCTCGCCACCAGGTCAGATATCATAGCCGTGTCTGTTTTTTGGCATGATGTTGTGTACAGGACGCAGAATCAGGATGGCAGTCCGCGTCCAGATTATGAAAATGTCCGCGACAGCGGCGAGCTGTTTCGCCAATACACATTGTTGAACAAATCCGACGCCGACGCTGTCTATGATCTTATCATGGCGACAACTAATCACCTGCAGGCTAGGGCGGAAAAACACTACTATACTGGGTTTGCTGACGATCTCGATCTCTTCTTGGATTTGGATTTGAGCTCCCTTGCCTCGCCATGGGAGGAGTTCGTCGAAGATTTTGCTAGGATTCGAACTGAATTTTCGTGGGCTTCCGAGTTTGTCTGTTATTCGATGCAGCTCCAAATTCTAAAGAATTTTGCGAAAGACGATGTGCGGCTTTATCGACGCGCAGAGACCAGCGAAAAATGGCGTGACGGCGCGAGGACCAATCTTAAGCGTTGCGTCGCTGAACTGCAAAAAAGAATCGCCGAACTTTCTTCCGTTTAGATCAACGCGCGCAAGACCGGCCGCTATGGCCTTCTGGGCCTTCGCGCGGCTGACGAAAAATCGGCATTCAACCTAGCACAGAAGTGTGGTCATTCAAGCAATCATGCTCTTTCTCGCATCGCTGCCGCGGCCAAGCGTCGCGAGCACCTTGGCGACGATGCCTCTTGCGTCGAGGCCCGCGCCTGCATAGAGCTTCTCCGGCTTGTCATGATCGAGAAAACGGTCGGGCAGCACCATCGACCGGAATTTCAGGCCCCGCGCGCTAACGCCGTCGAATGCGCCATCCTCGGCAAGCGTTTGCATCACGAAGGAGCCGAAGCCGCCGATCGAGCCTTCCTCGACCGTGATCAGGACCTCATGGTTCGCCGCGAGGCGGAAGAGCAGGTCCTGATCGAGGGGCTTGGCGAAGCGCGCGTCGGCGACCGTCGTCGAGACGCCATAGGCGGCGAGATCCTCCGCCGCCTTTGATGCCTCGGCCAAGCGCGTGCCAAGCGACAGGATGGCGACTTTGTTGCCCTCCCGCAAAATCCGGCCGCGGCCGATCTCCAGGATTTTCCCCTTCACGGGCAGGTCGATGCCGACTCCGTCGCCACGCGGATAGCGCAGAGCGATTGGTCCTTCGCCGTAGGCCGCGGCGGTTGCCACCATATGCACGAGCTCGGCTTCGTCGGCCGCCGCCATGACCACCATGCCCGGAAGGATGCCGAGGAAACAAACGTCGAAAGAGCCGGCGTGGGTCGCGCCATCGGCGCCAACGAGGCCCGCCCGGTCGATGGCGAAGCGCACCGGCAATTTCTGGATCGCCACGTCATGGACGACCTGATCGTAGCCGCGCTGAAGGAAGGTCGAATAAATCGCGCAGAACGGCTTAAACCCTTCGGTCGCGAGGCCGCCGGCGAAGGTGATTGCATGTTGTTCCGCGATCCCGACGTCGAAGGTGCGCTCGGGAAAGACTTTTTGGAAAATATCGAGGCCCGTACCGCCCGGCATCGCGGCGGTAATCGCGACGATCTTGTTGTCCTCTCGCGCCTCGGCGATCAAGGCATCGGCGAAGACCCGCGTGTAGGAAGGCGCGTTCGCCTTGGGTTTCACCTGGACGCCGGTAACGACATCGAATGTGTTGACGCCATGATATTTGTCGGTTGAGGCTTCGGCGGGACCGTAGCCTTTGCCTTTTTGGGTCACGACATGGACCAGAATCGGCCCCAGGTCGACATCGCGGACGTTTTTCAACACCGGAAGCAAATGGTCGAGATTGTGACCGTCGATCGGTCCGACATAATAAATGCCAAGCTCCTCGAACAGCGTTCCGCCGGCCCAGAAGTTGCGGGCGAATTCCTCGGTTTTGCGGGCCCTGTCATAGATGAATTTGGGCAGATGGCGGCCCAGCTGCTTCGCCGTTTCGCGCACGGAGCGGTAGGTGCCGCCGGACACGAGCCGGGCGAGGTACGCGGACAAGGCGCCGGCCGGCGGCGCGATCGACATATCATTGTCGTTAAGAACGATGATCAGGCGCGAATGCATGGCGCCCGCATTGTTCATCGCCTCGTAAGCCATGCCGGCGGACATCGCGCCATCCCCGATTACGGAGACGACGTGGGTTTTCTTGGCCGATAGCGTGTTGGCCACCGCCATTCCGAGCCCGGCGGAGATCGAGGTCGAGGAATGCGCGGCGCCAAAAGGATCGTATTCGCTCTCGGAACGTTTGGTGAACCCCGACAAGCCACCGCCCCGGCGCAAGGTCCGGATCCGGTCGCGCCGCCCGGTGAGAATCTTGTGCGGATAGGCCTGGTGGCCAACGTCCCATACCAACCGGTCGTTCGGCGTATCGAAAACATAATGAAGGGCAACCGTAAGCTCGACAACGCCAAGGCCCGCGCCGAGATGGCCGCCGGTCACCGAGACCGCATCGATCGTCTCGGTGCGCAGTTCGTCCGCGACTTGGGCGAGATCGGACTCCTTCAGCCGCCGCAAATCCAAAGGCGAAGCGATCGTGTCGAGAAGCGGAGTCTTCGAAGATGTCGTCACGGGCGCCTCATTGAAAACAAGAGCGGAAACCGGGCGTTGCGAAAGCGGTGAAACTCTTCAAGACCAAAAAGGTACCTTCTCGCCGAGCGGGCCTTTCTGAACGGTGAATAGCGAACAAATGCGTGACCCGCAACGCCAACCGGTTCCAACTGAGGCATGCGGCAGATTTTCGTGCGCCGCCGCGACTTTTGCATCACAGTTGATTAACAATTCACCGCAGGGTTTAACCAAACCGTGCTTTTCCGCAAGACAACGAATGACAATTAGGAAAAGCGAAGCTTAGCATAAGGAGACAGTGCGCCAAAAACGGAGAAGATGGCCGCGAGAAGAAGGGTGCAGGCGGAACCAGAGAGACACCGGGCTGGTTAAAGCTTCAGGGGAAGGATTAGATCAATGGCATATTCGGTCAAAACCGGTCCGTTTCCGGAGCCGCCGGAAAATTTGCGACGGGTGATCGAAAATCTTAGGCCTCGCTGGCGCTGGATCGTCGCTTTGGGTGTCTTGATCGCCGCCATGGGGGTTGCCGCGCTAGTCCTCGTCGTTTCGGCGAGGATCGCCTCGGTTTATACGATCGCGGTTTTTATGATCGTCGCCGGCGTCGCCGAGATCGCCACAGGTCTTGGTGCTAAGACATGGCGACGGTTCGTTGTTTGGATTGTTGCCGGACTAGCCTATATCGTTGTCGCGGTTTTTGCGCTTGCTCAACCCTTGATCGCGGCGGCCTTCTTTACTTTGCTGTTGGGCGCGGGAATGATCGCGACCGGGGTTGTCCGAATCTATCTCGGGGCACATCTCGGTGTTCGACTGCGAGGCCCTGTTCTGCTCGCGGCGGTGCTCACGGCGCTGGTCGGGGTGTTGATCGTCGCGGGTTGGCCGGCAAATAGTTTCGCGATCCTGGGCGTTCTCCTCGGCCTCGATCTCGCGTTTTGGGGTGCGGCGTGGATAGGGTTCGGGTTGCGCTTGCGGCGCTATTGAACCGGCGATGAAGAAGCCGCCTGCGCAATGGGCAATGAAATGAGACGCTTGCGGCGAAGGATTCGCGAAGCGGCCGATTTGATCGCATCGCGGCAAGAATTTTCCGCGAGGTTTTCGCGGGCGCCAAAAAGGTTCACGATGGCAAAATGGGTTCGCACTTTCGGTCAGGGCAAGGCCGAAGACGAAAGCGGTCTGCGAGACCTCCTCGGCGGCAAGGGCGCCGGTCTCGCCGAAATGGCAAGGCTTGGGCTGCCGGTTCCGCCGGGGTTCACGATCACCACCGAAGTCTGCGCTTACTTTTACAAGAATGGAAAACAATTTCCGCCAAGCCTAGCCACCGAGGTCGAAACCGCGCTCGGCTCGGTTGGCCACCTTACCGGCCGCTGCTTTGGCGACGAGCGTAATCCGCTCCTCGTCTCGGCCCGGTCCGGGGCAAGGGCGTCGATGCCCGGCATGCTGGATACCGTCTTAAACCTCGGACTGAACGACATCACCGTCGAGGCGTTGGCGGAAAGCTCGGGCGATCCGCGTTTTGCCTATGATTCCTACCGCCGATTCATCCAAATGTATGCCAGCGTTGTGTTGGGCATCGAACATCACATATTCGAAGAGATCTTGGAGTATTATAAAGAAAACAAAGGTGTAACACTCGATACGGAGCTTTCGTCAGAGGATTTGCGGAAGCTGATCCTCGATTTCACGGCAAGGGTGGAAAGAACGTTGGGCAAGCCGTTTCCGCAAGATCCGCGTGAACAGCTCTGGGGCGCCATCGGCGCCGTGTTCGAGTCTTGGATGAATCCGCGCGCGGTCGCCTACCGGCGGCTGCACGATATTCCGGCAAACTTTGGCACCGCGGTCACGATTCAGGCCATGGTTTTTGGCAACATGGGCGAAACGTCGGCGACGGGCGTCGGCTTCACCCGCAATCCTTCGACCGGGGCGAAAGAACTTTACGGCGAGTTCCTGCTCAATGCCCAGGGCGAGGACGTGGTCGCGGGCCTCAGAACGCCGCAAAATATCACCGAGGCGGCGCGCATCGCGGCGGGAGCCCAAGAGCCTTCAATGGAGGCCGTCTTGCCCGGGGTTTTCGCCGAATTCGCGCGCGCGGCGAATCTTCTCGAACAGCACTACCGCGACATGCAGGACATGGAATTCACGGTCGAGCGCGGCAAACTATGGATGTTGCAGACCCGCAACGGCAAGCGCACCAGCAAAGCCGCGCTCCGCATCGCCGTCGATATGGCGAATGAGGGATCGATCGGCAAGGCAGAGGCGATCGCGCGCGTCGATCCTTCCGCGCTCGAGCAACTCTTGCATCCAGCGCTCGATCCAAGCGCCCCGCGTCAGGTCGTCGCCACCGGCCTGCCGGCATCGCCGGGGGCGGCCAGCGGCGAGATCGTGTTCGACGCCAGCGACGCCGAGCAAATGAAAAGCGCCGGCCGCAAGGTCATTCTGGTGCGCATCGAGACAAGTCCCGAGGATATTTTGGGGATGCACGCGGCCGAAGGAATTCTGACGACACGCGGCGGCATGACGTCCCACGCCGCGGTCGTCGCGCGCGGAATGGGCAAGCCATGTGTCTCCGGCGCCGGCACGATCCGGGTCAATTACGCGAGAGCGACGATGACGGCGGCGGGCCTCACCTTCAACAGGGGGGACTTGCTGACCATCGATGGCGCGACCGGACAAGTGATGAAGGGCGCCGTCAAAATGCGCCAGCCCGAGCTTTCGGACGAATTTACAATCCTGATGGAATGGGCGGACGCGGTCCGCCGCATGGGCGTGCGGGCCAATGCCGACACGCCACGGGACGCGCGCGTGGCGCAAAAGTTCGGCGCGGAAGGGATTGGCCTTTGCCGTACCGAGCACATGTTTTTCGAAGGCGAACGGATTGTTGCATTCCGCGAAATGATCCTTGCCGGGGATGAAGCCGGCAGGCGCGCCGCGCTCGCCAAGCTATTGCCTTTCCAGCGCGCCGATTTCACCGCGCTTTTCGAGATCATGTCAGGGCTGCCGGTAACAATCCGCCTGCTCGATCCGCCGCTGCACGAGTTTTTGCCGCGAACCGAGGCGGAAGTCGCGGCGGTGGCGGAGGCCATGGGCATTGCGCCGGCAAGGCTCGCCCAGCGCACCGCCGAATTGCATGAATTGAACCCGATGCTGGGTTTTCGCGGCTGCCGGCTCGCGATCGCCTTTCCCGAAATCGCCGAAATGCAAGCCCGCGCCATTTTCGAAGGCGCGGTCGCGGCCAAACGCGAGACCGGCGCGGCGGCGCGGCCGGAGATCATGATACCTCTCGTCATCGCCAAGGCCGAGTTCGATCTTATCAAGACGCGGATCGATGCCATGGCGAACGCCGTCGCCGCTGGGACCGGCGAGACTATGGCCTATTCGGTTGGCACGATGATCGAGACCCCCCGCGCGAGCTTGCGCGCCGGCGACCTCGCCGAGACCGCCGAGTTCTTTTCGTTTGGGACCAATGACCTGACCCAGACCTGCCTTGCTCTTTCGCGCGACGATGCCGGATCGTTCCTTGGCGACTATACGGCCAAGGGAATTCTCCCCGCCAGCCCTTTCGCGACGCTCGACCAGGAAGGCGTGGGGGAACTCATCGAAATCGCCGCCGCGCGCGGCCGCAAGACGCGGCCGGACATCAAGCTCGGAATCTGCGGCGAACACGCGGGCGATCCGGCCTCGATCGACTTTTTCGACAGGGCCGGCCTGACTTACGTCTCCTGTTCGCCTTTCCGGGTGCCGGTCGCGCGGCTCGCCGCGGCGCAGGCGGCGCTGCGAAGAAAAGCCGCGAGCGAGGCGTGATGACGAGGGACAGGGTGGCAGTAAAGGTTGCTCTTCGTGCTCGCAGCCTGTTTCGAAAGCCTCGCGCTTATCCCGAGCGGAAGGAAGCCTGCAGTTCCATTGCGAGCGGAAGCAGTCCTGAGCTCTTGCCGAAGGGGCGAAGCACACGCAATGAAACCGGGGCCTCAATTCGGATCATGCTAAGAAAGCTCTGTAATCCATGCTGAAGTTCCGGGCAGACTCTAAGAAGAAATACGGAGATAGGAGTTAATGAATATTCAAGCTGGAATAAGACGGAAACTGAGCGACCTACTTCTGCATCGCGGCTACAAACTTGAGCGGATGGACGTGCTTATGCAGCTAGCAGATTCCTACGGTAGCGACAAAGGAACTCTCCGAACCGCCCACCGCTATACAAGAGTTTATGAACGTTTTTTCAGACCGATTCGGAATGATGCTCTAGTAATAGCCGAGATGGGTTTACTGCGGTCCGATGTTGATGGACGCAAATCTATGTGCGCGGCCGAGGGAAAGACAACTGCTGTTGCCTATAGCGCGCCATCCTTGCAAATGTGGAGAGCCTATTTTCCTAACGCGGATATTTTTGGCTTCGACATAGATGACTTCTCGGCAGTTAAAATAGATAATTGCCATATTCTGCGCGGAGATATGTCATCCAAGGCAGACTTACTAAAATTAGCGCACGCAATTGGTCGTCCAATCGATATTATTATCGACGATGCAAGCCATGCGTCCCATCATCAACAGATCGCCTTGGGCACGCTCTTCCCATTTGTTCGAGATGGAGGTCTTTATATAATTGAAGATCTTCATTGGCAAAATGATATACTTGAAGTTCATAATGCTCCGAAGACACGAGATCTTTTGCGTCGCCTGCAGTTGGATAATGGTTTTGAGAGTCCATTTCTGAGTAAAGATGAACACACGTACATAGAGAGTTTTACAAGCCGTATATGGTTATTTGATAGTCTCTCGCCAGAGAATGAGGATACAAGTGATGCCATAGCATTCCTAAAAAAAGGTCTGCGTAATGAAAATCAATCGTGCTAAATTAAACCAATAAGTTCCTTAAAGCGCTCAATTAACGTTGGAGAGAATTTTCTTGTTTCTTTATATTTTGACATTGGTGGGGACGAAGCATAGTGCAATCGCTTCAACGATGGATAAGCAAACGATCGTTTTGCCGCATTCCAGAAGTAGAAATCCAACAGAGTACGATCTCTATCCGCTCGCCATGGCTTGTTTGGTCCGGCATAATGAACAATCCAAGGATCATGCCGCCATTTATTTATTATTTTAACCGAATCATAGCTAAGGTGTTTAATATGATATTCATTTATGGTAATTGCGAGGCTGTTCCATCTATCATCTAGTATGATGTAGCGTGTCGCAAGGACGGCATTTAGGGCGTCTTGGTCCAGGTACAAGCAATCTGGATTACGACGAAGAAAGTCAATTGCGAGTCCAGGAATATTCATGCTACTCCAAAGATCAAGATCAATTAATAGGACACCGGCATTGAAATATAGATGCTCATTCCCGTTTTTCAGGCCAATAACCTTCCGCAAATATGTGTTAATATCGTCTCCGTGTTTCGCATTTAGGCCTATTTTTTTGTCGACTTTGAAACCTAACTCGCTCATCATAGCTGTGCCATGATCCTGGCTTGCTGCCAGGCAGCGACCATTCAGCTCTGTGTCGAATAATTTCGAGATGTCGTTTACGACAATAGTATCAACGTCTAAATATAATACTTTATGTACATCGCGTAGTATTATATGTAAATACAACCGCGTATATGTGGCATGCGTGACAAAATCTCGCATTGGTAGTCCTAGTAATTCTATATTGTAATGTATAAACTCTACAATGAAGTTATTTGAGTTGTGTGAAGTAAGGCGTGATACGATCTCTGAAATCCTGTCCGTGTATATAGCATGTAGAATAAGCGTTCTATGGCTGTTCTTTATCGAATATCGTAAGGATTCAGCTAGAGCCAGAAATGGCATTTCCATATGTTCGTCGAAACATACAGCGATATGAACCGGTTCCGTACCTCCATCAAGTTCTACAACCTTTTCTTTTTTGGAAAAGGCGTTAGTGAACATGCAGATGACCCTTATTTGCGAGACCGGCGGTTGCCGGGAATGGAGCTCGTCCAAACGCCGTCGTCACGGCAAGGGTAGGCATCCAAATAACGACTGAGGATCCTGACGCCGCGCCGAGCGCGATGGCTGCCCACTGTCGCGATTTGCTGTTGCTGGGAAACCTGCGTGCCCGCGCGAGGACCTCCCGTGATACGCGCCTGAACATCGCGCGAGTCGCCATAACTCACCCCGTCGAGGCACAGCTTCCGCACCCAGGGGAGTCGCAATAGGACCAGGCGCGCGATGAGTTCTCGACCGTGAAGGATCGCCATGGTCGCCTTCGGATGTAGCCACGATAGCGTTTCGTCGAGGGTTTTGCGAACCAGAGATGTGGACCGCCATGAACCGGGATGCGGCACATGGCGAAGGTCAAGAGGCGGCGATAAAAATGTCCTCGCCTAAAGCGAAATCGTCCCGAACCGATCACCCAGACCTTTATAAGGTCATCGCGCGGTCATCGGAGATCCGGGAAAATTCCGAGCAGCGGGAAAGACAGTTTCCAAAAAACTGCACCGCCCAAAAATATACCCTATCGCAATATTCTGCTAGCTCCAAATCCACGCTTCGTATCTCGCCACGCCTTGCAAATGTATGTTTGCGCAAACCGTCAATCGTGCCTAAATGTTTCACGTCAAACATAACATTTTGGTACGATCCGCGCGCAAATGCGCAAGGCTGCCCGGTCGCATAGCTTCACGAAGGCGATGGCTCATGAACCAAGCAGTTTGCAGGGTGACGTGAAGCGTCCGGTGTAGCTGATTAGGGTCAGAACTCATTAATCCTTCTTCGCTGACAATAAGATAGTGATTCTTCGGCGGGAAGGATTTGAAATTGTGAGCAGGAATTTGTTTTGGCTGAGCGACGAGCAATGGAAGCGGATCGAGCCGTTCTTGCCCACGGATGTCCGCGGCGTCGAGCGGGTGGACGACCGCCGCGTCA
>Ga0185299_10006006_pt1 | contig 13181 bp, 7 predicted proteins | sample PaiPotPPA55metaG_FD_128002 | JGI IMG/M metagenome (GOLD analysis project Ga0185299, IMG submission 128002) | Iron sulfur acid spring bacterial and archeal communities from Banff, Canada, to study Microbial Dark Matter (Phase II) - Paint Pots PPA... ...
TATGCCGAATCGACTTGATCATTTTGGTGCGCCAACTTGGCGCCAAATGCAGATGCTTCATACTCGATTCGGCATAATCCGGGATTCGGCATAGCTGCGGAGATCGTGCGGCGCTAACTTATCGATCCCAGCCTTGGTGGCATACTCCCGAACCACCTGCCAGACCGCCTTTTCGGTCAGCCTCTCTCCCCAGGCCTTCCCTATTTTGTGCACCCGACGAAATAACGTGCCCGATGTAATGTTCGCTGCCTGGATCCACTGGTCGACGACATTCTTCACCCATCCCGGCATCGGGATCGCGCGGGTGTGGCCTGCCTTTCCTCTCAGATCGACAATGGCCAGTGTTCTTCACGCTGCTGAATGTGGCCGAAAGTGAGCCGAACTGCCTCATGTCGCCGCAGGCCACAGGCAAGTAAGACAGCCAGAAGTGCTCGATCACGTTTTTCCTTCAAGCGCTCGCCGCCGGGAACCTGCCACAGTCTCTGCGACTGTTCGGCGGTGAGCCAGTTACCGAGCCTCACGCCAATCTTCTTAACGCCCTTCACTCGTCGGATACCCGCAGCTAGGTCAGGGCTCAGGAGACCACAATCAGCGGCCTCATAGGCCAAGCGGCGAATGGCTCCTAATCGAAGATTGACTGTCCCCGGAGCGAGATTCCGGGATTCGAGATGAATTCGATAGCGGAGCACAACGGTCCTGCTGAACGAGAGTCTCGGCTCCGAACAGTACCACTCCACGAATTCTTCAATGGCGTGCCGATAACCGCGCTGCGCGTCTGCAGAGGTCAGGCTGTTCAGAACGGCGGATTTTGCCTGATCCAAATCGGGTAAGCGAAGAACTGCTTTGGGGTTTGGGCGAGTTCGTTTCGAGCTACGCTTCCGAGACATCGTTCGCGGTCCTCCTTAGACCGCGTTACGATGGTCTGCCTACCTCACAACTTTACGGATTGCCCGTCATCCGCCAGGAAAAAGCAAAGCAGGAGTCGAGTATTCCATCGGACATGAGCTCTGGCTAGAGTAGCTTTGCGTATTCGGTTTTTGCCATTTTGAAGATGGAAACGCCGGGGTCAGCATCTTTCCAGAGATCGAGGAACTGTTTGTATTGACTTAGAGCGCGTACCCGGGCGGCGTCCGCGACTGCGCCCTTCGCCTTCTTTGATTCCTGCGTATTTGCGCGAGCCAGACCAAGATGAGCTAACGCACCCGTTGAACAATTCCAAACCATGCCGGCGTGATCAATAATCTTCTGAAATTCGGTGGCGGCGTCTGCGGCTTGTCCTGAAGCCAGATAAGCCTGAGCCTTAATGTAGGTCGGATATAGACACGATGGGTTATTCGTGAACAAGATCGTCCCGTACTCCATTGGCGACTCAACCGTCTGCAGAATGCGAAGGGCCTGCGCTGGATTCTTTCCATTCAGCGCCAGTTGCGCGCGAATCGCAGGCAGCCAAAGTGTCTGCATCTGGGTATCGAGTGGATACCGCTTGTCCAAGTCTTCGGCCCAAGATTGGGCTCGGCCATTCTCCGAGGCCATGGCGAACGCGAGCGCAGCTTCAACACCTACTCCCTGACTCTCGGGAGCCAATTTGAGTCCATCGGCGGCATCTTGCACGCCTTGCGATGTATCCTCCGAAGCGGCTTCGCGTAAGGCGGCATTCTCCCACCAGATCGCCGCATTTTCCTTGCTGTCAGCAGTGATGGCGGCTTCTGCGGAACGCTTCGTCAGCTCTCGTGCTGCCGTCAGTTTGCCTCCATAAGCCTCAGTGTCGGACGCGAGCGAAAGAGCATAGTGCTTCGAATCAGGGTGAGAGGCGAGCCATTGCTGCTGTTCCGCCATACCTGAGGAATCGCCGCCAAGAAATGCCATCGCATAAAGTGGAAGGCGAAACATGTAGCCATCCATGTCGTGCGCCTTCGCGCGGTCAATCGTTGCGCGGGCCTGGCCGTAGCGCTGGAGCGCCAACTGATAACCAGTCAGATTGGAGTAAGCAGGGACTTCGCCGGGGCCAAACTCCTGCGCCTTGGCAGTCATTTCAGCAGCGGTTTCATATTGTCCCAAGGCGGCATACTCTTCGCCAAGACTGAAGTACGCGGTCGCGCTTCGCGGGTACGTCTCAATCATCTCGTGGAAAGTTCGCGCCGCCTTGTCATGCTCGCCCGTCACGCTGGAATAGTAGTTCCCGGTAATCATGAGCTTCGAACGATCGTTGGCGTGTTGCCGCAGTTCGAAGGCCTTGGTGTAGTACTGGCTGGCGCGCCCTAGTTGGTTGAGGCTGAAGTAGTCATCGCCCACGTCGTAATACGCCATTGCAAAATTGGGGTCAAGTTCGATGGCGCGTTGATCAAGCGCGAGAGATGCCTGGACTCCTTGTTCGTTGTATGCCTTCAGGGCGCTCGCGTATGCGCTCAGTGCCTCGAGAGAGGGAGTCGTTGCCTCAGACAAAGGCACGTCGAACTTCTCGACCGTTGACGGCGGCTCTCCGAGTTCAGCGCGCAATTTCTTGGATGCTCGCCCGATCGTATCGAGGACGTCTGTCTTGCCAGCCGCAGTCATTTCCTCACGGGCTACAGTCTTGCCACTTTGGCAGTTCACAGCGTTCAGGGCTACGACGTACTTACTGTCCGAGCCGCCAATCGAACCTGCGACGTACATTTTGCTTCCCGCCCGTTGGCAAAGCTCGCGGGCTAAACCGGCGGAGAGGTTCGTATTGGACGGCAGACCCATTTGCTTCGATATGGCGCTGACCCTGTCAGTCGAAAGCACGTTTACGAAGGGTGATTCGGTGAGAGCCACATTCAGCGCAATCTTCAGGGTACTGTCGAACAGCGGGTCGCCCGTGTCGTTCGTGAAGTCCGCCAGGAGTACAGTGTCTGCGTCGGTGAGAGTCTGTTTTCCGCCCATCCGAGAGTAGACCCCTCGAGCTATCAGGGCAGCCACTAACAGCGCGGCCAACCCGCCGATGGATAGCCACAACTTCGTGACGGGCATCCGCATCGTCAACTCTCGCGGTTTCGCAACTGCCACTTTCGTGGCGGATGGTGTCGTTGCCGGCGCAGACGCAGCAGGCTTTTGATAACCGCCGCTGTCGGTATCGCGCTTCAGCCTCTGCAGATCGGCCCGCACCTCCGAGGCGTGTTGATAGCGAAGGTTGCGGTCCTTCTCCAGCGCCTTTCGGATGACTGCTTCCAGCCCCGGAACGATTTGCGGATTTACCTGAGCCGGTGGTGGAGGTTCATCGCGCAGAATCGCACTGCAAATCTCTCCCGGACTCGATCCCTCGAACGGCAGCTTGCCAGTTGCCATCTCGTAGAGCACGGCGCCGAAGGAGAACAGGTCTGTGCGGGCATCCAGGTCTTTGGCCTTCACCTGTTCCGGCGACATGTAACTGACCGTTCCCAACATCGCTCCGGGGCTGGTCAAGTGCAGGGCATCCGAATCTGCGATTGTTTCAGCTTCGCTACTGGACGCGGCGGTCTTGCCGGTCACTTTCGCCAGACCGAAGTCGAGTATCTTGGCGTGGCCGCGCCGCGTTACGAAAACATTTCCAGGTTTGATGTCGCGATGCACTATGCCTTCGCAGTGAGCCGCGTCGAGAGCGTCCGCGATGTCAATCGCGATGGGGAGAAGCTTTTCCGTTTCAACTGGACGACCCGCGATGAGGTGGCTCAGCGTTAGACCATCGAGGAACTCCATGACCATAAAAGCGCGGCCATCGTGTTCGCCGATGTCGTGAATGGTGCAAATATTGGGATGGTTCAGCGCCGACGCCGCCCGAGCCTCGCGGCGAAAGCGCTCTAGCGCCGCGGAATCGTGAGCCACGCTATCGGGCAGAAACTTGAGGGCGACAAACCGGCCGAGGCGAGTGTCCTCTGCCTTATAGACCACGCCCATGCCACCCGCACCCAGCGGGGACTGGATTTCGTAGGGACCAAGTTTCGCGCCAGGGGTGAGGTCCATCCGTGGGCGCAATTATAGCTTGAGCAGCACGTTGCACGCCGGAGGCGAGGATTCTGGGAGGGTCGTCCGTGGTCCGCTCGCAATGGGCGGCAAGCTCCAAAATGGAGCTTCGTCTTGATATCATCACTGGTCAAACGGAGCAACCATGCGCAAGCTGATTTTCGTTCTCTTTCTCCTGGCGTTATCAACCACCATTGTGTCTGCACAGCAGTACGATCTCGTGCTCGAAGGCGGACGCGTCATGGATCCTGAGACTGGCTTGGATGCCGTGCGCAACGTGGGCATCCGCGAGGGAAGGATTGTCCGGATCTCGTCCGACGCGCTGAATGGACGGCGTGTCATCCATGCCAGCGGGCTGGTGGTCGCTCCCGGATTCATTGACCTGCACCAGCACGGCCAAGATATGGCCAGCCAGCGTGTCAAAGCGCTCGACGGTGTGACTACCGCGTTGGAGCTGGAGATCGGTGCGCCTGACGTTGCCCAGTTCTTGAAATCTAAAGAGGGCCGCTCGCTGATTCATTACGGCACGTCGGCGAGCCATGTGGCGGCGCGGGCCGCGGTGTTTGGTGCACCGCTACCGGCTGAAGTGGTCGGAAGCCAGGGTGGGCCTCCTGAGATTTTGCCCAAGAGTGGACCCGCGACTGATCAGCCTGCCACGAGGGAGCAGATCGAAGCGATAAAGGAGCGACTGCGTGCCGAGCTTAATGCTGGAGGCCTGGCTGTGGGGATGGGCATTCAGTACACACCGGGAGCAACCCGGCTGGAAGTGATTGAAATGTTCCGTCTGGCGGCCGAGCGGAGGCTGCCGGTCTATACCCACGTGCGCGGTGCGGAGCGGGCCGGGCCAGGCTCCTCGATTGAGTCGATCAGCGAAGTAATTGGAGCGGCTGCGATCACGGGAGCGCCGCTGCACATCGTGCACATCAACAGCTCTTGCCATCGAGACTCGGAGGAGTGTCTCTCCATGATCGAGGGAGCGCGGGCCCGCGGGCTAGATGTGACCACCGAGGCGTATCCCTACATCGCGGGCATGACGGCGGTGAACTCGGCGCTGTTTAATCCGGGCTGGAGGGAGAAACTCGGAATCGATTATGGCAACCTCGTGCTGCCGGATACCGGGGAACACCTCACCAAGCAGCGTTTCGACGAACTGCATAATTCCAACACGACACGCTTGGTGTTGGTTTTCTCCAATACACAGGAAATGGTGGACAAAGTGATTCCTCATCCCCTGGTGATGATCGCCAGCGATGGCGAGGAAGGCCATCCTCGTAACGCCGGAACCTATTCGCGCGTGCTGGCCCAATACGTTCGCGAAAAGGGAACGATCTCGCTGATGGATGCGCTGCGAAAGATGAGTCTGATGCCGGCGGAAATGCTGGAGCGTTCGACTCCCGCGGCACGGCAAAAAGGCAGATTGCAGGAGGGCGCGGACGCCGACATTGTTGTATTCGATGCCGCAACGATCAGCGACCGCTCCACCTTCGCGAAGCCGATGGAGCCGAGCGTAGGAGTCCGCTATTTGTTGGTCGGAGGAACCGTGGTTGTCGACGAAGGCCACATCGTACCGGATGTGTTTCCGGGCCGTGCGTTGCTGGGGCCTGGAAGGCGCTCAGCTTTACATGACTAGCTGCGGTCTCCCCACGCCAGTGACCTGGCATCCCATCGGCGTGCTGGCGATCATTCCAGGATTGTCGGCTAACCTTACCTTACCGGGTTAGGTAAGGGTGGCCCGTTATACAGGAGGGGATCCCTGCTGCAAGCCAAATATAAGTTCTCGGCCCAAATTGTTAGCTCGGGATCGGAACTCATTTCTTCAACTCGGTGTCCCAGTTGGTGACCAGTACCACCGGCGCCGTGCTCTCCGTGATGGAGTCCACCACGAGGAATCTGCCGTCGCGCGCGATGTCGTACGCTTCTGTGGAAATGGAGTGGCGAATGCCGGCGGTAAACAACGGTTTGGCGGCGCCAATCTGCACCGCCTCCCCGGAGGTCTGAACATCTACGGCCGTGAGTTTTCTGTAGGGATCGAGGTAGTAGAGCGTTTTGCCGTCCTTGCTCCACACCGGCTGCACACCGCCGTCTTTCGAGACCTGGTATTTGGCGCCGGGGTGCGGGAAGCGCGTCAGATAAATCTGGGCACGCCCGGATTGATTCGACTGGTAGGCGAGCCAGTCGTTGGAGCCGGGCTTGAGCCGGGCGTTGCTGCCGTCGGCCACCGGCTCCAACACGGTAAGAGGCTGCAGGCCAGACACAAGGGGAAACGCTTTGAGCTCGGCGTCGGTTAGCGCGCCGGCTTTGGCCTCCTCGTATAGAAGCCACTTTCCGTCGCTGGTTACGTCCACGGGCAAGAGGTTGCGGTCGGACTTGATCAGAATGCGCTCGGGCTGCGAGCCGTCCGATGCCACCATGCGCAGTTCGGTGCGCAAGTCCGGATTGAAAATGTCGAAGTAAAGAGTGCGGCCATCCGCCGACCAAACCGTAGCATCCACATACTCGTTGGCTGCGGAGGCTAAGCTGCGCGTACCGCCGGCCAAGTCCCAGATCCAAAGCGAGGAATTGCCGAACTGGCTGATCACCGGCGTCGCGATCCGCGAGCCATCGGGAGAAATGCGGGTGGGGCCGTAGACGGTCGGTTCGGAGAGCTGGGAAAGTTCCTTGCCGGTAGCATCCATCCAAACATGACGATCGCCGTTCGAGCCCGCGCCCGACTGGTAGAGCAGCATGCCCTGTTCCGAGACAGAAACAACAGACATCGCGGTGATCTCGTCGGACGCAACCTTATCCACGACAGGTACGGGATCGCCGGAAACCTTTCCGCTGGAAGCGTCAAACTTCCAGGCCAGCAGCGATCCGTCGCGCACCGCCAGCAACCATCCGGCGGCGTACTGCGCGCCGTAGAATTTTCCCCGTAACACCAACTGGTCGCCGCCGTCGAGTGAACCCAGGTGAACCTCATTCTGATCAGCCGCGTTGCCGTAAGGGCTATGCAGAAACAGGAAATGCTTTCCGTCAGGCAGGAAGGAAGGCCAGCGGTCCGAGATGGTGCTGGACACGACCGAAACGCCCGTGACCGCCTTGGGCTTTCCACCGGCTGCGGAAACCTGGACGAGCGGCCCTCCGAACGAGGGCGCGAACACGATCACGTTGCCGCTACCCCACGAGCCGCCGCGGGCTTCCGGAGCGTCGCAGATGGGGGCGGGCGAGCCGCCGTTCAGATCCGTTCGCCACAGCTTGCCCTGCATGAAAAACGCCACCGCAGTCCCGTCGGGTGACCAGAAGGGAAAGTAGGCGTCGTCGGTGCCGCGCACAGGCGTGGCGTCGAGCCGGTCGAACGAACGCAGCCAGAGCGAGTTCCGGCCGTCTTTCTGCGCGATGAACGCCAGATGCGTGCCGTCCGGAGAGAGCGCCGGGGCCCCGTTTCGGTAGAGCGTTTCGAAGCGGGTTCCTTCGGGCGGAAGAAGATTCACGCGCAGCACGCGCCTTTGTGGCGCAGGCCATACCAGCGCCAGCGCTACCGCCATCACCGCCAGCGTGAGGACTGCGATTGCAGCCAGCCACAACTTGGGGCGCGGTTTCGAAGAAGGCAGGGCCGGCGCACTTGTCTGCGAACCCGAGTTCGCAATCCAAGCCAGTTGCAGTTTCACGTCGTGCGCGGTTTGGAGGCGATCGTCGGGATTCTTCTCGAGACAGGTCCGTACCGTATAGTTGAGGGCCGCCGGTGAGGTGGGCTGCACATTCGCCATGGGCTCGGGATCTTTTTCCAGGATCGCGCTCATCACGCTGAGCTGCGTCTTGCCCTCGAAGGCGCGGCGACCGGTCACCATTTCATAGAGCACGCAGCCGAAACTGAAAATGTCGCTGCGGGGGTTGGCCTCCTGCCCTTGCAGAACTTCCGGCGCCATGTATTGAAACGTTCCCACGATCGTTCCCTGCTGCGTCAGTGCCGCCGGCGTCGCCGTCAGCATGGAAAGATTCATCGTAGGCGTGGAGGGAGTCAGGGTGCCTTTTCCGCTGGCGGCCTGTACGCCCAGCACAACTGGCTTGGCGAGTCCGAAATCCAGCAGCTTGGCCCCGGACGCGGTCAGCATCACATTCCCCGGCTTCAGATCGCGGTGCACAATCCCCGCGCGATGCGCTTTTTCGAGCGCGTCGCAAATCTCCATGCCGCATTCGAGCGCCTGCTTGAGCGAAAGCGGTCCTTTCTGCAGGCGCGCCTCTAACGTCTCGCCATCCACGTATTCCATGACGAGGTAGGTCGTGCCATCCTGGCTGCCGATGTCGTGCAACGTGCAGATGTTGGGGTGGTTCAAGGAAGAAATCGTGCGAGCCTCGCGCTCGAAGCGGCTGCACGCGTCGGGGTGGCCGGCAAGATGGGCGGGCAGGATTTTGATGGCGACGGTTCGGTCAAGGCGTGTGTCGCGGGCACGGTACACCTCGCCCATGCCACCTGCGCCGAGCGGCGATTGAATTTCGTAGGGGCCAAGTCTGGTGCCAGAGGTCAGAGCCATGGATCGGCTGCCATTATAGTCCGATCAGTACGCTACAAAGGGATACGACGATTCTGGGTGGATAGTCGGCTAACCTTACCTTGGGACAGTCCCGCTTGCCCGTCATCCGCCCGGTGGAAATGTTTAGAATTTGATACGTCAGAAGCAGCAGTGCACGACGTCCAAGCTCATTTCTTCAGTTGCGCCGGCCAATTCGTCAAAAGGCTAATCGATGAAGACTTCGTGCGGTCCGCAGTAAGCACGGCGAAACGCTGGCCATCGGCGCTCACGTCATAAAGGGGTGAAGTGCGATCCGGAGGATTGGGGAAATCCAGCTGAAACAGTGGGCGAATGGAACCGACGCCGAAAGTCGGCGCGGTATGAATCTGCGCCACCATCAACCGGTTTCCCATCGTGACATAGAACAACTCGTTGCGGCTGAACCGCGCCAGCCACCCTCCCGTCGTTGAAATCTGGGATTTTGATCCCTCCCCTGGAAACGGCACCACGTAGACTTCCGGCCGCCCGGTTTCATAGGAAAAATAGGTAAGCCAGTGGCTGTCGAAAGAGAATCTGCCCTCGTATTCGCTGGCTTTCAGTCCGGCCGTAGCAGCGGGCCGAAAGGCTTTGCCGCCAGCTAGAGGCAGACTCCAATTGGAGAAAGCCTCCTCCTTCGTGCTCATATGCATCGACAGGTATTTTCCGTCTGGCGACCAATCGATGGGAATGCAGAACGTATAAGCGTCGTTCGTGTAGATGGTTTCTTCGGGACGGCTGCCATCCAGCGGTCGCCGCCGGACCGAAAACTTTCCGTTCTCCATCACCATGTACGCGAGCTGCTTTCCATCCGGCGACCAGACCGCGAACCATACATTCGGTCCGTATGTAATCCGGGCGGGCTGCCCTCCGGCCAGGGGGTACACCCATATATCATCGGCCCCCGATTTCGGGTCCGTAACCGTGACTGCAATCGACTTTCCGTCGGGGGAGAATCGCGGAACGTCATAGAGCGCAAGCGGTCCAGGGGTGGCCACGACGTTTCCGTTGCGATCAAAGACCTTCAGTTCGGATTCGGCGGAACTCTCGTGATAGGCAAGTACGCCATTCGTAGAGACCGAGAAATATCTGGCATTCCCCAAAGTCTGAGGTTCGCCCGAGACCTTCCACGTGCCAGGGTCGAAGGCCTGCGCCATGAGGTGACCTTCGCGAGAAAACAGCAGGCGACCCGAGGCAAATTGCGGCATCTGGCCGCGCACAACCGTCACCCCATCCTGCTCAGGTTTACCCAGTTCAGCAACCCTGATTTCGCGCGGGGAACTCCACGGGGTCACGGCATAAAGAAAATGTTTGCCGTCGGGCAGAAAAAACGGTTCGTGATGGGAATTCTCTGTTTCCTTGAGCTTTGTCGCCGGCGAAACGTCCCCGCCGGACGCCGACACGCGATAGATCGCGCCAGCTCGTTCTTTACAAAATAGAATCGCGCCATCCGCATTCCAGGTACCGCCGCCGCTCTCGCTTGCCACCCCATCCGCCAGTATTTGCGAATCTCCTCCGGAGGCACTGACCTTCTTCAGTTTTCCGTCGGCCACAAAGGCAAGGTATTGGCCGTCGTGAGACCAGAATGGCTTACTGGCATCGTCCGTCCCTGCGAGCACGGTCGCCTGCTGCGCACTCAGCGGGCGCAGCCACAACTTGGTCACGCCTTGTTCGTCCACGGCGGAGAACGCCGACGTTCTGCCGTCCGGTGACACCACCGCGGGGCCGATCTCCAGGCCCGACAAAGTAAACGTCGTTCCCGGCGGCGGAATGTAAGACCGCCCGGAAGGTGCCGGCGAGTTTCGAGGCTGCAAGACGTAAGCAATTCCGGCGCCCGCCAGCAGCAATGCTGCGCCCGCCAACCACAAGCCGGCACCACGCGTGCGCGAGGGTTGAGTTGCCGTAATCGCAGCTGCGGATGATGAAGATGTAGAAATGCCTTTCAACTGCAGCCGCAGATCGTGGGCCGACTGCAAACGCTCTTCCCGGTCCTTCGCCAGGCACGTCACCACCAGGTAGTCGAGCGCCGCTGGCGAGAGTGGCTTGGTTGTGCTGATGGGCTCTGGATCTTTTTCCAGAATCGCCGAAGCTACGCTGATCTGGCTCTTACCCTCAAACGCGCGCTTGCCGGTTGCCATCTCGTAGAGCACGGCGCCGAAGGCAAACAGGTCGGAGCGCGCGTCCGCTTCTTTGCCCTCGATCTGCTCCGGAGACATGTACTGAATGGTCCCCACAATGCTGCCCGCTGTGGTCAGGGGACTTGCAGGACTCGGCCCGCTCATGGTCCGCGCCGCCGACAAAAGCGGCGCTGATCCCGCCCCGAATGCACCTGGGGATGTCGGTTTCGCCAGGCCGAAGTCCATCAGCTTGGCACCGGACTTGGTGAGCATAATGTTGCCCGGCTTGAGATCCCGGTGCACAATGCCGGCTCGATGCGCTACCGCCAACGCCTCTGCCACTTCGATTCCTACCTTGAGCAACTCATTCAGAGGCACCGCACCCTTTCGTAGCCGCTCCGCCAGCGTCTCACCGTCCAGGAACTCCATCACCAGAAAATCGGTGCCTTCCTGCGAACCAATGTCATAGAGATGGCAGATGTGAGGATGATTCAAGGAGGAAATGGTGCGGGCTTCACGCTCGAAGCGCTGTTTGGACTCAGGATTTTCACAAAACTGAGTGGGCAGGATCTTAACCGCGACCGTGCGATCGAGGCGCGTGTCCCGAGCGCGATACACTTCACCCATCCCGCCAGCGCCTAAGGGCGATTGAATTTCATAAGGGCCAAGCTTTGTACCGGCAATTAAAGCCATGCGTGCGCGTAATTATAGCCTGCGCAGTACATTGCACGCGGATGCGACGATTCTGGCCGGTTTGTCGGCAAACCTTCCTTTACAAGATTGGGGAAGAGTATCCCGTCAACCGCCAAGAACGACGAATCACATAGACTATGGGCTCGACAAGTGACTTGGCGATTTATGTACTCATCGAGAGCAGTTGCTACATGGGCCGGAGCGGGCAATCACGCCTGAGCTGGCTTTGCTTCGAGGATCCCCACATCATTCCCGACCTGAAAAACTCCGGCCAGGCGAAAACCCGCTGCTTCGAGAAGTGTTCTCCATTCGCGCTCACTTCGCTCTCTGCCGCCGGTAACGGCCAGCATGTTGAGATCACTCATCAGGTGGCGTTCTAGCTGCAGGTCCGCCTGAGAGATCAGCGGAGGCAGTATGAATTCGATAACCAGCAGACTGCCGTTCGCCGGAATCACGGCGCGGCAGTTATTGAGAATCGTGATTGCCTCCGCGTCCCGACGCCCGTGCAGAACGTGTTTGAGCATGTACACATCGGCGCCGGCGGGAACAGACTGGGTTAGATCTGCCGCCAGCAGCTTGCACCGGGAGGAGACCTTTTCGTCCGCGAAGCGCGCCTTCGCTGCTTCCACGCTGGCCTTGAGATCAACGAGCATACCTCGAAGATGGGGATGGAGTTCCAGCACTGCAAGAATAAGTGCGCCCCCGCCCCCTCCAAGATCGGCGACCACGTTCGCGCGTGAAAAGTCCCACGCACTAGCGATCGGAGCGTAATCCTCTGCGGGAGCCGTGCCCATAACGGCACGAAAGATAGAGTCAGCTTCAGGATCCTGTGACCAGCGAGAAGGTACATTCGGATCACGCACCTGTGAGGCAGACTTGCCCGTGCGGACGCAATCGGTAAGTAGGGACCAGTTGTCGGCGAGCAGATCGGCCCAGAAAACGACAGCTGGCCATGCCGACTGGGCCACGTCCCTCCGCAGCGGCCTTCCAAACGGAGTCAGCCGAAAATGTTTCGGCGTCGTTTCCTCTGTAATGCCTATGCTGGCCAGAGCGCGCAGCAGGCGATACAGAGCCTCGACATCCGCTTGACAGGTTTCGGCCAGGTTATCAACGCTGCGCACTTCATCTCCGAGTGCATCGGCAACCCCAAGGCGCGCAGCGGCGCAGAGCGTACAGCTGCGCGAATAGGACATTGCCATCTGCACGAGCTCTGCATTCGGAGTCACGTTGCCAATGTGGCTATTAGATTCAGCCATGAAATTCTTCGAAACGATGAAACGTTATCTCGGTGCCGAGTAACCCTCATTGAGGTCCTTGTTCCCGAGCGCTGGCAGCAGCGCACCCACGAGCACCGCCGGAATAATCGTCAGGAGAAATGTCAGGTGATACCACGCGGGAAATTTGCTCCAATTGGCGATGTGCCAAGGCCCGAACATTGCAAGCACCACGCTGCCGACGATCAATGGCGCCCAGCGGCTTGATCGGGATATCCAACCTGTTACGGCACCGGCCACCACTGAGGTCATGACAGCCATCAAGAGGCGTGCCCACTTCATGGCCAGCGTGAACTGGAGCGTGTGTTCGGCAGCGGTGTAGTTCGGCAGGCTCAGGCGAAGCACGCGGTTGATCACCGTGACGACGACAGCCCACGTGAGGAGTCCTGCGAGGCAGGCGAGAATGGAACGCTTCATCACGCATCCCTCCTTAATATGATTATAATAGTGCAATTAGACCAATGAAGGCTGAACTATATATTTTGGGCGTTCTGCACCGCGGCGACTTTCACCCCTACGAGATCAAGCGGCGTCTGACCCAGGCCATGATCGAGTGCTTTACCGATGTAGATGTCGGCACGCTCTACTACGCCGTGCGCCAGCTTGCCGAATGT